>Ga0102952_1000595_pt1 | contig 13299 bp, 7 predicted proteins | sample SalPon2A_C_D1_MG_FD_78506 | JGI IMG/M metagenome (GOLD analysis project Ga0102952, IMG submission 78506) | Soil microbial communities from South San Francisco under conditions of wetland restoration - Salt Pond MetaG R2A_C_D1_MG | ecosystem: Environmental > Terrestrial > Soil > Wetlands | place... | reverse complement strand
GGCATTCATCACCATCACCATGCCGTAGGCACCGTAGCTCAGCGGAGCGATCCACAGGAACAGCGTCGCCACGTGCGTTACCTCCGGATTGTCGCTGAACAATGCCGGCAGCAGCTTGCTCGAGGCCGCGAGGACGGCGGCGATTACGAGGCCCGCGCCAAGGCAGAACAGCGTGCACAGCCTGAGCGCGGTGAAAATGCGGTCGGCCTTGCCGGCGGACATGTTCTGCCCGACGAACGGGCCGATGATCGCCGACATGGCGTAGAACATGACCAGCGTGACCGACTCGACGCGGCTCGCGACACCGAACCCGGCAACCGCTTCGGGTCCGTACTGCGCCAGCATGGCCGTGATGACGCCGGTTGCGATCGGAATGATCGCATTGGTGCCGGCCGCCGGCAGCCCGACGTGCAGGATGTCCTTCCAGGACTTGAAAAGCTCGCCGGTCTGCGGCCGGCTGAACGTCAGCATGTCGAGCCGCCGATGCATGAAATACACCGTGCCGACGAAAATCGCCGCGCGCGCGAGCAGTGCCGCCATGGCGGCGCCCTGCAATCCCATGGCCGGCAGCGGTCCCGCGCCGAAGATCAGCAGCGGGTCCAGCAGCACGTTGAGGACCGCGGCGACGACCATCAGCTTGCTCGGCAGGCGCGTGTCGCCGGTCGCGCGCATGCTGCTCATGCCGACCATGCCGACCACGACGAACGGTACGCCGGCATACAGGATCCGCATGTAGCCGCCGATCAGCGGCAGCATGTCGGCGGGCGCGCCCAGCAGCGTAAACAACGGATCGATGCTGACGATGCCGAGCGCACAGATGACAGCGGTGATACCGAACGACAGCAGCAGGCTGTCCGTTGCCAGGCGCCGCGCTCGCTCGTGGTTGCCGGCACCGATCGCGCGCGCCACCACCGACGACGTGCCGGCACCGAGTCCGATCGCGACGCTGGTCACGATCATCAGCACCGGAAACGCGAAACTCAGAGCCGCCAGCTCGCGGTCGCCCACGCGGCCGATGAAGTACGCATCGACGAAAGTCTGCAGCATCATGGTCAGGATGCCGTACAGCACCGGCACGGTCATCGCGACGAGGTGTTTGCCGACCGGCCCTTGCGTGAGCCGGGCTTGAGCTGGTTTCATGGATGGTCCGGAGGTCGGTGACGACGCCTGTGCGCTATTATCGGCAGACTGCGCAAGCGGCGCACTGTTCCATGAAACTCAGATGCGAACAAGTTGCCAGGGCCGGTCGCGAGCGCGTGCGGGACGCACGGGCCGACACGCGGCATCCTGCCGGGCCGGACCGGGCAGCGAAAGGACGGTTATGAGCTGGAAATGCGTAAGCACACGCGTCGTCTTCGAGAACCCGTGGATCACGGTGCGCGAGGACCAGGTGATCAACCCGGGCGGCGGCGAAAATCACTACGGACACGTGCATTTCAAGAACAAGGCGATTGCCATATTGCCGCTCGACGGCAAAGGCAACACCTGGCTGGTCGGCCAGGACCGCTACACGCTGAACGAGTATACCTGGGAACTGCCGATGGGCGGCGGACCGCACGACGAACCCCCGCTCGAAGCGGCGCGCCGCGAGTTGCGCGAGGAGACCGGCCTCAGCGCCGGCAGCTGGCGCGAATACATGCGGCTGCACACCAGCAACTCGATTACCGACGAGGTGGCCCTGGTGTTCATCGCCGAAGACCTGAGCGAGGGCGAGCCGGATTTCGAACAGACCGAGAACATCGACGTTCGCAAGTTGCCGCTCGCCGAGGCGGTCGCGATGGCGGAGCGCGGCGAGATCACCGACGCGATCAGTGTTGCGGCGCTGCTGCGTGCCCGGGAGCACCTGGCGATCGACGGCGCATAGCCGCATCGATGCGCATCCGCGGCGGCCGATGCTCGGCCGTTGCCGGCATGGACCACGGCCGCCGCGGGCGCTTGCCGGGCCACGGAGTTCCCGGTCAACTGCCTGCCAGCGCGGCGCTCACCACGTAACGCATCGGCCCGCCCGTATCGTGCGAGTCGAACGGGTAGCAGGTCACGAGCGACAGCATCGGCGTCTCGGTATCGAGCAGCAGGCTGCCGTAGCGCGCGTCGACCACGTCGGTGCCGGTGACACGAAACACGAGCTGTCGACCGTCGCTGCGCTCCACCACGATGCGATCGCCCACGCGCAGCGTCCTGACGAACCGGAAGTGCGTGTCGCGATGCCCGGCGATGATGCTGTTGCCCGCGTCGCCCGGCAGCACGCTCGTCGCCATGTGGCCGGGACCGAACGCGAGCGTGCGCCCGGATGCCCCGGCCAGCACGATCAGTTCGATGTCGCCGTCGCGCGCGATAAGCCGCGCCACCGGCTGCGTATCGGCCCAGGGCCACGGCCGCGTGTCGGGCAGGCCCGCCTGGGCCCGCTGCCACGCACGCTGCATCAGTTCCTGTGCCAGCCACGCCTTGGCCGGTATTAAGGCGCCGCGTCCGAGTTGCCAGAAGCCGAGACAGAACAGGCAGGCCATCAGGACACCTGACAGCAGGCGCAATGAGCGGGTTCGCGTGGCATCGGCCGTGCGCATGACATCACGCACGCGCGCCGCGCCGGGGCTTGAGAGTCCAGACGCGCAACCACAACAGCGCGGTTGCGAGCAGCACGCACACCAGCCCGATGAGGCGTTGCCGCGGCGCGACCGTGGCAGTCGCCGGAAATCCGAATATCGCCTGCTGGCTCTGTCCGTACGGCAGCAGGTTCGGAATCTGCTCGCGGTCGAGCCCGGCGCTCGCCGGCCGCGCCGGCGTGCCCTCCACCGCCACGAGGCTGGTGTACTTGCTGACGAGGCGGTAGGCGAGCGCGACTTCGACAATGCCGGCACGCAGCGCCTCGGCATCGCCGCCGCGGCGCAGTGCATCGGCGCGCTCGGCGATGCGCGCGCGGGCCCACAGCGCCGCGACACCGGCATGCTCCCGCGCGCGCGCCAGCGGCAGCTCCGCCGACCAGCCGCCGCTGACGGACTCGCCGCGGATGACGACGCGGTCGCCGCGCCGCGCCGGCCCGGAGAGGCGCGCCTTGAGCACCACCGGCTCGCCGCTGTAGAGGTCCGGGACGCGGGCGGGATACGCCTCCACCCGCACGCCGGCGGGCCACTGCACGGTGATATCGGTAAGCTGCGGCTGCTCCAGGCGCGACAGCAGGCGCGCCATTTTCTCCTGCACCTCGTGCAGTGCGCTGACGAAAACGTAACTGCCGCGGCCAGCTTCCGCGGCGCGCCGCATGAACCAGCCGTTGGGTGCGGAACCGATGCCGACGGTGAACAGGCGGCTGGTGCCGAGGCGCTGTTCGATGAATGCAAACAGGGCGTCCTCATTGCCGATTGCGCCGTCGGTAACGAAAACCACCTGCCGCAGGCGCTCGCCGCCATCGCCTGCCAGCGCCGCGGCGAGCGCGGGCCGCATCTCGGTGCCGCCATTGGCGGTGAGTTGCCGCACGTAGTCGGCCGCAGCGCGCAGGTTGCCGGCGCTTGCGGGGACGCTTTGCGGATAGCGCGTCTCGGTCACCGAGCTGAACTGCATGACGTTGAAGCGGTCCTGCGGGCGCAGGCCGTCAAGTGCCAGCAATACCGCCTGCTTCGCCTGTTCGAGCGACACGCCGTGCATCGAGCCGGACGTGTCGACGACCAGGATGAGCTCGCGCGGCGGCGGCTCCGGCATCGCCGCGGACGCATCGGGCGGCATCAGCATCAGCAGCAGATGCGGCTTGCCGTCGATCGTTTCCGTGAACCGGAGCGCGCGCGGCACGGCGCTCTCGGCCGGGCGCCACAGTAACTCGAGGTCATGGTCCCCCGGCACCCGGTCACCCGCGAGGGACACGGTGTAGACCTCGGCGGCGGCTGCGACGCGGATCGGATGGTAGCGGCTGGCAATCACATCCAGCGGCATGCCCGCGTCGATCGCGGCATGCAGCGTGACCTTGTGATCGCGCGACGATGTCACCATCGGCGGCGTGACCAGGGACGCATCCGCGACCTCCGTCGTGTCCGGCGACCAGCCGGAACCCCTGCGAGCCGCGAGCGGCGCGCCGGGAATATAGCGCGGTGTCAGCGTCATCGGCACGCGCAGGCCGAAGGCGCCGTCGTCGAACGTAACCGTATCGAGGTAGGCGATCTCGATGGTTACCGTTTCACCCGGTGCAATATTCGCCACCGAGGTGGTAAAGAGGTTGCTGCGTTGCTGGCCCACGAGGCTTGCCTTGCGGCCTGCGTCGCGCGCCTGTTCATATTCCTTTTTTGCCTGTTCCCGGGCGCGGATCTCGCCTTCGACGATGCGCTCGCCGGCCGTAAGGCGCAGCCGGTCGACGGCGGCACCGGCCGGCAGCGGGAATACGTAGACTCCTTCCACCCAGTTCGGGCCATCGTTGCGAAACGACTGCGACACCCGCACCCGGGCGATCATGCCGCTGACCGCCATGTCGATATCGGTATTGAGCCGGGTGGCCACCCGGTAGCCCTGCTGCATGCGCAGCAGCAGGTTGCCGCTCTGCTGCCGGCCGATCTCGTCCTGCGCCAGGCCGGCAACCGCTGCCAGCGGCAACGACAGCAGAACCGGCAACAGGCGCAGTGCCTGGCGGCGCCACGTCCGCGGCAGCGCGCCGGCCGCCGGGCGAGCGAGGAAAAATACGGGCGTCTTCATGGTCTCTCCGGGGCGGCTGCAATAACCGCCATTCGAGCAGGGCCATGCGGCACGGCACCGACCCGGTCGTGGCAATGCACCGGCCGAATGTGGCAAATTGTGGCTTTGCCGGCCCGTCGAACTCCGCATGTCCAGAAGAATCGCGATCGTCGAAGACGAAGCGGCCATCCGTGAGAACTATGCGGCGGCATTTCGCCGCGAGGGTTACGCCGTTGACCTGCATGCGGCGCGCGAACCGGCGCTCGAGGCGTTTCGCTCGCGCCTGCCGGATCTCGTCATCATCGACATCAACCTGCAGGACGACATCGAGGGCGGTTTCGAGCTGTGCCGGGAATTGCGCAGCATGGCGGGCGAGCTGCCGATCATTTTTCTCACGGCACGCGACAGTGAATTCGACGCTGTTTCCGGGCTGCGCCTGGGTGCCGACGATTACCTGACCAAGGACATAAGCCTGCCGCACCTGATGGCGCGCATCGCGGCACTGTTCCGACGGCTCGACGTACTGGCCAAACCGTCCAGCGGCGAAACCCGCCTGCGACGCGGCGGCCTCGAACTCGACGTGGACCGCATGACCGTACGCTGGCTCGACCACCCGGTGGCGCTCACGCTCACGGAATTCTGGATGGTGCACGCGCTCGCGCGTTACCCGGGTCATGTAAAAAACCGCCAGCAGCTCATGGACGCGGCGCAGGCGGTGCTGGACGACAATACGATTACCTCGCACATCAAGCGCGTGCGCCGCAAGTTCCAGGCAATCGACCCCGGCTTCGACGCCATCGAAACGGTTTACGGCATGGGCTATCGCTGGCTCGGCGATTGAGCGGCGTACGTGAATCTCAGACGCCAGTTGCTGTTGGTGAGCCTGCTGACGCTGGTATTGCCGTGGGCCGGCTGCCAGTTCGTTCGCGAAACCGAGTCGGCACTGCGCGCGCAGCAGCAGGACATGCTGGACAATACCGCGCAGGCGATTGCCGACTCCCTGTCGCAGTTCCCGGACGAGTTTCTCGCCTCGCAGGAATCCGGGGCGGTCGGCGGCGAGCAGTTGTTCGCGCATCCGCTCGCCGGTGAGCCGCTGCTCGACGGCTATTACGACGACTGGTCAATCGGGCGTGACGCCTTGCGCGAAATGCGCGGCATCGACGGTCCGATCCGCTTCGCGCTCGGCGTCTACGGGCAGCAGCTGTGGTGCTACATCGAGGTGCCGGACGACACGGTGATCTATCGCGGCGGCGGCCCGGGCGTCGCCGCGGCGGCGGACCGCGTCGAGTTCGTCAGCGCCGCCGCCGACGGCGGGGAAACGCGCTTCGTGCTGGCCGCGGAGGCACCCGGCAGCATCGTCGCACAGCGCTTCACGGCCGGTGCTGCCGGCGACGAGCAGCGGCTCGCGGCCTACTGGCAGGACACGCCGCGGGGTTACCAGCTCGAGGCACGCATCCCCCGCCAGTTGCTCGCCGCCGCCCTCGGCATCGTCGTCACCAACACCGACGACCGCTTGCGCACCGGTACCCGCAGCAGCAGTTACGGCGGTACCCGGCCGGGGCGCCTGGTCACGCCGTCGCCGCTGCTGGCAAGCGTGCTGTCGGGCTACGCGCAGCGCGGCTTGCGCCTGATGGTCACGGACACGCGCGGCTGGCGGCTTGCCGACGCCGGCAGTTTGCACGGCGGCGATGCCGGCAGCGCGGCGCCGAACGGCTGGCTGCGGCTCGCCTACGGTGCCCTGCTCGGGCCGGATGAGGGTGCGAAGCTCGCGGCACCGGACCCGTCCGGGCTGGAGCGGCAGCCCTACATCGTCAGTGCCCTCGGCGGCACCGCGGCAAGCGGCTGGTTTCGCTCCGCACAGACCGGCCGCGCCGTGGCAGCCGTCGCCCGCCCGGTATGGTCCGGGAACGTACAGACCGGCGTGCTGGTCCTGCAGCAGGGAACCGACGCCATTCTCAGCCTGACGAACGAGGCGCTGGCACGTCTCATGAGCTTCACGCTGATCGCCACGCTGCTGGTCGCCGGCGTACTGCTCGGTTACGCGAGCTGGATGTCGCACCGAATCCGCCGCCTGAGCAACGCCGCACGGCACGCGGTCGACTCCGAGCGCGTCAGCACGGCGCTGCCGAGCGGCGGCGCCGGCGATGAAGTCGGCGACCTTTCCCGCAGTTTCTCGAGCGTGCTCAAGCAGCTCGGCGATTACAACGACTACCTCAAGTCGCTGGCGTCGAAGTTGTCACACGAACTGCGCACACCGCTCACCATCGTGCGTTCGTCGCTCGAGAACCTCGATCACGAACCGCTGTCGGGCGACGCCGTCACCTACACGTCGCGCGCCCGCGACGGCGTCGATCGGCTGCAGAAGATACTGAACGCGATGAGCGAGGCGAGCCGGGTCGAGGAAATGATCGGTCATGCCGACAGCGAGCGCTTCGACCTGCGGCGCGTGCTCGATTCGACCATCGCGGCCTACGCGGATGCCTGGCCGGCACGGCGCTTCGTCTTCGATTGCGCGCTTGACGCAGCGTTCATGCGGGGTGCGCCCGAACTCGTCATCCAGATGCTCGACAAGCTCATCGACAATGCCATCGAATTCAGCACCCACGGCGACGAGCTTCGCATTACACTGGCCCGCGGGGACGGCGTATTCGAGCTGACGGTCGACAACCCGGGACCGCCGTTGCCCGCAAAGATGCGCTCACAGCTGTTCGATTCCATGATCTCCGTGCGCAGCGGCGGCGGCCGGGAGCACCTCGGGCTCGGCCTGTTCATCGCCAGGCTCATTGCCGAGGGGCATCGCGGCAGCATACAGGCGGAAAACACTGACGGCGGCGTACGTCTCATAGCGAGGCTTGCCGTACACTGAAGCCGGCAACGGGGCAGGGAGTATCGAGCATGGCAAACGAGGGATATCACGAGCCGATAGCGGAGATGAGTGACGAAACGCGCGACATGCATCGTGCGATCACGTCGCTGATGGAGGAACTGGAAGCCGTCGACTGGTACAACCAGCGCGTCGATGCCTGCAAGGACAGGGAACTCGCCGCGATTCTCGAACACAATCGCGACGAGGAAAAGGAGCACGCCGCCATGGTGCTGGAGTGGATTCGCCGCCGCGACCCGGTGCTCGACAAGGAATTGCGCGATGTCCTGTTTACCGATGCGCCGATTGCGCACCACGGCGATTAGCCCGCATCACACGCCGAGGGAAGCCGCGATGCCCCGGGCTGCCTCGCGGCCCTCGAACACCGCGGTGACCACCAGGTCCGAGCCGCGCACCATGTCGCCGCCGCCGAACACGCGCGGGTTGGTGGTCTGGAACGGGTAGCGGCCCAGCTTGTCGATCCGCAGGCGGCCGTTCGGCAGGAACTCGATGCCGTGTTCGCCGCACCAGCGCGGTGGCTCGGGACGAAAGCCGAAGGCGATGACGACGGCGTCGGCGGGCAGTATCTCCTCGGTACCGGGCACCGGTTCGGGGCGCCGGCGCCCGCCGGCATCGGCTTCGCCGAGCCGTGTCTCGATCACCTTGACGCCGGTGACGCGGTCGCTGCCGACGATCTCGAGCGGCTGCCGGTTGAACAGGAAATTAACGCCTTCCTCGCGGCTGTTCGACACTTCGCGGCGCGAACCGGGCATGTTCCTTTCGTCGCGCCGGTAGGCACAATTGACGCTGGCCGCGCCCTGGCGCAGTGCCGTGCGATTGCAGTCCATGCCGGTGTCGCCGCCGCCCAGCACCACCACGCGCTTGCCGCGGAGATCGACGAACGGCAGTGAAGGATCGTCGATGCCGAGATCGCGGTTGACGCTGGATATCAGGTAGGGCAGTGCCTCGTGGACGCCGGCAAGATCCTCGCCGGGGAAACCGCCGCGCACCGGCTTGTACGTCCCCATGCCGAGGAACACGGCATCGTAACGGGCCAGCAGCTCGTCGAACGGCAGGTCTTCGCCCACGCGCACGCCGAGCCGGAAGGTGACGCCCATGCCTTCCAGTATCTCGCGCCGCTTGCGCACGACCTGTTTTTCGAGCTTGAACGGCGGGATGCCGAAGGTCAGCAGGCCGCCGATTTCCGGCCAGGCGTCGTATACCACCGCGCGAATGCCGTTACGCGCCAGCACGTCGGCACAGGCGAGGCCGGCGGGCCCGGCACCGACGATGCCGACCCGCTTGCCGGTATCCACGACCTGCGACATGTCCGGCCGCCAGCCGAGCTTGAATGCCTCGTCCGTAATGTATTTTTCGATGTTGCCGATGCTGACCGCGCCGAGCCCGTCATTGAGCGTGCAGGCGCCCTCGCAGAGGCGGTCCTGCGGACACACGCGGCCGCAGACTTCCGGCAGCGAATTGGTCTGGTGTGAGAGTTCCGCGGCGTCGAACAACCGGCCTTCCTCGATCAGCTTCAGCCAGTTCGGAATATAGTTGTGCACCGGGCACTTCCATTCGCAGAACGGGTTGCCGCAATCGATGCAGCGGCCGGCCTGGCTCGCTGCGTCCGCGCCGTCGTAGGAGCCGTAGATCTCGTCGAAGTGCTTGATGCGGACTTCGGCGGGCTGTTTCCCGGGATCGCGCCGCGGCACTTCCAGGAACTGCAGGGGATGCCTGGCCATGACGCCGTTCAGGCTGCCTGCCGCAGCGATTCGATCAGCGAACCGAGTTCCGCGGCCTTCGGCTTCACCACCCAGAATTTCGGCAGGTACGTGCGGAAATCCTCGAGAATTTCCTGCCCCCAGGCGCTGCCCGTGTACTCGACGTGCGCCACGACAAGCGAGCGCAGATGGTGCAGGTGGGCCTCCATGCTCTCCGGCGTGATGCGGTGAATATCGATCAGCTCGTGATTGTAGCGGTCGACGAAGTCGCGTTCGAGATCGAGAACGTACGCGAAACCGCCGGTAAGACCGGCACCGAAATTGACGCCCGTGCGCCCGAGGACGACGACGACACCCCCCGTCATGTACTCGCAGCAATGGTCGCCGGCGCCCTCGACGACCGCCATGGCTCCGGAATTGCGTACCGCGAAGCGTTCGCCGGCGCGGCCTGCGGCGTATAACTGGCCGCCGGTGGCGCCGTACAGGCAGGTATTGCCCATGATGCTGGTATCGCGCGCCGCGAAGCCGGCATCGGCCGGCACGCGCAGTACGATCCGCCCGCCGCCCATGCCCTTGCCGACGTAGTCGTTCGCATCGCCGGTCAGGGTCAGGTGCAGGCCGTCGACGTTCCACGCGGCAAAGCTCTGCCCGGCGGTACCGTGCAGTTCGATTTCGAGCGCGGCATCGGCCATGCCGGCAGTGCCGTGGCGGCGCGCGATTTCGCCGGCGATGCGCGCGCCGATCGAACGATTGTAGTTGCGGATCTCGTAGCGGTAGCGGCCGCCGCGCTTGCCCTCGATCGCCGGCCGCATGTCCGTCAGCATCTGCTCCGCCAGTTCGCCGCGATCGAACGGGTGATTGCGTTCTTCCGTACAGAAGCGCGGCGCGCCCTCCGGCACGCCGCCGTCGGCCAGCATCGGCTGCAGATCGAGCTGCCGCTGGCGTCGTGTTTCGCCCGGCAGCCGTTCCAGCAGGTCGCTGCGCCCGATGATGTCCTCGAGGCGGCGCACGCCGAGTGCCGCCAGCCGCTCGCGGACTTCGCGGGCGACGAACGTGAAAAAGTTGACCACCATGTCGGGCAGGCCGATGAAGTATTCGCTGCGCAGTACGTTGTTCTGCGTGGCAACGCCGGTAGCGCAATTGTTCAGATGACAGATGCGCAGGTACTTGCAGCCCAGTGCCACCATCGGCGCGGTGCCGAAGCCGAAACTTTCCGCACCGAGCATGGCTGCCTTGATGACGTCGAGGCCGGTTTTCAGTCCGCCGTCCGTCTGCAGGCGCACCCGCTGTCTCAGGCCGTTCGCGCGCAGTACCTGCTGTGCCTCGGACAGGCCGAGCTCCCACGGGCTGCCCGCGTACTTCACGGAACTCAGCGGACTGGCGCCGGTGCCGCCGTCGTAGCCGGAGATCGTGATCAGGTCGGCGTATGCCTTGACCACGCCGGCGGCGACCGTGCCGACGCCCGGTTCCGCGACCAGCTTGACCGACACCAGGGCCTGCGGATTGACCTGCTTCAGGTCGAAAATGAGCTGCGCGAGATCCTCGATGGAGTAAATGTCGTGATGCGGCGGCGGCGAGATCAGGCCGACGCCCGGACGCGCGTAGCGCAGCTTCGCGATCATCTCGTTGACCTTGTGGCCGGGCAGCTGGCCGCCCTCGCCGGGCTTCGCGCCCTGCGCAATCTTGATCTGGATGACTTCGGCATGCACCAGGTATTCCGCGGTCACGCCGAAGCGGCCGGAGGCTACCTGCTTGATTTTGGATACGCGTTCGCTCTTGTAGCGCGCCGGGTCCTCGCCGCCTTCACCCGAATTCGAACGCGCGCCGATGCGGTTCATGGCGATGGCCAGCGCCTCGTGCGCTTCCGGTGACAGCGCACCCAGCGACATGCCGGCACTGTCGAAACGCGGCAGGATGTCCTCGACCGGTTCGACGTCGCCGAGCGCCACCGGCGCGCCGGCCGCCTTCACGCCCAGCAGGTCGCGCAGCGTCGCCACCGGCCGTTCGTTGACCAGCTTCGCATACGTCGTGTAACGCTCGTAGTCCGCGGCGCGCACCGCCGCCTGCAGCGTCGCGATCACGTCCGGGTTGTAGCAGTGGTACTCGCCGCCGTGTACGTACTTCAGCAGCCCGCCCTGGTCGAGCGCCGCGCGAGGCTCCCAGGCGAGCGCGGCGAGGCGCCGCTGGTCATCCAGCAGGTCGTCGAAGCGGCAACCCTGCACGCGGCTGGCCGTGCCGCGGAAACAGCGCCCGACGACCTCCTCGTGCAGGCCGACGATTTCGAACAGCTGCGCGCCGCGATAGCTCGAGATGGACGAAATGCCCATCTTCGACATGATCTTGAAAAGTCCCTTGCGAATTCCGCGGCGATAGCTGCGGCCGAGCTGCTGCTGGCGATCGACGTTACCGCGCTGCGCGAGATCGTGCAGGCTCTGGTAGGCGAGGTACGGGTAGACGGCGGTCGCACCGTAACCGATGAGGCAGGCGAAGTGGTGCGGATCGCGTGCCACGCCGGTTTCGACAACGATGTTCACCGCGCAACGCTTGCCACTCGCGACCAGGCGGTGGTGCACCGCGCCGGTCGCGAGCAGCGCATGCACCGGCAGCATGCCGGGCTTCAGGTAACGGTCGCTCAGCATGATCACGAGTTTGCCGTCGGCGACGGCTTGCTCCGCCGCGGTGCAAATACGCTGCAGGGCAGCCGGCAGATCGTCCGTATCCGGCGCGTTCAGGTCGATGAACGCGTGGCTGTCACCGAACATGTCGGCACCGAGCAGCTGCCGGAGCTTGCGCTGCGACAGCACCGGCGAGTTGATGATGACCTGTTGCGCGCCGTGCGGCCCGATGTCGAACAGGCTGCCCTCGCGTCCGATGTTCGTTTGCAGGGACATGACAATGCGCTCGCGCAGCGAGTCAATCGGCGGATTCGTGACCTGCGCGAATTGCTGGCGAAAATAGTCGAACAGCGGCCGCACGCGGCGCGACAGCACCGGCATCGGCGTGTCGTCGCCCATTGACCCGACCGCCTCCTGTTCCGCGCGCGCCAGCACGCTGACGACCTCGTTCAGTTCCTCGCGGCTCAGGTTGAACATCTTCTGGTACGTTGCCAGCGTCTCGCGGTCCATCGGTTCGGCGGCCATGTGGCGGTCGACGAGTTCGGAATCGAGATAGCGCACGCCCTGCTTCAGCCACTTCTTGTAGGGCGCGCGCGCCTTGAGGATGTCGTGTATGGCATCGTCATCGAGCAAGGTGCCCTGTTGCAGGTCGACCGCCAGCATCTCGCCGGGGCCGAGGCGGCCCTTCTTCACGACATCCGCCGTGTCGTAGTCGTACACGCCGATCTCCGAGGCAATCGTGATATGGCGGTCATTGGTGATGACGTAGCGGGCCGGCCGCAAACCGTTGCGGTCCAGGCAGCAGGCAGCGTAGCGGCCGTCGGTCAGCACGATACCGGCCGGCCCGTCCCAGGGTTCCATGTGGCAGTCGTAATATTCATAGAACGCGCGCACGTCCGGATCGATCGTGTCCACCGTGTGCCAGGCAGGCGGAATCAGAATGCGCATGGCCTGCAGCACGTCCATGCCGCCCGCGCGCAGTACTTCCAGCATGTTGTCCAGGCTCGAGGAATCGGAGCCGGTCAGGGAAATGATCGGGTACAGGTCGCTGATGTCGTCGAGCTTGTCCGAACAGAAATTGGCGGCGCGCGCCAGGGCCCAGTTGCGGTTGCCCTGGATGGTGTTGATTTCGCCGTTGTGCGCGAGGAAGCGAAACGGCTGTGCGAGGCGCCACTCGGGCAGCGTGTTGGTGGAAAAGCGCTGGTGGAACACGCACACCGACGTGGCCAGGCGGGTATCGCGCAGGTCGGCATAGAAGTCCGGCAGCACGTTCGGCATGACCATGCCCTTGTAGCTGATGGTGACCGACGACAGGCTCGCGACGTACGCCTCCGGGTCGATCCCCGCGAGGCGGTTCTCCGCGCGGCGGCGGGCAATGAACAGGCTGCGGTTGAAGGAGTCGCGCTGCATGCCGTCGCGGGCATTGACGAAGACCTGCTCGATGCGCGGC
>Ga0102952_1000589_pt1 | contig 13355 bp, 19 predicted proteins | sample SalPon2A_C_D1_MG_FD_78506 | JGI IMG/M metagenome (GOLD analysis project Ga0102952, IMG submission 78506) | Soil microbial communities from South San Francisco under conditions of wetland restoration - Salt Pond MetaG R2A_C_D1_MG | ecosystem: Environmental > Terrestrial > Soil > Wetlands | place... | reverse complement strand
GTCAAGGTCTCCGGCTCGTTCACGACCGAGGCGGCCGGGGCTTCGATCACAATCACGTTCACCGCGACCGCCGGCGGAGCGGCCGACTACACGCCGGACCTCGACACGGGGACCTTCACGCTCGCGTCGGCGCCAACGTACCCGCTGATCTGCTGGGTCCGCGGCGACGTCGGGAGCGGCTACGTCAACACCCCGGCCGACGTCTGGCAGAGGCTCCTCGAGACCTACGGCGGCTTCGCCACCTCCGAGATCGACACCACGTCCGTCTCGACCCTCAACTCGGCGACGAGCGGGTACTACGGCGGCATCGCGACGCAAGGCGAAGACGCCGATCTGTCGGAGCTACTGGACCGCTGCGCCGCGTCGGTCGGCGGGAGCTGGGGCGCGAACCTCTCCACCGGGAAATTCGAGATCGTGCAGCGCACGGCGCCGTCCGGCGCCTCCGATCTCGACCTGACGACCCGGGAGATTTTCGAGCTCCAGCGGGTCCGGGCCATTCCCGCGATCACCGCCAAGGCTGTCCAACTCCTCCAGAACCCGCACGGAGGCTTCACCGAGGAGCAGATTGCGGGCTCGGTCCTCGGCATCGCGAACGAGGGCTGGTACGGATTTCTCACGTCGCCCTACCAGCGGGCCGAGGCGTTCGAGGATGCGGCGGTCGACGCCAAGCACCCGACGCCAAACCCTGGCGAGGACGTTGATTCGATGTTCGCCGACCTGCGCTCGGCGGCGGTGGCCGAGGCTCAGCGGCTTTACGACATGGACTCTCAGGACCGCGAGATTTACTACGTCGTCGCCAACCTCTCGGGGCACGACCTCGACATGCGGACCGCCATTGTCCAGGTGACGGACAGCGACTTCGCGACGCTGGCGAGCGGCAAGAAATTCAGGCCGATCCGGATCCGGACGGACGGCACGAGCGACGAAGTCGAAATGTGGCTCTGGGGGTAAGACGTGGCGCAGAACATCTTGATCGGTTGCATTCCAGACTGGCTCCAGCAGAGCGGCGCCAGCGTCACTGCGGAATCTGAGGTGGCGAGCCTGCCGGACGACAACCTGCTCGACACCAGCATCGCGAAGGTCTGGCGGTCGAGTGGCACCAGGAACTCGGCCGGCGTCGCTTTCGACCTGGGGCAGGTCCGCTCGGCCGAGGCGCTGGCGGCGGTGAACCACAACCTTCGCGGCGAGGACTACTTTCTCCTGTCCTGGAGCCAGAGCAACGCGCTGACCGGGCTCACCATCGAGCGCGTGCTTCCCAACGGAGACACACCGTCGACTGGCGGCTACGGCCACGGCACCGACTACACTGACGTCGACGACGACATCGACGACACCGCGACCGCCGTCGACACTGACTACCTCGGGGTCCAGTCGCCCAGCGGAACCGACAACGTCGTGTTCGACTTCGCCACTCCGTCAGCCAGCCCGACGACGGGGACGGGGCTCCAGTGCTTCCGGATCCGTCTGGGGGCGTTTGGGCACAGCTCCGCCGACATCACGATCGGCATCAAGCTCGCGGAAGCGACCACGGTCAAGCAAGACCTCGGGACGTTCTCTGTGTCCTGGGACGGGTCGTACTACAACGTCCACGCCTTCTGGGACGCGTCCAACCTGGGGACCGCGAATGGGTCCGCGGTGCAGTGCGAGGTGGAGGTGCTCACAGCGACCGACCCGGACGGCATCAATGTGTCGACCGTGGATTGGGTGTGCGTCCACTCGGCACCGGCGACACTCGAGACGGCCGGGTGGGTCCAAGTTGCAGACGAGCCAACCTCCTTTGGCGGGTCGGCCCTGGCGACGATCTCGGATCGTAGTTTCATCCGGACGCAGTCCCACATCTTCACCACTTCCGGGGCTATCGCTGCCGAAGAGCTGCGCTACGGCCGGCTCGACTTCATCACGACCCGTCATCCGGACGGCTACGTCGAGATCGGCCGGCTCGCGATCGGCGGCAGCTTCTACGGGCAGCAACTCCTCGACAACTTCCGGCCCGGGCTCACCGACCTGACGACGCAGCGGCGGAGCAAGGGTGGACAGCTCTGGCGGCGAGCCAAGCCAGTCTTTCGCACGGCCTCGCTCCCGCTCCAGGGCAACCAGAGCGACATCCTGCGAGACATCTACAACGCGCTCTATCGGGCGCTCGGGTCGACCGGAGACTTCCTGATCTCCATCTTCCCGGACACGACCGCCGACCTTCCGATCCTGTCCTTCTGGGCCACGCTCCCGGCCGGCGACCGGGACATCGAGGGCGCGTCCGGCGTGCTGACGGCGGGCGATGACGCGATCTGGGAGACCACCATGCGGGTCGAGGAGGTGCTGTGATGGCGAACGGCGAGGGCAACGGCAACGGCGCCAAGTGGCGCGATTGGGTGATCTACTTCCTCGCCGCGCTGCTCCTCGCCGGGTTCGGCAAGTACGTCGGGAACCTCGGCGTCGAGGCCGACCTACAGCAGCTCCAGCAGCGGGTGGCCCAACAGCAGGAGCGGGTGAGCGACGTCGCCATCCGCTCCGAGGTGCACCAGAAGGAGGCGGACCGGCGACTCGCGTCCATCGAGGGCAAGCTCGACGAGCTCCTCCGGAGGTCTGGGCCATGACGCGGCCCGAGCTCGCGCGGTCCATCCTGGCGCTCCTCGCGTCGGTGGCTACGGCCCTCGCCGGGGTCTTCCTCGCAGTTGACTCCTGGCAGGCGCTTGCGACCCCGCACGGCGTCGGTGGCCTGCTCGTCGCTGCCGGCTCTGGGGTCTGGGCGTGGATGGGAGAGAAGCCGAAGATGCCAAGGGGCGGCATGTGAACGACCTCCGCTGGTGGCGTGTCGAGGTGGTCCGCCCCGCGCTCCAGCACGTCGGTCTGTGGAGCTACTCGGCCGAGACGCTGGTCCTCGGGACGGGCCTCGTCGAGTCGAGGTATCGCTGGGTCCGGCAGATCGGCGGTGGGCCAGCCCTCGGATGCTGGCAGATGGAGCCGGCCACGCACCGCAGCCTCTGGCTCGACCTGATGCCCGGGCGGATCGAGCTGGCGAAGGCGACCATCGGGCTGATCGGGCAGAGCCTCTACTGGCGTTCGACGCCGTCCGACTGGGAGCGGCTCGCGCGGGTGGCCGAGCCCGAGCTGGTCGCCTACCGCGGGGCCGAGTCGGTCGCCGAGATGTTCTGGTACGCGGCGGCGATGGCTCGCATTCGATACCTCTGGGACCCGCACCGCCTGCCCGATCCCTTCGACGTCGAGGGCATGGCCGCCACATGGGTTCGCGTGTACAACGCGGGCGGCGCCGGGACCGTCGCTGGGGCGCTTCCGTGGTTCCAGCAGGCGGTGGACGCCGCATGAGCCAGCTCTCGCTCATCGCTGACCTCAGCGTCCTGATCGACCGCCTCCTCGCGTTCGCTCTCGGCGCTCTGGTCGGCTCGGCCGCCACCTGGTTCCTGGGGCCGCCGCGGTGAGAATCCGGGGCATCGCATGGGAGGGCGGCGGGATCCTCGCGCTCGCGTACCTGCGGCCGCTGGCGGCGCTCGACGCCGAGCTTCAAGGTGGCTTAAGTTCCGTGCCGATCCTCGCCGGGACCTCGGCCGGTGCCATCACAGCGTGCCTCGTCGCGCTCGGGGCCACGCCGCAGCAGATCGAAGCCGTCGTCCGCCAGACGCCCTACGCCGAGCTGGCGCAGAACTCCTGGGGCGTCTTCCGCGACACATGGAGGCTCTTGCGGACCGGCGGCTGGAACCGCCTCGACCGCGGCCGCGAGTGGCTCAGCGAGACCATCGTCGGCCTCGGCCATCACCGGGACCTGACCTTCGGCGCGTTGGCGCACTACCACGGCCGGGAGCTCCACGTCTGCGCGGTCAACGAGAGCAAGGGCCGCCTCGATGTCCTCGGGCCCCGGACCACGCCGGCGACGAGGATCCTCGACGGGGTCCTCGCCTCGATGGCGATCCCGATCTACTGGCCCCCGGTCGCGATCGACGGGCAGCTCTACTCGGACGGCGGGCTGATCAACAACCACCCGATCGACGTGCTGGAGCAGCGCGGCCTGGCGCCCGACGAGGTGCTCGGCTTCGCGCTCGACTCGACCCCGCGAGGCCCTGAGACGCCGGCGACAACCTGGCCGATCGCGCGCGCCAAGCGGCTCGTCCGGCTCCTGCTTGCGGCGGCCCGGCGCGGGCACGTCCCGACGCGGTACTGGCCGCGGGTGGTCAAGATCGACTGCGGGTCGCACGGCCCGACGGACTTCGCGATGTCGCTCGCCCAGCGCGAGTGGCTGATCGACGCAGGCGAGCGGGCCTGGATCAGCTGGAAGAGGAGGGCGGCAGCGTGACACCCGAGACCATCCTATTCATCGGCGACCTACACGCCGGAAGCCATCATGCGCCATGGCCCGAAGACAACCTGCCGGGGGCATCGAGGTGGTCCGGCGTGCGCTACCTCAACGACTGCCTGCGCCACCTGGTCGAGGAGCGGCTGCCGGAGGAGATCGACCTCCTGTGTCTCATGGGCGACCTCGTCGACGGCGAGCAGCGCAAAAGCCGCGGCACAGGCCTCTTTACGACCAAGCTGGCCGAGCAGGTCGAAGGGGCGATCGAGCTCCTCCGGCCGATCGCGCAGCGCGCCAAGCGGATCGTACGGGTCGACGGGACGCCCTACCACGAGGACTTCTCCGGCGTAGTGCGGATCCTTGACAGCGAGCTCGGCGTCGGGCACTACGCGCAGATCATTGACCTCGAGCTGCCCGGGGGCGTGATGAACCTCGCCCACCACCCGGCCGGCGGGTCGGCGCTCTACATGGGCACGAAAGTCGACAAAGAGGCGCTCTGGTCCACGATTGCCGCGAGCCGCAACAAGGTGCCGCTCCCGCGCTGGATCATCCGCTCCCACCTCCATGAGTACATGCTCCAGGACTCGCAGCACAGTACCGTCATGATCCTGCCGGCCTGGCAGCTCCCGACGCCCTGGGCCAAAAAGGGCAACTACTGGCGCTGGCAGCCGACCATCGGCGCTGTGCTGGCTCTCCGCGACGACGACGCTCCGGGCGGCTACCTCTTCCGGCCGCTCCTCTACGACCCGCCCATGCCGGGCACGACCAACCTGACGGAGGTGCCGCGTGCAGCTACCCGAACCGCCCTCATGGGATGACCTCACCGAGGAGGAGCGGGCTCGCCAGATCCTCGGGCGGATCGGCGTCAAGCCACCCGAGCGCCCGCTGGTCGAGCGGCTCCTCGAGGCCCTCGAGACCGGCTGGAAGGCCGACGAGCAGCCGACGCCGAGCTGGCTGGCCCGGCGGGTCGGCGCTCACCCGAACACCGTGACGAAGGCGCTCTGCGCGATGCAGGCGCAGGGCACCATCCTCCGCTTGGCCCGAGGTCTCTACGTGCCGGCCGGGATGGAGCCATGAGAAGCAGGACCGTACCGCTGGCGGTACTCTTCTGCCTCCTCGCGGGCTGCGGGACGGTCAAGGGGCACGCTGGGCTCTAGCGGCCTACCAGAGCCCGTCGGCCCGGATGCGCGCCGCTTCCAGAGTCTTCGCGGCCTGCGCGCGAACTTTCAGATAGGGATTCTCCAGTGGTGCCCCCGTCCTGGGGTGCGCCTCCGTGCGCGGCGTAGATCCGATCGTCGCGGCGAGTGTGGAGGGTTATCGTCGGCATGGTCTCATTCCTTTCGTTCGGAGTCTCGGGTCTGCTCGCCGTGCTCGATCATGCGGCGGAAGCGTCGGACCCGCCCATCCGGGTCGAGGAGGTAGAGCGAGTACTCGGCGGTGGTCCGCGCGGCGTAGACCTCGGTCCAGCCGTCGAGGGCCTCGGCGAGCTTGGCCTCGTCGAGGATCCCGGATCCGTCGCCGACGTCGAGGAAATCCTCGGCGTCATCGTATGCCTGTCGGCCGGCGGGGCCCTCGGCGATCCGATGAGCGTCGTCGACGCCGAGGGCATCGAGCGTCCAGGAGATCGGTCCGTTCGGCCCTGCGTACACTGCGAGGTAGGTAGTCATGGTGGTGGTCTCCTTGATCGGGCTCGGGTAGGTCCGGGCTCCGTGGCTGGCCCCGAGCGAGTCGGAGCCAGCACCGGGGGCCGGTCGCTACCAGCCGTAGGACACGCTCTCGTCGTCGGCCAGGTCGAAGTCCTCGCGAGCCTGCGCGACGAGGTCCGCGGGCACGGCGGCGTCGTGGGAAGCGGATGTCGCGGCGCAGGCCAGCGAGTAGCGGCGGCTGTCCTCGTCTGCGGGGTCGAGGCGGTCCCACTCGGCCATGAAGGCCCCGACCTCGGCGCGCCGGAGCCAGTAGCGGGTGGCCTCGTCGCAGACGAGGAGCCAGTCGGTGTAGTCGTAGACCTCCCAGTTGGCGGCGAACAGGCGGACGAAGCGGTCGATGGTGGTCGTCATGGCGTTCTCCTTGAGGCGGTTGCTGTGTCCCGTGTCCATGCCTCTATAGTAGGGCAAGCCGCTTGCCCTGTCAAGGGGCGAGGGAAACTTTCTTGACTATATCGCGGGGGCGTGCGATTATCGGAGCATGAGGCGCAAAATCCAGGATATCGACGTGCTCGAGCTGCCGCCAGCGATCCAGCTCGGCGTCTGGCTGCGGGTCCACGGACTGACGCAGGACCAGCTCGCGCAGGAGGCCGGGGTCAGCCCTGGGATGCTCACGCGGGTCATCGCCGGGGACCGCACGAGCGGCCCGGTGCTGCGCTACATCGAGGCCGAGACGGGGATCCTGGCCGACTCGTGGCCGCAGTATTAGGAGCAGGCATCGTGAAGACGGCATCGGCGATCCTGTTCGCGCTCTCCGGCGATACCGTCGAGAAGTGCGTCGACGAGCCGGGGCTCTGCGCTATCTGCGCCGCTTGGGCTTCCCGCGGCATGCCATACTCGCGATGGCAGGGAGCGAACTTCACCGATCAGACAAAGCTTCGGGCACCCGGGACTTGCTTCGTCTGCGAGCCGTGCGTGTGGGCTCACTCCTGGGTCCGGCCACCGGGGCACCCGGTCGACCCGGCGAAGCCGAAGGGGAAGAACCTCCGCCTGTTTTCGCACCTTTGGGACGGCCGCGGGTACCTCTACGGCAACAAGGCCGACAAAGCGCTCCTGCGCTCCTGGATCCTCGGGCCGAAGGTCGGCCCGTGGTTCGCCGGGATCGCCGACACCGGGCAGAAACACGTCGTCCCCTGGATCCCCGTCAACCCGGCCGGGGCGTTCCCGGGGCGGGTGCGATTCGAGGAGCGCGACGTGGAGCTCGGCGACGGGCAGCTGATCCTCGATCTCTGTGAGCTGCTGACCTGGGGCGTCCCGAAGGGTGAGGTCGACCGAGCCGACTACTCCCCGCTGTCCTGGCAGCGCACGGCTCCCGAGATCGCGGCGTTCGAGCGAGCGTGGTCCGGGGTCCGGGGATCCGCCTGGTGGGACCTTGCGCTCTGGCTGGCACAGCGAGACGAGACCGACTACCAACGGAGGCAGGCACATGCACGAGACCGGCGGGCCCTCGAGGCTCCACATGGCGACCGTGGCGGTGATCCTGGCGGTGAGGGCGCAGTACCTCGCGGCCGGGGCGTCCCCGCTGAAACACTGGGACCAGATCCAGGACCGGGTCCGGGCGGCGGCGGCGACCAGCCGGGACGTCGCGACCTGGACGACGAGCCTGGCGCGGAGCCTGGGGCTGGGAGCCCCGGACAGCAATCGCTCTTCGGCGACGTCTCGCCTCGCCCGAGTGGTCGAGGAGGACGCCACCTCTGACCGGTGGCTCGACCTGGTCGAGGAGGAGCACGCCTACCTGATGGCCCTCGCCCGCCTGGAAGCGGAGCGGCGGCAGGAGGAGCGGAAGCGGGCGCGGAGTGCGACGCTGGCTGCGGACCCCATCTACCACGAGGAGGACTGACCCCATGGAACAGAAGCGCTACGACTTCATTCTCGAGGCCCGCCAGCCGATCGCTCACCACTCGGAGACGTTCGGCAACTCGCAGGTGCTCATGCGCCAGCGCGTGCGGCGGGCCGACGGCTCTTGGGCGCGGGTCCCGATCATCACCGGCGACACGATGCGCCACGGCCTCCGGGAGGCGGCGACCTGGGCCTACCTCGACTGTGCCGGGATGCTCGGCGAGACACTGACCGAGTCGGCCCTGCGCCTGCTATTCGCCGGCGGGATGGTCACCGGCTCCGGGGCGACGGTCAAGCTCGACGAGTACCGCGAGATGTGCGACCTCATGCCCCACCTGACGCTCCTGGGTGGCTGCGCCGGCAACCGCGTGGTCCCCGGGCAGATCCACGTCGAGCCAGCCCTGCTCCTCTGCGACGAGACGCGCCACCTACTCCCCGAGTGGGTCCCCGAGTGGGTCGAGGAGCAGGGAGCCGAGTGGGACGGCGCCAGGTCTCACGTCGAGGAGGTGCAGCGGGTGCGGATGGATCCGACGCTCGACCCCAGCAAGGCCAGGCTGCTGACGAGCGGCGACCGCGAGGGCGTGCAGCAGCGGCTCATCGCCGGCGCCGACGCCCGGAAGGCGAAGAACCACCGCGCCGCCGACGAGGCGAAGTCGAGCATGATGCCTCGGCGGTTCGAGACGGTCTGCGCCGGCTCCTGGTGGTACTGGAGCGTGACAGCGACGGTCTATTCGGAGCTCGAGCTCGACACCCTCAACGTCATGGTCGCGACCTTCCTCCGGGACGCCCGGGTCGGCGGCAAACGCGGCACTGGCAACGGCCTGCTCGTCCCGCGCGTGGCGCAGAACATCGGGCTCGCCCGCTGGAAGGACCGGGTCGATACCCTCGAGATCCTCGGCCCAGACCAGGCCGTGGGAGCGCAGTATCGCCGCCACGTCGAAGCGCGGGCGGAGCGGATCCGGGAATGGCTCCAGACGGTCGCGGCATGATCCCGCTCCGCGTCACCGCCCGCGTCCGCGGCGAGATCTCGCTGACGCACGGCTACCTCCATCTCGACGGTCTCCTCGCCTGGGCCGTCTGCCAGCGCGACCGGATCCCGCCGGCGATGACCCCGGACGAGTGGGTGCCGGTCGAGATCCCGGTCGAGCGGTCGGAGTGCGGCCGGTACCACCTCTGCTCCGCCTCGATCGGACGGGCGGAGTGGCACGAGGTGCGCTACACCGTCCGGCGGTTCCCGATCGAGAGGGGCCAGAAGCTCCTCCCCGAGAAGGTCCGGCGCGTGAACCTCAGCGCCGGCGCCCAGAAGCACTTCCGGATCCCCCGGACCTCGATGCACCTCCAGGACGACGAGCTGCGCTGGCACCTCCTCGGCGAGCCCGAGGAGGTCGAGCGGCTCCTGTCGCTCGTCCACTACCTGGGCAAGCGCCGAGCGGTCGCCGCCCACCGGCCCGTCGAGTGGAGCGTCGAGGAGGACGAGCCGTGGGGCGATGGCTACCCGGTCCTGCGCGACGGCCAGCCGCTCCGACATCTCCCGGCGGACCTCCCCGGGCTGCGGACGGAGCGGCGGATGTTCGGTCGGTTATCCTACCCCTACCACCAGCCGGCCCTCGGCGAGGAGCTGATCGCGACCCCGGAGCCGGCATGAGGAGCTTCGGCTCGAGGCCCTACACGTCGAGCCGCATGTGGCGGGCGACCGCCCGGGTGTGGGCGCAGACGCGCTCCCACCGCGATCGGGTCGAGGCCGCAAAGACGGTCTTTCGCCGCGCTGCCGAGGTCGGTCCGATCGCGATCTCCTCGAGCTGGGGCAAGGATTCGGTCTGCTGCTGCGATCTCGCTGTCGACGTCCTGGGCGAGGATGTCAGGATCTTCCACCTCGCCGGCCCGTACGAGCTCCCCGGCTACGAGGCCATCCGCGAGCACTTCGCCTTGCGAGCGATTGTCGACGAGGTGCCGAGCTCGCGCACCCTCGCCGAGGTCATCGAGTGGCTGCACGACGTCGGCCTCGGCTGTGACCGCACCGACAAGGCCAAGACCGCCCGCCGCAAGGCCAACGTCGGCGAACAGTGGTGCCGGGACCAGGGCATCGCCATCGAGGTCATGGGCCTCCGTGCCGAAGAGAGCCGCCAGCGTCGACTCAGCGCGCTGTTCCGCGGGCAGGTCTACCGCAGAGTCTCGGGGATATGGGTCGCCCTCCCCATCGCGTGGTGGAAGTCGACCGACGTCTGGGCCTACCTGGTCTCACGGAACCTCCCCTGGCATCCGCTCTACGACTGCGAGACCCACGGGTTCAACCGCTACGAGCTGCGCAACACCGGGTGGCTGACCACGATCGACGTGAGCGAGGGTCGGGTCCCTTGGCTCCGACAGCATTTCCCTGAGCAGTACCGCCTCCTGGTCGAGGAATGGCCGCATCTGAGGCAGGCGCAGTGACCGCCGCCGGCCGGTGGTTCGTCACGCCGCACGCCGTCGCCCGGTACCGCGAGCGCGTCGACCCCGACCTGAGCTACGAGGAGGCTCTTGGGCGGATCATCCGGGACTCCGAGCGCGCCGCCTACGTCCGCCCGGCGCTCGACGGCCGCGAGGAGTGGCGGAGCCCGGAGCGAGTGCGGTACGTCGTCGCCCCGCCGAACGGCTCCGGGCCGCTCCCATCCGTCGTCTCGGCGATGCCCCTGCGGCCCCTGATCCAGTGCGAGGCGTGTGGCGCCGAGATCGAGCAGACGAACCGGACGCAGAAAGCGTGCTCCAAGCGGTGCCGGGAGCGACTGCGGGAACAGCGCCGGATGGCCGACCCTGCGCACCGCGAGGAGCGCCGGACCTACCAGCGGGAGTACGCGCGCAAGGCCGGGCGGGCGAAGCGGGCGCGGCCGATCCTCCAGGCTGCGCCGCACTACCCCGACCACCTACCCGGCGCCGGGTGCATGATGGTGCTCAGACCGTCGCCGACCTGGGCGACGACGAGCCTGCGCGGCTGCCACCTGCTCCACGGGATGCTGTCGTCGCTCCTGGCCACGGCCGGCGACGACCACGACCCGATGCGCCCGCAGTGGGCTCTTGTCCCGTGGTCGGACGGCTGGGGCGTCTGGTGGTGGGGGATGGGGCGGGCCCGGTATTGGTGCGGCACGACGCACCGGGCCCGCCTCGGGGAGCAACCCGTCACCGTCGCGTTCGGACCGCCACTGATCCCGCGGACCCCCGAGGCCGCGGTGGGGCGGCGGCAGCTCCGTGTCACCGCGCTGACGCCGGTCGTGATCGCCGCCGCCGGCCGGACGAAGCGCTACACCGCCCCGTGCGCGAGCCGTCTCGTCTCGACCCTCACGCAGACCCTCGCTCCGCGCCTCGGCGTGGATCTCGTCGAGGACGACCTGGTCCTCCGGCTGGTCGAGCGCAACACGGAGCCGCGCTCCGTCGTCGCCGGCAAGTTCCACGTCCGGGGCTGGGCCGGATCGATCCTCGTCGAGGGCAATGCCGCGGCCCGGTGGCTGCTCCAGTGCGCCGCCCGCGGCCCCGGGCTCGGGGGGCGCACGGCACTGGGGTTCGGGCGGGTCGTGGTCGAGGCGTAGCAGACCACCGCGCCAGTCGAGGGCCCGATCGGACAGGTCGTCGAGGGGCGTCACCGCGTCGGCTCGACGACGACCTCGGAAAAAGTCCTTGACCTCTGGTGGTACCCCATAGTACCGTCTGCCCATGCCAAGCGAATCTGGTGCCGACCTGCTCCGAGCGTGGATGCAGGGAAACGGCCACACCTACCGAGCGGCGGCTGCGCTAGTCGGCACGTCCCACGTCTCAGTGCAGCGCTACTGCCGCGGGTCCATCCCGCCGGTCGACGTCTGCATCCGCCTGCGAGAGGTCGCCGGAATCCCGGTCGCCTCCTGGGCGCGGACCGAGGCCGGGGGTGCGTCGTGACCCCGCGCTCCCGCCTCATCCTCCATCGCCGGCAGTTCGGCCGATCCCAGCGCGAGGTGGCCGAGGGCCTCGGTGTCCCGCCCCATTGGATCCGCGACACGGAGAGGGGCCCTCGGAGTCGGCGGCCCTCGCTGGAGCTGTTCGAGCTGCTCCGCGGGCTCGAGGCCGACCCGATCCTGGGCCGCACCGTCTCCGTCCACCTCCCGGACGGCACCTCGACCCGCGGGATGGTCGTCTGCCATGACGGCGCCTGGTCCCACCCGACGCAGCGCTACGACGCGCGGGGCGAGCTCTACGACCGCCGGCAGCCGGTCCTCGTGCGGGTCGTCCGCTGGGAGGGCCAGACCGCGGTGTCGACCTGGATCGCGTGCGACGTGCGCGAGGTGTCGCCGTGACGACCGCCTGCGCCTGGTGCGGCCGGATCCTCTCCGGTGACCCCACGAAGCCCGTCGAGTCGCACGGCATCTGCCTGGACTGCGTCGCCAAGCTCGAGGCCGACGAGGCCCCCACGCGTCCCCGCACCATCTCCCGTCCGTCGGCATTTGGTCGGCGGACGGGTTCTTCGGCCAGCCTCGACGGGCCCGAGAAAGCATCCCCCTGTGAGAAGGCTGCGGCATTCCGCCGCTGCATTCCGGGCCCGTCCAGGCTGGTCGGATTTCGCGCAGGTCGTCCCTTAGGAGCACGTCACCCAGCCGGGCCGCGTCGACCTGCGCATCGTTTCGGGCGGGGAGGGCCAAAGCACGGACGTCACCCTCCTCCTCGGCGCTCTCCCCGCCACCTATTCACGCACGGGCCGGCCTGCCCGGCTCCGACGCCCATACGGTTCCCGCCGGCCCGTGCCATCTCTTGAAGGAGTCCACATGCCAGTGATCCAAGCCACCGCGCTTTTCAGCGCACCATCCATCCGCACGGCGTTCGAGGCCGCTAGGGACGCCTCCTGGGCCGCTAGGTCCGCCGCAAGGGACGCCGAGCTGCGCCACTCCGCCGAGGACTGCCGCGAGCTACTGGAGCAACCCGGGCAACTACTTGGAGACCAGCGATGACCCCCACCACCGACCCACTGCGCGAGTGGTTCGCCGAACACGACTGGTGCGACGATGCCAGGAGGTGGTACGACTCCCTCCCCGCAGCCGACCGCAGCCCCGAGCGCATCTGGGCACTGTGCGACCGCGGGGACCATCTCCTCTGGTGGCACGAGCAGGCCGGTACGGCCAGCGAGATGCTGGCCCCGGTCGTCTACCGCGCAGCCGACCGTGCCTGCCGGGAGTACGCGCCGGCTGTGCTCGATGCGGCTGGGCTGACCACCGAGGCCGAGGCTCTGCGAAACCTGCCGCAGATCGTGGACCGGGAGAGCGCCAGGGCCGCCAGGGTCGCCGCCGGGGCGGCCGAGACCGCCGCCAGGGCCGCCGAGACCGCCGCCAGGGACGCCGGGGCCGCCGCCGAGGCCGCCGCCAGGGCCGCCGGGGCTGCCAAGGACGCCAGGGAAGCCGCCGAGACCGCCGCATGTGCCCCCGCCGGGGACGCCTGTACCGCCGCCGGGGACGCCTGTACCGCCGCCGGGGCCGCCATGGCCGCCGCGACCGCCGCCTGGGCCACCGCCGGGGACG
>Ga0102952_1000587_pt1 | contig 13395 bp, 11 predicted proteins | sample SalPon2A_C_D1_MG_FD_78506 | JGI IMG/M metagenome (GOLD analysis project Ga0102952, IMG submission 78506) | Soil microbial communities from South San Francisco under conditions of wetland restoration - Salt Pond MetaG R2A_C_D1_MG | ecosystem: Environmental > Terrestrial > Soil > Wetlands | place... | reverse complement strand
TCAGCATCGCGCGCAGCCCGCGGACCGCGCCGGGCACCGTACACTCCCACTCGCGCGGCCCGTCGCCCTCCATCAACAGCACGCGCGGCGTGGACAGCTTGCCGACGAGCTGTCGGCCCGGGGGCCCCTCGCCGGCCGCCGCCTCCGAGACCACCGCGCAGCCGAGCAGCACCACCGCCGCCGCGAGCGCGCCGCCGCACCAGGCCGACGAGAGCAGCGCGCCGCGCGACAGGGCGGCCGGAGCCAGCCACGCGCGCTCGCGCTCGCGCCAGCGGGGCACCGTGCCGGCGGCCAGCACGAGCAGGGCCGGCATCCAGACCAGCAGCAGCCCGGTCCAAACGGTCTGGCGCGCGAGCGAGCGGTGCACGCGCTCGGCGTCGAGCCCGAGCGGCAGGGCGTCCAGCGCGGAGACGTCCACCGCCCGCGCCAGCGCCGCCACCAGCGCGGTGAGCAGCAGTGCCAGCACCGTCCAGGTGACCGGGAACGAACGCCGGAAGGCCAGGCGGGCGAGGCCGCGGTTCACGACACTCGCACCCCGGGGCGCGCGGCGTGTCGCCGGTACAGCTCGACCAGCGCGTCGGGCGCGCCGAGCAACTCCGCCGGCGCGCCGTCGGCCACCAGCCGCCCGTCGACCAGGCAGGCGACGCGCTCGCAGGGCGCGAGCACCTCGCGCGCCAGGTGCGAGCAGATCACCACGCCGGCGCCGCCGGCGACCGCTTCGTCCAGCAACTCCGCGAGCACCACGAAACCGATCGCGTCGAGCCCGGCCGCGGGCTCGTCCAGCAGCACCAGTCGGGGCGCGTGCACCAACGCCTGGGCGAGACCGAAGCGCCGCAGCATCCCGCGCGAGAGGCGTCCGAGGCGGGTGCCGAGCTCCGCGCCCAGGCCCACGCGCCGGAGCATCGCCCGGCCGCGTTCGCGAGCGGCGCGAGCGCCGAGTCCCTTCAAGCTCCCGAGCAGCGCGATCGCCGCGAGTGCGTGCAGCTCGAGCGGGAAGGGCGACTCCTCGGGCAGGAAACCCACGCGCGCGCGCACGGCGGCGTCGCCGGGACGTCCGCCGAGCACCTCCGCCGTCCCGCCGGCGATCGGATCGACGCCCGCGAGCACCTGCAGCAGCGTGCTCTTGCCCGACCCGTTCGGTCCGACGATGCCCATCCGCCGCGTGCCTTCCAGCTCCAGGTCGATGCCGTGGAGCACCTCGCGCGGACGCCGGCTCCACGGTCGCGGGTAAGCCGCGCGCAGGCCGCGCAGGCGGACGAAGGGCGGTGTGGGGGAGCGGGGTTCCATGACTCCGGCGCGCCGGCGTGCGGGTACGCGGTTGGCGAACAGTCTGGCCGCTCGGCGTCGCCGCTACCACGACGTGGCCCGGGGCGCGGGCGCGGCTATGCTCTGGGGAGCCCGTCGCAGCACGCATCCGGCGCGAGCCGGGCGTCCGGACGCCCGCAGCGCGTCCGCAGCCGTTCTCGAACGGGTTCCTACACGTCCATGCGGGAGTGGTTCTCCAAACGCCGGGCCCCGGGTCCGAAAATCCCCCTGGTGCTGTACACGCGCGCCGACTGTCCGCTGTGCGAGGAGATGAAGGCCGAGCTGGCCGCCGCGCAGCTGCCCCGGGACTGGGAGCTGATCGAGGTCGACGTCGACGGGGATCCGGCGCTGGTGGAGCGCTTCGGCGAGTCGGTCCCGGTGCTGGAGATCGGCGGCCGGGTCGCCTTCAAGGGTCGCCTCGACCCGCAGTTGCTCGCGCGCCGCTTCGAGCGCCGGGCCGCGGAATGGCTGGCCCGCTCGCGCGCCGGCCGCGCCGGCCCTGACGGCCCTGCCGCCGATGGGGAGCGCGACGCATGAAGGCGCGCTTGTTCGTGCTCGCCGGACCGGACATCGGCCGCTCCTTCCAGGTGCGCCACGGCGACACGCTCGGCCGCAGTCCCGAGTGCATCGTCTCGCTGCGGCACCCCTCGGTCAGTCGCAAGCACGCGCACCTCGAGGTGCGCGGCGGCGCGTTCTGGATCGTCGACGACGGCTCGCGCAACGGCATCGGGGTGCAGGGCGAGCGGGTGGCGCGGCTGGAGCTGCGCGACCACCTGGAGTTCTCGCTCGGCGAGCTGACGCTGCGCTTCCGCCTGGCCGAGCCCGGTGGTTCGGACGGCGCGGGCGGCGCGGATGCCCTCGCCGTGACCCGGGTCTCGCCCGTGCTGTCGGCGCTGCCCGAGCTCGGCGCGGAAACCGTCGTCGAGAACGAGGGGCTGGAGCTCGAGGCCCCCGACGAGATCCGCATCGAGCCGGCCCGACCGGCGGCGCCCGCGCGTACGGACCGCGCTCCCCAGCCGGCCGGCCGCGCGGTGCTCCAGTACCACAAGGTGCCCAACGCCCGCGGCATCGCGGTGAGCGACCTGGCCCAGTACCCGCTCGCCGTGCGCGTGCTCGTCGGCGTGCTCGCGGCTGCGCTCGCCGGCGCGCTGTTCCTGCTCGCCTTCCGCGGCACCGCGTACCTCCGCGGCCAGGCGTCCGCGCCGGACGCGGGCGGCGACCGCGAGCTCAGCGACTCCTGACCAAGGCGCACCAGGCGTCGACCCAGCGCTCCGCGACCTCGTCCCAGGTGACCCGGTCCGCGGCGCGCGCGGCGTCGTCGAGCTCGGCGGGGGATTGCGCGAGCGCGCGGTGGACGGCGGCGGCGCAGGCGGCGGGATCGCGCGGATCGAACCGCGGCACCATCGGTCCGGCGACCTCCAGCAGCGCGGGGAGCTCGGCGACGGCCAGCGGGCAGCGGGCGCGGCGAGCCTCGAGCGCGGGGATGCCGAAGCCCTCGCGCAGCGAGGGGAACACCACCGCCGCGGCCGAGGCGTAGAGTTGCGCGAGACGTCGGTCGTCGCAGGGACCCGCGAAGTGCAGGCGCGAGGCGACGCCCAGCTCCGCCGCCAGCGCGCGCAGGCGCTCGCCCTCCGCGCCGCGCTCCTCGCCGGCGAGCAGCAGGTCGGGCAGGGTCGGGTCGCGGGCCAGCGCGCGCACCACGACGGCGGCGTTCTTGCGCGGCTCGACGTGGCCGACCTGCAGCAGCGGTGCCCCGGGACCGGGAGCGCGCGGCAGGGGCCGCAGGTGATCGGCGGCGTTGGGCAGCACGCGGACGCGAGCCGGCTCGACGGCGAAGCGCGCGAGCACCTCGGCGCGCAGCGCGGCGCTGACGGCGAACACCGCCGCGGCGCCGGAGAGCGCGCGATCCAAGAGTTCCGCGCCGACGATGCGGCGGGCGCAGGCGACGGTCGGGTCGGCGACGCTCTTGAGGTCGTGCAGCGTCAGCGTGTACGGAAGCGGCGAGGCGAAGGGCGCGGGCAGGTGCGCGGTGTGCAGCAGGTCGAACGGGCGTCCGTCCTCCCGAGCGCGGCGCACCGCCGCCGCCAGGGCCGGCTCCTCGCGCAGCGCGCGCGACAGTGCCGGCGAGCGCGGGACGTTCGCTTGCAGCAGCTCCGCGCCGGGGATCGCGAACGGCAACGGCTCGCGACCGCGCAGCACCGCGAGCGCGCCGCCGCGCTCGGCGAGCAGGCGCGCGGCGCGGGGCAGGAGCTCGGCGTTGTGCCGGCGCACGCCGCCCATCGGCTGGGCGAGCACGAAGCCCGAGACCAGCACCCGCGGCGCGCTCATGCCAGCGACTCCCAGATCCGTTCGACGCGCTCCGCGCACGCGTCCCAGGTGAACGGCGCCGCGCGCTCGACCAGCCGCGGGCGCAGGGCGGCGCGCTCGGCGAGCGCGCGCGACAGCCCGTCGGCCACCGCGTCGGGATCGTCGGGATCCACCGTGATGCCGACGTCGCCGGCGAGCTCCTGCTGCGCCGAACGCGGCGGCACCAGCACCGGCGTGCCCGAGGCCAGCGCCTCGAGCACCGGGAAGCCGAAGCCCTCGGACCGCGAGAGCACCGGCACCACCGCGGCCAGCCGCAGCAGTCCCGGCAGGTGCGCCTGCTCCACCTCGCCGGGCGTCGACACCCAGCGGGCGAGGCCCAGCTTGGAGGCCGTGCCCAGGTCCCGGCGCAACTGTTGCGTTGGTTCGCCGGTGACGACGATGCGCAGGCGCGGCCCGCCGCGCTCGAGCAGCCGGGCGAGCCCGCGCAGCACGGCGTCGAGGTTCTTCTTGGCGCGCACGCAACCGAGGCAGAGCGCGAGCGGGTCCTGACCCAGCCGGTAGCGCCCGAGCAACACCTCGTCGATCTCGCCGGGCCCGGGCTCCTCCGCGAAGCCCGGTCCGAGGCCCCAGGGAGCGACGACGATCCCCGCCGCGCCGGGCAGCCACCGCCGGCGCAGGAGCGCGGCCGTGCGCTCGCTCGGCACCAGCGTGCGGTCGGCGCGCGCGGGACCGAGGGCCGCCCACAGGCGATGGCGCCAGTCCGCGTTCTCCGCGACGCCCGCCCGCCAGGGCAGCTCGTGCACCGTGTGCACGCGGGCTCCCGGCCCGCGCAGGGCGAACGCCGAGACCGGCGAGTGGATGCCGGCGAGCGCGTGCCGCCGCACCGCGCGGGGCAGCTCGACCTGGCGCCAGCGGCGCAGTCCCGCGCCCGCCGAGGGAGCCAGCCGCACCACCTCCAGCACGCCGCGCCGCTCCAGCGCCTCGACGAGTCCGGCCGTCGCCCGCACCACGCCCGGCGGGTGGGGGCGCTCCAGGGGGGAGGTGTCGAAACCGATTCGCGGCGCCATGCGGGCTGCTAGGGTAGCCGCCCGTGACCGCCGACCGAGCCTCCAAACCCTTGCACGTGGCCCTGCTGATCGATCGCTGGGATCCCGATCGCGGCGGTGCCGAGCGGGCGCTGGCGACGCTGTCCGAGCACCTCGTCGGCCGCGGTCACCGGGTGACGGCCTTCGGCGTCACGGGGCGATCCGCCGCCGGGGCGACGTTCTCGCGCGTGCCCGTTCGCGGTCTGGCCCGCGCCGCGCGCGAGCGCTCGCTGGCCCGCGGTATGGTCGCCGCCGCGCGCGCGGCGGGCTGCGACGTGACCGTCGGCGTGCGCCACCTCGAACAGGTCGACCTCTACTGGCCCCACGGCGGATCCCACGCCGCGGCGCTGGCCGCGCGCCGCCGTGCCCGCGGCAAGTTCGCGGAGCGCGCGCCCCGCGGCCGCCACCGCTCGTTCGTCGACTTCGAACGCGCGCTGCTCGCGGGCGGCGGCGCGCGTCGCGTGGTCTGCGTGTCGGCGATGGTGCGCGACGAGTTCGAGCGCGCCTGGCCCGGCTGCGGCGAAAGCTTGGTGGTGATCGAGAACGGCGTCGACCTCGAGCGCTTCCACCTCGGTCTGCGCGAGCCGTCCGCGCGCGACCTCCGCGCGCGCCTCTCCGTGCCCGCGGGCACGCCGCTGATCGCCTTCGCCGGCCGCGAGCCGGTGCTCAAGGGACTGCCGGTGCTGCTGGCCGCCCTGGTTCCCCTCTCGACCGGGGCGCGGGCGGACCGGCCCTGGCACCTCGTCGTCGCCGGACCGAAGGACCCGGCGTACTGGCGGCGCGCGGCGGCCTCGCTCGGGCTGGGCGCCGACCGGGTGTCGGTGTTCGCCCACCTGCCGCCCGCGGAGCTGCTGGCCGGCGCGGACCTCTGCGGCCTGCCGACCTGGCGCGACCCCTGTCCGCTGGTCGTGCTCGAGGCCCTGGCCTGCGGCACGCCGGTGATCGCCACGCGCCGCGCGGGCAACGCCTCGCTGGTGCGCGCCCCGGTCGCGGGCGCGGTGCTGGAGGGTCCCGAGGACGTGGCCGCCCTGACCGCGGCGTTAGACCTGCGGCTCGCGCGCGAGACCCTCGAGGGCGTCGATCGCGCGGCCGTGCGCGCCTGTGTCGAGCACCGCGGCCGGGGCCCCTGGATGGAGCGGCTCGAACGCGAGTTGCTCGCCCTCGCCCGGTAGAATCGCCGGCATGAGGCTGGAGCCCTCGACCTGTCCGCTCGACTGCGCCGACGCCTGCGGCGTGCTGGTCGAGGCGGACGACGACGGGCGCTTCATCGCCCTGCGCGGCAATCCCGAACACGGCTACAGCCGCGGCGTGCTGTGCGGCAAGACCGCGCGCTACGGGGAGCTGATCACCGCGCCGGAACGCTTGCTGCATCCGCTGGTGCGCGACGGGGCCAAGCCCCAGGGCGCGTTCCGCGAAGCGACCTGGGACGAGGCGCTGGCCCGCGTCGCCGAGCGCGTCTCCCCGTTGCTCCGCGAGCGCGCGGGCGAGCGCGTGCTGGGCCTCTCCTATGCGGGCACGATGGGCCTGGTGGCGCGGAACTTCCCGCTGCGCGCGATGCACGCGATGGGGGCCACGCTGACCGACGGCGGGCTGTGCGACAACTCGGCCGAGGCCGGTTTCACGAACGTGCTCGGCCGGGTGGTGGGCGCGGACCTCGAGCGCGCCGACGAGGCGGACTGCGTGGTGCTGTGGGGTTGCGACATGAAGCGCACCGTGCAGCACCTGCAGCCGGCGGTGCAGCGGCTGGCGCGCGCCGGCGTGCCGGTGATCGCCGTCGACATCTGGCGCAACGACACGATCGTCGCCGTGGAGAAGTGGGGCGGCATCGGCCTGGTCGTGAAGCCGGGCACCGACGCGATGCTCGCCCTGGCCGTGGCGCGCCTGTGCTTCGAGCGCGGGTGGGCGGACCGCGCGTTCCTGGCCGCGGAGTGCGTCGGCGCCGAGACCTTCGAGGCCCACGTCCGCGGCGACCACGACCTCGAGACCGCGGAGCGCGTGACCGGCGTGCCGGCCGCGCGGATCGAGGAGCTCGCCGAGCGGCTGGGACGCGCCGAGCGGTTGCTGCTCAAGACCGGCGTCGGTTTCGCGCGCCGCAAGCACGGCGCGATGTCGATGCGCGCGGTCTGCGCCGCCGCGGCGGTGGTCGGTGCCGCCGACGGCGTGCACTTCGAGAGCGCGGGCTGCTTCGACCTGCCGATGGACTGCGTCGCCCGGCCGGACCTGCGTCCCGCCGGCGCGGCCGCGCCGATCGTCCGCCACGTCTCCGTCGGCCGCGAGCTGCAGCGCGAGCGCTTCGGCGCGGTTTTCGTCTGGGGCCACAACCCGGCGGTCACCTGCCCCGACGAGTCGCGCGTGCGCGCCGGCCTGGCGCGCGAGGACGTGTTCGTGGTGGTGCACGAGCACTTCCTGACCGAGACGGCCAAGCTCGCCGACGTGGTGCTGCCGGCGACGACGTTCGTCGAACACGACGACGTCTATCGCAGCTACGGCCACCGGCGCCTGCAGTACGCCCGCCGGATCGTCACCCCGCCGGGCGAGACGCGCAGCAACGTCGACGCGTTCGCGGCGATCTCCCGCGCGCTGGACCTGCCGCCGGAGACCCGGGACGCGACGAGCGCGGCGCTGTGCGAGGAGTTGCTCGAGGCTTCCCGTGAACGGCTGGGAGCCGAAGGCCTCGCCGCCCTGCGCGCCGGCCGGCCGTGGAAGGTCACGCCGCCCGCCGGACGCGGCACGCCGAGCGGCAAGATCGAGCTGCAGAGTGCCGCCGCCGCCGCACTCGGCCAGCCGGCGTTGCCGAGCTACCTGCCCGACGAGGGCGCGGGCGGCCGCGGCGCCTTCTGGTTGACCAGTTGCCCGTCGGTGCACACGCACAACTCGACCTTCGCGCACAGCCCGCGTCACGCCCGGCGGGTCGGTCGCTCGACCGTCGGCGTCCATCCCGAGGACGCACGCGAGCTCGGACTGGCGGAGGGCGCGGCGACGACGCTCTCCAACGACTGCGGCCGGATCACGCTGCCCCTAACGCTCGACGAGCGGCTGCCGCGGGGCATGGTGCGCGTCGACGGGCTGCCCTTCGCGACGCAGACACCGGAGGGCGTGGGCATCAACGCGCTGGTCTCCGACGAGGTCTCCGACCTCGGGGAGAACAACATCCAGTACAGCACCCGCGTCGACCTCGCGGCGGCGGAGCGCTGATGGACCTCGCGCTCGCGGACAAGGCCGTCTTCGTCACCGGCGCCTCGGGCGGCATCGGCCGCGCGCTGGCCGAGGCCTTAGCGGCGGAGGGCGCGCGGCTGTTGCTGCAGGGCGGCGGGCGCTTCGACGAGCTCGAGGCCTGGGTGGCGGCACAGCCCTGGGCCGAGCGCGCGCGCTGCGTGCGCGCCGACGTGCGCGAGCCCGAGCAGCTCGCCGCGGCGGTCGAGGTCGGCGTCACCGCCTTCGGTCGGCTGGACGCCTGCGTGGCCAACGCGGGCGTCTGGCCCAAGCCCGCGCTGCGCCTCGACGAGGCGTCGGTGGAACGCATCCGCGACGCGGTGTCGGTCAACCTGCTCGGTTCGGCCTGGACCGCGCGCGCGTTCATGGGCCAGCTCGCCCGCGTCGGCCCGCGCGCCGACGGGCACGGCGCCGCGCTGGTGCTGATCGGTTCGACCGCGGGCCGCTTCGGCGAGCGCGGCCACGCCGAGTACGCGATGGCCAAGGCGGGGCTGCACGGCCTGCTCGCGACGCTGAAGAACGAGATCGTCGCCCTCGATCCCTACGCCCGCGTGAACCTGGTCCAGCCCGGCTGGACGGTCACGCACCTGGTGCGCGAGGAACTCGAGATCCCCGGGGCGATCGCCGGCGTCGCGCGGACGATGCCGCTGCGCCAGCTCGCGCGGGCGGCGGACATCGCGCGCGCGGTGCTGTTCCTGTGCTCGCCGGCGATGGCGCGGCACGTCACCGGCGAGGTGCTGACCGTCGCCGGCGGGATGGAGGGACGGGTCGTGTGGTCCGCCGACGAGATCGACGAGGACGCGGTCCGCCGGCGCCTCGCCGAGGACTGATCACCCGTCGGGCGCCGGCGGCGGATAGGCCGGGCGGCTGGAGATGCGCGGGTCGTCGACGTGGCGGCCGACGGTGAAGTGGTAGAGGCTCTGCAGCGCGCGCGAGCGCAGGCCGAGGATCGAGTGCATCGGGTCGTCGAAGTAGCAGCCGATCCCCGTGGCGCGCAGGCCGACGGCCTCGGCTTCCAGGTACAGCGCCTGCCCGATGGCTCCCGCCTCCCAGAACATCCGCGGGTAGCTCCAGGCGCCGAGCTCGTCGAGCGAGCGCTCGAAGTCGGCGATCATGCCCAGGCTGAAGGCGCCGTCGCCGGCGATCGCCTGGCCGCAGGAGACCTGGGCCGAAGCCCCGCGCAGGTCCATCGGCAATAGCAGCGAGAGCGGCAGGTCGTCGGGGACGTCGGCGGGCCGGTGCCAGAGGAACTCCTCGCGGCACGCCTCGCGCACGGCGGCGGCGCGCCCCGGGTCGCGACCGGGATCGCGTTGCAGCCAGTACAGGCCGCGGTCGAGGCCCTCCACCCGGTGCACGAAGATCGCCAGGTGGATCCGCGGGCTCCACGGCAGCGTGGCGAAGGGCACGCGGCCGGCGCGGGGCAGGCAGATCTCCAGCACGCGGAAGAAGGTCGCCGCATCCATCCCGGTGCGGCCGTCGAAGGCCACGCCGCTGCGCCGTCCGCGCAGCACGGCGCGCAGCTCGCGGCCGCCCGTTTCCACCGGAAGCGCCGCGCCCGGCCGCTCCCAGTCCGCGTACGCGGGCGCGCCGGACGGTCGGGCGGCGGCCTCCGCGGCCAGCTCGATCGCCTCCCACTCGACGTGGTCGGGGGAGAGCTCGTTCGGCGCACCGCTCCACGGCAACGCGTCGAAGCGTGCGCACAGCGCGTCGTCGAGCGCCGGCGCGAATGGCTCGGGGCCGAGCGCCAGCAGGCCGTCGGGGTACTCCGCTTCGGGTCCCGACGGCTCGCCCAGTCCGAGCAGCCGGCCGACGTCCCGCGTCGCCGGGCCGTCGATCAGCCGCGCGCGCCAGCCTAGCGCCGCCGCGCCGACGGCCACCGCGGCGATCGCGTGGCCGACGTCGTGCTGGCAGTAGCGGAACGCGCGCTCGCCGTACTTCCACGCCTCGCGCCAGTGGATCGAGCTCAGCGCGACGAGCAGACCGCCGGCGGGAACTCCCAGCGCGTCCCACAGTTCCGCGGGCAGCACGGCGCGCCGCTCGAGCAGGTGCTCGCGCGGCGCGTAGTGGTAGACGCCGGGCGCCGCGCCGATCCCGGCGATCGCCGGGAGCAGCAGGTAACCCTCGGTGGGGTGCAGGTTGCCGCTGGAGGGATTGACGCGCAGCGCCCAGCGCGAAGCGCCCGCCTCCTTCCAGGCGGAGATCGCCAGGCTGTCGTACAGCAGGCGCGAGACCGAGCTCGCGTCGAGGGCGACGGGGGAGACGCTTCCCTCGACCAGCGCCGGTCCGTAGTCCGGACCGCCGCCCGCCGGCGGCAGCGCGAGCGGGATCTCCGGCGCGCCGGCGAAGCGCCGGAAGGGATCGGGCTGCGTGGCCCAGTCCAGCTCCAGCGGCCCCGTCGCGTAGCGCTGGAAGCCGTGCTTGGTGCGCTCGTGGTAGGCGCGCACGATCTCCAGCGGCGTCGGCGGCGGGGAGGCGCGCTTGGGCGCGGCGCCGCGCGGGTTTCGGTTCCAGAAGGCCATGGCTCGCGGGGCCAGGGTACCCGCCAGGACCCGGTGGGATGGGGAGGGAGTCGAGCGCGGCGCGAGCGAACCTCGTCGAAGCGGCCAAGATGGCAGAATCCCGGCCGTGAGCGCCCCGACCGACTTCGCCCGCGCCCCGCTGGTGGCCGACCGCTTCGATTTCCTCGCGCCGCCGGCCGCGTCGGGTCGGGTGCTCGACCTCGGCTGCATCGACGAGCGACATCCGGAACGCATCGCCCGCTCGCTGCACGCGCGGTTGAAGGCCGCCAATCCCGCGGTCGTCGGCGCGGACCTCGACCGCGAGGCCATCGCGGCGGTCGGCGCGCTGGGCTTCGAGGTCCTGCACGGCGACGCGCAGGCGGACGACTTCGGCGGCCCCTTCGACTGCGTGGTCGCCGCCGAGTTGATCGAGCACCTCGACGACCCGGGCCGCTTCCTCGACAACGTCGCCCGCCACCTCGCGCCCGGCGGCCGCCTGCTGCTGACCACCCCCAATCCGTTCTACTTCGGCCAGTGGTCCAAGATCCTGCGCCACGGCCGTCCGCAGGTGCACGCCGAGCACCGCACCTGGTTCAGCCCCGAGACCCTCGAGGTGCTGCTGCGCTCCCGCGGCTTCCGCATCGCGGACTTCGCCTGGCTGGCCGCGCGCTCGGGCCCGCTGCGCCGCCCGCTCGCGCGCTGGCGCCCTTACTGGTCGGCGGGATTCGCGGTGACGGCGGTGCGGGCGGAGACGGACGCCCGCTGAAGGCGTATCCGGAAGCGGTCTGCGGACCCCGATCCGCGTTCACGACCACGCAGTGGGATGCAGCTGTCTCGTGCGGCTAGCGGTCACGGGGCGACGAGGAACTCGATCGCGTCCGAAAGGGAGGACGGCCGATTGCTGGTGCTCGCGAGGTCCAGGTACCAGAGCTGCGCCTGCACGAGCGCACCTGCGCCGGGGTTCAACGCAGGTCGCGGACAGCTCGGACACCACACCGCGTTGAGATCCTGGGTCAGGATGCCCTCGCACGTTCCCGGGGTGCCGTTACCGGGGAGGAGCCCGGTGCGTGCGACCGGCGGAGCGACGCAGCGGAAGCCCGATCCGTTGCCCCAGGGGTTGGCCGTGCGCCCATGGGTACCTAAGAAATAGAACCCGTACTGGGCGCCCTTCACCTTGCTCGCCTGCAAGGTGAACCCGGAAACGGCCGTCGCGCTCGGCAGCCCCGAGCCCGAGATGCGGGCCACGCAGCCGTTCGACGCCGGACCCGAGGTGCAATAGACCGCCGGCGCGGTCGAGGCCGAGAGGTAGTACCCGAAGGCTCCGCCTTCCTGGCTCTCGCCGTTGCTGTAGTCCATGGCTCCCATGAGGACGTCCGAGTTCCCGTCGCCATCGACGTCGCCGGCGCCGGCGACGGACCAGCCGAGCCCCATGCCGACTCGATCACCGTTGTCGGCCCAGGTCGCGAAGCCTCTCAGTCCGCTGGGCGAACCGTTGTAGACCTCGGCGGTGCCTTCATTGCCTTGAATCGAGTGCTTTCCGAAGTCTCCGATGATGACGTCGGAGTAGCCGTCACCGTTGACGTCGCCGGCGGTTGAAACGGCGTACCCGAAGTAGTGTCCCCACAACGGACTCCTGGACCACGCCTCGGTGCGGTCGAGGCCCGAGGCGGACCCGTGGTAGCAGAACACGCGGCCGCGGTTCTCGTACCGATACGCCCCGACCAAGACGTCGGAGAATCCATCGCCGTCCACGTCGCCCGCCGAGCAGACCGAGTGGCCAAAGTGGGCGTTGATCCCATCCGACTCGGCGGTCCATGCCGCTGTCGGGAGGAGTCCGGAAGGAGAGCCGAGATAGGCGTAGGCCCCGCCCTCCTCGTACTCCCCGTTCTCGTAGAACTCGGCCCCGACGATCACGTCGGCGAACCCGTCGCCGTTGACGTCACCCGCGGAGGCCACCGAGCTTCCGAATGCCGCCAAGGACCGATTCGGATTGCCGGTCCAATCGGGGCTGGTGGAGAGTCCGGCCGGGGAGCCGTGGTAGACCCACGCGCGTCCTTCGAGTGCCGAGCCGCCGTCGTACCAGGGGGCACCGACGATGATGTCCGCGAACCCGTCCCCGTTGACGTCCCCGGCACTTGCGACGGAACGACCGAGCTCGGCGTCGGCCAGGTCGGATTCCGTAGTCCAGGCCGCGGTCTTGCCGAGGCCCGTCGACGAGCCCCGGAACAGGTAGGCGCGGCCTTCGTCGATCTCGCCGCCGTCGTACCGGGGAGCTCCGACGAGCACGTCCGCGAACCCGTCTCCGTCGACGTCACCCGCGCCGGCGACGGAGTATCCGAACGAAGCAAGTGCCTGGCCGCCCGACACGGCCCAGGCCGCGTTGGTGTCCAATCCGCCGGCCGAACCGAGATAGACGAAGGCGCCGCCCTCGCCGATCCGACCGTTGTCGTACCCCGGGGCTCCCACGATCACGTCGTCGAAGCCGTCGCCGTTCACGTCCCCGGCCGAGGCAACGGCGAATCCGAAGTGGGCGTGCGCCTGATTCGATTCGGCGCTCCACGACGCGTTCGTCGCGACGCCGTCGACGGCGGCCGCGACGCGCCCTCCGCGAGTGTCGATGGCCGACTCGATCCTGGTCGCCGCCCCGCCGCTCGCGCCCGCGAAACCGCGACCGCTCGCATCCCCGATGCACGAATCGCCGCGACCGGGGATCCTGCCTCGGGGCTCCGTCGCCCGCAGACTCGGGACCGTTTCCGTCGCCTGGTCGGGAGCGCTCTGCGACCCGATCGACGGCAGTCCCGCCAGGACGGAAGCCGCGAGCGAAAGACGGGAAATGGAGGCGAGCACGTGGACCACCGGTAGGACGGTTCTCGGGAGCCGCCGTCCGGAACGCGATCAGCAATCCGTGTGCCGGATCGCCCTCGGTGGGGGGCAATGTCCGTACGAGCATCTTGGTGGATGCAGAGGCCACTCGGAGTGTGCGATCG
>Ga0102952_1000586_pt1 | contig 13402 bp, 7 predicted proteins | sample SalPon2A_C_D1_MG_FD_78506 | JGI IMG/M metagenome (GOLD analysis project Ga0102952, IMG submission 78506) | Soil microbial communities from South San Francisco under conditions of wetland restoration - Salt Pond MetaG R2A_C_D1_MG | ecosystem: Environmental > Terrestrial > Soil > Wetlands | place... | reverse complement strand
TTTCCTGGTGACCATGGCCTCGGACGGTGGGAAGGACTTCGTGGTGGCGCTCGCGGCGGCGACCGGCGCGGAGCGCTGGCGCTTCGCGATCGGCCCCACCTACCCGGGCCGCGACGGCGCCAACGACGGTCCGGTCTCGACTCCGGCGATCGACGGCGACGCGGTCGCCGTCGGTGCGCTCCTCGACGACGGCGGGGCGCCGGACGCGGGGGCGGCCTACGTCTACACCTGCCAGCCGGTGAGCTACTGCACCCCGGGCACCTCGGCCTCGGGCTGCCAGGCGACGCTCGCCGCCGCGGGCGCCCCGAGCGCCACCGCGGTCTCGGGGTTCACGCTCTCGGCTGGCGGCGTGGAGGGCGGAAAGGACGGGCTCTTCTTCTTCGCTGCCAACGGCCGCCAGGGTGCGCCCTGGGGCAACGGCAGCAGCCTGCAGTGCGTGGTCCCGCCGGTGCTCCGCGGCGGGTTGCTCGTCGGCGCGGGGACCCCGGGCAGCTGCGACGGGGCCCTGGCGCAGGACTTGAACGCACGCTGGTGTCCCGGCTGCCCGAAGCCCGCGGCCAACCCCGGCGCCGGGGCGATCGTGCAGGCGCAGCTCTGGTACCGCGATCCCCTGAACACCTCGAACCAGACGACGAGCTTCTCGGACGCGATCGAGTTCTGCGTCGAGCCGTGATCGCTCAGGCGGCGGGCCAGTCCTCGATCGCCAGCGGCGCCGCCACGCCCTGGGTGCACAGCGCGCTGGCGTAGCGCGGGTCGACCTCGAGCTCGCGCAGGTTCCAGCGGCCGAGCGCCGCCGGCTCGTGCCGGGTGGCGAGCAGGCGCGCGCCGTCGCCGGGCTCGAGCGACACGTCGAAGCTGTCCAGCGGCAGCGAGAGCCCCAGGCCGAGCGCCTTGATGTAGGCCTCCTTGCGCGACCAGATGCGGAAGAACGCGGGCAGCTGCTCGTCGGGCCCGAGGTTGTGCAACTCCTCCACCTCGCTGTCGGAGAAGAAGCGCCGCGCGACCTTGATTAGGTAGGGATCCTCGCGGCGGAACTCGACGTCGATGCCGACCGGAGCCGCTTCGCACAGGGCGATCAGGCACAGGTCCTCGGAGCGCGAGAGGTTGAAGTGCACGGGATCGCCGGGCAGCGAGGGCTTGCCGTGGGAGCCCGTCTCGAAGGTGAACTCCGCGGGATCGGCGCCGAGGTGGCGGGCGAGCAGCTCGCGCAGCGCGACCCGGGAGGCGACGAACCGGCCCCGGTGGCGATCGAAGTGGAACCGGGCGGCGCGCTCGAGCTCGCTCGCGGAGAGCACCTGCGGGGCGCGGTCCAGTGCGGCGGCGGGATCCGTGAGACGGATCCGGAACACCCGGACGAGGGCCCGGCGGGGCTCGACCTCGGACTGCACGGGCCCACCCTAGCACGAGCGGTTCCCGGGCCCGCGACCGGATCCCTCGGGCCCGGTGGCTCGGGTCTTTGCAGGGGGTTAGTATTGCCGTGTCCTGGAGTACCCTAGGTGGTCTCTCCGGTGCCCGTACGGGCGCCCGGTCAGGACGCACTCCCTCCCCGCCATGACCCCCGAGACCCGGCCCGCCGACTCCGCCAACGCGTTCTGGACTCGCGAGCTGCGGGGCTTCGGCGCCCCGACCCCGATCCCCACGGCGCGTCCCGCGACCCCGGGCGCGCCCCCCGGTGCCCGCGACCGTGTGCGCCGGGATCTGCCCGCCGCGGCGGCCCGGGCGGTCGCCGAGCGGGGGGACGCGCTGGAGGACCTGGCCGCCGGGGTGTGGGCCCTGCTGCTGGCGCGCTACTCGGGGGAGGAGCGGGTGCTCTTCGGTCGCGCCGTCGACGGCCGTCCGCTGCCCGCGGCGGTGACCGTCGACTCCGCGGAGACGGGCGCCGCGTACCTCGCCCGGGTGGCCTCCGAACAGGCCGACCGACGGGCAGCGGCCGGCGTGGGCGACGAGGTCCTCGCCGCCCTGACCGAGGTGCCCTGCGGCACGCCGCTGTTCGAGACCGCGCTCGCCGGCGTCGACGCCGCTGGGCTGGCCCTGGTGTTCGCGCTGACGGCCGACGGCGCCGTGCTGCTCGACTACGACGCCGCGCGCCTGGAGGCGGGCTTCGTCGAGCGCCTCGCCGGGCACGTGGAGGTGCTGCTGTCGGGGCTGCTGGAGTGCGCGGAGCAACCGCTGTCCGCGCTGCCGACGCTCAGCGACGCCGAGTACGCGCAGATCGTCGTCGGCTGGAACGCGACCGAGGTCGACTTCCCCCGCGACCGCTGCCTGCACGAGCTGTTCGAGGAACGCGCCGACCGCGACCCCGAGGCGCTCGCGGTGATCTGGAACGACGAGCGCGTCAGCTACGGCGAGCTCGACCGCCGCGCCAACCGGCTCGCGCACCAGCTGATCGAGCTGGGCGTCGGCCCGGACGTGCCGGTGGGCATCTGCCTGGAGCGCGGCGTCGAGATGGTGGTCGGCCTGGTGGCGATCACCAAGGCCGGGGGCGGCTACGTGCCGCTCGATCCCAGCTACCCGGCGGAGCGCCTGGAGTTCCTGGTCGCGGACTCGCAGGTCCCCGTGCTGGTGACGCAGGCCGGGCTCGTGGGGCGCTTCGCCGGCACCGGCGCGCGGCTGGTGCGCGTCGACGCGGACGCCGCGGCCATCGCCGCCCGGCCCGCGGAGCGGCCGACCAGCGGCGTGAAGCCCGAGCACCTGGCCTACCTGATCTACACCTCCGGGTCGACCGGCACGCCGAAGGGGGTGGTGCTCGACCACCGCGGGCGGGTGAACAACTTCAACGACTTCAACGTGCGCTTCTCGGTGGGGCCCGGCGACCGGCTGCTGGCCTTGGCCTCGATGAGCTTCGACATGTGCGCCTACGACGTGTTCGGCACGCTGATGGCCGGAGCGGCGCTGGTGATCGGCGACACCGCCGGGCTCGAGCCGCGGCGCTGGGCGGAGCTGATGTGCGCGCACGAGGTCTCCGTATGGCACTCGGTGCCGGCACTGCTGGAGATGATGGTCGACTACGTCGGCGATCGCACCGAGCTGCATCCCCGCTCCCTGCGCTTGGTGCTGCTGGGCGGCGACTGGATCCCGGTGTCGCTGCCCGACCGGCTGAAGGCGCTGAACCCGGGCGTGACGGTGATCAGCATGGGCGGGGCCACCGAGTGCTCGATGGACTCGACGATCTACGAGATCGGCGCCACGGAGTCGGACTGGAAGAGCATTCCCTACGGCGGCCCGATGTGGAACCAGCGCTGCTACGTGCTCGACCGCGACGGCCGGTCGGTTCCGGTCGGCGTGCCCGGCGAGCTCTACCTCGGAGGCATCGGCGTCGGGCGCGGCTACCACCGCCGGCCCGAGCTCTCCGCCGAGCGCTTCGTCGCCAACCCCTTCGTCCCCGGCGAGCGGATGTACCGCACGGGCGACCTGGTGCGCTGGCGCGAGGACGGCGTGCTGGTGCTGCTGGGACGCATGGACTTCCAGGTCAAGGTGCGGGGCTTCCGCATCGAGCTGGGCGAGATAGAGTCCGCGCTGCGCGGTCACGAGGAGGTGCGCGAGTGCGTGCTCGTCGCGCGCGGCGAGGCGGGGACGGAGAAGCGGCTGGTGGCCTACGTGCTGCGCGAGGCGCCGCCCGCGGCGGCGGAGCGGGACCAGGGTCTGGTCGACGAGCAGGTCGACCGCTGGAGCGCGGTCTACGACTCGGCCTACAGCCGCGGCGGCGAGCTCGAGGACCCGACCTTCAACATCCACAGCTGGGATTCCAGCTACACCGGCGAGCCGATCCCCGCCGAGCAGATGCGCGAGTGGGTCGACCGCATCGTCGAGCGCGTCGGCGAGCTGGCGCCCAAGCGGGTGCTCGAGATCGGCTGCGGCACCGGCCTGCTGCTGTTCCGCATCGCCCCGGGTTGCGAGCAGTACTGGGGCACCGACATCAGCCAGGTGGCGCTCGATCACGTCGCCGCGCACCTGGGCGAGCGCGGCCTCGATCAGGTCACGCTGGACAAGCGGGGCGCGGACGAGTTCGACGACCTGCCCGACGACTCGTTCGACGCGGTGATCCTCAACTCGATCGTAATGGACTTCCCCGACCGGCAGTACATCCAGCGGGTGTTGGAGATCGCCGCCCGGCTGGTCGCGCCCGGCGGGTTCATCTTCGTCGGCGACGTGCGCAACGAGCGCACTGCGGAGCTGTTCCAGTCCTCGGTACAGCTGCACCGCGCGCCCGACTCCTGGACCGGCGAGCAGCTCGCCACCGCCCTGCCGAAGCGCCTGGAGATGGAGGAGGAGCTGGTCATCGCCCCGGCCTTCTTCGTCGCCATGGGCGAGCGCATTCCCGGGATCGGTCACGTCGAGATCGCCCTCAAGCGCGGCGGGTTCCAGAACGAGATGGTGAAGTTCCGCTACAACGCGACCCTGTTCGTCGGCGAGCGCGACGACGCGCCGCCGTTCGGCGGCCGGCGGCTGGATTGGGACGAGGCGGGTCTCGACCTCGCCGGGCTGTCCGCGCTGCTCGCCGCCGAGGCGCCCGAGCAACTGCTGGTGCAGGACATCCCCAACCTGCGCACCTGGGGCGACCAGCGGATGCGCGAGGCGATCGGCGATCCCGCCCGCGCCGGGGCCACGGCGGCCGAGCTGCGCGCCGAGCTGGCGTCCCTGAACCGCGCGCCGTCGCTGGTGGACCCGGAGGCGGTCTGGCGGCTCGCCACGGAGGAGTACGCGGTGGACGCGCGCTTCGCCGCCAGCGGCGCGGAGGACCGCTTCGACGCGATCTTCGTGCGCCGCCGCAGCGGGCAGGCACTGCGTTTCCCCTTCGAGCAGCGGGTGGGGCCCGACGTCGACCTAGACGACTTCTTCAACGATCCGCTGGGGTCCTCGCGCAACCAGAGCCTGACCCCGCGGCTGCGCAGCTATCTCTCCGAGCGCCTGCCGGCGTACATGGTGCCCTCGGCGTTCGTGTACCTCGACGCGTTCCCGCTGTCACCCAACGGCAAGGTCAACCGCCGCGCGCTGCCCGAGCCGGACAACCTGCGCCCGGAGCTCGAGCAGGAGTACGTCGCGCCGACCGGCCCGGTGGAGCAACTGGTGTGCGCGATCTGGGCCGAGGGGCTGGGCCTCGAGCGCGTTGGCGTCCACGACGGTTTCGTGGCCCTGGGCGGGAGCTCGCTGTTGGCGACGCAGCTGGTCTCCCGGTTGCGCGACGTCTTCGGCGTCGAGCTGCCGCTCAAGCACGCGCTGAACCTGGACGTCGCCGAGCTCTGCCGCCGACTGTCCGCGGCCGGTACCGAGCAGGGCATCGAGGTGACGCCGATCGCCGAGCTGTTCCTGGAGGTCGGCTCCCTGTCCGAGGCCGAGCTGGAGTCCATGCTGAACGAGGAGAGCGCCGCTTCATGACCGGGAAATCACGAGTTCGGAGTGCGCGCGTCTCGCTCGAGGACTTCGCCCAGCGCGGCGTCGAGCTGCTGCGGCGCGAGGATCCCGTGCTGGCCGAGCTGATCGAGGCCGAGTACGCACGCCAGGCCGGTTCGCTGGCGATGGTCGCCTCCTGCAGCACCGCGCATCCCTCGGTGCTGGCCTGCGAGGGCACCTTCACCAGCAACGTCACCGCCGAGGGCTACCCGGGCCACCGCCACCACGCCGGTTGCAAGTACGTCGACCAGTTCGAGCAGCTCGCCATCGACCGGGCGAAGAAGGTGTTCGGCGCGCAGTTCGCCAACGTCCAGCCCCACTCCGCGAGCACCGCGAACCAGATCGTCACCTCGGGCGTGCTGAAGCCCGGTGACACGTTGCTCGGCCTGGACCTCGACGCCGGCGGGCACCTGTCGCACGGCTCGCGGGTGAACATCTCCGGGCGTTTCTACAACGCGGTGCCCTACGGTCTCGACGATCAGGGGCGCATCGACTACGACCGCATGGCCGAGCTCGCCCGCGAGCACCGCCCCGGGCTGATCATCTGCGGCACCACCGCCTACCCGCGGACGATCGACTGGCAGCGTTTCCGCGACGTGGCCGACGAGGTCGGCGCCTACCTGCTGGCGGACATCACGCACATCGCCGGCCTGGTGATCGCCGGCGAGCAGCCCAACCCGATCGACATCGCGCACTTCACCGTGACCTGCACGCACAAGCAGCTCTACGGACCGCGCGGCGGCTTGATCCTGATGGGCAAGGACGCCGAGCTGCCCTCGCCGGAGGGCAACGGCAAGCTCTGGAACCTGATGCAGCGGCGCCTGTTCCCGTTCACCCAGGGAGCCCCGCTGGTGAACATGATCGTGGCCAAGGCCCGCGCCCTCGACCGCGCGGCGACGCCGGAGTTCAAGGCCCAGGGCCAGCTGATCGTCAAGCTCGCCCAGGCGCTGGCCGAGGCGCTGCTGGCCCAGGGCGCGCGCGTGCTCTCCGGAGGCACCGACAACCACATCGTGCTGGTCAACGTCCTGGAGAGCTTCGGCGTCACCGGCATCGCCGCCGAGAAGGCGCTCGAGGAGTGCAACATCATCGTCAACAAGAACCGCATCGCCGGGGACCAGAAGCCGGTCTCGATCTCCAGCGGCATCCGCATCGGCACCAACAGCCTGGTCGTGCGCCGGGTGGCGCCCGAGGAGATGGCCTGGTGCGCGGACCTGATCGTGCGCGTGCTGCGCTCGGTGGAGATGCAGGGCGAGCGCGAGTATCGGCTGCCGGGGGCCGCGCGCGACGCCTTCCAGGCCGAGGTGCTCGAGTTCTGCGCCACCCACCCCCTGAGCGACTACCCGGTGGTGATCGGGGACTGAACCCGGGCATGGACGTCTCCTCCTTCTCGCCGCGCAAACGCGAGTTGCTCGAACAACTGCTGCGCCGCAAGGGCCTCGCTCGCGGCGCGGGCTCGGGCGGCATTCCGCGGCGCGCGGACGCGGAGCCCACCCGTCTCTCCTACTTGCAGGAGGGGTTGTGGTTCCTCGACTGCCTCGATCCGGGCAAGGCGACCTACAACATCCCCTGCGCGACGCGCATCCGCGGGGCGCTGGACGTCGGCGCGCTGGAGCGCGCGCTGGGGGAGATGGTCGCCCGTCACGAGAGCCTGCGCACGGTGTTCCCCGAGCGCGGCGGCGTCCCCGTGCAGGTCGTGCAACCCGCGGAACCGTTCGCGCTCGCCGTCGAGGACCTGAGCGAACTCGACGCCGCCGAACGCGAGCGGCGAGCCCTCGAGCGGGCCACCGCGGAGGCGCACACCCCCTTCGACCTGGCCGCGGGCCCAATCTTCCGCGCGGCGCTCTTGAAGCTCGGGCCGCAGGAGCACGTGCTGGTGTTCGGCTTGCACCACATCGTCGGGGACGGCTGGTCGATGGGCGTCATCACCCGCGAGCTGACCACGCTGTACGAGGCTTTCGCCGCGGGCCGGCCCTCGCCGCTGGAACCGCTGCCGATCCAGTTCTCCGACTTCGCCGCCTGGCAACGCGAGACCCTGCAGGGCGAGCGGCTGGACCGCTTGCTCGACTTCTGGCGCGCGCGGCTCGCCGGCGTGGCGGACATCGAGCTGCCCTGGGACCGGCCGCGCACCGACAAGCCCTGCGAGGTGGGCCGGCACCACACCTTCCACCTGGGCCAGGACCTGTCCGATCGCTTGCGCGAGCTGGGGCGGGAGGCCGAGGTCACCGCCTTCGTCGTGCTGCTCGCCGGTTTCGAGGCGTGCCTGCACACGCTGTCGGGTCAGCGGGATCTGGTCGTCGGCTCGCCGGTGGCCTGCCGCAACAAGAGCGAGCTGGAGAACCTGATCGGCTACTTCGTCAACGTGCTCCCGTTCCGCACGGACCTCGGCGGCAATCCCTCCTTCCGCGAACTGCTCGACCGGGTCAACGTCTCGGTGGAGGAAGTGCACGCGCACCAGGACGTGCCCTTCGGCAAGCTGGTCGAGGAGCTCAAACCGCGGCGCACGCCGGGAGCCAACCCGGTCTACCAGGTCGAGCTGACGCTCTTGACCCAGGAGCACGCGCCCGCGATCTACGGCTACGGGTTCCGCTCGGCGGTGGAGGAGTCGCTGGAGATCGCCGGCTTGCGGTTCAGTCCCGTGCGGGTGGAGAGCGGGGTGGCCAAGTTCGACATCGTCGTGCTGGCCTGGGACGTCCCCGGGGGGATCTGCGGGACCTTCGAGTACAACGCGGACCTGTTCGACGCCGAGACCATCGAGCGCCTCGCCGGTCGCTTCCAGGAGGTGCTCGCCCGGCTGGTCGCCGAGCCCGAGACCCGCCTGGCGGCGCTGGCCGAGCAGTTCCCGCGGCACGAGCGGAAGGCACCCGCCGCGCCCGGACCGCCGGCGGCGCGTATCGGCAGGATCAAACGCCGGGCGGTACGCCGTCCGGAAGGCGGAGCCCAGGCGGGATGACCGCCGGCGAGGAAGACCAGGGACGATGAGAGTAGACCTCGAGGGAAAGCGCTGCCTGGTGACCGGCGGGACCGGATTCATCGGCGGCCGACTGATCGAACGCCTGGTGCTGCAGTGCGGCGCGGAGGTGCGGGCCGTCGTGCGCAACTTCACCAACGCGGCGCGGATGGCGCGCTTCCCGGTCGAGATGATCGCCGGCGACGTCGCCGATCCGGCGGTCGTGGCGCGCGCGGCCGAGGGCTGCGACATCGTCTTCCACTGCGCCTACGGCAACTCCGGCGATGCCGACCGGCAGCGCGCGGTGACCCTCGGCGGAACCGAGAACGTGCTCGAGGCGGCGCTCAAGGGCGGACGGACGCGCGTCGTCAACCTCAGCACGATCACCGTCTACGGCCCCGCCGCCGACGGCGACCTGACCGAGGACATGCCCCGCGTGCGCGTCGGCGACAGCTATTCGGACAGCAAGCTCGACGCCGAGCGCGCGTGCCTGGACTACGCGAGCAAGCACTCGCTGCCCGTCGCCGTACTGCAGCCGGCGATGGTCTTCGGGCCCTTCGGTCCGGCGTGGACGCTGCGCATCCTCAACGACCTGTTGAACGCGCGGGTGATCCTGGTCAACGGCGGCGACGGCTGGTGCAACGCCGTCTACGTCGACGACGTCGTCAGTGCGATGCTGCTCGCGGGAGTGAAGGACGAGGCCCTGGGCGAGGTGTTCCTCGTCGCCGGCGAGCAGCCGGTGACCTGGAAGCAGTTCTACCGGCGTCACGAGCAGGTGCTGGGCATCGAGAGCACCGTCGAGATGTCGATGGCCGAGGCCGAGGCACTGTGGAACAGCCAGGCCGCTCCGCGCGGCCCCAAGAGCATCTTCCGCGAGGCGATCGACATCTTCCGCGAGCAGTCCTCCCTGCGCTGGCGCGTGCAGGAGACGACGGAGGTGGCCGCCATCCTGCGCGCCGCCGGCGCGGTCACGCCCTGGCGGGTGAAGAACTACCTGAAACAACGCTTGGTCGGCGAGGCGAACGGCGCGGCGACCGCGGACGCGGCGGCCGGCGAGAACGGGAAAACCGCGGCCGAGGAGAAGCCGATCATGCGCCAGCCCCCGGCGCTGCTGAAGATGAACGCGGCGAAGACGCACGTCCGTATCGACAAGGCCCGGCGCCTGCTCGGCTACCGCCCGGAGTTCGACTTCGAATCCGGCATGGTGCTGACCGAGCAGTGGGCGCACTGGGCGGGCTTCGGAAGCGAGGCGGCACGCGCCTAGCCCGCGGAGGTCCGCTTGGAGAGTCCCGCAGTTCGCCGCCTCTTGGCCACCTCTTCCAGGTTGGGTGGTCCGCGCGTCTGGGATCTCCTGCGGGGCGGCCGGGTGAAGATCCTGATGTACCACGGCATCCCCGGCCGGGAGCGCTTCGAGGGCATCGAGAACCACTACCGCTACAACGTGCCCGCCGCGGAGTTCGAGCGGCACATGGCCTACCTGAAGCGTCGCTGCAACGTGGTCGGGCTGCAGGACTTTCGCGTCGGCCGCGGCCTGTCGAGCAGCAAGACCAACGTGATCATCACCTTCGACGACGGCTACGAGAACAACGGTACCCATGCCTTTCCGGTGCTCGAGCGCTACGGGTTGCCGGCGGTGTTCGCGCTACCCACGGCGTTCGTCGACCGGCAGGAGGCGCTCTACAACGACCTCGTGGAGTACGCCGTCCAGCACTGCCGTTTGCCGCGCGTGGTCGTCGAGTGGGAGGGCGAACGCCACGAGCACCCGCTCGGCAACGAGGCCGACCGGCTGCGGCTCTACAACTGGTCGATGCGGCTGTGCGTGACCATCGCGCAGGAGCGGCGCGCGGCCCTGATCGAGACACTGGCCGCGGCGATGGAGGTCGATGTGCGGCCCGAGCGACTCTTCGCGCACGAGGACTACCGGCCGCTGTCGCCCGAGCTGATCGGGCGCATGGCCGCCTCCCCGTTGGTGGAGTTCGCCTCGCACTCCGTGCACCACTACCTGCTCGCCCGGCTGGAGAGCGCCGGCAGGCGCCGCGAGCTGGTCGAGTCCAAGGCGGGCGTGGAGCGGCTGACCGGGCGACCGTGTCGGACCTTCTGCATGCCCGGCGGCGCGTACGACCCCGAGGTGCTCGAGCTGGCCTTCGCGGCGGGCTACGAGTGCGTGCTGACCTCCGATGTGGGGCCGGCGGTTCGGGGCGCGAGGGTCTTGCGCCGATATGGCATCTTCAGTCGGCAGGATCCGGGTTGGTTCGTGGACGTCGTGCACGGCCCGGTGTTCGAGGTACTGGAGAAGGCGCGCGAGGTGCGTGCCTCGGTTCGATCGCGACTTGGCAGGAGAGCTACTCGATGAGCATGCAGGAATACTGGGACGAACGAGCGCGCAGTGGGGACGACCCCTGGGCTCCGGTCTACGACGGCCGCGTCGATCTCAGCAACTACAACTTCATCACCCGGCGGGCGAGCACGCTGAACTTGATGCTGGGCGCGGGCGAGTTCCCGATGATCCTGGATCTCGGCTGCGGGACCGGCGACTACTCGGCGCTCGCGCCGCAGCACCGGGGGACGTATCACGGGGTCGACTTCTCGTATCCGATGATCGCCGCCGCGCGGCAAACCAACGAGGGGCACGGCGAGGAGCGGTTCATCGTCGGTTCGGGCGACGCGCTGCCGTATCGCTCGGAGACCTTCGACCTGATCGCGGCGATGGGCTTCATCGAGTACTTCGAGGATCCCGACCAACCGCTGGCGGAGATCCGTCGCGTGTTGAAGCCCGGCGGCGGGGTGGTGATCCAGGCCTTCAAGACCGAACTCGTCGGCCGGCTGACCAGCTTCTTCACCGCACCCTTCTCGCGCGACGCCGCGGCGCCGTCCGCGGGCGGTACCAACTGCAAGCGGATCGAGAAGCCGGACACCTGGGTCGACAGGAAGTACGGCAAGCAGGCCCTCGACGCGTTGATGGCGCGCAACGGCTTCGAGTGCACCGGCCACGTCTTCAACCACTTCTTCGTGCTGCCCGGTCCGCTACGGCGCAAGTTCCCCACCCTGCACGTCAAGCTCTCCGAGCTGATCGGCCGCGTGGCGCCCGATCTGCTCAGTCCGCTGGCGGTCAACTACATCGCCAGGTACCGCCTGCGTCCGGACGCCAAGTGAACTGCGCCAGGCAGGTCGCCGGCTCCCCGAGGGTGGGAAATTCGGGTGGTATCCTTCCGGGGATCCTTCCCCGGGGGAGATCCAGCCGATGACCGCAGCGCGCCCCGATCCCGAAGTCACGGTCGTCATCCCGTGCTACAACCACTCGCACTACCTCGAGGAGTGCCTGGAGAGCGTGCGGGCGCAGACGTGGGGCAACTGGAAGGCGATCGTGGTCGACGATTTCTCGCCGGACCACGCGGCGCTGCCGCCGATCCTCGAGAAGCTCGGCGACCCGCGCATCACCATGATCCGCCACGACCGCAACCGCGGTCTGGGGGCCTCGCGCAACACCGGCATCGAGGCGTCGAGCTCGGACTTCGTCTACCCGCTCGACGCGGACGACAAGATCGAGCCGGACTGCCTCGAGTCGCTGATGACGGTGATCGGCGCCGACGACGAGCTGGACTGCATCTACGGCGACGTGCGCCTGTTCGGGCGGGTCAAGGGCGTGGTTGCCTTCCCCGGGCCGGGCGCGGGACGGCTCGTGCTGCGTCCGGCGGACACCATCCCCGGCGCGGGCACGCTGCTGCGCAAGTCGTTCTGGGAACGGGTGGGGCGCTACGACGAGGCCGAGGTGCTCAAGCACGGCCGCGAGGACTTCGAATTCTGGATGCGGGCCTGCTCCCAGGGCTGCAACTATCGGCGCGTGGAGAAGCCGCTCTACCTGTATCGCCAGTCGCACACATCGATGAACATCGCCTGTCGGTTGGAGGACCATCAGGTGATCGCCTACCTGCACGAGAAGCACAGCGCGTTGTTTCCCAGCGAGGAGGAGGCCCGGGGCTTCCTGGCCGGCGGGTTCGCCACTTCGGCGCGCGCCGCGGCGCAGAAGCACCTGCGGGGTCAGGCGCTGCGCATGGCCTGGCGCTCCTGGCGGGTGAAGCCTTCGCGCGAGATGGTCGACCTGGCCGTCGAGCAGGCGCTGCCGCCGTCGCTCGTGTGGCGCATGAAGACGGGTGAAATGCGCCGCCGCATCCCGTTCCTCGGGCTGCCGCTGCACGGCGCGGAACGCCACCGGCCGTTCTTCATCATCGGCGTGGCTCGCTCGGGCAACACGCTGTTCCGGCGCATCCTGACCTCGCACTCGGGTCTGCACATCCCGCCCGAGACCTTCGTGCTCGGCGATTGCTTCGAGAAGTGGGCGACCTACAACCGCTCGATGGCCTGGCCCGACCTGGTGTACCTGATCCTGGCGCAGTTCGAGCTGCACCACGAATACCACACCATCGACACCTGGCTGGGCCCCATCGCCGGTGAGCTGGCGTCGCTCCCCGCGCGGCAGCGGAATCTGGCGACCATCCTCAACGGCTTCTTCCGCTACCACGCGCGCCAGAACGGCAAGCCGGAGGCCCGCTGGGGCGACAAGACGCCGCTGAACTCGCTCTATCCCGAGACGCTCGAGGGCATCGCCCGGACGTTTCCCGACGCCCAGTTCCTGCACATCCACCGCGACGGCATGGACGTCGTCTACTCGCACCTGTCGGGCGGCTTCTACCGACGGGTCGAGGAAGCCGCCGAGCGCTGGAAGCAGGTCATCCGCAACAGCCAGGCGATGGTGCGCAAGTACCCCGACCGCTGCCACGTGCTCGCCTACGAGGACCTGGTCTCCCGGCCGGAGCAGACGATCCGCGGTGTCTGCGAGTTCCTCGGCGTCGAGTACGAACCCCAGATGGCCACCTCGTCCGAGCGCGACAGCGCCAACCTCGGCGACATTCCCGAGTGGTTCTGGCACAAGGAGGCGCAGAAGCCGATCACCGCCCGCAACATGGGCAAGGGGCGCACCAACTTCACCCCCGAGGAGAAGCGCGTCATCCAGTCGATCATGGGCCCGGACCTGGAGGCCATGGGCTACCCGCCGGCCACCGCCTG
>Ga0102952_1000585_pt1 | contig 13405 bp, 25 predicted proteins | sample SalPon2A_C_D1_MG_FD_78506 | JGI IMG/M metagenome (GOLD analysis project Ga0102952, IMG submission 78506) | Soil microbial communities from South San Francisco under conditions of wetland restoration - Salt Pond MetaG R2A_C_D1_MG | ecosystem: Environmental > Terrestrial > Soil > Wetlands | place... | reverse complement strand
GCTTATTCCGTATCGCTGTCTTCTCTGTAGCAAGAAACGCTGTTTTCTTTGCAATATTCTTTACGGACGAACTCAACAGCCTTCGCCAAGCCTTCATTTAAAGCTTCTAAAGGTTCAACAGATTCGAGTAAATCTTGTATGGAAGCTTCATTTTTATTGCTCATGAGCGAAAGCTCTCCAATCCTGTCATGCGCTCTTGTAACAGAATTTTCAAGGGACACGATACGTTCTTTTAACTCTTTGATTTCTTGGCTTCTCCCGAACATCTATTCTCCTATAAAGTTGAGGGTTCTCGACCAAGAATCTATAATTATTTCCTTTGTTTTTCCACTATCAATCAAGAAAACTCCAAAGTTTGTGATAGCAAACATTCGCCAGCCGTCTTCCTCTTTTTTAAAGCGGATACCATTGATTTGATCGACAGCTATCCAGGTTGACTCATCGTCAAAAGTTTCTATGTACTCTCTCTTTTTTGGCATTTCTCTCATTTGCGTTTCTCCTTTTTGAACAGGTCATATTGGCTTGGCATCGGGCAATGCTGTTCCAAAATCATTTTTGCGTACTCAGGAGCCGAAATCGGTTCCCCAAGTTCCCTGCTCTTTTCTATCGCCATCCGCTGAAAAAACTCAAAGTAAACTTTTTCGAGAGTGACAACCATCTTCTTTGGTTGCTTGTATTTTCGGGTTGTTTCCCTATTTTTTTGGTTGGGCATGTCTTTGAGTTGTCGCCTGTTATTTGGGTTTACCCAACGACAATTCCAAAGGCAAAAGTCTTTTGTGAGATCAATCAGCTCAATCCCTGTGCAACCTTCGGGCATTTCCCCCATGTCTTGGTAAAACCTAATGAAATCATTAACCCATTCTTGTTGAACCCTTATCCCTCTTCCTCCATACGTTCGGTAAGACTTGTGGTTTTTATTATAGCAGACACCTTTCATCCTGAGCCAAACACGATACTCCTTCGTGTCTCTCATCTTGTGTTTAGTCATAGGTTTTACATTTCCCTTTACATTATATTATTAAACCTTATTTCATTGTGGAAATTGTCGATTTCCTTTTTTTCTTACCTGCTGGAAAACCTCTTGCCTTGCTTGGTGGGTTTATACAACCCCCAGTTAAAAAATAGATTTTCTGTGCGGTTTCAGTGTCCACCGTTTTTCCGTTTTTGACCTTCCAGATAACTTGCCTAGTCACGCCTAAAATTCGTGCCAGCTCGTTAACTTCCATTCCATTTTTGATAAGCCAAGTTTCTAAATTCAATTTTCCCCCTACGTTTACATCGTCATTTTAAAGGTTTTCGGTTTTCTTGTAAATATTTGATTGTGCGAAATCCTACAGACAGGCATAATTCTCTTTACAAAGCCCACAAACACAAATAAATTGAATTTAAGGCTAAAAAATGAAAGTATTTTCAGGGGAAATTTATGATCGTAGAATTGAAGCGGAAAAGTCCGTATCGGTATTGTCACGCCTTAGAACAGCGTAGCTGGAAAAATGAATCTGCGGATCGGAGCTTCACGACCGCCAAGCCACAAGCTCCGACCCCCTGGATGAAGATCAGTTTAACACTGCCATTTCTCTGGCTCTCAGGTTTTTTCGCAGGGATCGCAACGATTTTATGGATAAAAGGGCTATAAATCAATGTTTTCAACGAAAAATAAACACTTAGAGGACTTATGACAAAAGAAGATGAAGTTAAAAAACTAATAAAAGAGATAAACCAGCAAGTTGATTCTCTGAAAATTGAAATGGCAAAAGCGACAGAAATTAGAATCAGAAAAGCTTCTTTCAATTGCTCTGCCCTTCACCGCACAAGAAAGCTATTGCTGAAGCTGGAAAAGCTAGGGTTTGAATTTCGCAAGGCGTCTGTTGCGTATCAGAAGGAGTTGAAGTCTGAGTAGTATTACAAAGGGATGACTAGAAGCCTCAACCTCTTCTAGTCAGCCCTTCAATGGGATATTATTAGGAAAATCAACAAGGAGAATACAATGAAAAAACAACTTGAAGAATTTAGTCTTGGAATAGGAACGAAATTCTTTAACTGGACTGTAATCGGAAACGAAAAAATGTTCAACGGTAAAAAATATATTTTTTGTCGTTGTGTTTGCGGTACGGAAAAAGATGTAAGAGTTTACTACCTGAAAACAGAAAGGAGTAAGGGTTGTGGGTGCGTAAGAAAAAATCCATATCCAGAATTAAAAATTAGATTTTTTGAAAAAGTAAGAAAAACAAATGAATGTTGGGTTTGGGAGGGTGCAACATCATCTGGATACGGAACAATCAGGCTCAACGGGTCTGTAAAAAAGGCTCATCGAATCTCTTGGGAAATTCATAATGGTAAAATTCCAAAAGGTAAATCCGTTTGCCATAAGTGCGACAATCCTTCTTGCGTGAATCCAGACCATCTTTTTTTGGGGACTCATAAAGAAAACATGAGAGATATGTTCAGAAAAAATAGAAGAAAAACCGCAACTTGCGAATCGGCAGGTCTTTCAAAATTAACCAAAGAACAGGTTTTAACAATTAGAAAAGAGTATAAGCCTTGGCATGTTACAACTACATATTTTTCTAATAAATATAATGTCAGTGTTTCAGCGATAAAATCAGTTGTAAGGAGGAAAACATGGAAAGAGATTTAAAGCATTACCGTAGAGTTACCGAAATCCTGAATCCCTTTACCGACTTTTCTATGATCGCGCCACATGTCTTGGAAAATGCGGCTGATCGTGGAACTCGTACTCATCATTTCTGTGAACTCTACATTAAAAATCTACTTATAGAGCCTGTGGATGAAGATTGCAAGCCATATTTTGAATCGTTCGTACAGTGGTTTGACTTCATGGTTAGTGAGGTTTTACACGTTGAGCAACGCCTTTTTTGCGATGATTGGAAAATCACAGGGCAGATTGATTTGGTCTGCAAAATTAAAGGTTCCGATACGATCTACATCGTAGACCTGAAAACCCCACAATCTACAAGCAAGACTTGGGCTTTGCAGACCGCTGCTTATCAATACTTGGCTGAGAAAAACTTCGACATCAAGATCGGTTATCGTGGTTGCTTAATGCTAAATAGGAATGGCGACCTTCCAAAAATGGTTGGGTACGATAATTATAATCGTGACAGCGATCTTTTCTTTTCAGCGTGCAAACTTAACAGCTTTTTTGGAGGGTAGATGAACACAAAAAAAAGAAAGTCTGTATTTACCACCAAAATAGAACCCCCAAACCAAGTGTATCATTGGATACCGTTTTGCAGTCTTGAAGAAATCGAATCTTTGATGGAAAAACATTTTGAGGAATCAAAAAAATTTGGAAAAGAAGGCGAAGATATTTTCGAAGTTGAATGGTTTTTCAACAAAACGCTTCAAAATGGAAAATATTTAAAAATAAAGTTTGTATTAAGTGAAGAAGAAGGAGAATAAAATTGAAAAAATGGATGAGCGGACATAAAAAACTTTGGTCAAATTTTAAGGTAGAAGAGACAGAGCCCTTGGGTTTTTGGGAAGAACTTCCTGAAAAAATAGATGAATTAGAACACCCTACAATTAGATCGTTGAAGTGGGTTTGCTTTGGTTGGGAGGATGTGAAAAACTCCAAATACCTAGAAGAAAACTATAGAAAAATGCTCCTTAATTTTGAGCGTGAACGAGACGCCTACGATGAAAAAGAAGGATTTGACAGGATGTGGTTTTTCTTCAGCACCACTTTCAAACCTGGAATGCAAGAAAGCGGAAAATTTTACCCTGTTGGTTTTGTTGGTATTCAGGAAGACGAAAAAACAAACAACGGAACCCCAACTTACCAAATAGCTTGGTTACATCCTTTTATGAGGGGATATGGTTTCATGAAGTACCTTTGCTATCATCTTGCAAAGCAAAACGCCTACGCAATGGAACCTCCTGTAAGCGTTGCAATGCAATTTGCAATGGTAAATGCAACGAACCTTTTATCCAAAAGTGAGATTGATTCTCTAAGGGACAAAACTCGGATTGTTGTTCAAAAAAGGCACAATATCGACCTTTCAAAATTTACAAATGATGAATTTGAAAAAATGGCAAGCTTGCTGAATATTTTACCAGAAGATGAGATAAACCAAAAAAATGTAGATCAATTTCTGAAAATTTTCAGAGACCCGAAGTTTATGAATGAAATGGAAAACATATTCCCAAAAGCTTTACCAAAAAGCGAAAGAGCAAAAATGATTAAAGAATACAATATGAGGGCAAACCTAAAAGCAAAAGGAGAAGATTATGAGTGAAAAATTAAATGTATCGTTTAATGCGATGCAAGACTTCGGTATTTTAGAAGATTGGGTGAATGAGTTTTTGGAAGACCACGACCCTGTTAGCATTCAAATGGGTATTCTTCCTGACGGTAGAACCCAAGTTATGATCGTACATAGGGTAAAAGATGAAAGCAAAGACGCTGATAAAAGCTCTGAGTGAGCTAGACCCAGAGCAAGAAATCTATATTCCTTCTGGCGGGTGGAGTTTTTATCCTGTTGAAAAAGTCAGAGCTTTATTCCTTGGGGAAAAAACTTCCCCTTGGGGTAAATCTTGGAAAGAGCTGGAAGACTACGAGCTTGAGGATTATGCAGACGATCCAGAGGAAGCATATTTTAAAGGGGAACCCTTTAAGGCTTTCACCCTAGAATAGGCTGCTGATTTTAAAAAAATTTTTAACAATCTAATCAAAAGCTTGACTCACGCCTTGTGCGTGGGTTTTTTTTCACTATGTTAATCTTTTTTGCTTGTCATAAATATTAACATAAGGCATAATTGTGGCATAAACGAAACGCCAAAGCTAAGGAGGCAGACAATGAAAAACCCAACTTACGAAATCTTGGATGAAGCTCTAAACGGTCTTCAACTCAGACTTGAACACTTGGTTCGTGTGAAAAGCGAAAATAAAACAGAAATAGAGCTTCTAAAACAAAATATCTCAATGATCGAGGAAGCTGTTTACATCGCAGACATGGAACTAGGGGAGGGAGAATAATGAAAAATCTTGCAAAAGACGAAGAGAAAGGAATACTTCAAGATTGCTCAAGATATGTTCGGGATTTTTATGAAAGAGCTTCTGACCATTGGTATGGCATTGAAGCAAACGAAATTTACGATTGTTATATTGAAGAGTGCAAAGAAGATGAGGTAGAGCCTTCTTTTGGTTTTTACGATATTGAAGGTGAATTAGAACAAATCAAATGGGAAGAAAAAAATACATGTGACCGTTGCGGTGGTAGGGGTTGCAACTGGTGCTTAATGGTGGGGTATTAAAATGGAAAAATTTAAAGATATATCATCTCATAAAAATAAATTAATTTACCACGATGAAAACGGTGATAAGTGGCTTGTTTACTTAGACAAGTGCGTGTTTAAGTTTTACAAATTTATACAAGGTCATTGGGGGATGGTTTTTGAAAACGTTCCTGGTTATTTAAAAAAAACAAAAAGCAGGGAGTGCAAAGAAATACACGAGAAGTTTATTGAAAAAATGAAAAACGACCCAAAATACATTTTGTTTAACAAAGAAAATGCTGAAAGAGAAAAGTTTTTTAAGCAAGCAACATGGAGGGAATTTGAATAAAGGTGGATTTAGCTGGAAAAGATTCTTCGGAATCTCAGCTCAAAAATCAAAAATTAGCAGATCAATCGGCATACCGCTAACAAAAAGCGGTCGCCAACGCAAAGCTGGTAGCGGAAACTTACTGGCTATTTTAGCAACCCTAATTTTCGACAGGAGGAAATAATGGAAGATTATAAAAAATACCTAGGGTCTTGTGAAAACTTTTCAAAAAAATACAATCTAAAATCAAATTGTTGCATTTCAAGTCATGAAGACTACGAACTCGGCTATGAGGGTTTAATGGAATTTGAAACAAGGGAAGGGTATTACCTCGTTTGCTATCCTTTAGTGAATGAGCTAGCAAATAGGAATAAAAAATGAAGAAAAAGAAGGTTCGAATAGTCTGCGGAGAATTCAGAGTTGGAGACGTTATAGAAGGCTACAAAATTTTAGAATTCGGAAGGTCTTGGAGAGGAAAAGAAGTTAGCCCTTCAGAGCTTCACTCGATAGCTTATAGGAAATGCCGTTGCGGTCGTGAGCCTATCTTTCTTTCTCACGAGCTTTGCAGGAATTGTGCTAATAGAATTCATGGAGAAGAAAAAAAATTCTGTTATGCCTATCTCGAAGATGAACCAGAAAAACAACCATCAATTTTTAAGGAGTAAAAAATGAAAAAACTAATTTTATCCCTAGCGATTTTTGGGATTGCTACCGTTAAGGGTGGCTTAACGGTACAAGAATACAACATGGTTAACAGCTATGAAAAAAGCTTTAAGGAAATGCCAGAGTTTATCAAGAAGTCTTTGGATGAAGAGATTTTAAAATACGAAAAAGAAGCAAAAGAATGGTATCCAAACTCTCCCACAATGAGAGCAATTTACACTCTTGCTAAAATTAAAACTGTAACCACAAAAATATCAGGTGAATAATGGACTTTGAAAAAACTGTACTAGGAATGATCCAAAAAAAGAAGATCAACGAGGCAAGTCAAGAACTTGAATCTCACATCGACATTAAACCGATTGTCGAAAAAGCGGAAAACTTCGAGATTGCTTGCGAACAAGATGCAAAACAGGCGTTGTCTATGTCGCTACAAGCAAGAAAACTTAAGAAAGCTTTGGAAGAAAAGCGAAGTGAAATCGTAAGACCACATATAGACTTTCAGCGTGCGGTAAATTCTTTTGCCAAAGAGTACACAGCTACGCTTGAAAAGATCGAAGAACGACTAAAAGGAAAACTGGAAATTTGGCTAGAAGCCCAAAAAACTTTCCAACCGAACTTTTGCGACCTAATGATTGAGGTAGAAGACGGAAAACTAACGCAAAAAGAGGAAATCGACTTTTGCATTGAGGATTTCGACTTAATTCCTCCCAATTATTTGAAAGTTGACGAGAAGAAAATCAAGGAAGCCATTAAGATGGGCATGCGAAACATCCCAGGAATTAAGATATTCCCCAAAAAAACCATAAGTATGAGGGTCAATAATGGATAAGCAAGAAGCAAAAAACCAAAAGAAAGAACTCACAATTGACTTCGATCTGTACGTTAAGGAGAACAAAGAGAATTTTCAGAAAGGAATCATCCAAGGTTATTCATACGCAATGAAAGCCTTAACCGTTTACCTAAACAAAAAGTGCCATATCCGTGACTTTCTAGTCGGTGAATATTCTAGCGACTGGCAACACGTTTTAAAGGCTCTTGGTCGTGAAGCTGAATGGAATGAATTTGTAGAAGAACGCAAGAAACAAGAGGAAGAAAAATGCAAAACGCCCCAATAAGAACTTTTTCTATGCCGAGAGGTCAGGAGCTTGAAGATCTGATTAACTTTTGCAAAGTGATGTCCGAATCTCCTTTCTACAGGAAGTTAGGAGCTGGCGGTGTGATGTCTATCATTCTTACAGCGAAGGAGCTTAACCTTCCGATGATGCCTTGCCTCAATGGAGGAATGCACAATATTGAAGGTAAAGTTTCCCTTTCCGCTCAATTGATGAACGCTTTAATCCTTATGCAAGGTCACGAAGTAAAGCCGATTGAAATCTCTAAAGTGCGTTGCGCCTTGAAGTTCAAGCGTAAAGGCGAGGATGACTGGCAACAGTTTGAATACACAGCTCAAGATGCGAAGGAAGCTGGATACATGAACAAAAATAACTGGCGTAGCCACCTCAAAGATATGCTGTATTGCAGATGTTTAAGTGGTGGGGCAAGGAAGTTCATGCCAGACGCTTTGATGGGTTGCTATATAGAAGGCGAGATGGGTGACGACAAGCCTTTCAGCGGTGTAGAAATCCCACAAATTGAAGAAGAACAAGTTCAGCCAGAACAACCAAAGCAAATCGAGCATGTCAAAAGTGAAAAATATGATGAGTTCGTAAAAAGGCATGGTCTAAAAGTTGACGGTCTTAAGAAGGTCTTTTTTGATGAAGTAATGGCTGGGACTAACAAATCAGAAGTTCAAATCATCAATCATGCGATTGAGAATGAAAAGAGCTTTGAGTCTGCGTACCAAAAATGGATGGAAGCCAATGGGCACACAGACTCTAATGATCGGGAAGCTCAGGAGCAGGATGATTTTGAAGAAATTCAGGACTGAGATCAACATCTCGTCCTGTCCAAACTTGTATAACCCACTCGATTGCTTGTTCGAGTGGGTTATCATAACCAAAAGCCAACATACTTCCGTATGCGATAACAATCAGCCATCCAAGAGCCAAAAATTTTAAGCGATTATCCTTAATCCAAGCAAGCATAGTTATACCTATTTTCCGCTATAACCCTATATAACTTGATATAACTCCATACATAAGGCTGTTATGTTCGGAGTTAACCTACTATGTTCGGAGTCTTAACTTCTAAGTTTGGGTCTTGGTCTTGTGTTTGCTCTTGATCGAGAAGGTCTTTAGGGTTGCCGACACTGCTTACATTGGTGAAGTTAAATGTACAGCAAGAGCTAAGTAGTACCAAACTAAGAACTTGAAGAATTTTTCTCATCTTGTTGCCTTTTGTATTCAATTGGAGTTATGTTCCCTTCTTCGATTTCCGCTATGAAAATCTTAGACTCATTGATAATCTGTAAAAGAATTTTTTCCAAGTTGTCTATTTTGTCTCTAAGCTCATTAATTGAACCTGTCATCATAGAATAAGAATTGATAAGGCGTTGCTGTTCCAGCATGGTGCGTTTGGGTGCGCAATCTTTAACAGTTTTCAGTTTTCCAGTACTACTTTCTTCCCAAAAAGATTCTGTGTAGTTTGGGCAACCCTTCTCTGAATCACAGAAACCTGACTTCACAAAACAGCAATTATCTCCGCAACTAGTGCCTTCCACGAATACAACCCCAATACATAATGGCTAACATCAACATCAATGATAGCTGAATTCCTGCTAAAACGCCTAGAACGAAAGTAACTGAGCTATAAACCATATCAATTCTTTCTAAGTATGACTCCAACATTAGCTCTTGGCCTCCAAGTATTCCCGTGATTGTGGGCTTGGTTTCCTCCTGTAGAGCTTGTAGCCCAAGGTTTTGAGTCTTCACTCAAGCTTTGCCTATAACCACGAACTCTGTTTCCTGTCCCAGTTGTTGCCCCTGTACCATTAACTGGGTGTGTATGGGATGGGAGTTCGGCAACGGTTAAAGCGTGACCTTCCTGTTGCCAATTACCAGCTTCAACACCACCAGTAACATACTCGAGCCCTCCTTTAACAGCTAAAAGAGTGTCACCTGTCGTAACCAGTGACCAGCCAGCTATCGTTGCATTAGCATAAAACCACATTTGAGTTCCGCTAGGAAAGCTGATTTGATCGTGTCTGATTTGATAGTTAACCCCTCCCCTAGCGATCACCATTAAATCAGAGGCTGCTGCATCAGAAGGAAGCGGAGCCAGACCTGCGATGTTTATGTTCCGCAAAAGGGCTACAGTAACCTTCTTGTCCACACCGCCTGCGTTTCCAGGCTGTCTAAGCAACACTAAATCGGTATCATTAGCGACTGTTGCTGAATTAAGATCGGGTATTGTTGGACTGCTCATTTATCCCCCTACGGAATTGTCTTCATCTGACCATTAATAATATAGTTACCAGAACCGCCTGACGCTGTCAAAATCCCAGCAACGGAAATTGTCGAAACTGTCAAAGTTGAGCTTGCTATTGTTGTTACTGTGATCGGTGCGCCTGGGCTCGGTGGGACGTAAGCAATCCCTTTGAAATAGTTAGCAGGTGTTGTGGTGTCAATCACTGTGATCTCACACATACCGCCTGTAATCACATCGGCGATTGGGTCTGTTCCTGAATTGTCAACTGTTCGAGACTGGCTTTCCTGCTGATCTAACCATTGTATCCAGCGATTTGTGTATCTTCCTAGCCAGTTAAACCAATTTCTAGGTGGGTATTCCAGCCTATCCCAACCGTTTAACTGTTTTTCTGGTGGTGGTTCGATAACATTGTATTGTCCGCTTACTGGGTCAACAACGTCATTTTCTGCCCAGACTGGGTAGTCACTTGGCTTATTTACCATTTTTAAGGCTCCTATACTTTTACGGTGCTTGGGCTACAGACCCATTGTATTGTATGACTTCACAAAGTTGTCCTGCTCCTGTTGTGTCGATGTCAGGGGTTCCGTATTCTGCAAATCCTCCCCCTTCAGGGTTAACTGAAAACTGGGAGGCGTTCACATAAAGCAAGTCAGTTGTGTCTAATTCTAAGTTTACTAGTTGGCTTGTGTCGGCTGGGTCTGTAACATAAAGGAGTTCAAATTCCGCATCAGCACCAAAAACGAAAGGCACATCAATCCCATATGTCGCTGTTATAGGAACATACTGAACCCCTGCTGGGCTTGCCATTTGAATAGCAGTAACTAATTCTTCAGGTGGTTCAGGAAAGGTTGTTCCATTTGTAATCATCTGGTATGCGGCAGGATAAAACTCGATATAGCGGACTCTTGTTGCGTCCGTCAAAAACTTGAGGATTGCAATGACTTCTTCTGGTGTTCCTGTTCCTTGGTTGATAAAAACCTGAAACTTTAAACGCTCCCTATAATCGTCATCGCTTTCACCGTCATTTCTTTCAAGACCTAGTATTTGCCCTAGCCCATCAAGTTGAACACCCACAGCGGTATCCAAATTGCGTTGAGAGCGAAGCTCTTCAAGCACATCTTCAACATCCTGAGCAGACAAGGCAAACGACTTAATCAACTTTTGGAAATTTGTTAAATCTCCACTTGGTGTTGTTCCTTGAAATTGCCCTGCTAAAAGAGCTAAAACTCTGTCAACGATGTTTGAAATATACGCCATTAAACCACCTGTGCGCTCGTTCTAGTTAAGCTGAATACAGCGATTTCGCTTTCACCTATACTAATGTCAGAAGTTCCAAAACTTGGACTGTCGCCTTCATTCAACGTTGAAGCTATCTGCATGTTTCCGCTGGCAATACCTGTGACTGTGAAAATTTGGCATAGAACTCGTTGGAATAGCACATCTTCACCTATTCCTAAAGTTGATCCATAATTGACAATTGCTTGTTTAACTAGTGACACTCCGTTAGAAGGGAAAGTTTCTTCGTCATACAGTGTTAAATCCACATCTACCCATATGTAAATTGGTGTCGGACGACTAAAATTCATTACCTGCGGATCGCCTTGAGAATCAGTGATTGTGAAGTTTGTGTTTCCAAAAGTTTGAATTCCAGCTGGCTTCGTTTCCCAAATCTTATTAGCTACATCTTCATCAGTTCCACCTTGAACTACCGCTTCAAATGATTTTGGGAACCTTCCCCCTGTTATATTGACATCGGCTTGGCTTGCCCCTCCTGTAACAGGAGAAGCTGTGATTGTAATCTCATAACCCTGATTCATCTCGACCGTCAGAGTCCTGTTTCCTGTCCCCCCAACAGTCACAACATCTATCCCCTCCACACCTTCAAGCTGCACTTCAATTAATTGCATTGTGTTTAAGTGTGTAGAGGTAAAAGTTATTGTAGGTAAAGGCGTTCCATTTACAGTAAAGGTGATTTGGTTGCTCGTCACAAGGTCAGCAGAAAAAATAATGAGAATGTCTTCTTCTGTCATTGTTCGGTTTTCAAAAATAAAAGCTTGTGTAACGCCTGAAACCTCTTGCAAAAGTCTTGCCCGAATTGCTTCAACAGTCGCCGCACCGAGGATATTGATTGAATTCTGACGTCTTAAACGCAACTCAGCATCAGTTTCAATTTCTCTTCCTGTAACTCCTGCTTTCAAATTCGTAATGCTTTCCCATCCTCCAATCGGAGTCAGAATTTCAGTAAGAGAACCAATAGGAGCAGGAATCACACCGAATTCAGAAGCCAAGAATATGACAGGACTAGAAACACTTTGAACCGTCATATTAGTAGAAATTGAAAGGCTGTAAGAAACTTCGGAATCATTGGCAAGGATGTCAAAAGTGCCGTCAAGATTATCTGTCGCAGTTACAGGCTCTGAACCGTTATTCATAACTGCGACGATCCCAGCAACTATCGTGTTAATGGCCGAGGGTTGCAAGACGGAAATCGCCGCATTGGGCTGTGTCGCACCACCTGTCGTTTCCACGAAGTCAACGGTCACTTGGTATCCGCTGGCTGGTACGATATCAATTCTTTGGTCAATCGTTACAGGCTGGCTTGCGCCTCCTGTTGTGATGATAGAATCCACAAGGAAGGTTCCCTCGTCAACTGGGACGATAGTTATCTCTCTTGTGTCCGTGACTGTTGCGCTCGTAACGCTCGCATCCGCTTGTATTGCGCTCGCAAGATCGCCTATTGTTGTAGCTTGGTCTGAATTAAAAGGTACTGCGGATAGCGGTACTCCGTTTAGGGTGGCAACTATTGAGTTAGAAGCCACGAAGTCGATATCAAAATTCACAACCAACCCGATACGAGCGGTAGCTGAGGCAACTTCCGTTAAAGCCTCAATCGCAGTAACTAGGTCGTCTATTGTTGTTTGGCTGTCTGTATTGAATGGGACTGGGGCGAGTTCGTTTCCGTTTATAGAGGCTACAATTGAGTTGGATGTCACAAAAAGATCATCAAATTCAATTTTAGGGAGGCTGTAAAAGAAGCTATTTCCATTGATCGCCGCATTGTAAATCTGACTAGCCAAGGCATCAACGGAAACTGTCGTTAAAACAGCATTCGTGCTTGTTATTGTTGTGTCTGATTGGGCATAGAAAGTTTGATTTGTGCTAGGTTGTCTTGCCAATGCTCCTGCGGTAATCAAAGTAGACTCAAATCCAGTAGCAACCCCTATTACCGAAGTTCTTTCGGCTGGTAGCCTTGTTATTCCATTCAAGGCAACAACGAAATCCAGAGCCACACCTTCGGCTGTATTTGGGTATTGGGAATAGTAAACGTCTTCCATTTCCTCCCAAATATCAGCGAAAGCCTTAGCCATCACACCAATAAATTGACCAAAAACAGACTGAGGCTGGACGTTGATATCGCCAAATTCAGCAATCAGGGCATTTTCTTCTTCTGCGGTGATATCTGCTAGGCGTTTTTTATTGAAACCTTGCGGTGTCAGACCGTATGTCATGGTAATTCAACCTCCAATTCAATTTCCCCTTCATCTGCTAATGCACTAAAATTAACAGAAAATTTTCTTAAACTCGAATCAAACTCAGAAGAAAAGGAAGTTATTTCATTTATTGTGTCTGTATTTAAGATTTCTTGCTTTATAAGGCTCTCAACACGAATCTGATTAGGAGACTTTATAAAGATATCCTGATAATACGGTATTCCAGCTTCGGTGTCGAGATACCATTCACCAAGAAAAAATCTAAGACGAATCGCTAGGTTTTGTGCAACTTGATCAATACCGTCAGTCAAAACAAGGT
>Ga0102952_1000584_pt1 | contig 13408 bp, 9 predicted proteins | sample SalPon2A_C_D1_MG_FD_78506 | JGI IMG/M metagenome (GOLD analysis project Ga0102952, IMG submission 78506) | Soil microbial communities from South San Francisco under conditions of wetland restoration - Salt Pond MetaG R2A_C_D1_MG | ecosystem: Environmental > Terrestrial > Soil > Wetlands | place... | reverse complement strand
GCGTCCACGTGCAGGAGGACCTGGTAGCGCTCGGCCCGCGTGCCGCTGATCGGGGCGTCGGAGGGGGAGGCGTCGCCTTCCTCCCCGCCCGCGCCTCCGAAGCCGGCCGCGCCTCCGAAGCCGGCCGCCAGCGCCCGCTCGGCCAGCAGCCCGAGCGCGTCGGCCCGCCGGCGGGCCGCCTCCCGGCTCGTGTCGCGGAAGGTGCACGGGGCCTCCGCCCTGCGCGCCTCCCGGTAGAGCGCATCGGCGGCGGCCTCGACGGCGCGCATGAGGAGCGCGCCGACCTCGGGCTCGAGCCGCCCCCGGATCACGTACATGCCCTCCTCGTCGGGGAAGACCGACAGTCGGCGCAGGCGGTGGAGCTGTTCGGTTCGGCGGGCCTCGTCCTGCCGGCTCCCCCGCTTCCACGCCCGGACCACGCGCTCCAGCCGGGCCGCCGTCACCCCTTCGGCCAGCTCGAGGAGGTCGGCTTCGTTCTCCGGGTCCGCCACCCGGGTCAGGGCCCGCACCTTGGAGAAGGAGAGCCGGCCACGGCTCATCGACGCGCTCGTCTCGGGCAGCGCCTCGAGGGCCCTCGCGACCCGGACGTGCTCGCGGGCCGTGTGCGGGTCCATGCCGGTGCGCCACGCGAGCCACTCCGCGCAGCCCCGGTGGCCGGCCGCCTCCCAGCCCCGCAGCCGGTCGAAGCGCGCGATCAGGGTGAGCAGCCGGTGGGTGGCCGCGTGGATGTGCGCCGCCAGCGTGGCGATCCGGTCCCCGAGCCGGTCGAGGGAGTTCGGGTCGGCGGCCTCCTCCGCCGCGCCCGGCTTCCGGCGCGTCCCCGCGGGGACGTCCGACCCGGGTCGCGTCTCCGCGGGGACGCCCAGGCCCGCCGCCGGGCCCCCGATCCCCGGGGTTCGGAGCCCTTGCTGCTCTCCGTAACCCATCCCGGCCACTTCGTGCAGGGCCAGCGCCAGTCCCATCGCTCCCATCGTCCCCTCCCATCCCGACCCATGTGGCGGCCTTCCGGGGCCCCGCCGCGCGACCCGCGAAGGCCCGGAACTCCTTGCCCACCAATATACAGGGCTAATTTTGGGTCTCAGGAGACGGCGGCTGCGGGATCAACGCGGGGTGGGAGGAGATGCGAAGAGGAGAGAGGGGCGCACGGGCGGGAGAGGGGGCCTCAAGGGGCCGGGAGGCCCGATCGAGACGGGGGGCCGGCCCCCGCGCCGACCGTCAACGGAAAGCTGTCAAGGCCCTGCCGGCCAGTGGAATGTCCGGCCGGTGCAGGGGTCGGGCCGGTGCCGCCGCGTCGACGGCCGGTCCGACGTCTCACAGGGCGTATTCCGGCAGCTCGACGTCGTCGGCGACGGTCCGGCCCACGGTGAACTCCGCCACCCCGGGAAGGCCCATCACCCGGGTCACCTGGTTCCGGAACCAGATGCCCATGCGAGTCCGGGGGAGGAAGGAGGAGGCGAAGCCCTCGGCCGCTTCCTGCTTCCCCTCGACGAAGGGACGGAGCCGCGCCTCCTGGCTCCGGAAGGCCGCGCGGAAATCGCCTGTCGCGAGCCCGAGCTCACCGGCCAGCACGTAGGCCTCCGTCATCGCCAGGCCGGTCCCCTCGCCGGCGAGGAGGGACACGGCGGCTGCCGCGTCGCCGACGAGCATCACCCGGCCCCTGGACCACGCGGGCATCCGGATCTGGCTCACCCGGTCGTAGTAGAGGCTCGGCGCGGCGTCGATCGCGTCCAGGATGCGCGGCGCCTCCCAGCCCGACTCTCCGAAGACCTCCCGGAGCAGAGCGCGGGTCTCTTCGAGGTCGGTGGGCTCCGGTCGCTGCATGACGTCCGCCCGGAAGACGAGGAGGAAGACGGTGCGGTCGCCGCGGAGAGCGATGCGGGCCAGCTGGCGGCCGGGCTCCGCGTGGGCCACGTACACGAGCTCGTCGCGCGGCCGGTATCCCTCGACCTCGAAGGTCGCCACCCGGTAGCCCAGCCGCTTCTCGAACCGCTCCTCCGGCCCGAACACCAGGCGGCGAACCCGGGAGTGGAGGCCGTCGGCTCCCACGACGAGGTCGAAGTCGCGGGTCGCGCCGCCGTCGAGCGTGACTCGCACGCCTCCGTCGGCTTCCTCCAGCGACGTGATCGACTCGCCGAACAGGGTCTCGACCCGCCCCTCGACCGCGCGGTAGATGGCGGCGGCGAGGTCCCCGCGGGGCAGGCTGGTGAACCGTCCGCCGGTCATGCGCCGGAAGACGTCCGTCGAGAAGCCGCCCACCCGTCGGCCGCGGGCGTCGAGGAGGCGGAGCTCGCCGAAGCTGTATCCCGCCTCCAGCACTTCGGGCAGGATGCCCATGCGCTCGGCGATCGTGTAGCCGACGCCCCAGAAATCGATGACGTAGCCCCCGGTGCGGAGGCGCGGCGCCTCCTCGATCAGCGTGGGCTCGTGTCCGGCGCGGTGCAGCCAGTAGGCGAGAGTGGGACCGCCGATGCCGGCGCCCTGGATGGCGATGTTCATGGTTGGCTCTTCCCCGTGCTCGAAGGAGTCCTCGGCCCGGGAGACGGAGCGGAGGCCCCGATCGTGACAGGGGCGGCGGTCCGCCTACAGCGGCAGCCAGTAGGTGATCTTGAGCTCGAAGGTGTTGTCGGGTGGAAGGTTCCCGAGCGCGCTCAGGTCCCGTCCCAGGGCCATGGTGCCCAGGCCCGCCCGGCCGCCCCGGGTCTGGGTCCACACCAGATAGGCGGTGGAGCCGGGGCGCCACTCCCAGCGCAGGACCGCGGTGCCGCGCAGCGAGCGGCGATCGAAATTGGGGTTGGTGAGCTGGAAGCTGGACGCGGGTCCCGACCCGTCCGGGTCGATCGTGTAGCCGGTGACCACGCCGCTCTCTCGGGTCGCGGCGATCGTCCCGATGTCCTGTCCGTACACGAGCTTCTTCTCGCGCCGCGGCGCGGCGTATTCCTCGAAGTCGTAGAACCGCCCGCTGGCGATCAGGGGCTGCAGGTAGAGCTCGAACGTGAGGGACGGCGTGAAGGTGACGTTCACGCGCGTCTCCATCGACAGCTCCTTCTCGTCCAGGTGCGAGAACACGTACCGGTGGCCGTAGAAGGCGGCCGCCGTCGGGTCGGCGACGGTGGCCACGTACTGGTCGGTCAGGACCGTGTGGCTGAAGGCCGGGCCGAGGCTGACCGAGATGTTGGGGGAGGGCCGCCAGGTGGCCGACAGGTCGATCTTGCGCTGGGAGCCGCCGGCGTCCGTCTGGGACAGCGAGCCGGTCGCGTCCACGGTCACGGACTGTCGCGGGTCGCTGGTCACCTGGAGCGACTCGAAGTTCGTCCCCGGGACCCTCACGAGCGGCCCGCCGCGCGTGGCCCGGTCGTCGAGCGAGGGCAGGTCGCGCTGGTAGATGGCCTTGAGCTGCCAGTAGTCGAGGAGCTGCCAGATGACGGCGCCGGTCGCGTCGGTCTGCGTGATGTCGCCGTCGTAGTTCCAGTAGCGCTCGACGCCGCCCCCGAACAGGAGGGAGCGGTACCAGCCGCTCGGCACGGTGAGCTGGCGGATGAGGGAGCCGTTCAGCCACAGGTAGTCGGAGCGCGTCTGGAAGCCGAGGTCGTTGGCGTCGAAGCCGGGGCTCATGGCGGCGGCGTTGATGTCGCCGATCCAGCCCCCGCCCTCGCGGTCGAGCCGCATGCGGACCGAGTAGCCGTCCAGGGCGGTGGCGCCGGGCCGGTAGGCGGCCGAGAACAGGCCGTCGCCGGTCGTGGTGCGGTCGGGACGCTGGAAGTACCGCGCGCTCGACTGCTGGACGCCGAGCATGGCGGCCGAGTCCCCGGTGACGCGCGAGGCGGCGACCGCCGCGTAGAACTCGTAGTTGTGCTGGTCCCAGTAGTAGTCGAGGTCCGCGCCCGCCACCCGGGCCGAGGCGGGGAGGAGGTTCCTGAGGCCGGGGCTGGAGAGCTTGCGGTCCACCGACGTGAACAGCCCTCCGATGACCAGGTTCCCGCCAGCCAGGTCATGCTTCACCCGGCCCACGAAGTCGTTGGTCAGCGGCGCCACCGGCTGGTCGAACAGGCTGCCGTCGGCGCGGGCCACGCGGGCCGTCTCGGTGCCGGTGAGGGCGTCGAGCACGCCGACCGTGGTGCCGCCGCGCGTGCGGCCGGTGAGCTTGGCGGCGCCCAGGATGGTGGTGTTGCCGGGCACCTTCGAGAACGCCCCCTCGGAGCTGGCCAGGTCGGCGCCGGGCGGGGCGGAGCCGATGCGCCGGGAGTAGAACAGGGACATGCCGCGGCAGTTGATGTGGCAGCCCGGGCTCCCGAAGCCGAACACGCCCGCGCCCTGCACGAAGAAGGGCCGCTTCTCCGAGAAGTAGGTCTCGTAGGCCGACAGGTTCACGACCGCCGGGTCGACCTCCACCTGCCCGAAGTCCGGGTTCACCGTCCCCGACAGGGTGAAGCTCGAGTTCACCAGGTACTTGAAGCTGCCGCCGAAGCGGAGCCGGGCCGTGTGCGGGTCGAAGAAGGGGCTGTTCGGGTCCGCCGTGCCCAGCCGCTGCATGCGGGTGGTCACGTACGGGAGGATCTCGGCGTGCAGCGGCTCGCGGCCCAGCCGGATCCCCGCGAGCGTGCCGTAGAAGGAGGGGCCGCCCGTCTGGTCGAGCCGGTAGAAGGACCACAGGTCCTTCTCCTGGGTGCGGTGCACGAGGCGCGTGATCTCGAGCCCCCACTTCTGGGTCGAGTCGCTCGAGAACTGGAGCTGGCTGAAGGGGATGCGGATCTCGGCCGTCCAGCCGCCCGAGTCGACGCTGGTCGCCTCCTCCCACACCGGGTCCCAGGAGTCGTCGCCGTCGTTGGAGTCGCCGCGCCAGCCGGCCGGGTCGACGTCGAACTGCACGTGGTGGAGGCGGTCGTGGTAGAGGTCGAGGTCGACCTGGAGCTCGTCCGACTGCGGGTCGTCGTCGCGGCGCGCCAGGCGGGCCGTGATCCCGGCGGGCGCCTTGGGGTCGTGCATGCGCGCCCCGATGTAGAGCGCGTCGCCATCGTACAGGAAGCGCACGTCCGTGCGCTCCGAGGGATCCGTGCCCTCGTCGGGGGTCTGCTGCGTGAAGTGCGTGGCCGGCGAGGCCTTCTTCCAGGCCGCTTCGTCCAGGTGGCCGTCGATGCTCACCGGGCCCGAGCGGCGGACGGCGATCGCCCGGGGGCGGACGTGCCGCGCGCTCCGGGCCGAGTCGGATCGGGTCCGCCTCGCCGAGGCCGGCCGCGCCTGGGCCGCGAGGGCTGCCGGGGCGAGGAGGGCGGCGAGGGCCAGGAGGGCGGGAGGCGCGAGGATCCTCGTGAGCGACTTCGCGCGAGCGTCTCTATGTCGAACTGTCCGACGGTACGGCAAGGCTGTCTTCCCTTCGTCCCGAACGTCCACACGTCCCATCGATCCCGTCACGGGGATCCGTACGAGGGAGTCGAGGACACGGTTTCGGGGACGGGGGTCGCGGGCGCGCGGCCGCGGCGGGCCGGCCGGTCACGTCCCCGCGGGGACGTCCGGCCCGGCGCTCAGAGCGGCAGCCAGTAGCTGATCTTGAGCTCGAAGGTGTTGTCCGGGGGGATGTTCACGAGCGCGTCGAGGTCGTGGCCCACCGCCAGGCTCCGGTCCCGGGCCGTGCCGCCGCGCGTCTGCGTCCACACCAGGTAGGCGGTCGAGCCCGGGCGCCACTCCCACCTGAGGACCGCGGTGCCGCGCAGGGAGCGGCTGTCGAAGCTGGGGTTGGCGAACGCGAAGCTGGAGGCGGGACCCGAGCCGTCCGGGTCGACCTGGTAGCCCGTGACGGTGCCGTCTCGGGTCAAGGAGCGGATCGTCCCCACGTCCCGCCCGAACACCCGCTTCGTCTCCCGCCTCGGGGCGGCGAACTCCTCGAAGGCGTGGTAGCGGCCGCTGGCCAGCAGGGGCTGCAGGAAGAGCTCGAAGGAGAGGTCGGGCGTGAAGGTGACGTTCACGCGCGTCTCCATCGAGAGCTGCTTCTCGCTCAGGTGCGAGAACACGTACCGGTGGCCGTAGAAGGCGGTCGCCGTCGGGTCGGCGACGCTGGTCACGTACTGGGTGTGCGAGTCTACGTAGCTGTACTGCGGGCCGAGCGAGACCTGGACGTTGGGGGAGGGTCGGAAGGAGGCGGACAGCCCCACCTCGCTGCTGTAACCCCCGTCGTCATCGTGGTTGTAGGTGAAGCTCCCGTCGAGCGTGAGCGCCTTTCGAGAGTCCGTGGACACGGCGACCTGGCCGCCGGTGGAGCCCGTCGTGCGCACCACGGGGCCGCCGCGGGTGAGGCGGTCGGACCGGGCCGGGAAGGCGCGCTGGGCGAACAGGACGACGTTCCAGTAGTCGAGGAGCTGGAGGCTGGAGTAGACGGACACGGTCGAGGCGGTCGGATCCCCGTCGTAGTTCCAGGTGTGGTCCGCCTCGACCATGGCCACCAGCGACCGGTACCAGCTCGTGGGCGTGTTGAGCTGCCGCCCGACCGAGCCGTTGACCCACAGCTTGTCCGCCTCGCGCTGGAAGCCGAGGTCGTCGATCGCGTAGCCCGGGCTCTCAGCCATCCCGTTCAGGTCCCACAGCCAGCTCCCGCCCTGCTTGGCCACCCGGAAGATGGCCGCGTAGCCGTCCAGGGCCGTGGCGCCCGGCCGGTAGGCGGCCGAGAACAGGCCGTCGCCCGTGGTGGTGCGGTCGGGGCGCTGGAAGTAGCGGGCGCTGGCGCGCTGCAGGCGGAGGATGGAGGCCGAGTCGCCGGTCACGCGCGAGGCGGTGAGGGCCGCGTAGAAGAAGTAGTCGTGGCCGCCCCAGTAGTAGCGGACGTCCGCGCCGCCGGCGCGCGAGGAGGAGGGGAGGAGGCCGGCCAGCCCCGGGTCGCGCAGGTGCCGGTCCACCGACGTGAACAGCCCGCCGATCACCAGGTTTCCGCCGTCGAGGTCCTGCTTCACCCGGCCCACGAAGTCGTTGGTGAGGGGCGCGACCGGCTGCCGGAAGGTGGAGCTGTCCGCGCGGGCCACCCGCGCCGTCTCCGAGCCCGTCACCGCGTCCAGCACCCCGACCGTGGTGCCGCCCGGGGTGCGGCCGGTGAGCTTGGCGGCGCCCAGGATGGTGGTGTTGTCGGGAATGTCCGCCCAGCGGCCCTCCGGGAAGGCCAGCGTCCACCCCGGCGGCCGGGCTCCGATCCGCCGCGAGTAGAACAGGTCGAGGCCGAGCCCGCAGTTGATGTTGCAGCCCGGGCTCCCGAAGTCGAATACGTTCGAGCCCTGCACGAAGAAGGGTCGCTTCTCCGAGAAGTAGGTCTCGAACTGGGTGAGGTTCACGACCGCCGGGTCGACCTCGACCTGCCCGAAGTCCGGGTTCACGGTGGCCGACAGGGTGAAGCTGGAGTTCACCAGGTACTCGAGGTCTCCGCCGACACGGAGGCGGGTGGGGTGCGGGTCGAAGAAGGGACTGTTCGGATCCGCGTGGCCCAGCCGCTCCATGCGCGTGGTCACGTAGGGGAGGATCTCGGCGTGCAGCGGCTCGCGCCCCAGGTGGATCCCCCGGAGCGTGCCGTAGAAGGCGGGGCCGCCCGACTGGTCGAGGCCGTAGAAGGACCACAGGTCCGTCTCGTGGTCGCGGTGGGTGAGACGGACGAGCTCGAGGCCCCAGGTCTGCGCCGAGTCGCTCGGGAACTGGAGCTGGCTGAACGGGATCCGGATCTCCGACGTCCAGCCGGCCGAGTCGACGCTGGTGGCCACCTCCCACACCGGGTCCCAGGAGGCATCGCCGTCGTTGAAGTCGCCGCGCCACCCTGCCGGGTCGACCGAGAACGTCACGCGGTGGAGCCGGTCGTGGTAGAGGTCCAGGTCCACCTCGAGCTGGTCCGACTGCGGGTACTCGTCCCGGCGGGCCAGGCGGGCCGTGACCCCGCCCGGCGCCCTGGTGTCCCACATGCGGGCGCCGATGTAGAGCGCCGAGCCATCGTACAGGAAGCGCACTTCCGTCCGCTGGGTGGCCCGCTTCCCCTCGTCCGGCGCTTGCTCGGTGAAGCCGGTGGCCGGCGAGGCTTTGCTCCAGGCCGCCTCGTCCAGGTGGCCGTCCAGGTCGATCGGACCCGAGCGGCGGACCGCGACCGCCGTGGGCCGGGCGTGGGAGGCCGAGTCGGGACGGCTGCGGCGGCCGGGCCGGGTGGCCTGAGCGCGCAGGCCGGCGGGGAGGAGACAGACCGAGAGGGTGACGACGGCGACGGGCGGGAGGAGGGCCGGGAAGCGGCGGGCGCGAGCTCGTGCGCGTGGGGGCGGCTGCTTCATTTCACGTCCCGTTAAGGAGGAGGCAGAATGCGCACTTCACCTAACGGACAGGCCGATGGGCGGGTTTCGTTGCACCGGGGGCGCCGGTGCCGGCGCCGCGCCTCAGCTCCCCAGCACCTCGCGGGCGAAGCGGGCATCGGCCGGAGCGAGGGGGAGGGAGGCGAGGTCGGCGGGCGCGACCCAGCGCACCTCCTGGTGCTCGACCGCCTCGGGCGTCCCCTCGATCGCCACCTCGACGAAGTGGATCTCGAAGGGCGAGCCCGGGTCGCGGGCCACGAACAGGGCGGGGCCGGCCGCGCTGCCGGACCCGGCGCGGGCGGGGGTGCCTGCGTCAGCCGCGGCCTCGCCCTCGCGGCGGATCACACGGACCCGCAGCTCCTCGCGGAGCTCCCGGACGAGCGCGTCCTGGAGCGATTCCCCGTCCAGCACCTTGCCGCCCGGGAACTCCCACCTGGAGCCGTGCCGCTTGTGGGCCGGGCGCAGGCCGAGGAGGACAGTGCCCTCGCGGCGGACGACGGCGGCGACGACCGGGATGACGGGGACGGGGGCCGGCGCGCGATCGGCGGCGTCAGGTCCGGGATCGGTCATGCCGCACGGTAGGCGGGCGGCGCGGCCGACGCGAGCCGGCCGCGGCTTCGGAGGGCCATTGCCGGAGGATCATTCGGGTGGTACATTAAAGTTTCGCCGGCCAAATTAGTGACTTTCGCCGATGGACCATCATTCGGCGGGCATTCACAGCTCCCCCTCACCTGCCGGCGCCCTCAGACCTTCTCGTCCGGCAACGTGTCCGTGCTCCGCAAGGAGCCACTGATGTCCCCGTATGGAGGATGCCCCATGTCCGAGCACAAGAAGGCCGTCGTAGGCCCCTGGACCGATGTCTGGAACGGTGCCGACCCCTCGAAGCTCCGCGAGTTCACCGATCCGGACATCCACTTCGAGAGCAGCGGGCTTCCAGGCTCGGACGGGATCGACGGCCTGGTCGAGGTGATCACGGAGCTGCGCAGGGCCTTCCCTGACGGCGAGTTCGTGACCCACGAGGTGATCGCCGAAGGCGACACGGTCGTCAACAGGTGGACCTTCCGCGGCACGCAGAAGGGCGAGTGGATGGGTCGGCCCGGGACGGGCCGGTCAGTCGAGGTCAACGGCACGTCCACCAACCATTTCCGGAACGGGAAGGTCGTCGAGCATCTGGCCGACTGGAACTCCCTGGGCATGATGCAGCAGCTGGGAGTGATCGAGCTGTAGGGACATGCGGGGCGGGGGCACGCTTCGTTTCCGCCCCGGGTCACGAACAGACGAAAGCCGCCCGGCCGCCCGTGCCGGGCGGCTCGTGGTACGGCCTGTCGGCGGCAAGGTGACCGGGCTCACGCTGGATCCCGGGCCATGGGGGACGAGGGCGCCGCGGAGGGAGTAAGGTTCGGGGTCCCGAGGAGCCGGGATGCGGTGATCTCGGGTCAGCTGGCGCGGGCCTGCCTCAAGAACTCGTCGTAGCGTTCGGCGAGGCGGTCCGCGTCCGGCCACTGCGAGCGGCTCCGCGGGAGCTGGATCCGCTCGTGGTGGAGCGACTGGATGCTGTGGACGAGGGTGGGCCCGTCTTCCTCCTCCAGGAGGTCGGGCCGCGCCTCCAGCACGAAGTCGGGACGGACGCCCAGGAAGCCGCGGTCGAAGGCGGCGTGGTGGAAGCGGCACAGGGCGAGGCCGTTGGTGACCTCGGGCGTGCCGCGCGGGTCGGCGTCGGGGATGATGTGAGCGGCGTCGAGCAGCTCCTCGTGCCGGAAGTGGCAGAAGGAGCACTCCGAGCGGTAGGCGGCCAGCACCCGCTCCCGGAAGGCGCGCTGGTGGAGGCGGCCGCGCACGACCGAGGTGACGTACCGGCGGCGGCCCTCGTCCTCGGCCTCGTGGACGGACGCTGCCCCGCCACCGTTCGGCGGATTGAGGCCGATCGCGAGCTCGGCTGGATCGTCCGCCTCGACCATGAAGGTGAGCGAGGCCGGGTCGTCCCCCACGATGTAGACCGGCCAGGTGGCCAGGTAACGACCCGGGACGAGGCCGAGGAAGTAGACGAGCGGAAGCCGCCGCTCGAAGCACTCCCTGAGGCCCACGTTGTCCCGGTGGCTCGGGTCCTTCCCCCGGTAGCGGTAGTGCAGGGGACCCTCCCGCATGAACTCGTCGTCGTAGGGACCGCGGGGCGCCGTGGTGATCGACAGGGGCAGCTCCATCGCGGCCGGCTTGAAGATCCCCTGCGGGGCGATGAGCGGGACGCGCCGGCCGCGGTACTCGAAGCCTTCAGCGAGGAGGGTGCGGGGGAGGACGTCCCCGTGGTGGTCGACCCGGCCGGCCAGCCACTCGAACGCCGCGTTCCGGACGCGGGCGTCGTGGAGCTGGTCAAACATCGCGCGACGGGGCGGGCACGCGGGGGCGCATGCCTGAGGTTAGAGGCGAGGGAGCTTCGAAGCGAGGGGCGAATGTAGAGGTCGGGAATGCGCGGCCTGAACCCTCATGCGCTTTCAGCGGGCCAGGATCTCCCCGGGCTCGTGGCGGAACGGGTCGATGACTACGAGGCCGTCCAGGTCCTGCCCGTCCTGCAGGTGCTCGGTGAGCAGGTGGTCGCACCCCAAGCGACGCGCGGCGGCCACGATTAGGGTGTCCCAGAAGGCGAAGCCGAACCGATCCTCGGCCTCCCAGGCGGACTCGAGGAGCGGGGCATCCAGATCGAGTGGACGCCATGCCTCGAGCGCGCGCACGTCCGTCCTGGCCTGGGCCCGGTCCAGCCCCGGCTCGAGCTTGCGGGTGACGGCCACGTAATACTCCTGCAGGACCTGCGTGCTGAGCCGTCCCTCGCGCGACTCCCACAGGGACTTGATCCACGCGGAGGCGAGAGGCTGCTTGTCGCTCTCCGAGGCGTCGCGCGCGTACACCAGGACATTGGTGTCCACGAAGACGCTCACGTCCCGTCCCCGCGCTCGTGCAGTTCCTCGCGAGAAGGGTAGCGGCCGCCGCGCTTGAGGGGGCGCAGAGGGCCGGCGAGCCAACGATGCATTGCCGCCTCGTAACTCTGTTCGCGCTCCATGTGCTCCCGGAGGAGGTCGCCGAGCAGGCTCGAGACGCTCGTGTCCCGTCGGGCGGCCTCGACTCGGGCCCAGCGCGCCGTCTCCTCGTCCATGCTCACGGTCACGTTTCGCTTCGACATGACACGAAGTTCGTGTAGCACGATTCTCGTGTCAATGCCTGCGTGCCGGAGCCGCGTCACCAGGCGTGCTTGTCCTCCAGGTGGCTGCGGAAGTCACCGATGTCAGCGTCGTGGCCCAGGATGCCACGGAGCTCGGACACGATCGGCGTCCCGGCCAGGTCCTCGGCCGTAAGCTCGCGCAAGTGCTCCTCGACGAGCCTCGAGAGGCCGGTACCCGAACGGCGGGCGAGGGCCCTGGCAGCTCAGATGACCTCGCGGTCGATGATCAAGGTGAGCCTGTCTTTCCTGGGCATGGCAGCCACCGCAGCAGGAGTGGGTATGCTCACAGAGTGTGAGACGGGCTTTCGTCGGGGCCCCCAGGAAAAGGGAAGCACCCGTCCGTTCAAGCCATGAGGACCCCCAGGCGTTTTACCGAAACACCTCGGCCAGGTCGATCTCGCCGACCGTCTCGTCCCCGGCGCGCACGGGGAGGCGGTCGGCGACGCGCTCGTGGCGGCGCTCCTCTCCGAAGCGCCAGACCTCGACCGCCTCGCTCTCCGGGTCCACGATCCAGTATTCGCGGACGCCCTGGCGCTCGTAGAGGCGGCGCTTGATGCCCCGGTCGCGATGCGACGTGGTGGGAGAGAGGATCTCGACGACCAGGTCGGGGGCGCCCACGAGCCAGCGGTCGGCCACGATCCCGCGGCGCTCCTCCGAGACGAACAGGAGGTCCGGCTGCACGCCCTCGCCGGTGGCCGGGAATTCCACGCCGAGGGGCGCGTAGAACACCTCGCCGTAGCCCGGATCCTCGAGGAGACGCAGCAGGGCGCGGTGCAGCCGCTTGCTGATCCTCTGGTGGCGGACCGAGGGAGAGGGCGTCACGTACAGCTCCCCACCGATCGCCTCGTAGCGATTGCCGTCGTCCGGGAGCTGCTGGACGTCCTGCCAGGTGATCTGCGGAAGAGCCATACCTTCCACATTATACCTCCGCGCACGGGTCAGCGGGAACGTGGGCGTCCCCGCGGGGACGTCTCCGCGGGGACGCGCAGCCGTCGATCCCCCGCTTTCCTTCTCCCCGCCTTTCCGCAATCTTGTCGAACAGCACGACCGGGCCCGGCGCCGACCTCCGCGGCGGCCGGGCGAGCCGACCCGAGCCAGGAGCGCCTCCGCGATGGGACGACCGCTCGACGCAGGCCGTAGCCCCCGCCCCCGACCGATCTCCGACCGTACCCGATCCGCCCGACGCGCGCCGCTCGCCTCGACCCTCCCCACGCTCCTCGTCGCCCTCACCGCGCTCTCAACCGGGCTGGCGGTGCTGTGGCCGCGGACGGCGGCGGCGCAGGGGGCGAACGGGGCGGGCGTGCAGGCGAGCGAGAAGCTGGGCGGCGCGATGCGCGGGCCGGGCGCCGCCGGCGCCGCGACGGACAGCCGCGCCGCGGTGGCCGCCCCCGCCGACACCCCCCGCGCCATGACCCTGGTCGACATCATCAACACGCACCGGATCGGGAGCCCGCGGCTGTCGCCCGACGGGAAGCGGCTGGTGTACGTGCAGAGCGACGCGGACTGGAAGAAGGACGAGCGCGTCTCGCACCTGTGGCTGGTGAACGCGGACGGGACGGGGGCGCGGCAGCTCACCCGCGGGGAGGACGGCGAGTCCGACCCGCGCTGGTCGCCCGACGGGACGCGGATCGCGTTCCTGGCGGCGAGGAAGGGGAGCTGCGAGGCTCCGGAGGAGGCGGAGAACGAGAAGGGCGAGGGGAGCGAGGCGAAGCCGGACCCGGGCGCGGCAGCCGACACCACGCCCGCCGCCTGCGACCCGGAGCACCCGCACCGGCAGGTGTGGGTGCTGTCGCTCCAGGGCGGGGAGGCGCGGCCGCTCACCCACCACGCCTCGTCCGTGTCGGACATCACCTGGTCGCCGGACGGGCGCTGGGTCTACTTCACCGCGCCCGACCCG
>Ga0102952_1000582_pt1 | contig 13413 bp, 6 predicted proteins | sample SalPon2A_C_D1_MG_FD_78506 | JGI IMG/M metagenome (GOLD analysis project Ga0102952, IMG submission 78506) | Soil microbial communities from South San Francisco under conditions of wetland restoration - Salt Pond MetaG R2A_C_D1_MG | ecosystem: Environmental > Terrestrial > Soil > Wetlands | place... | reverse complement strand
GGCCCTACCGGCTGGGCGAGGTGTTCTTCGCCACCTCGGACCACACGCGCCGGGAACTGGTGCAGTACGTCGGCGTGCCCGACGAGCGCATCGTCGTCAACTACCTCGGCGTCGACCGGCGGTTCCTGGAGCTGCCGCGCAAGCCGGCGCCCGCGGCGGGCGAGCCGGCGCGGATCCTGTTCTTCGGCCGCATCGTGCCGGAGAAGGGCTTCCTGGACGCCCTGGAGGCCCTGGGCCGGATAGCCCGCGGCGGCAACCGCGCCTGGCACTTCCGCGTGCTCGGCGACGGGCGCCACGAGTGGGCGCGCGAGAAGGCGCGCGAGGAGGGCATCGAGGACCTGGTCACGACCGCGCCCCCGGTCGGCGACGAGGAACTGGAGCGCGAGCTCTCGGCCGCGCACTTCGCCCTGATGCCCTCGCACTCGGAGTCCTTCGGGCTGTCCTTCGCCGAGGCGCAGGCCGCCGGCGTTCCGGTGGTGACCTTCGCCGTCGGCTCGTTGCCCGAGGTGATCGAGGACGGCGTCAGCGGCTGGCTCGCGCCGTTCCGCGACATCGGCGCGCTGGCGCAGTGCATCGAGCGGGCGATGGCGGATCCGCGCGCCACCTGGGAGGCCGGTCAGGCCGGGCGGCGCCGCGTGCGCGAGCGATTCACCTGGGAGGCGACGGCCCGCGGCATCCGCGACGGCCTGGTCGCACGGGGCATGCTGCCGGCCGCGGCGGGGGAGCGGCCGTGAGCTCTCCGCGCTCCCTGGCGCGGCGCCTGGCGCTGCGGCTGGCGCGTCGTTTCGCGCCGTACGAGATCGAGACGGCGACCCGCTTCGCCGCGGCGCGCGGCTTCGCCGCTTTCCCCAAGCGCAACGTCGAGAGCGTCGAGCAGGTGCCCCGCGGCCGCGTGCTGGTGCTCGCCCCGCACCCCGACGACGAGGCCATCGGCATGGGGGGGACGCTGCTCCAGCACCTGGACAACGGCTCGCAGGTCACCGTGCTCTACCTGACCGACGGCGGCGGTCTGGAGGAGCCGCGGGAGGCGATGCGCGCGCGCCGCCGTGCCGAGGCCGAGGCCGTCGGCGCGGCGACCGGGGTGCGCCAGGTGTTCTGGACGAACGAGGACACGCGCCTGACCAACGACGCGTCGACGGTGGACGCGATGGTCGCGCTGCTGCGCGAGCTGGAGCCCGAACACGTCTACGCGCCGTCGATCTTCGACCACCACTACGACCACTTCTCGACCAACCAGATCCTTGCCGACGCGCTGCGGCGGCTGGGCTCGCTCGACCTGACCGTCGCCGGCTACGAGGTCTGGGACGACGTGCCGTTCCCCAACTGGATCGTGGACGTCTCCCGCGTCGTCGCCCGCAAGGACGCGCTGCTGGCGCACTACGCGACGCCGCTGGAGTACACCGACTTCAGCCGCCTCTGCCGCGCGCGGACGTCGGTGCACTTCGCGCTCTACGTGAGCAGCGCCCGCGAGCGCGCGGACCGGGGCTACGCGGAGGCCTTCCTGCGCTTCGATCCGGACACCTACTGCCGGATGCTCGCCGACTGGGTGGGGGCGCTGCGCGGCGACGGCAGCGAGCAGCCCGCGCACCTCGGACCCCATCGGGCGGGGGGCTGAGGGGGCGGCGGGGGGCCGCGGCCGACAAGGTACAATTCCAACCTGCATGACCACACCCACGGACAATCCGGCACCGGGCGGCGGGGCGGCCCGGATCGAGAAGGTCGAGGACTACTTCGACGCCAACGCCCAGAGCTGGTCCGACCTCTACAGCCGGGCCGAGCGCGTCAACGACCTGGTCCTGCGGGACCGCAAGGACGTCGCCGTGCGCTTCCTCGACCAGCTGCTCGAGCCCGGCTCGCGGATCCTGGACGCCGGCTGCGGCGCCGGCCTGTGCGCGCTGGACCTGATGCGCCGGGGGCACACGATCCACGGGGCCGACATCTCCCAGAAGATGCTCGACCTCGCCGCCAAGACCTTCGAGGAGCAGGGCATCGCTCCGGACCGCTACGTGCTCAGCCGCCGCGACGTGATCGAGAGCGGCTTCGCGGACGGCTCCTTCGACGGCGTGTCGGCGCTGGGGTTCCTGCAGTACCAGGCGGACGAGGCGCGCATGCTGAACGAGCTGCACCGCATCCTGCGACCCGGCGGCGTGCTCGTGCTCTCGGGCCCCAGCGGGACCCGCATCGCCAACTACTTCGGCCTGGCCCAGTTCCTGCGCCGGTTGCGCAATCGCGAGGCCGGCGTGCTGCCGCCGGAGCATCGCGTGCTGACCGAGATCTCCACCCACGAGTACTCGACCGGCCGCCTGAAGCGCCTCGTCGCCGATGCCGGCTTCGAGCCGCTCGACACGCTCGGCCACGGGTACGTCAACTTCGCGTTCATCGGACCGCGACTGGGTTTCAAGGGCGAGCGTCTGCTCCACCGCTCGCTCACCCGCCTCTCGCGCGTTCTTCCCTTCATTCGGAGCTGGGCGAACGACGTGATGATCGTCGCCCGCAGGGGCTGACAGGATCGGCGAAGCCATGGAACAAGAGATCGCCGAGGGCTTCCGGCTCTCGCCTCGACAACGACACCTCTGGCGCGCGCGGTCCGCAGCCCCGCAAGGCGGGTTCGGAGTGCGCGGCCTGGTGCGGCTGGAGGGCGAGCTCGATGCCGGTCGCCTGCAGGCCGCGCTCGCCGCACTCGCCGCCGACCAGGAGATCCTGCGCACGACGTTCGGGCACCTGCCGGGGATCGCCCTGCCGGTGCAGGTGATCGGCGAGGAACTCGCCCCGCGGTTCGAGCGCATCGAGGGCGACAGTGCCGCGGCGGTCCGCCGCTTCGAGAGCCTGGGCGCGGCGAGCTTCGACCTGGAGCGCGGTCCGATCGTCCACGCGACCCTGGTCGCCGGCGCGGCCGGAGTCCACTGGCTCGTGCTGGGGTTGCCGGCGATGTCCTGCGACGCGTCGGGGCTGGAGTCCCTGGTGGCCGCGCTGCTGGAGACCTACGCCGGTCGCGGGCCGGCCGCCGGCGCGGGGACGGAATCCGACGACGAGGCCGAGGCCCCGCTGCAGTACGCCGACCTCTCGGAGTGGCAGAACGAGCTGCTCGACGCCGACGAGGCCGCCGCCGAGCTCGACGCCTGGGTGCAGCGCGGCGCCACCGCCCGTCCGGGGTTCGACCTCGCCTTCCTGCCGCGCACCGACAGCGCTTCCGCGGCGTCCTTCCGGCCGGCGGCGGTCGAGGTCCCGATCTCCGACGAGCTGCGCGCCCGGACCGCGGAGCTGGCGGCGCGCACGGGAACGACCGTCGAGCGCATCCACCTCGCGGCCTGGCTCGCGCTGCTGGCGCGTCACTCGGGGCAGACCGAGCTGCTGCTCGGCTGGGGCTGCGACGGGCGCACCCACGAGGAGCTGCACGGCGCGCTCGGCCTGTTCGCCCACGACCTCCCGCTCGCCTGCGAGGTGAGTCCCCAGACGCCGTTCGCGGAGCTCGTCGCCGGGCTGGGAGCGCCGCTGGCGGAAGCGCGGGGCCACCAGGAGTACTTCTCGTGGGAGCACCTCGGCGGCGGAGAGCAGGGTTCCTTCCCGGTCTCCTTCGCGGCCGAACTCCGCGCAACGATCGCGGCGGCGGACGCGCCGCGCGCGGTGTTCGAGCGCCTGTGGGCGCACACCGAGCGCTTCCGCCTGCGGTTGGTCTCCATCGGCGACGGGCGCCTGGAGCTGCACTTCGACGCCGCGGCCTGCGAGACCGCCGAGGCGGTGGTCCTCGCGCGGCGCCTGGCCGCGCTGCTCGCCGACGCCGTGGCCGCACCGCAGCAGGCGGTCGGTGATCTGCGGTTGCTCGCCGAGGGCGAGACCGTCGCCGGGCTGGCGGGGGCCGTGCGCGAGTTCCCCCGCGACGCCTGCATCCACGAGCTGATCGCCGCCGCGGCCGCCGCCGATCCCGCCGCGGCCTGCGCGATCGACGCCGCGGGCACTCTGACCTACGGCGAGCTGGAGCTGCGCTCCAACCAACTGGCGAACCACCTGGCGGCCGCCGGCGTCGGACCGGAAGTGCGCGTCGGACTGTGCCTCGAGCGCTCGTCGCGGATGCTCGTGGCCATGCTCGGCGTGCTCAAGGCCGGCGGCGCCTACGTGCCCATCGATCCGGCGTATCCCGAGGATCGCCGAGCGTTCGTGATCCGCGACGCCCGGGTGCCGGTGCTGCTGACCGAGGGCGAACTGGTCGCCGCGGGCGAGGAGTTCGGCGGCGCGCGGGTGATCCGCCTCGACGCTGAGTGGGAGGCCATCGCCGCGGCGGGAGACGAGGCTCCCGCAGCGGGCGTGGGCCCGCGGAACCTCGCCTACGTGATCTACACCTCGGGCTCGACGGGCACGCCCAAGGGCGTGGAGATCGAGCACCGGAACCTCGTGCACTCGACCACCGCGCGGTACGCCTACTACTCCCGCGATCCGCGCCGCTACCTGCTGCTCTCGTCGTTCGCCTTCGACAGCTCGGTGGCCGGGATCTTCTGGACGCTGACCCGCGGCGGCGCGCTGGTGTTGCCCGCCTCGGGCGAGGAGAAGGAGGTCGCGCGCTTGGGCGAGCTGATCGCCGGCCAAGGGGTGACGACGATGCTGGCCCTGCCCTCGCTCTACGGGCTGCTGCTCGACCACGTCGACCCGCAGGCGCTGTCCTCGCTGGAGTGCGTGGTCGTCGCCGGCGAGGCCTGTCCCCGCGACCTGCCCGCCCGCCACCGCGCCAAGCTGCCGGACGCCGAGCTGCACAACGAGTACGGCCCGACGGAGGCGACCGTGTGGTGCACGGCCACCGCGTGCAACGAGGTCGACGCCGCGGGCCCGGTGCCTCCGCCCGTGCCGATCGGTGCGCCGATCCCCAACACCCGCGTCTGGCTGCTCGACGCGCACGGCCGTCCGGTCCCCCGCGGCGTTCCCGGCGAGCTGTACGTGGGCGGCGCCGGGGTCGCCCGCGGCTACCTCGACCGGCCCGAGCTGACCGCCGAGCGGTTCGTCCCCGATGCGCTGTCGGGCGTCGACGGCGCGCGCCTCTACCGCACCGGCGACCTGGCCCGCGCGCTTCCCGACGGGCGGATCGAGTTCCTCGGCCGCATCGACGACCAGGTCAAGGTGCGCGGCTACCGCATCGAGCTCGGCGAGATCGAGGACGCCATCGCCGCCGCGCCCGGCGTGCGCGAGGCGGTCGTGGTGGCGCGACCGGACGCCGCCGGCGACACGCGATTGGTCGCCTACGTCGTCGGCCCGTCGACGACCGACGGGATCGCCGCCGGTCTGCGCGAGCGCCTCCCGGAGTACATGGTGCCCGGCGCGATCGTCGCCCTCGACGAGCTGCCGCGGACGCCGAACGGCAAGGTCGATCGCCGCGCGCTGCCCGAGCCCGACGGCGGGCGGCCCGCTGTCAGCACCGAGTACGTCGCCCCCGCGGGACCGCTCGAGACCGCCGTGTCCCAAGTTTGGGCCGAGGTGCTCGGCATCGCCCAGGTGGGGGTCGAGGACAACTTCTTCGAGCTGGGCGGCCACTCGATCATGGCCGTGCGCCTGTTGGCGCGGATGAACGAGGCCCTGCAGGTGGACGTGCACCTGCGCACGCTGTTCGACGCGCCGACGGTCCGCGGCCTGCTCGCGCTCCTCGGCCGAGACGCCGAGCAGGCCGAGCGCCTGGCTCGGACGGCGGAGCTCCTGGCCCGCATCTCGCAGCTCAGCGAGGAACAAGTGGACTCGGCCCTCGAAGAGCGCGGCGGCTCCTGACGGGGGACGCGTCTCGTGCCGGACCTGCAGACGGTAGACTCCCAAGCGGCTTCCCCCCGGGGTCCGGGGTCCCCGAACCTCTTCATCGTCGGCGCGCCGCGGTGCGGCACGACCTCCTTGCACAGTCTCCTCGACCAGCATCCGGACGTGTTCATGTCCCGGGTCAAGGAGCCGCACTACTTCTCCAGTGACATCAACCGGCGCTTCGAGGAGCACACGGGTCGCGAGATCCCGTTCCTGTACAAGACGCTCGAGCAGTACCTGGCGCTGTTCCGCGACGCCGGGGACGCGCAAGTCGTCGGCGAGTCGTCGGTGTACTACCTGTTCTCCGAGGTCGCGGCGGGGGCGATCGCCGAGTTCAATCCCCGGGCGCGGATCGTGGTCATGCTGCGGGAACCGGTCGAGTTCCTGCACTCGTTGCACGCCCGCCTGTACGCGATGGGCGACGAGGACGTGGCCGACTTCGAGCGCGCCCTGGCGCTGGAGGAGGACCGCCGCGCCGGGCGCGGCCTGCCCCCGGCCGTGCGCCTCCCCGAGCTGCTGGAGTACTCGAGCTACGCCCGCTACGCCGAGAACGTCGAGCGCTTCCTGGCGCACTTCCCCCGCGAGCAGTTGCACGTGGTGATCCTCGAGGAGTACCACCGGGACAAGCGGGCCGCCTGGAACGCCGTGCTGGAGTTCCTCGACCTCGAGCCGCGCGACCTGCCGGCGGAGGAGCGGCGCAACCCGAACACCGAACCGCGTTCCCAGCGGCTGGCCGGCGTGCTGCGCAACCGCGGGCTGTACCTCGAGGAGCCCTCCCGGGCGCGCGGCCTGGGCGACCTGGGCAAGCGGGTGCGGCGAAAGCTGATCTCGACGCTCGAACGCTTGAACACGCGCGAAGCTCCGCGGCGTCCGATCGACCCGCAACTCCGCGATCGCCTGCGCGGCCGCTTCGCCGGCGAGGTCGAGCTGCTCTCCTCGCTGCTGGGGCGGGACCTGGCCGAGGTCTGGGGCTACGACGCGTCGGGCAAGGGAGCGACGGCATGACCCAGCGCGTGCTGGTCACGTTCCCGTTCGCGCCCTCGACGCCCGGCGGCGGGACCTTCGACTGCATCCAGCTCACCCGCGCGATGGCCCGGGCAGGGGCGGAGATGACCATCGCCTTCGTCTCCAGCTCCGGCACCGCGCCCTTCCCGCGCAAGCCGCTCTCGGACGAGGAGCTGGGCCGCGACCTGATCGAGGAGATCGAGGCCGACGGCATCCGGGTGATGGTCGTGCCGCCGCACAAGCTCAACTTCCGCCTGGACGGTCTGGTGCTGCGGCGACACATCGCGCGCATGCTGGACAAGGAGCCGCTGGACGCGGTGCTCGGCTACTGGCACGAGGCGTCGTTCCTCGACACGCTGCTGCGCGAGCGCGGCGTCGCCTTCGGCATGAACGCCGCGGCCAGCTTCAACCAGTTCCTCGGCGAGATCCCCTGGACGCGGCCCTTCCTGCGCATGCGCAACGTGCTGCTGCGCCGGCCGTACCAGAGCGCGGACGTGATCTTCGCGCGCTCCTACTTCACCCGCGGCGAGGTCAGCCAGGTCGAGGGCGTCGACATGCAGAAGGTCCGGGTGGTCTACCTGGGCGTCGATCCGCGGTTCGCCCGCGTGCAGCGGCCCCCGGCGCCGAAGGTCACCAAGCTGTTCTACTTCGGCAACCTGGTGGCCTCGAAGGGCATCTTCGACGCGCTCGAGGCGTTGGGCCGGGTCTCGCGGGCGGGCCTGTGCGACTGGCACTTCCGCGTCGCCGGGTGGGGCGACCCGCGGCCGGTGATGGCCGCCGCCCGACGGCACGGGATCGAGAGCCAGGTGGAGACGCTCGGCGGCCTGCACCGCGACCGCCTCGCGGAGGAACTCGCCGACAGCCACCTGAGCATCCTGCCCTCGCACACCGAGTCCTTCGGGCTGGCGAACGCCGAGTCCCAGGCCGCCGGGGTGGCGGTCTGCGCCTACGGCGTGGCCGCGGTGCCGGAGGTCGTCGAGGACGGGGTCACCGGGTGGCTCGCGCCCGCCGGCCGGGTGGACCTCCTGGCGCTGGCGATCTCCGAGGCGATCCGCGACCCCGAGCGGGCCTGGCGCCTGGGCCAGGCGGGGCGCGAGCGCATCGCCACGACCTTCTCCTGGGAGCGGGCGGCCCGGGACACGCTGGCGGGCCTGGCGGACGCCGGCCGCGCGGACTTCTGAGCCGCCGGCGGGGGCCCCGGGGCGGCTGCGGGCCGAGCCCGGGCCGACCTCGGGCACGGGCCGAGAAATTCCCGCTGGTGGGCTGTGGAGGCCCATTCTCGGCGCCCCCGGAAGGTAGAATCCAGTCGGATCCCCCTGTGCCCGATCCCCTTGGGGACGACCTCCCTCCGGGCGGCCCGGAAACGGGCCTCCAGGGCCTCCCCCGAGCGGCCGGACCCGCCGCCGGCAGACCATTGCCTCCCTCCTCCCAAGACCCCCAAGGCCTCTCCGCGAAGAAGCTGGAGCTGCTGCGGACGTTGCTCCGCGAAGAGGGCCTCGCCGCGGGCGCGTCGGACGCCGTCCGGCCGCGGCCCGCGGGCACGGCGCCGCCGCTGTCCTTCGCTCAGGAGCGGCTGTGGTTCTTCGAGCGCATGGCCCCCGGCAGTCCGGTGTTCAACGTGCCGGCGCTGTACGACCTCGCCGGCGAGCTCGACGCGGCGCGGCTGGAGCGCGCGCTGGCGGCGGTCTGGCGGCGACACGAGGTGCTCGCGAGCACCTTCGCCTCCGAGGACGGCCGGCCCGTCTGTCGCCTCGACGGGGCCGAGCCGCCGCGACCGCAGGAGGTCGATCTCCGCGGCGCGTCGTCGGCGGAGCTGGACGAACGCGTGCGCGCCGAGGTGCTGCGTCCGTTCGATCTCGAGCGCGGCCCGCTGCTGCGGCTCGTGTTGCTGCGCGGCCCCACCGCGCTGGGCGATCGCCTGCTGGTGGTGATCCACCACGTCGTCGCCGAGATCCAGTCCATCGGCATCCTGATGGCCGACCTCGCCGCGGCCTACACGGCGCTGGCCGCGGGACGCGAGCCGGACCTCCCGCCGCTGCCCGTACAGTTCGGCGACTTCGCGCTGTGGCAGCGGCAGCGCGCCGCGGCGAACACGAGCTCGCTGGAGTACTGGCGCACGACCCTGGGCGGTCGCCTCCCGGTGTTGCAGTTGCCCACCGATCGCCCGCGGCCGGCGGTGCAGACCTTCCACGGGGCCACGCGCACCCGCGCGCTGCCCGCCGCCCTGGCGCGGGAGCTGCGGGACTTCTGCCGCCGCGAGCGGGTGACCCCGTTCACCGCGGTGCTCGCCGCCTGGTCGGCGCTGCTGTCGCGCTACGCCGGTCAGGAGGACGTGCTCGTGGGCGCGCCGATGACCGACCGCAACCGGCCGGAGCTGCAGGACCTGGTCGGCTTCTTCGTGAACACGCTCGTCCTGCGCTGCGACCTCTCCGGGCGACCGAGCTTCCGCGAGCTGGTCGGCCGCGCGCGGGAGGTGGTGCTCGGCGCCCAGGCCCACCAGGACACGCCCTTCGAGGCGCTGGTCGACGCGCTCGCCCCGGAGCGCGACCTCAGCCGCAGCCCGGTGTTCCAGGTCGCGCTGCTGCTCCAGAACGCCTCGGAGGGCGGGGCCGAGCTGCTGCGCTTCGGTCCCGACGCCACCTGCCGGCCCCACGGGGATCCCCTGGCGGCGCACACGCGGACCTCGAAGTTCGACTGCTCGCTGATCCTCTGGGACCGCGGCGGCGAGGACCTGGCCGCCTCCTTCGAGTTCAACACCGACCTGTTCGACGCCGCGACGATGGAGCGCCTGCTCGAGCACCTGGAGGTGCTGCTCGGCGAGGCGCTGGCCCGATCCGACGCGCCGGCGGAGACCTTGGGCGTGCTCTCGCCCGCCGAGCGCGAGCGGGTGGTCGGCGGCTGGAACCGCACCGCGACCCAGACGCCCGGCGGCGCGACGATCCACGGGCTCTTCGAGGACTGGGCCCGGCGCACGCCGGACGCGCTCGCCGCCGCCGAGGGCGCGCGCCGCCTGACCTACCGGGAGCTGGACGAGCGCGCCAACCAGCTCGCGCGCGTGTTGCGCGAACGCGGCATCGGCCGGGACGTCCCGGTCGCCGTCTGTACCGGGCGCACGCTGGAGCTGCTGGTCGGGGTGCTGGGCACGCTCAAGGCGGGCGGCTGCTACCTGCCCATCGACCTCGACTATCCCGCCGACCGCCTGGCCTACATGCTCGCCGACGCGGGGGCACCGGTGGCGCTCAGCCATCCGGACCACCGCGAACGGGTGCCGGAGCACGGCGGCGAGACGCTGGTGCTCGACCTCGAGCACTGGGCCCACGGCGACCGTTCGGCGGAAGCGCTCGAGGTCGACGTCGCCGAGCGCGACCTCGCCTACGTGATCTACACCTCCGGCTCCACCGGCCGACCGAAGGGCGTCGAGCTCGAACACCGCGGCCTGGTCAACCTCACCGTCTGGCACCAGCGCGCCTACGCCGTGGCGCCGCGGGACCGGGCCACGCACCTGGCGGGGCTGGCCTTCGACGCCTCGGTCTGGGAGGTCTGGCCCTACCTGTGCGGCGGCGCCAGCCTGCACCTGGTCGCCGACGACGTGCGCCTCTCCCCGCCGCGCCTACTCGCCTGGCTGACAGAGCGGCGGATCACCCAGAGCTTCCTGCCCACGCCGCTGGCCGAGGCGCTGCTGCAGGAGCCCTGCCCGGCGGACCTGTCCCTGGAGTGGGTGCTCACCGGCGGCGACAAGCTGCACCGCCCGCCGCCCCCGGGCTGGCCCTTCCGACTGGTCAACCACTACGGGCCCACGGAGAACACCGTCGTCGCCACCTGCTGCGAGGTCCCCGCGGCGGAAGCCTTCGAGCAGTCGCCCCCGATCGGCGGTCCCATCGACAACGTGCAGGTCTACGTCCTGAACGCGGGCCTGCAGCCCCAGCCGATCGGCGTCCCCGGCGAGCTCTGCGTCGGCGGGCGCAGCCTCGCGCGCGGCTACCGCGGGCGGCCGGAGATGACCGCGGAGAAGTTCGTTCCCGATCCGCTCTCCGCGGAGCCGGACGCGCGGCTGTACCGCACCGGCGACTTGGTGCAGCGGCGGGCCGACGGACAGATCGAGTTCCTCGGGCGCCTCGACGGGCAGGTGAAGGTGCGCGGGTTCCGCATCGAGCTCGGCGAGATCGAGGCCGTGCTCGCCGGCCACCCCGACGTCGCGGAGTGCTGCGTGGTCGTGCTGCCCGACGCCTCGTCGGCACCGGCGCTCTACGCCTACGTGGTCGCCCCGGCGACCGCCGGTCGACCCGCGCCGGACGCGACCGCCCTGCGCGCGCACCTGGCCGCCGCGCTGCCGGCCTACATGGTCCCCGCCTCGTTCACCTTCCTCGACGCGCTGCCGCTGACGCCCAACGGAAAGGTCGACCGCCGGGCGCTGCCCGAGCCCGACCGCACCCAGGCCGCCGGCGACGCCGTCTGGGCGGCCCCCGAGGGTGCCGTGGAGTGCGCGATCGCGGAGGTCTGGCGCGGCGTGCTGGAGGTCGAGCGCGTGGGCGCCAACACGAACTTCTTCGAGGCCGGCGGCCACTCGCTGATGATGGCCCGGGTCCACGCGCGGCTGTGCGCGACGCTGGACCGGGAGCTCTCGATCGTGGACCTGTTCCAGTTCCCGACCATCCGCCTCTTGGCCGCGCACCTCGCGGGAGCCGGTCGGACGGATGCGGCGACCGAGACCGCGGCGAGCCCCGCCGCCGCCCCGGGCGAGCTGGCGACCAGCCGACGTCGCGGAGCCGCGCGACTGGAGCGCATGCAGCGCAGGCGGGGGAGGTAGCGGCGAGCACCATGGCCGAGCACGAGTCGAGACAGGTACCGGACGCCGTGGCGATCGTCGGCTGGTCCGGGCGCTTCCCCGGAGCGGGCAACGTCGAGGAGCTGTGGCGCAACCTGCGCGACGGCGTCGAGGCGTTGACCTTCTTCAGCGAGGAGGAGCTGCGTGCGGCCGGCGTCCCGCGCGCGACGTACGAGGACCCCAACTACGTGCGCGCGACGTTCTTCCTGGAGCACGCCGACCAGTTCGACGCCGGTTTCTTCGGCATGAACCCGCGCGAGGCGGAGCTCTGCGACCCGCAGCAGCGGCTATTCCTGGAGTGCGCCTGGGAGGCGCTCGAGGACGCGGGATACGACCCTGCGCGTTTCCCCGGGAACATCAGCGTCTTCGCCGGTTCAGGGCGCAACCAGTACCTGCTCAACAACCTGCTGACCAATCCCGAGGTCGTCGAATCGATGGGCGTCGTCGCCTGCGCGCTGGCCAACGAGAAGGACTTCATCTCCACCCGCGTCTCCTACAAGCTCAACCTCCGCGGCGCGAGCGTGACCGTGCAGAACGCGTGCTCGACGTCGCTGGTCGGTGTGCACCTGGGCTGCCAGAGCCTGCTCGGCGGCGAGTCCGACATGGTGCTCGCCGGCGGCTCGTGCGTGGCCGCCCTGAAGCGCGAGGGGTACCTGTACTTCGACGGCGGGATCTTCTCGCCGGACGGGCACCTGCGCGCGTTCGACGCCCGGGCCGGCGGGCAGGTGGGGGGCAACGGCGTCGCCATCGTCGTGCTCAAGCGTCTGGAGGACGCGCTCGCCGACGGAGACACGATCCGCGCGGTGATCCGCGGCTCCGCGCTGAACAACGACGGCGAACGGAAGGTCAGCTTCTCCGCGCCCGGCGTCGACGGCCAGGCGCGCGTCATCGTCGAGGCCCTGGAGGTCGCGGGCGTGGAGCCCGAGTCCATCAGCTACGTCGAGACCCACGGCACGGGCACGCACCTCGGCGATCCGATCGAGGTGCGCGCGCTGACCCAGGCCTTCCGCACCTGGACCCAGGCCAAGGGGTTCTGCCCGATCGGGTCGCTGAAGACGGCGGTCGGGCACCTCGACGCGGCGGCGGGCGCGGCGGGGCTGATCAAGACCGCGCTGGCCCTGCAGCACAAGCTGATCCCGCCCAGCCTGAACTACGAGCGACCGAACCCGGAGATCGACTTCGACTCCAGCCCGTTCTTCGTCAACACCGAGCTGCGCCCCTGGATCACCGACGCGCTGCCGCGCCGGGCCGGCGTCAGTTCGTTCGGCATGGGCGGCACGAACGCCCACGTGATCGTCGAGGAGGCGCCCGCGGTCGCGGCGGGCTCGGAGTCCCGCGCGGTGCAACTGCTCTGCGTCTCCGCCCGCAGCGAGGCGGCGCTGGAGGAGAGCTGCGCCCGGCTCGCGCTGCACCTGGAGCGCCACACCAACCTGCCCTTGGCGGACGCGGCCTACACGACCCAGGTCGGTCGGCGCGCCTTCCGCCACCGGCGCGTCGTGCTCGCCCGCGAGCGGGTGGACGCGGCCAATGCGCTGCGCCGTCCCGAGCCCCGCAACTCGGCGGCCGGCGCCGCGCCGGGGAACCCGCGGCCGGTCGCCATGCTGTTCACCGGCCAGGGCGCCCAGTACCCGAACATGCTGCGCGGGGTGTACGCGGCGGAGCCGGTCTACCGCGCGCACTTCGATCGCTGCTGCGAGTTGCTCGAAGCGCACGTCGGCCTGGACCTGCGCACGCTGGTGCTGCCGGCCGCGGGCGAGGAGCAGCGCGCCGCCCAACTGCTGGCCGAGACCCAGTACACGCAGCCCGCCCTGTTC
>Ga0102952_1000581_pt1 | contig 13418 bp, 13 predicted proteins | sample SalPon2A_C_D1_MG_FD_78506 | JGI IMG/M metagenome (GOLD analysis project Ga0102952, IMG submission 78506) | Soil microbial communities from South San Francisco under conditions of wetland restoration - Salt Pond MetaG R2A_C_D1_MG | ecosystem: Environmental > Terrestrial > Soil > Wetlands | place... | reverse complement strand
CCCACTTTAACCGCATCCAGGTCGTGGGGCAGGTTATATACGATGGCGCCGCGGGGTTCTTTGATCACTTTATAATCCGCCCCGGTTTTCTTATAGAAAATACCTTTGCAGTAAAACAAATCCGGCCCAATCTGCTGCTTTTCTTTGGGCAGGCTGCTCACCACCAGGGATACAGGCGGGGCCACGAGCAGGTATCTGCCGCCATTGTAAATGAAGTAATCCCCGTCGTTGTAATAATAGGGTTGACCGTGAAAATCCAATTTCCGGTTGCCTTCCATGGCATGCGGTGTTTCCATGACCGCCACATCCCCGAAAACAATGTCCTCCGGTTTCCCTTTTATCAGGCCATGGTTCGGGGGGGTCACCCGTGCAGGAGTAATTTGTTTTTTGTTTGCCGACTGTTGCGCACATATAAAGTTCCAGGAAAGGAGCGTCAGAAGCGCCATGGGGATCATTACTCGTTTCATAATCTATTTAATTATATTATTATGACAGGAATTTATATAAAAACATTGCCCATGTCTGCTACATAAGTATCAATGGGGCAGGGAATTGCGGGAATCAGCAATTTGGGAGGTAGGATTGCAGGTTATGCAAAGGATTAGCTCCTGCTGTTCTCTGTAAATCGACCAAGAACCTGCACGGATCATAAGATCAGTGATCTGGGGTAACGAGAGGCGGAAACCCAATGATCAGAGCCCGGCGGAACGGGTTTTAGTATTTATGAATTATAAAAATATACGATACCGCTCATCGTCATTTTCATATATTTTTAATTTGTCAACAAGTTATGTTTCCTGATTGAATTTTCAATCAACAGACCTGCTGGAGAAAAATGAAATCAATGTCCGCTACCTTATTTAAGACGGTTCTAACCTTACACATCATCGTTTCCGTCGGGTTGGTGGGTGATTCGGCTGGATATCTCGCAGTCGCCATACATGCTTACAACAGCACTGACCCCACGACCGAAAAGGCATCGTATGAAATTTTACAAATGCTTGCCTTTGTATTCGGCATCCCTTTAAGCTTTGCGGCCTTGCTAAGCGGATACTGGCTCACACGGATTACCAGGTGGAAGTTGTTCCGCTATCCCTGGGTGATCACAAAATTACTGCTTATCATCTCTGTGATCCTGGTCGGGGCCCTGGTACTAAAAGGAGGCATGGATACCATGCTGACAGGTTCTGGAGGCGCGGAATTCCAACTAATTGCCGGCTCCGCCTATGATGTGATCGCGCTGATATGGGCCACGGGCCTGGGCGTGTTCAAGCCTTGGGGAAAATGGGCATCCAGACATGCCGGCATGGGAAAAATGAATAAATGAAGTGCATAAAGTCGTACTATTGCTACCGCTGGTAATAAAGAAGGAGAATTCTGCCGCGCAGACCAGGTAACCTGGCATATGAATTTACCAGAATTGATGGGTCATTTAATTTAACATTCACAATAAAGAATTTAGTTCCTTTAATATTTTTCCTGATCTCGACCTGCTTGCATCTCAGGTCCGGAGGGGCTGATTTGCAAGGGGGCACCCCATCCGATCCCGGGAGGATACTAATCATCTACCTGTCCAGAACGGAAAATACCAAAGCCGTGGCGGAAATGATCCACCAGGAAGTGGGTGGGGATCTGGTCGCCCTGGAATTGCAAAACCCGTATCCGGAAGCATATCATGCGATAGTGAAACAGGTGGCCGAAGAGAATGAATCCGGCTATTTGCCGCCCCTGAAGACCATAGTTCCAATAAAAGAATACGATCTGGTATTTATCGGCTTCCCCACCTGGGGGATGCAATTGCCCCCGCCCATAAAAAGCTTCCTGGATCAATACGATTTAAGCGGGAAGACCGTCGTCCCCTTTAACACTAACGCCGGGTACGGGGTGGGGAGTAGTTTTCGCACCATAAGGGAAATGTGCCCGGGAAGTAATATTTTGGACGGTTTTTCCACGAAAGGAGGGATAGAACGGGATGGGATATACCTGGCCATCAAAGGTGAAAGGTACACAGAAGTAAAGCGGGACGTCCAATCCTGGCTCGGTAAAATTGGAATAAAGGCAACCCATTGAAATTAGATAGCTTTTTAACAAAGATTTAAAGAATATGTTTGAATTTGGTTATCCAGTCGGTAAAGGAAACCAGTATATTTAAAAATCATTGAATTTTTATCACTATGGCGACATTCACATTAAACATCAATGGAAAATCACTTACGGCAGACGTGGATCCAAACACCCCAATGCTTTGGGTACTGCGCGACCACCTGCAACTTGTGGGCACCAAATACGGCTGTGGTATTGCACAGTGCGGAGCATGTACCATCCACCTGGGAGACAATGCGGTGCGTTCCTGCCAGCTGCCTGTATCTTCGGTGGGGGACCAGGAAATCACTACAATTGAAGGCCTGTCGGAAAATGGTGACCATCCGGTTCAGAAAGCCTGGCTCGAGGTAGATGTCCCGCAATGCGGATATTGCCAGGCCGGACAAATCATGTCAGCTTCGGCCTTGTTGAACGAGAATCCGAACCCAACCGATACCGAAATTGAGTCGGCCATGAATGGAAATATTTGCCGTTGCGGCACCTATTTAAGAATAAAGAAAGCCATCAAAATGGCGGCCGGCAAAGGTTCTTAATCGAATAATCAAAAAAGGCATAGATGACACGAGTTAAAACGAAAATCGGAAGAAGGGCCTTTATAAAAAATACGAGCCTGGCCGGTGGGGGCCTGGTCCTCGGTTTCAGCTGGTTGAATTCCTGTAAGCCGCAACAGGCAGAGTCCCTGGCGGTAAGAGAAATGCCCAAAGAGTGGTTTGAGATCAATGCCTACCTTAAAATCGGGGACAACGGCCTGGTGACCATTATGTCGCCCAACCCGGAATTTGGCCAGGGCGTGATTACGGCCATGCCCATGATCGTGGCCGATGAACTCGATGTCGCCTGGAAAGATGTACTAGTTGAGCAGGCCAACTTCAATGCCGAGGACTATGGCTGGCAGTTCACCGGGGGGAGCCAGGGCATTCGTCGCCGATGGGAAGGCCTCAGAATGGCAGGGGCTACCGCCAAGCAAATGCTAAAGCAGGCCGCTGCCAATACCTGGCAGGTACCCGTTTCAGAAATTACCGTGTCAGAGGGAATGCTGCATCATTCTGCATCCAACCGTTCAGCCGGCTATGGGAAAATGGCGGCCCAGGCAGCTACGCTGGAAGTACCGGAAGAGGTTCCGCTCAAAGACCCCCGTGATTTTACAATTATAGGCCATTCCAAAAAGAGCGTCGAAAACCAGAAAATTATTACCGGGAAACCCTTATTTGGTATTGATTACCAATTTGATGACGCCCTGGTAGCCATGGTGGTACATCCACCTGCATTTGGATTGCAGTTGAAGTCGTATGATGATTCCGAAGCGCGATCAATGCCCGGAATTGTGGATGTAGTCCAGATAAAAACCCTGAATACCGGCCAGACCCGTGGTTATTTCGACACCAATGCCTTTACAGACCTGGTCGCTGTTGTGGGAAAAACCACCTGGGAGGTCATGAATGCCAAAAAACAATTGAAAGCGGAATGGGAACCCATCGCCGACTCTACATTTACAATGGACCGGTTTGGCACAGAGATGGAAGTGGAAGTGCCCAGCGGCCTGGAAAGTACCGAAATGCATTATGCCAAAATGAATGAAATGGTGGGCAAATCGGGAACAACGGTCCGGAAAGACGGGACACCTGAGGCTGCCTTCAGAAATGCATCCAAAGTAGTCGAAAAAACGTATACCTGCCCGTTTCTGGCACATAACTGCATGGAACCCATGAACTTCTTTGCAAATGTGACTGAGAATGAGGCTAATCTGGCGGGGCCCCTGCAGGCACCGGGGTTAACAGAGGGGACTTTGGCGGCCCGGTTGGGCATGCCTGCAGAGAAAATCAACATTGAACTTACCCGCATGGGTGGAGGTTTCGGCAGGCGAGCCTATGGCCACTACGCCATAGAGGCGGCCCTGATATCACAAAAAGTGGAGAAACCCATTAAATTGGTATATAGCCGTGAAGACGATATGACATTCGGGATCTATCGTCCTTCTTACCAGGCCACTTTCCGGGCGGCACTGGATGAAAACAACCAGATGATTGCATTTCATGTGAAGGCAGGCGGCATCCCGGAAACCCCGTTATTTGCCAATCGGTTCCCCGCAGGGGCAGTGGACAATTATCTTGCGGAGCAATGGGAAATCAATTCCAATATTACCATAGGAGCCTTCCGTGCGCCCCGTTCCAATTTTATGGCAGGAGCTGAGCAATCCTTTATGGATGAAGTGGCAGAGGCTGCCGGAAAAGATCCTATTGAATTCCGGCTGGAATTGCTGGAAAGGGCCAAAAACGATCCTGTGGGCGGGGAAAACGATTATGAACCCGACCGCCTGGCAGGCGTTTTGAAACTGGTACGCGAAAAATCCGGATGGGGTGAAACCAAACCGGGTGTGCATCGTGGTGTAGCCGCCTATTTCTGCCATAATAGCTACGCAGCACATGTGATCGATGTGGTTATGAAAGGGGAGAATCCGACGGTCGATAAAGTGGTATGTGCCATTGATTGCGGTATCGTAATCAACCCCGAAGCCGCTTCCAACATGGCAGAAGGTGCTGCCGTGGATGGAATTGGCAATGCGATGTACGGGGAACTTACATTTAAGGATGGCGCGACGGAACAAACCAATTTTGACAGATACAAAATCATCCGTCACGCCGAAGCACCAAAGAGCGTGGAGGTCCATTTTGTTCAAAACGAAATTGACCCGACCGGATTGGGCGAACCGCCATTCCCACCGGTCTTTGCCGCCCTGGCCAATGCAATTTACCAGGCCACTGGTAAAAGACATTACCATCAGCCCTTTATGAGCGACCGGTCTGCTCCGGTGGGTTGATCGCCAAAATTTATGGTAGCAACTTTGAAGCCTCGCGGAACTTTAAAGGGCTGATTCCCACGTGTTTTTTAAAGAAGGCACTAAAGTGGTGGGCTTCCTTAAAGCCCAGGGCCCAGGCGATCCTATTTATTTTCCAGTCGCTCCGGGTGAGCAGCCTTTTGGCCTCCCGGATGAAGTACTCGTTGACCGTTGCCGTGGTCGTCTTCCAGGTAGTGTTTTTGAGGGCCCGGTTCAGATGGTTTACGTGCACGTTCAGGGCAGAAGCGAAGTCCGAGGCGGTGCGCAGCGGGACCCGTCCGTTATCTTCGGCCACTGGAAATTGCCCTTCTAACAGCGCGATCATCATGGCGGTGAGCCGTTTGTCTGCATCCGATTCCCCGGATTTTGTACCCTCCATGGATTAAATTTTTGTTTGTTCCGGGTGAAGCAGCCGTTTTGTGGGCTTCCGATAGGCCAGGACGATATGATTCGAATAGCCTGCCCACCGGGCAATGGCCTGGCCGATGGAACCCGAACTTTTAAAGACTGGTACTTGTATCGCAAGCTTCATGTCGATAGCCAATTAGTTATCGCCCAACCCGTTTCTGAAGATGCTCCGGATAGCGGGCCCCTTGCACGTCAATGGCAGATAAGGCCGTATTGATCTCATTCAGTTCGGCCGAAGAGAGTTCAATCTCTGCAGCCGCCGTGTTCTCTTTTAGCCTGTGCAATTTGGTAGTACCCGGGATAGGGACGATCCAGGGTTTTTGGGCCAGCAGCCAGGCCAGGGCGATCTGGGCCGGGGTGGCTTGCTTCCTGGCGGCGATACGGCCCAGCAGATCCACTAATTTCTGATTGGCCTTTCGGTTTTCCTCAGAAAAACGGGGAACGATGTTCCTGAAATCGGAACTGTCAAATTTGGTGTTCTGGTCAATAGCCCCGGTTAAAAAGCCTTTTCCCAGGGGACTGAAAGGCACAAATCCAATTCCCAGCTCCTTAAGGGTGGGCAGGATTTCTTTTTCGGGTTCCCTCCACCAAAGGGAGTATTCGCTCTGAAGGGCTGTGACCGGCTGTACCGCATGGGCCCGGCGGATGGTACCTGCCCCTGCTTCAGAGAGGCCGAAGTGTTTAACCTTCCCCTGCTCAATGAGTACCTTTACGGTCCCTGCCACCTCCTCTATGGGAACTTCAGGGTCTACGCGATGCTGGTATAAGAGGTCTATGACATCAGTATTTAACCTTTTAAGGGCAGCCTCGGCCATGGCCCTGATGGTTTCGGGCCGGCTGTCCATCCCTTTGCTGACCAGGCCTTCCACAAATCCGAATTTAGTGGCCACAACCACCTGGTCGCGGAAAGGGGCAATGGCTTCCCCGAGCAGTTCCTCATTAACAAAAGGACCGTAGGCTTCTGCAGAATCGAAGAAGGTAACGCCCAGGTCAAAGGCTGCCCGTATCAATTTTATGGCTTCTTTTTTGTCTGTAGCCGGACCATAGCCATAGCTCAGGCCCATACATCCAAGCCCCAGAGAGGAGACTTCGGGTCCGATTTTTCCTAATTTCCTAATTTTCATGATATTTTCTTTAGTTATTTTACCCAGGGGGCAGCCATCAGGAAACCCCGTGTACGGCAATGGGATTAGTAGTTAATTTTATTGCAATGTTCTGCGGGATGTTTTTGGGCTCACCAAAGACAAATTGGAGTCAAAGACCACGCTTCAAGCAGCATTTATCAGAAGTTCCGCAGGAATGCGAAGTACCATAGGGTAATCCTTACGCAAAGGTATAAAGCCTTGCAGGCTAATGACATACCTAAATTACGGGAACGCATACCATTTTTACGGATTCTCGTCCGTACCGTGCATTCAATCGGGGGTCATTGGCTATTTTTGATTAAATTATTAATCAAATGGGCGAGATAAACAATTTAGAAAAGGTCAATGAATACTGCGCCCGGTTCGGGCAGTCTGCATTGCATCCCCTGGTCAGTGTCATGAACCTGTCCGAGACAGGCAGAAAATCCCAGCGGGGAATAGAGGCACTGCGGTTTAACTTTTATGCCGTTTTCCTGAAGCAGGGGCAAAACTGTATTCTCAGATACGGCAGGAAGAACTATGATTACCAGGATGGCACCCTGGTCTTTATCGGACCTGGACAAGTGGTCAATATCAAGGCCGACGGCCCCAATTACAAGCCATCGGGCTATGCTCTTTTATTTCATCCTGATTTGCTGCTTGGTACGAATCTGGGCCGTGCCATCAGCCATCACAACTTTTTCTCTTATGATTTGAGTGAGGCGCTGCACCTCTCGGAAAAGGAACGGCACATCGTGATCGACTGTTTCGACAAGATCGCCTACGAATTATCCCAGGGGGTGGATAAGCACAGCAAGAACCTCATTGTATCGAATATAGAATTATTCCTGAATTACTGCACCCGGTTCTACGACCGCCAGTTCATCACCAGGGATACCGTAAACCGCGGGGTCATCGAAAGCTTCGAAGCGTCCCTACTTTCCTATATACAATCGGGGAAGGCAAAAGAACTGGGCTCCCCGTCCGTGGGTTATTTTGCGAAAGAACAACATCTGTCACCCAATTATTTCGGGGACCTGATCAAAAAGGAAACGGGCATCAGCGCCCAGGAGCATATCCAGGCCCGGCTGATCGAAGTAGCCAAGAAAAAGATCTTCGACCCGGATAAGTCCGTCAGTGAGATCGCCTATGAATTGGGGTTCAAATACCCCCAGCACTTTACCCGCCTGTTCAAGAAAAGGGTAGGCTACTCCCCGAACGAGTTCCGGATGTTGCATTAATAATAGGCATTGTAATTCACCGCGGGCGGCCAATTCTGACTATCTGGTGTATCCATTGATCATTTGGTTTTGTTATCGATTGACGAGGGATATTTCGAGGGGGGAAAATTTGTCCCAACTAAGCGATGGAATGGGGACGAGCAAAAAGTCAGTCTGCCGGCGGACCGGATTACGGTCTTGCGGGTTGGGTTTTACCAAATTAAGGTGGATGTCTTAAATTATAATGAGTATGAGAATAAAATTACTAGGGGAAGTGTCCTTTGGACTTAGTGGTTGTTGGTGTCCCAATCTTTTGCACATGATCCATCGAAGACCTTTGAAATTGATCCCGCATACCGCATGCTATAAAACAGGGTTACTTCTTATTAAGAGATCACGCCACAAACGCTGAATACAACCAGAAGTAATATAGCCAGAGAAAAATAAAAATATTGCTACAATTAAATGCCTGAGCTTAAATTGTTCATGAGTTTTACATATCTTATTAATCCAAGATTAGCGACATGACAACTCAGGAAAAAGGATGGCCAGTTCTTGAATTCAACAAAATTCAGGATACATTGGAAACCCTGCATCACTGGATTCAAATTGTAGGTAAGATCAGATTAAAAACCATGCCATGGCAAAATCATTCATGGCATGTGTGTTTGTATGTAAGTCCGACAGGGTTCACTACCAATCCAATACCCTATGAAGGAAGAGTTTTCCAAATTGATTTTGATTTCAAGCAGCACAAACTCCTTATAGAATGCTCAAATGCCGGAAGTGTTTCTATGAATTTATATCCCAGGACCGTAGCCGACTTTTACAAAGAACTATTTGAAAAGCTTGCAGAACTGGGAATTGAGGTTAAAATTTATGCCCGCCCTAATGAAATGGAGCCGGCCATTCCATTTACGGAAAATGAAATAAATAGATCCTACGACAAGGATGCTGCACAGGCTATTTGGAAGGCTATGCTGAAGGCTAATGAAGTATTCAATCATTTCAGAAGTGAATTTATAGGCAAGGCCAGTCCTGTTCATCTGTTCTGGGGGGCCTTTGACCTGGCTGTAACCAGGTTCTCCGGAAATGATGCCCCACTTCACCCGGGAGGAATGCCCAATATGCCCCTGGACGTCATGCAGGAAGCTTATTCTAAAGAAGTGAGCAGTGCAGGTTTCTGGCTGGGCTCCAAAGATTTTCCTTTTCCTGCATTCTACGCGTACTCCTATCCCGCTGATGCGGCATTTAGGGAACAAAAAGTTCAACCTGAAGAAGCTTTTTGGAGTGAAGAAATGGGAGAATTTTTCTTAAAATATGAAGATGTGCTGAAATCAGAAAATCCGGAAGACACACTTATGCTCTTTTTGCAAAGCACGTATGAAGCCGCGGCCAATACTTCAAAATGGAATAGGAAAGCCTTAGAAAAATAACCTTGGATGAGCCGAAAATAGCGGCAGAAAAACCATCAATAACTAAAAGGATTGAGACCCCCCCGTTAATTCGGCCCGATTGAAACCCGCCGCCATTGAGCCTGGGATTCCGAATCCTCCCACCATACCGAGTTTGTAACTTCTCTGGGCCCATAAATCAAGGAGGGGTTAAGACTTGAGAATAACGATTTGGTTCAAAGGATTTTCCGCAGCAAAATTGCTCATCAGAACGTATGGACGTATGGATTCGCAACCCGGGCGATCGGGATCAACTAAAAAAGGCACCGTCAAATTGGTAACCCCTTTTGTAGCGAGTGTTCGTTGCTGCATTCCCGGACCTGTTCGAAAAGGGCGGTTGGTAAGGTTAATCAGAAATACGCTATCTTGAATTCATATTACCAAAGTCTGCAAAGGGGATGAAGAAATACCCGTCTGAAATCAGTATTGGCTTATCAATATTTGTTTTGACAATTTTGATCGGCACTTCATTGCCTATGATTTCGCTACGCCTATGGTCCGGCCTGCTAATTAACATTTTTATTCTTCTCTTTATTGTATATATATTTCTGAGTACTTTCTATTCGATAAATGGGAACACCCTTATTGTAAAATCCGGCTTTCTGGTCAACAAGAAAATCGACATCCATAAAGTTGAATTAATATCGGAGAGTAACAGTATAGTAAGCGCTCCAGCCATTTCTTTCAACAAGCTCGATATTATCTATAATGGTCATGAAAGGGTTATGATTTCACCAAGACATAAAAAAGAATTTATAGGGCATATGACAAGAATCAATCCCGCTATAAAGGTTCAAATAAAGGATAAATCATGATAAAGAAACTATTCCTTTTTGCCCTGACCCTTATGCCGATTTTATCTCAATCACAGTTCTCGAATTCATTGGCAGAAATGAAATCAGACACTCAGCAAGATTTCGCCAAATATGAACAATTGTTGTTTGATGCCACGGAATATATTTTTAACAATCCCGTAAATTTTAAATCAAAGGAGTTCTTAAGCGCGTGCCAAATAGTAGATTTTTGGAAGAACAAGGATACGGGCATTAATGTTCCAATTTTCGGGAGTTTTTATGACTCCATGAATCCGAAAGGTAACCAACGGTACTTCTATATGATTGCTATCATGAATTATATCCTTGGCGAGAAAATAAATCACAATCGCGTTCTAAAGAATGTCAGGACTGAGGGTCAGAAATATAGTGAACAGGAGGATGTAAGGGAATCACAGATTGAAGGTGCCAGGATATTCCTGGACTACACTTCTAATGAAAAGAACAACCTTTCTTTAAACCCAAAATCATTGAAATTTTTGAAAGCGCATAAAAAAGGAAGATTGGATAAAATCTTCTTTGATTAAAAAAGATATCTCAAAAAAAGGATGCCAGCTAATCCCGGAACCAAAAGTTTGTTATATACGGTTGTAATAATTGCATCCATGTTTACCTGTTCCTGTAAACAGAACAAGGACATGGGATGGATATCCATATTTAATGGGAAAGACCTGAAAGGATGGTCTCCAAAGTTTACTGGTGAGGAGTACGGGGTAAATTACCTGAATACCTTCCAGGTAAAAGATGGGAAGTTAATTGCCTGTTATGATGCCTACGACCATTTTGACAACAACTTTGGGCACATTTTCTACTCGGAAAAGCTTTCGCACTACAGGTTGCGGTTAGAATATCGTTTTGTGGGAGAGGCCGTTCCAGGTGCGCCTTCCTGGGCCTATAAAAATAGCGGCATCAAATTTCATGCGCCACATCCTTCTGAACTGCCCCTTGACCAAAAATTGCTGGTTGCCATTGAAGCCCAAATACTTGGAGGTGATGGCAGAACAGAACGGTATACAGGCAATGTATGTACCGCTGGCACTCATATTGAAATGAATGATAGTTTGATTACCCAACATTGCACAAATTCAAACTACCCGGCCATTAGTGATTCCAGCTGGGTAAAGATGGAAATTGAAGTACACGGGAGCGAAAAAATAATCCATAAGATCAATGGAGAGGTAGTTTTGGAATACTCCAAACCCCAATATGATGATACTGATGAATTTGCCCGGGAACTCATGGAAAAGGGCCACCCCAGGATTATCAGTGACGGCTATATCGCCCTTCAGGCCGAAGGTCATCATGTAGAATTCCGGAATATTGAATTAATGAAACTGGCTGAATAATTGCTTAACCGATCGCCCGGACCCACCAAAACGACTTTAGTCAGGTTCGCACGGTCTCGTGCCAAACATCAGGAGATAATGCACTGCATTCTTTCCTTGGGGCAAAGTCAGAAAACAACCGCGGCATGAAAATATGTTTATTCTTAATCTCGACTCTCATTGGAATCAACCTGGCTTTCGGACAAACTTCACTAAAAGAAATAGACCTGGAATATGGAAATCACATGGTGGGCTTTATGCATTACCTGACTTCGGACAGTACCAGGACATACAAGCGATTATTTGACTGGAACAATAAAAGTATCCCAAGGCCCATTCCTGTGAGTATTTGGTATCCGTCCAATGAAAACAGGAAGAACATCAAACCAATGACTGTTCTGAATTATATGGAAATATTAAAGGAGGAAGAAGAGTGGGAATATTTGCCAAATAGCCAAATTTTAAATTGGTTTTACTACACCAATACGCCCGCCAATGAAAATCAATTAAAGGAACAAGCAACTGCGTACCATGGACTCGAACCTGAAACCGGAAAATTTCCGGTAGTCGTTTATGCTCCAAGCTATCAGGCCTCTTCGATAGAGAATTTCGGCCTTTGTGAATATTTAGCCAGCCACGGCTACATTGTCATTGCAAGCCCAAGCCGGGGAACAGAAAATCGGTTTTTGGATGGCGGGACCGAAAAGGATATGGAAACCCAGGCCAGGGACATTGAATTCTTAATCAAAGAAGTTGCCAAAATACCTAATGCGGATCGTGACGAAATGGCGACAATGGGTTTTAGTTTCGGAGGCTTGTCCAATGTACTTTCCCAAATGCGAAACGAAAACATAAAAGCCATTGTAAGCCTCGATGGTAGTATTAAGTATCAGTACAGCACATTAAAGAAATCGCCATTCTTTAATATCAAAAAGGTTGACGTTCCTTTTATACATATGGCTCAAAAGGATATTCCTGAAGAGGTCTTGAGGGATGATGGTATAGATTCAACTCTGAACCATCATTTTGAATTTTATGACAGCCTTGTTTACAGCAAAGCATATCGGTTAAAATTTCACAATCTCACCCATTCTTATTTTAGCTCTTTAGGTATTCTTTTTCAGGAAAGGGATAAGCGGCAGGACAAAAGTGATCTAGAAATTATGGAGTCTTATAAATGGGTATCAATTTACACATCCAAATTTTTAGATGCCTTTTTGAAGAAAGAGCCAAACGGGTTAGATTTTTTGGAAAATACGCCTGCAAAAAATGGAATTAAGAAAGGACTGATAACCTGGAACAAAAAGGAACCAAAAGACGAATTGTTCACATTTCAAGATTTTAACGAGGTGGCAGCCAAACAAGACTATAGGAACTTATTTGGACTTTATGATTTGACCCTGAAGGAGAATCCTTCCCTGAAATTACCAGAAGGATATCTCAACAATCTGGGGCTACAGCTGGTTTTTAATCCTGAAACCTCCAAACAAGGCATAAATGTCTTTTTACTGGCAACCAAGATATACCCAAATTCGGCTAATCTTTATGATAGTTTAGCCGAAGGGTATTTATTTATCGGAGACAGAGACCATGCAATTCAAAATTTTGAAAAATCATTGAGATTGAATCCCAAAGACCAAAATGCAATAACCAGGTTAAAACAACTTCGAAATTGAGGGAAACAGCAATGAATACAGGCATTATGCCAATCGCTCGGACCCGCCTGAACGACTTCTGTTGGGCAGGTTTGAAGTCCGTGTGAATTTTTTGCTCGCTGTGGGAGGGTAGTGACTTCGAACAAAACTAATCGTGCGATCAAGTCCGGAAGAGGTTCGTTACATACAAAAATCGTGTACGGAATCGTCTACGGTTGTTAAAAGCATGGAAAGGACAGCCATAAAAAAACGGATTGTGCGTGCATAATCCGTTAAAAAACAGGTCTTTGACCTTTGTAGCGAGAGGGGGACTTGCCTGTCCGCCCGTAACGCAGTGGAGGCGGAAACCCCCGTCCGCCTCTGGCGGATATGAATCCTGCTCAATGGAGAATTTTATCTTTCAGCCAGGCCCTGCCCATACCAGACTTTAAAAACCGTTCTCTTGCCATGGCTTCATTCT
>Ga0102952_1000578_pt1 | contig 13443 bp, 13 predicted proteins | sample SalPon2A_C_D1_MG_FD_78506 | JGI IMG/M metagenome (GOLD analysis project Ga0102952, IMG submission 78506) | Soil microbial communities from South San Francisco under conditions of wetland restoration - Salt Pond MetaG R2A_C_D1_MG | ecosystem: Environmental > Terrestrial > Soil > Wetlands | place... | reverse complement strand
TGTGGGCAGGGGGGCCACCATGGTGGAATTACACAGCAACTACACATTTGACGGGCCGGAGGGCCTGTCCGATCCCAAAAGTGCCCGCTGGACCAATGAGACCCTGGAGGTCACCCATGGCTTTGGGGATAATTTTGAAGTGGGTTTCTACACATTTACCGCCTTTTCACCGGATGGGTCCTACCAATATCTGGGCAATAACATCCGCCCGCGTTATACATTTGCCCTGCAGCCTGTAGGCCTCAGCATTTCTGCCGAATTCGGATTTTTCAGGCCCGATTCGGAAAGCGGGTTTGACTTTCAGGGTGAACTCCGCCCCATTGTGGACAAAAGTTTTAACAACCTGTACCTGGCCTTTAACCCTAATGTAGCTTTCGAGCCCGGGGAGGATAAAATGGAAGTCCACCTTACACCCCAGCTAAAGGCTGTCTATACCATCGCACAGGTTATCGGCCTTGGGATTGAGTATTATACAGACCTGGGCACTTTTGCCAGGCTGGAACCGGGCCGGCAACAGGAACACCTGCTGGGGCCTATGTTCGACCTGTTTGCCAGCCCCAATTGGGAACTGAATACCGGGCTGCTTTTCGGGCTTACCCCCGGGTCCAATCAGACCATCTTTAAAATACTGGTCGGCAGGCGGTTTGGTAATTAGGTAATCTTTCTTTGGCCATAAATTTTGAAAAGCCGTGATGCCATTTCATTAGCTATATCCTCTATTTACAATCCTTCAAAGGAATGAATTCGTAAGCATACCCCGGCAGATACTTACTTTTAAATATCGTATCTTGTTGTATACAAGGCATCTGAGATGTATCACCCGACACCTTTTTTGAGGCGGCATTTAGGGGCAACGGCAGGGATCTTATTTCTTTTATGTTGTACGGAACCTTTCCAACCGGAGAATAGCGGAGGGTATGAAAGTGCGCTCGTTGTTGACGCCAAGATTACAAATGAATTCAGGAAACAAGAGGTATTCCTGAGTCGGGCACTTCGACTGGAAGCGGATACTCCCCGGCCGGAGCGAAATGCACAGGTGCAAATGATCGATGACCAGGGCAATACGATCCGCTTTGAAGAGGCGTCCCCCGGATCCTATGTCTCAGAGACGGCATTCGCGGCACTTCCGCGGAGGGAATACCGCCTGCAGGTCGTTACCAGAGACACAAAAGTCTATGAGTCACTCCCTGCCGAACTTCCAACCGAAAATCCCATCGATAGCCTGTATGCGGAAAGGATCATCAATGATGACGGGCAGGATGGCATGGCCATATTTGTAGATGCCTATAATCCAGAGGGTGACTCCAGATACTACCACTATGACTTTGAGGAAACTTATAAGATCATTGCCCCTCTGTGGCGAAACAGAAGGCTGATTATCGGACCTGCGGGAGGCCTGATCCTGGGGCCACAGGAGCGGGAAGAACGGGTTTGTTATACCACCGATACTTCCCACAAGCTTATCCTGACCAATACGCATACCCTCAATGAGGATCGTATCAAAAGGTTTATGGTGCGATTTATCAACCGGGATAATTACATTATTTCCCATCGGTACAGCATCCTGGTTAAACAATATATCCTCACTGCCGGGGCCTATAATTTTTATGAAACCTTATCGACCTTTTCTTCATCCGAAAGTCTCCTTTCGGAATCCCAACCCGGGTTTTTTAATGGAAATATAGTGTATGTGGATTCTCCGACTGAAAAAGTCCTTGGATACTTTACAATAGCCACGGTTAGTTCCAAGCGGATCTTTTTCGATTACACCTCATTTTTCCCGGGAGAAGCCCTCCCGCCGTATGTAAATGACTGCCGGGTCTACGCCCCCAGTCCCAGGGATCTTGGCTTTTTGTTCTTACAGAACCAAATCCGCTATATCAGCAACAATGATCAGCCTGAACCGGGAGAAGGCCCTTATTTTATCGTCCCGAGGGTCTGCGGGGATTGTACTGTGCTGGGCGATCTGGAACCTCCGGATTTCTGGGTGGAATAACGCCAGGTCAACCCCCCGGGGAGTCAGATCGTCCAATCTCCCGACTCCGTCATTCACGTGGAATTTCATGTGCAAAAAGGGCACCAAATATCCGGTCCCAGAACAATACTATTCCAAGATTCCGGTAACGTGAGGGTATGCGGCCCATATTTCCACAATTGGTACATCCTTAGGCCTGAGGGTTGCTCCCGATTGATAATTATGATACTTTCGTGTAACGTTGTGCCGGTGAAGGCAACTCCTTGTTCTAATGACTTCATAAAATCCTATGCATGCCCCTTTTCATGGATCTGCATATTAGCGCTGACGGTGAGATCCCTATAGATGCCCTGATTGAAAAGCATAAGTCTGATCTTGCCACCCAGAAGAAGTACGGGGTTACCTTTAAAAGCGTCTGGGTTAACAAAGAAAAAGGGATTGTATTCTGCCTGATGGAAGGACCCGACAAAAAGGCTTGCGTTTCCGTGCATCAGCAGGCCCACGGGGATACGGGCTGTCACATTATTGAAGTGGATCCGGGCGCCTTCAACGATTTCCTCGCGGACAGTATTGCCGACGAACACGACCTCGCATTCACCGAAAAAGGTATTCTGGACACTGCCTACCGGACCATTCTCGGATTTGAAATTATTGACCCCGGGGGTAGCAGGAAAACAGTGCTGAGGCTTGCCGAGGAGTATATCCTTAAATGCCGGGGCAGGGTCTTATTGGATCCCGGCTATGCGATCCGGGCAGTGTTTGTCTATCCATCAGCCGCCTTTTCCTGTGCCCGGCAAATCTGGGAGGCCATAGATGCGGAGGCAACCGAATTCCGCATGAATATTGTTGCGGGAAAACCGGTTGAACAGGGGCATGATGACTTTTACGGATATGCGACACAACTTAGTCACAGGATGATACAAATAGGGAAAAAGGGTAGCATCCTGACCACCCAGCTAACCATGGAATTGTATGGCAAAGAAGGGGGCGCCCAAAATAAATCCCCTGGTAAGCTGGTCGTTCTTAGCCCGGGTGAGGAACAATTTCTGTATCGGCTTGCCGGGGTGATGCAGGATAACTTCAGAGACCCGGGTTTCGATACCAATATGCTGGCAGCCTGCATGCTGCAGAGCCGCTCGCAGGTATTCAAGAAAACAAAAGGCATTACGGGGATGAGCCCGAACACCCTTATCCGGGAAATGCGCTTGATGGAAGCCTTCCATAACCTGGGCAGGCGAACCGACCAGATCGCCCAGATCGCCTTCGACTCCGGATTTAACAGTCCTTCTTACTTTTCTAAGATGTTTGCCAGGCGCTTTGGGATGCTGCCATCGGACTACCAGAAAGCAAGTACCGAATAGCCATCGAAACATCTGTTTCATCCTTTCATACGAATCTGCTACCGGCCATCGTACAGCAAACTTACCTTTGACAGGCAGAGCATGAAACCTAAGTATAATCAAAAAAGGAAAGTATGCCATTTGTAGAAATTAAAGTATTTGAAAATGAACTATCTGAAAAGGAATCTGAAAAGCTCATCTCAAAAGTCACCGACACCGTGGTATCCTTCACCGGGGAATCGCTGCGCGATGCTACCTGGGTTGTGGTACAGGAAGTAAAAAGCGGCCACTGGGGTGTGGGTGGAAAAGCCCTGGGCCTGAAAGATGTGCGGGAGATGCAAAAGGCCTGAGAGCCTGCCACGGATTGAGAATCAGCGCATCCTGAAAATGAGGTCGATGAATCAACCGTCGGGGCAATCGGGACCACCCATATTTACTCCGGGATTTCGAACCGATAGATAACTAAATTCAATATGCAACAAAAGATAGATAAACAAACTATTGTCAACGGTTTCAAGACGTCCCAGCTGGGAAGTTTGATTGAAAATTTAAGAACCCACCCTGAGGCTGGCCATGTGAAATTCAGATGCCAAACCCATTGGCAAAATGGTGCCAGGGCCTTTCACAGGTTTTCAGGTTACCATATCGACGGAAATGCGGTTCATGAGGATGGACGTCGCTTTGTGGTACTGAGTGACGAGCCTTTGGAGTTTGGCGCCTCAGATGCCGCGCCAGCACCGGCAGAACAGCTCTTGGGTGCCCTGGCCGGCTGCATAGCAGCTACTACCAATGCCTTTGCATCCCTGGAACACATCAGGCTTACCCAACTGGTCGTAAACGTAGAAGGCAACCTGAACCTCCAGGGTATGTTTGCCTTGCAGGATACCGTTCCAATTGGTTTTAAAAATATTCAAGTTAAAGTGGCAATTTCCGGAGCAGCTTCTGAAGACGCCCTCGGAAAATTGGCAGAATCAGGATTTCAATATTCCCCGGTTCGTAATACCTTGAACCATGGCGTTGAAGTGAAACTCAGGGTTAAGTTAGAGGCCACTGGCTAAATTAACCTGTGGCATCCGCTGTAATTTTTTGTAATCCTGTATAGAGGCATCGAATGGATTCGAACCATTATATAGGCTCTTGCGGAGCCTCGCCTAGCCGTTCAGCCACGATGCCGTGTTATAGTGAGTACAAAGATATCGCTTCTGGCCCCTGATGTCAAATTCCGGTTCCGAGAAAGCCGTGCCTATCTAACGCACAGGAAGGCACTTTATTTTTAAGGGTAACTTCCCTTCTTACAACCCTATTTGCCCGACTGTGATTTGAACAGGCCGGAGGCGATATGATCCGATCTGGTCTGAAACTCCTTTAAAATTTCTTTAGAATTCAATTTTAGTTTGATCAATTAGTTGTTAATCATACATCTAAGGGAAACGAACGGAAAATGAACCCAAAAGTTATAAATTCGATAATCATTGCATTGGCCCTGCTCACCGCAACACTAATCTACTTTTACGGGATGCGGTCTCATAAGCCTCAGATAAAGGTCATTGATTCTTTTGTAAATAAATTCCCTTCTGTCAGGGATTTGCTTTGGGAAGAAACAGAAGACCAGTGGGTTGCCCGTTTCCGTGTACAGGGCAGGGCATATTCAGCTTATTTTTTAAAGGAAGGCCAGTGGCAGAAAACAGAATACGAAATAAATAATCAGGCCTTGCCCAAAGCCGTCCTACAGGGTGTGGAGGCTCGATTTTCTGACTGCCCCGTTCAGCAAGCCAGGATTGCCCACAATCAGGAAGGCCGGGTATTCGTTGTGCGGCTAAAGGCCGCGGAAGGGCCAATAGAAGTTACCCTGGACAACATGGGTAAGGTAGTCCTGATCCAAAAGGAAATTGAAAATAAGTGATGTATCAAACCACCGGGGGTAACCCTAATGTTAATTGGCTAACACCAGACCTCTCCCCTCCTTCGCTAAAACCACTTAAAAGTTCCCGGATACGGTCCCTCAAGACAAAGCGGAGGAAATGCCCGCCCCAGGCTAATATTTAGGAGGGAGTGGTGCCTGCCCTTCATTTAATTGCGTGGCGGGTGTTGATCAGTCATTATTTCCTAAATTTATCCCCTCCGATGCGATGGAAATCCATCGGGATACAGGGCCAATAACGGAAATTCGATCACGCATATGGTGGCATTTAAAAAGAGAAAATACAACGACCTGGGCCTGGATACGAAAGCCAGGGTGAGATTCCGGGCCCTGAATAAAGACGGCACTTTCAATGTAAAGAAGATCAATGTCCCGTTTTTTGAACGGACCAATTACTTTCATTCCCTGGTCACCATGCCCTGGCGGCATTTCTTTGGACTTGTAATTCTCTGCTATTTTGTCGTGAACCTGTTATTTGCCTCTATCTATATGGCTGTGGGCGTTGAAAACCTCACGGCAACAGAGGGGCTGACGACCTTCGAAAAATTTATGGAGGCCTTCTTTTTCAGTGCACAAACCATCACCACCCTGGGATATGGAAGGGTGGCACCGGTGGGGATCCTGGCCAACAGCATTGCCGCCCTGGAATCCTTGCTGGGCCTGCTTTCATTCGCCCTGGCAACTGGCATGCTGTATGGACGTTTTTCAAAGCCTTCCGGCAAGATCCGCTATAGCAGCATTGCGCTGATAGCCCCTTACCAGGATATCAACGGCTTTATGTTCCGGGTGGTTAACCCCCAGAGCAATCAATTGCTTGAAGTGGAGGTAACCATTTCCCTTTCCCTGAGTAACAAGCATTCAGACAAACGGGATTTTTACCTCCTGGATCTCGAAAGGCCGAAAGTAGTTTTTTTCCCGACCATGTGGACCATCGTACATCCCATTACCCAAAATAGTCCGCTGTATGGGTTATCCGAAGCAGATGTTTTGGAGAGGGAGGCCGAGTTTATAATCACCATCCGAGCCTTTGATGAGTCTTTTTCCCAAACCGTGTATTCCCGGGCTTCCTATAATGCCTATGACCTGAAATGGGGCGCCAAATTCGTATACCTGATCAAAAGCGACCCGGAAAAGCTGGTAGTTGATGTAGGCCGAATAGATGAAACCGAAGCGGCTGCGCTGAACACATAACCCGAACCGGAATTGCCTGATAGCCCGCAACTTCATACGTGTTCTCACTCACCTTCCGTTTGATGACAATGCTATTTTCGGATGCTTGCAGGGATCGGAGGGGCCGTGGCCATAATTTATCTTATTTTAGCGGATCAGCAAGCAAATGGAGAATCAATACGATGTTGTCATTGTCGGTTCGGGACCTAATGGGCTAAGTGCCGGCATTGCCTTCGCACAGCAGGGATACGGGGTGTGCATCCTGGAAGCCAGGGACACTGTGGGTGGCGGGATGCGAACCGCCGAATGCACCTTGCCGGGATTCAGGCACGACATCTGTTCGGCCATCCACCCCATGGGATATTCCTCCCCCTTTTTAAAGACCCTGCCACTGAAGGAATACGGCCTGGAATGGATCATCCCCCCGGCCTCCGTCGCCCATCCCCTGGATGAAGGCAATGCGGTTATCCTGAGAAAATCGGTTGAGGAAACCGCGGAGAACCTGGGAATCGATTCCCGGGCATATTTGAGACTGATTAACCCTTTTTTAAAGAACCCGGAAGGCCTGATCAGTGACGCACTTAAACCCCTGGGTATACCCAAAAATCCCGGCTTATTTCTAAGATTCGGGCTCCGGGCTTTTCAGCCCGCCTCCTTTTTCACCCGCCAAGCCTTTAAGGAAGAGCGGGCAAGGGCCCTGTTTGCCGGATGTGCCGCCCATAGCGTGTTACCATTTGACAAATTCTTCACCACAGCCGTAGGCTTGATCTTCCTCCTTACCGCCCACATGGAGAACTGGGCGTTCCCCAAAGGAGGTTCCCAAAACATCGCCAATGCCATGGCTGCCTATTTCAAAAACCTGGGAGGCGAGCTGCAGCTTTCCACCCGTATCGAACAATTCGGGCAGTTGCCCAAAGCGCGGAAATACCTGTTTGATACAGATCCCATCCAAATGGCAGCGATCGCCACGGACCAGCTGCCCCCATCCTATAAACGGCGTTTAAATGCCTACCATTTTGGCCCAGGGGCCTTTAAAATAGATTTCGCCCTGAGTGAACCCATCCCCTGGAAAGACCCGGATTGCCTGCTGGCATCAACCGTTCATGTGGGGGGCACGCTTGATGAGATCGCCGAAAGCGAGAAAAGTGCCTGGGAGGGCAAGATTTGTGAGCGCCCTTATGTACTAGTTTCCCAACAAAGCCAGTTCGATGAAACGAGGGCTCCCACCGGGAAGCATACCGGCTGGGCCTATTGCCACGTCCCGAATGGGTCTGGAAAGGACATGACCGAAGCCATAGAAAAGCAAATCGAGCGCTTTGCCCCGGGGTTCAGGGATACGATCCTGGCCAAAAAAACGATGTCCCCGGCAGATTTCATGGCGTACAACCCAAACTATGCAGGAGGTGCGATCACTGGAGGGGCAGCAGACATCACCCAGCTTTTTACCCGGCCCGTAATACGGGTAAACCCATACAGTACCCCGCACCCGGATATCTATATCTGTTCGGCTTCTACACCCCCAGGCGGAGGGGTCCATGGTATGTGCGGTTACCACGCGGCAAAAAGCGTACTGAAAACCCTCAGGCATTCATAACCTTTCCAAAAACCAATTATCCAATTCCCCTGGAGAATTTATACACGCCAAGATTCAGGCGCACAAGTGCTACTTCTAAAGAACCGTTCCCGGCCCTGAGCCAAAAATGTTCAGAAAAAATGCAATGGAAATCGGATCTTGCGTCTTTACACTTGAAGACCGGTTTAAAAAAGCCAATTTTTGATGTCTCCAGAACGGGATAACTATAAAAAGCTTACGAATTTTTTCGGCGAGGAGTATCAATCCTTGAAGGCCTATGTGAACACCCGCATTCGGGCGGGGGTGAACAATGATGCAGAAGATATCCTCCAGGATGTGGCACTGAAGCTCTTTTCAGGGGCTGACCGATACTCTCCTATCGATAATGTTGCGGCTTTTGTTTACCATTCCGTGCGGAATAAGATCATAGATATCATGCGACAGCACAAGCGGTCGCGATATCGGGAAGAGTCCTTTGACCTGCAATGGGACAGGTTCCGGGAATTGTTTGATGAAGCCGAGCCCGGGTATTCCGATCGGGTACAGGAAGCCTTGTTGGAACATATTTTCAGCCTGAAACCAGAATACAGGGATGTTATCCTCGCTTTCGATTTTGAAGGATATTCTTACCGGGAACTCGCTATGGAGACCGGGATCCCGGAGGGCACCCTAATGTCCAGAAGGCACAGGGCCATCTCCCTCCTATATAAAAAACTGGAATCCTTAATTGATAGAAAAACTTAAAATTAAATCGTATGACACATTTTTTTAAACACCGGATGCGCCGCAAATCGGCTGGAGAAATCGTGGGATGGGTAATCCTGGGGATAATCGTAGTCGTGGGACTGGCCATATTGTTTGGCCTCATTATCATGTGGTTATGGAACTGGCTTATGCCAACCCTCTTCGGCCTGGGTACTATAACCTATTGGCAGGCGGTCGGGATTTTTATCCTCTCCAAGATCCTCCTTGGGGGCTGTGGGGGTGGCGGCAAAAAGCACCGGGCGTCCAAGCGTGGCAGGTCCGGCTGCGAAGGCCGTTCCAGGGGAGATTTTTCAAAGTGGAAATATTATGACCGCTTCTGGGAAGAAGAAGGCAGCCATGCCTTTGAGGCCTATATAGCCCGTCAGGCAGAACAGCAGGATGAGGAGCCACAGGAGTAGTGCAACCACTCACAGAAAAAGTTTCCGAATTGTTCAATCGTATATCATCAAAAAACATGAAACTTTTCATTTTCAGAACTAACATAAAAACAGAGCAGAAGGCAAATGCATTGATCCCTTTATTCAAAAGCTATTCGTCCATTTCCAACTGGAGTATCGACCTCGAAGACCGGGACAAGGTACTGAGGGTGGAGACAGTGGGCAGTCTGGAAGAACACGATGTAATCAAGCTGGTGAAGGAACGGGGGTTTCATTGTGAAGCCCTGCCCGATTGATGGGAAACCTGACTGGCCTTCCTGTCAGTTGCCCGTTTCCCCAAACCCGAGCCAAAGCAATGCGTTGATGATAAGCTGGTTTTGCGCCTGGCTGCTGAACGTGGACGAGAGGGTGGCATTGGTACCCCCCTCGTAATCCATGTCGTTATGCCCCATATTGAAGTAGACCATCCGGTAATTACGGTTCGTCCAAACCACTGGATAGTAACCCTCGTGCCATATTTCATCGGGCTTGGGGCCTGTCCCCAGCGGAAAACTTGATGGATCGATGGAAAGAAGGATGCGGATGTCCGGATTCTTGCGAAGGTCTTCCTCCCAGCGGTACCATTCATTCGGGGCTGAAGTAAAAAGAACTGGCAGGCCCCGGGTAACGGGGTGTCCGGGATCATCTACCCGGAGGATAGCCGAAGTAGGTCGCCAGGTATTGCTTTTATAGGATCCGGCTCCAAGGAATTCCCGGTGGTACCAATCCCAGTTCTGTGGAAAATCGGAGGGGGTTAAGGCAAAAGCGGAGAAATGAAAGCCCATCCAGCCTCCCCCCTCCCGCATATATTGTTCGAAAGCTTTCCGTTGTTTCGGATCATCCGGCCTTGTGTCGAGGAAAAGAATTACCTGGTAATCCGCCAACTCATCCCTATTCAAACGGCTCCAATCATCGGTGGCCTCGTAGTGGAAATGCCGGTTCCTGGCCAATTCGGCAAACCACTGGTTGGCTTCCCTTACAAAACTGATATGGGCCAGGTCGTTCCTGGCCGTGTAAAAGGCCAACACCCGGAACCGGTCCGCAGTTTCCTGCGCCTGTACTAAAACACCGAAGCCAAACAATAGGGCAAGGATCAATTTCCTACCCAATCTTCCACTGGCCGTTAAACTCATCGAGATTCCCTTTTATTCCTCATCAGAACCCCAAAGGCTGTAGGGCTGCTGATCGCGGCAAGGTAAAATACAATTTAGGTGGGAAAATTGGTTTCTTCCCCCTTAAAAAAATTAAATTTATGAAGAATTAGAGCGTATGAGCAACCTCATTTCCGAACGGGTAGCGGATTTCCTGCAACACTATCCCCCTTTCAATGAAATGCATCCCAGGGACCTGTTGGCCCTGTCCGAAGAGGTATCCATTGTTTATTATCACAAAGGGAAAGTTGTTTTCAGCGAACATGAAAAGGCGCACCGGCATTTCTATGTGGTGCATAAGGGAGCCGTGGAACTGAGGGAAAGCAGTACGGGGGCCATTGTGGATCTTTGCGACGAAGGGGATATTTTCGGGCTTCGCCCGCTGATGGCCAATGAAGACTATATCCTGGAGGCGAAGGCCTTTGAGGAAAGCATTCTCTATGCCATCCCGATTGATACATTCCGCCCGTATACCCAGCGGTATGAAGAACTGGGCAACTTCCTGATCGAAAGTTTTGCCTCCAACACCAGGAACCCATATTCCCGCAAACCGCCGGAACAGGGAATGGGAAAAATCGCCTACGGGGATCCGCTGGAAAAGACCTCAGAACTGCTGGATTTCCAGCTAATCGGGGCAAAGGGGAAGATCGTATCATGTACCCCCGACAGTATGGTCCAGGAGGTTGCCAGGCGAATGACGCGAAAAAAAGTGGGTTCCGTTATCGTGGTGGATGGAGGTCTGCCGGTAGGGATCATCACCGACAAGGACCTGAGGAACAAAATTGCGACCGGCTCCTTTCCGGTAACCGCCCCTGCACACAAAATTATGACCAGCCCCGTGATAACCTATCCAAAAAACCTTACGGTAACCCAGGCACAAATGGCTATGATGAAGAGCAATATCAGCCACTTATGCCTCACCGAAGACGGGACGGCAGACTCGAAGGTGGTAGGCATGCTTTCCAAGCACGATGTGATGGTATCCATGGGTAACAACCCGGCAGTTCTTATAAAGGCGATCAAGCGCACTAAAAAAATTGCCCGCCTCAAGCCGGTCAGAACCAGCATAACCCGTCTGCTCAAGGGATATCTGGAGAATAATATCCCTATGTCTATAACCTTAAAAATCATTTCCGAACTGAATGACGCCTGTATTAAACAGGTCATACAGATTGCGCTGAAGGACATGCCCGGAAAACCCCCGGTCCCTTTTGCCTGGCTCACAATGGGCAGTCAGGGAAGGGGAGAACAATTACTACACACAGATCAGGATAATGCCTTGATTTTCAATAATGTAAATGAGGAACTTATAGAGGATACCACCACCTATTTCCTCACCCTAGCCTGGCACGTCACCAAAGGGCTTCAGACTATAGGCTACGAATACTGCCCGGCAGAAATGATGGCTTCCAACCGAAGCTGGTGTATGAGCCTGGATGCCTGGAAGGACACGGTGGAGAAATGGATCACCAATCCGGGAAAGGAAGAAGTATTGTTATCTTCCATTTTTTTTGATTATAACCTGAGTTACGGGGAAAAAAGTCTGGTGGACGAACTCTCCGCTTATATTTTCGAGACCACTGCCAGGTATCCTATCTTTTTCACCCACCTGGCCAGCGGGGCCCTGCACAATCCTTCGCCTTCGGGGTTTTTCAGGGAATTCCTGGTGGAACAGGATGGTGCCTACAAGGATTTCTTTGACATCAAGAGACGGGCACTAATGCCCCTTACCGATGCAGGCCGGGTACTGATCCTTTCACACGCCATAAAAGCCATCAACAGCACAAGCGGCCGTTTTGAGAAGCTGGCCGAATTGGAAGAGAACAATCGCGAACTGTATCTGGCCTGTTCCTACGCCACCAAAGCCCTGTTGAAATTCCGCACAAAACAGGGATTGCTGCATCATGATTCCGGCAGGTATATTGCATTGGATACTTTAAGCAAGGAGGAAAAAATAAAATTGAAACGGACTTTCAAGACCATTAAGGAAATCCAGGAATTGCTAGCCCTCCGGTTTAAGGTATCTAACATAATGTCATGAACCTCACTTCTTCCCTCAGAAATATATCGCAACAGCTTTGCAAGCACCTCAACCGACTACCGGGCCGGGAGCCGGATTGGGACCTGGAGACGCTTCGTTATGTGGTTCTCGATACGGAAACCACCGGTTTTGACTATGGGAGGGACCGCATCCTAAGTCTGGGGGCTCTCAGGCTGCAGTATGAAACCATTGATGTTGGGGATTGTCTTGAAATATACTTCCAGCAGGAATTCTATAATGAGGCAACTACGGAAATACACGGCATTCTCAGCCGGGAGGTTCGTACCTGCCTGCCTGAAAAGGAGGGGCTTGAAAAGTTTATACAATATCTGGGGGATGACGTGATCGTCGCTCACCATGCGCGGTTTGATCTGACTATGATAAACAATGCCCTCCATCGGCACGGATTCCCCAAACTGCAGAACCCCCATCTCGATACCTCGGCCCTGTACCGAAAGACGGTCATCGATTCACCCGTAGTCAGTAAGAAGGAGCGCTATACCCTGGATGAACTGGCCGACAAATTTGATATTTCCAAAAAAGACCGGCATACAGCCCTGGGTGATGCACTGATCACGGCAATTGCCTTCCTGAAGATACTGGAAGCCCTGCGGAAAAAAGGGATTACCACGTTCCGGCAAGCCAGGAGGTAGTACTAGGATGCCAATTTTTGCAGGTAATTCAGGACGTTTTTTTCGATCCGCTCTTCAAGATTGTCCAATGGGGCTTTTTCAAAAGTTTCCCCGGTGATATTCTCATACAACTCGATATACCTTTCGGACACCTCCTCAACATAGGCATCGGTCATTTCCGGAACCTTTTGCCCGGCAAGTCCCTGGAACCCCTTGGAAATGAGCCATTGCCTGACAAACTCTTTTGAAAGTTGTTTCTGCGGTTCCCCTCTTTCCTGCCGGCCGGCATACCCTTCTGCGTAAAAATACCGGGAAGAATCCGGGGTATGGATCTCATCGATCAATACGATATCCCCCTCCCCTGTTTTCCCAAATTCGTATTTCGTATCCACCAGGATCAGTCCCCGGGCGGCGGCCAGTTCGCTCCCACGCTGAAAGAGTGCACGGGTATAGGCTTCC
>Ga0102952_1000577_pt1 | contig 13449 bp, 12 predicted proteins | sample SalPon2A_C_D1_MG_FD_78506 | JGI IMG/M metagenome (GOLD analysis project Ga0102952, IMG submission 78506) | Soil microbial communities from South San Francisco under conditions of wetland restoration - Salt Pond MetaG R2A_C_D1_MG | ecosystem: Environmental > Terrestrial > Soil > Wetlands | place... | reverse complement strand
TCGGGCAGCCCGGCGAGGCCATCCAGCGCAAAGACTTGCCAGCCGTTGTCCTGGCTGCTGAAGATGTCCCACTCGAGCGGCACATCACCACCGTCGGCCAGGACCACCACTGGCAGCACAGCATCCGGCAACCCGCTCGCAGACAGGCGTATGCCCGCATAAACCCAGGTTTGTAGCGCGGCAGAATCGGACAAGTCGACCTCGATAGTCAGGGACTGGCTTCCACCCGGCCCTAACGTGAATGAATCGGGAACAACCGTCACGTCCACCCCCGGAGGAAACCCTTCGGGACTCACGCCCCAGGTCGCTCCTCCCGCCAGGTCCGTTACCGTCCGCTCAAAGCTGCATGTCCCACGACAGTTGGCATCGGTCAGCGAGGCCAGATTCAGGTCCCGGGGGGACCCGCCGGAACCCGGATCGGCGCTCATGAACTCAGCAGCGGTTACATCGAGGAATAATCCACTGTTTGCCGCCAGCCCCAGCCGCGGGCGCCCTGCCCCGAACTTGTGGGGCGTCGCCGCCGTGCCATTCGCATCGCGCGCCAACTCGTTCGTGGCTGTAAGTGTCAGGGCGGAAGCAATGACAGGCGGTGTCCATGACCCGTTCGCCGAGAGCAACAGAGCCGCCGCGCCGGCAACGTGCGGCGAGGACATCGAGGTGCCGGTCAGGAAGGCATAGGCCTCCCCTTCGATCAGGGCGCCCAGGATATTGGTGCCGGGTGCCACAAGGTCCGGCTTCAGGATGTCCCGGGCCGGCTCGCGGTTGGGGCCCCTGGAACTGCTACTGGCCAGCTCATCGCCGTATTCGTCGGCCACCTGGCGGTCAAACGGGCCGATCGCACCCGTATGCCCGGTCCCGCTGGCGAGCCAGGCTCTCAAGTCATCACCCTCGGTGTCGCCCATGTGGATCGTGGGCAGGCAGTGGCTGTCCGGAATGGTGGTTTCACCATCCGTGTTGGTATTGAGCAAAATCATGCCGCCGGCGCCGGCCAGTTGAAGATTCTTGCCTTTTTCCACGCGACCGTATTGGCCACGATCGCACACGACAATTTCGCCGTCAAAGGTGCCCGGGGCGAATGGATTGCTGGCGCCGGAGTTTTGCTGGCATGTGCCACCCAGTTCAGCCGGTCCTGTGCCACACAGGGGATATCCATAGTCACCCGCGTAAACGATAGGGCGATTGCCGCTGCCACCGACCAGGCTGGCGCCCACGATGTCAGCCGGCGGGGCGGTGCTACCGCCTGCCAGGTCTTGCAGTATAGTTCCGAATATCCGGTCGTGGCTGGCATTGCCGACCGCGGTGATCCATGGCGCGTTGGCGGGCGAGCCGATCGTGGAAGCCAGCGGGCCATCGTTACCGGCTGAGGTCGCAATGAAAATCCCGGCTGAATAGGCGTTCAGCATCGCCAGCGTGGTGGCGCTGCCCCAGGGGGAAACTGGCCCAGTACCCAGCGAATAGTTAATCACCCGCACTCCGTCTTCAACCGCCTGGTCCAGCGCAGCGAGTATGGCTTCACCCTGGCAACTGTTGTCATCAATGACTGCGGGATCACCTTCGTGGCACACGCGGTAGGAAATCAGGTTGGCATTGGGCGCCACGCCCGATATGTTCAGCTGGATGCCGTTGTATTCGACTTGCAGCGGGTTACCCACGGCGATGGATGCCACGTGCGTGCCGTGCCCGGAATTGTCCTTGCCCTTGGTGTACTGCTCCACGACCTCGGTGCCGGGCTCGTCCTCGACATAATCGTAAACGCCAATCAGCTTGTCATTGCACATGACTTCCGGATCTGAACACAATCCCTTTCGCACACCGAGGGGATTGTGGAAATCATGGCCACCGTCGGCGCCGCCCGGGTCGAAGAATGACGGGTGATCCCAATTGATTCCCGAGTCGATGAAGCCAACGATGATGGATTCCCCCCGCACTGCCGGCAGGCCGTCATCCCCGTTCCAGATGTTCGCGGCGCCGATCCATCCCGGTCCGGCATCTGTCAGCGGCCGGTACACGGGCTCCGGCTCAACCAGCCGGACCCCGGGCCTTGTCGCCAGGCGCTGAGCCTCGGTATAGGTCAGCCGGACTGAAAATCCGACCAGAACATTGCGGTAGCGAAAGCGCTGGTCTAATGGCCTTCCCAGAGACAGCGCCGCGTCCTGGCTGAAATGGTCCAGTGCGGCGTCCAGCCGCGACTGGTAGGTCTTTACCTCGACCGATGCCATGTTCGGGCCCCGCTGCCGCGCCTTCGGTCCATTGGCGGTGGAAGTGCCTGACTGCGTGCCGTGCCGCAGGCGATCACGGCGCGCCAGGTCCCACTCGACCAGGGACGGCTGATCGAGTGTAACGATGTAGGTTCTTGGCGTTTCGCCGCGCGGTGGCTCAGACGCCAGCGAATCCTGGAGTCCGGCAACCAACAGAAACAATAGCGGCCAGCGGGCCACCCAAAATCGAATTCCGATCATCGCCTGTCATTTCATCCCTAAACCGGTGATCGCATCGTCACCAGTTCTTCCGCAGCGGTGGGATGGATGCCGATGGTTGAATCGAACGCATCCTTGGTCAATCCGTTCTTGATCGCGACTGCGAATCCCTGAACGATTTCGGGAGCATCCAACCCAACAACATGCAAGCCAACCACACGCTGGTCGTTACGTTCTACGATCAGTTTCATCACGGTTTTTTCGCGCCTGCCGCTGAGCGTGTGCTTCATCGGCCGGAACGATGAGCGATAAACGTCTAAATCGCCGTAATGTTGCCGTGCATCCTCCTCAGTATAGCCAACCGTCCCGATTTGTGGATGGGTAAATACGGCGGACGGAACAAATTCGTGGTCCACTTCCCGCGGTTTACCGCCGAATTCCGTATCCGCAAACGCCTGGCCTTCATGAATTGCAACCGGTGTCAGGTTGAGCCGGTTGGTGATATCGCCAACCGCGAAGATATTCGGCCGGTTGGTTCGCGAGTACGAATCGACCGGAATACTTCCATCGGCACGAACTTCAACCCCTGCGTCGAGCAGCCGCAGTCCCGCCGAATTGGGTACACGGCCGGTGGCGAACATGACCCGGTCCACCTCACAGACCTTGCCGTCGTCGAGGCTGACTCGGTAAGCTCCGTCATGCTCGCATACTCCAGTCAGATCCGCGTTGAATCGAAGGTCCACGCCCTTGTCCGCCATTTCACGGCCAAGCTCCGCTCGCACATCCTCGTCGAAACCGCGCAACAGTGCCGGACCTCGGTACACCTGGATCACCTCCACTCCCAGGCCGTTAAAAATGCCGGCGAACTCGCAGGCGACATACCCCCCGCCGACGATCAGGATGCGCTTCGGCAGCGTTTCGAGGTGAAAGGCCTGGTCGGAAGTAATGCCGAATTCACTGCCCGGTACTTCGGGCACCCAGGGATGCCCTCCCGCAGCGACCAGGATCCGGTCTGCCGAAACCACCTGGTCGCCAAGCTTGACGCGGTGCTCATCGATAAAACCCGCGCGCGCTTCGTACAAACGGACACCACTTTCTTCCAGCAATTGCAGGTACACGCCGTTGAGCCGGTCGATTTCCCGGTCCTTGGCCTCGATCAGCTTTCCCCAGTCGAAACTGGGCGTGGGCACCGTCCAGCCATAGCCTGCCGCGTCCTCGAAGTCTTCGGCAAAATGCGCAGCGTACGACAGCAACTTCTTCGGCACGCAGCCCCTGATGACGCAGGTGCCTCCGACCCGGCTGTGTTCGCAGATGCCCACCCGCGCCCCGTGCTCTGCGGCGACCCGCGCGGCCCGCACACCGCCCGAACCGGCTCCGATCACGAAAAGGTCAAAATCGTATTCGCTCATGTATCACCCTGTTTTTCCGAAATCACGTCACGGGAACCGGCACATCATTCAGCCATACCGGGACCCGCGTCAACCAATCCGCGCACCCATGAGTACGCTGATGAATCCACGGCCTACTCTCGGCGCGGCCGCCAGCCTGACATGGATCAAGCCACTGTAGCCAATGACATGGACTTGCCCCGGTTCTGACCGTAGCATAGACCCCTATTCATTCAGCATTCATGCATGCTTTCAGTCCGCGACATCTCCCTGGAGCGTTATTTCGTGCCGGTCTTCGAACCGGTCGGCTTCGATTTGTCCGCGGGAGAACTCTTATTGGTGACCGGCGCCAACGGGTCCGGCAAGACCACGCTGGTGCGCCTGCTGGCCGGCGTCCTGCGGCCCAGCCACGGATCCATCAAGTATGCGGACGATACCGGCGGACACCGCAACCTGGTCTATGTCGGCCACCATCTCGCCATCAAGGACGACTTGAGCGTGCTCGAAAACATCCGGTTCATGCAGGCCTTCCTGGGTCCTGGCGAACTTCCCGTTGAAGACATCACGCGGCAACTGGGGCTGCATCGCGTACGCCTGCAAGCGGCGCGAACCCTGTCCGCGGGCCAGCGAAAGCGGTGCGCACTGGCAAGACTGCATACATCCGGTCGGTCTTTGTGGCTGCTCGACGAGCCCTATTCCAACCTCGACCACGAAGGCATGTCCATGCTGGACGGTCTGCTGCGGCGCCATCTCGACTCGGGGGGCGCCTGCGTGATGACCACGCACGGCAGCCTGCGACCGGATGGTTTCCGGTTCCGCGAACTGGTGCTCCAAAGCGGAAGCGTGCAGCCATGAGCGGCGTGCAATCCACGGGCGCACTCAGGGCACTTCTGAAACGCGACCTTTTGCTGGCCTATCGTCGCCGGTCCGAAATGGCGCAACCGGTGATATTCCTGCTGGTGGTCGTGAGCCTGTTTCCCCTGGGTGTAGGCCCCAGCCCGCAGCTGCTTGGAACCATCGCACCCGGCGTGATCTGGATCGCGGCCCTGTTGGCGACCGTGCTGTCACTGGACAGCCTATTCCGTTCGGATTTCGAAGACGGCTCAATTGAGCAGTTCCTGCTGTCGGGCCACCCACTGACCCTGATCGCGCTGATCAAGACCGCTGCGCATTGGCTGACTGCGGGCCTGCCGCTGGTACTGCTGTCGCCGTTACTGGCAGTCTGGATGAACCTGCCGGCGGAGGGCGCCCGCGTGCTGGTGCTTACCCTCGCGATCGGCACGCCGGTCCTGAGCCTGATAGGCGCCATCGGCGGAGCGCTCACCGTGAGCCTCAAGCGCGGTGGACAGTTGTTGTCCCTGCTGGTCTTTCCGCTGTACGTGCCCTTGCTGATCATTGCCACCAACGCGGTTTCCGCGGCCACCGCAGGCTTGCCTTTTGCTGGCCAGTTGGGTCTGATGCTGGCAGGATTGGTCGGCGCACTGACGCTGGCGCCATTCGCCGCTTCCGCGGCCTTGAAACTGAGTCTCGAATAGCGATATACGTTGGAACCGATATGAATCGAGTTTGGCTGTTCTTCCACAAAATGGGGTCTCCGCCCTGGTTTTACCGCTTCAGCGGGAAGCTGCTGCCCTGGCTGTGGGGCCTGTTTTTCGTGTTGGCGGCCTGGGGTCTTTACCTGGGGCTGGTCAAGGCGCCTCCGGATTACCTCCAGGGAGAAAGTGCGAGGATCATGTACATCCATGTACCTGCGGCCTGGATGTCAATGCTGATCTATGTCCTGGTCGCGGCCATGGGGCTCATCGGGCTGGTCTGGCACGTGCGCATCGCCGAGATCATGGCCATTTGCAGCGCCCCCATTGGTGCGTTCTTTACCGCCATTGCCCTGGCCACCGGCTCCCTGTGGGGCCGGCCCACCTGGGGCACCTACTGGGTGTGGGATGCAAGGCTGACCTCCGAACTGGTGCTGCTGTTCCTCTACCTGGGCGTTATCGCCCTGTACAACTCCTTTGACGAACCGCGCAAGGCCGCGCGCGCCGCATCGCTGCTGGCGCTGGTGGGCGTGGTCAACCTCCCCATCATTCATTACTCGGTCACGTGGTGGAACACATTGCACCAGGGTACGAGTATCAGCGCCAGCGGCAGCAGCATTCATCCCAGCATGCTGTGGCCCTTGTTGATCATGGCCGTCGCCACCAAGTTCTTCTATGCCGCCAATCTTCTCGTGCGCACGCGGCACCGTTTGCTGCTGCAGGACCACAGGAAGCAGTGGGTACGTAACGTCATCATGAAGGAAGGAAGCTGATGCCACATGCACCGTTTATTATCGCCGCTTACGGCGTCGCCGCCGTCATGCTGACATGGTGCGCCATTGGCCCCCTGCTGGCCGGGCGCAAGCTGGCCCGTCAATTGCGCAGCAAATACCAGGAAGCCGATCATGCACCCAACTCGTAGGAGACGACTCACCGCCCTGCTGGTCATCCTGGTGGGCGTCGGCGCCGCCAGCGCAATCACCATCTATTCGCTGCGCCAAAACATGTTGTTTTTCGTCAGTCCGGCAGACATCAGTGAGCAGAACCTGCCTTTGGGCCGTGAATTCCGGCTTGGCGGGCTCGTCGTACCGGGCACGGTGCGCCGGGGTGAAGATGGCCTCGCCGTGCAGTTCGACGTAACGGATGGCGCGGAAACTGTCTCCGTGAGCTTCGACGGCATCCTCCCCGACCTGTTCCGGGAAGGCCAAGGCGTGATTGCCCGGGGCGAATTGCTGTCACACGACGAATTTGCTGCCAGGGAAGTGCTGGCCAAGCACGATGAAAACTACATGCCACCGGAGGTAGCGGATGCCCTGGAAGAAAGAGGCATGCACAACAAGTCCGCGGGAGCAGAGGGCGGATGAGCGCTGAACTTGGCCAGGTATGTCTCCTGTTGGCACTGCTCAGCGCCGTGGCGCTCGGCATTTTCCCCATTCTCGGCGCACGCTCCGGCCAGCACAGACTAATGGCCATTGCGACGCGCGGAGCGGTCGTCCAGGCGGCCCTGGTCGCAGGAGCGTTTGCGCTGCTCACCTACGCTTTCCTGGTACAGGACTTCTCGATCGAATACGTCGCACTGAACAGCAATTCGCTGTTGCCCCGACAGTACCGGTTCTCGGCGGTCTGGGGCGCCCACGAGGGCTCGTTGCTGTTGTGGGAGTTGATCCTTTCCCTGTGGACCCTGGCCGTCGCCTTGTTCAGCAAGTCACTGCCCAGGGACTTTCGGGCCAGGGTGTTGGGCGTGCTGGGCCTGGTTTCGGTTGGGTTCCTGATATTCATCATCTGGACTTCGAACCCCTTCGGCCGCATCCTGCCGCCAGCGGTCGAGGGACGCGACCTGAATCCCTTGCTACAGGACCCGGGGCTGATCATCCATCCCCCAATGCTGTACATGGGATATGTCGGCTTCGCGGTCGCCTTTGCATTCGCCGTCGCGGCTCTGCTGGGCGGTCAGGTGAACCGTGAATGGGTGCGTTGGTCCCGGCCATGGACCCACGTGGCCTGGGCCTTTCTGACGGTCGGGATCGCCCTGGGCAGCTGGTGGGCCTACTATGAACTGGGTTGGGGCGGCTGGTGGTTCTGGGACCCGGTCGAGAACGCGTCATTCATGCCCTGGCTGGTGGGCACCGCACTGATCCACTCCCAGGCGGTCACCGAGAAACGTGGCGCCTTCAGGAATTGGACGCTGTTGCTGGCCATCGCTGCTTTTTCGCTCAGCCTGCTCGGCACCTTCCTGGTCCGCTCTGGCGTATTGACCTCGGTGCATGCCTTCGCCTCCGACCCGACTCGCGGCATCTATATCCTCGTATACCTGTTCGTGGTGGTCGGGGGTTCGCTTGCGTTGTTCGCGATGAAGGCTCCGAAGATGATCCAGGGCGAGGGCTTCGCCGGCGTATCGCGTGAAACCATGCTGCTGATCAACAACCTGCTGCTCGCGGTCATGTGCGCGATGGTACTGATTGGCACACTCTATCCATTGCTGATCGATGCATTCGGCGCCGGAAAGATTTCCGTCGGTGCGCCCTACTTCGGCTTGTTGTTCGCCCTGTTGTTGGCGCCCCTGGCCCTGGCGCTGCCCTTCGGGGTATTTTCCCGCTGGCGCAGCGATGTGCTGGGGCAACTCGCCGCGCGTTTGAAATGGCCTGGCGTACTCGCGCTGCTCGCCGCACCGGCAGTGTTCCTGCTGATTCCCGGCGCTGGCTTCAAAGGTACGCTGGGAGTCACGGGCGGGGTCTGGATTGTTTCCGCGAGTATTGCGTGGGTGCTGCGGCGTGTTCAAAGGCAGCGACATTTCACGCGGGCCGAGACCGCCATGACCCTGGCACATATCGGGCTGGGAATTTTCCTGGTAGGCATCGGGCTTACCAGCACCATCAGTTCGGAAAAGCACCTGAGAATGGCTGCGGGTGACAATTTCGATCTCGGCGGATACCAATTCGTGTTCAATGGCACCCAAATCCACCGGGGCCCGAACTATGACGCAGACCGCGGAGAGTTCGTGGTGTACAGGGATGGCGAGGAGGTCTCGCGCCTGTACTCGGAAAAAAGACGCTACGTGCAGGGCGGCCAGGTGATGACGGAAGCGGCCATCGACGCCGGACTGACGCGCGATCTGTATGTCTCCCTCGGTGAGCCCCTCGATGGCGGACAGGCGTGGGCCGTGCGCCTGTACCACAAACCCTTTGTCCGCTGGATTTGGCTGGGCGCGCTGTTCATGGCAGCCGGCGGCCTGCTGGCGGCTGGTGACCGCAGGTACCGGAAGCGCGAGGCTGAGGGCAGGGTTCAAGCCGCCGAGGCACTGGCCTGATGTGGTCCCGGCTCCTTCCCTTGTCCCTGTTTGTATTGCTGGGCATCCTGCTTGCTGTCGGATTGAAGCTGTCGGACACGAAGTCGAACATACCATCGCCGTTGATTGGCAAACCGGTGCCGGATTTCGAATTGCCCATGCTGTTTCAGCCGGACACGGAATTGACTCAGAAAGACCTCCAGGGCCAGCCCTACCTGGCCAACTTCTGGGCCAGCTGGTGCGTCACTTGCGTCGTCGAACACCCGATCTTGACCGAGCTGGCAGAGATGAACCGCCTGAAAATCGTTGGCTTCAATTTTCGGGACGAGCCCGCCGACGCCATGCGCTGGCTGGAAACCCATGGCAACCCCTATGACCTGCACCTGACGGATCACGATGGAAGGACCAGCATCAATTTCGGCGTCTACGCGGCGCCTGAATCTTTCCTCGTCAATCCTGAGGGAGAAGTGGTTTATAAACAAATTGGCGCCTTGACAAGCGAAGTCATCGAGAATGACATTCTGCCCATGGTCGCTGCAATGGAGGGCACAAGATGAAACCGACCGTGATGGCCGTGCTGTTGGTCCTCTTCTCGGCACCAGGCGTGGCGCAGTTGCAAACCGACCAGGAACCGCTGGTCTTTTCTTCCGCCGCCGAAGAGCAGCGCTTTAATCAACTGACCGAAGAGTTGCGTTGCCTGGTATGCCAAAACCAGAACCTGGCAGATTCCGATGCCCCGCTCGCCCACGATTTGCGGCATGAAATCCACGATATGATGCAGGCGGGCCAGAGCAACGAAGAGATCAAGCAATTCCTGATGCAGCGCTATGGCGACTTTGTCCTGTATCGGCCGCCGGTGCAAGGCAACACCCTGATCCTGTGGTTCGCGCCGGCAGCGCTCCTGTTGATAGGCGCCGCGACAGTCTACTTCAGTGTCACGCGCCGTAAGCGGTTGCTTGCCGGGCAAGAACCGGGGGATGGCGATTGATGTTTTATTTCCTCGCCGCCGCGCTCGCGGTGCTCGCCGGAATCGCCCTGACCTGGCCCCTGCTCAGGCAGGGAGGCCCTTCACGCAACTACGGCCTGTCCCTGGTTACCCTGCTGCCGATTGCCGCTTTGTTCCTATACCAGCAGGTAGGGAGCCCGCTCGGCATCGGGGTCAGCGGCAAGCCCCAGCCCGAGAACGTTCATCCTGCTGGCGGCGCCAATCCGATGGTCGAGATGGTCGCCCGGCTGGAACAGCGCCTCCAGGAAAACCCGGCCGACCTCGAGGGATGGATACTTCTGGGTCGCAGTTACAAGACTATGCAGCAATATGAACCCGCGAGGGCCGCATTGTTGCGCGCCTACCAAATGGCTCCGGACGACCCGCTCGTCATGGCGGAACTGGCGGAAGCGCAATTGTTCGCATCGGGGCAACCGGAATTCAGCGAGGAAACGCTGGACTTGCTTCGGCGGGCGCTGGAAATGGACCCGGAACAGCAAAAGGCGCTTTGGCTGCTGGGCATCGCCGCCAGCCAGGATGGAGACGATGCCCTCGCTGTGCAGTACTGGCAGAAACTGGTCGGGCTGACCGACCCGGCCAGCCCGGTGGCGCAGTCCGTCCAGGAGCAAATAGACCGCGCACGGGATCGTTTGGGTATTGCAGCACCTGAACCTCCGGTAGCGGACGGGGGATTCGAGGTGCGGGTTTCCGTGGACGGTGCAACTCCCGCTTTACCGGAGCAGGCCGTGTTGTTTCTGATCATTCGTGATCCGGCCGCGCCGGTCCCGCCGTTGGGCGCCAAGCGAGTCGCCCGCCCGGAATTTCCCCTGGTGATAAGCGTGACAGATGCCGACAGCATGATGGCGGAGCGTCCCATTTCGGCCACCGACCCGGTCCAGGTCGTCGCCCGCATTTCGATGTCAGGCAGCCCGGTCGCCGGCGAAGGGGACCTGGAAAGTACTCCTGTGAATGTCTCTGCAGCGGACGGGGCAACGGTGGAGCTCAAAATTGCCCGCCTGGGTGATTGAATACGCCAATCAGCCGTACCGGTTTGCTCTTTCCCCACTGACGTTTGCCACCACCCGGTAGAGGAGGTGTCCGCTCGTGCGGTACTTGAGTTCAAACCTGCTGATCGGCTCCCGCGCCGGCCAGGTGTCGCGTACTCTCACCTGACCCGCACCCGGAATCAAATACCAGCCCCAGGCGGGAAGAATCTTTTACCAAAAACCGCCGTGCCTGAACAAAGGCGTTTGCCGTCGCCTTGTGGAAGGGCGCACGCCAAGGCGTGGAGAGATGTGACTGCGCGAAGCGAGACTTTGTTCGTGCACATCAATTTGGGCGCTGGAGACCGGGCTCGAGTTGTCCGCCGATTGACTTATCATCATGGTGGAGTGGTCATAAACAGCAACAAGCCAGCCTGCGCGGCTGGTATCATTGCGCATGGTTTTTTCAGCCCTGACAACCTGATGCCAGACGCCACGCGCTATCTCCAAGATGATATGCCATTCAACTTCCTCAAGGGGGGTGAAATCGGCAGTGTGACGATCGCCTATGAAACCTGGGGGAAGCTGAATGAGGAGCGTTCCAACGCGGTGCTGATCCTGACCGGACTTTCGCCCAGCGCCCATGCCGCCTCCAGTCCAGAAGACCCCTCGCCGGGTTGGTGGGAACCGATGATCGGCCCGGGTGACGCCATCGATTCTTCCAAATTCTTCGTAATTTGCGTCAATTCTTTGGGCAGTTGCAAGGGTTCATCGGGCCCTGCCAGCATCAACCCCGTAACCGGCAAGCCATGGCGTCTCGATTTTCCGGAATTGCGCATCGAAGACATTGCCGCGGCTGCGCATCGGGTGGTCCGCCACCTTGGAATTAATCAGCTTTGCGCAGTGGTGGGTCCATCCATGGGCGGGATGACTGCGCTCGCCTGGCTGTTGCAGAACCCGTCCGGCGCCCGCCATTTTCTGTGCTTATCCAGCGCGGAGAAGGCCGAGCCGTTCAGCATCGCCCTGCGCTCCCTGCAAAGGGAGATCATCGTCACGGATCCCAACTGGAATGAAGGGCAATATACGGATGAGTCGTGGCCCGAAAACGGCATGCGCCTGGCACGGAAGCTGGGCATGACCACTTACCGATCTGCTGCCGAATGGCGAGGACGATTTGGCCGGCGCACACAAAATCGATTTCCCAAACAGGAGTTCGGTATGACATTCGAGGTGGAATCCTACCTCGAAGCCACCGCCCAAAAATTCATCGGCGCTTTCGACCCCTGTTGCTATCTCTACCTTTCCCGCGCGATGGACCTGTTTGACGGAAGTAGCGGCCACGCAAACCTGGCGGGGGCGCTGGCCAGGGTTCAGCTCGATTCAGCTTACGTTCTCGGCGTGGAAACCGACATCCTGTTCCCTCCTCACCAGCAAGAAGGTATCGCCGATGCCCTGGCTGCGAACGGGATCACCACTGGCCTGGATATTTTCCCCTCGATGCAGGGTCACGATGCGTTTTTGGTAGACTATGAGCACTTCAGCGCCCAGGTGAGCGCTTATTTCAAGAGAATTCGGACCATGGAGTCCAAACCGCAATGAATCTCGACTTTCCGGGAAAAGACCGGCTGCTGGAGCGCGTCAATGGCGCTTTCGGCGAAGACTGCCCATTCGAAATTACCACCTGCCTCCGCAAGGCGCTTTGCGACTCGATTGCGGATGAGCGGATCAATCTGCCTGGCTGTGTTTACGAAGCCCTGCCCGACCACTATGCGCGGCGCGAAGTGCACCAGGACCCGGTTCACGGCTACTCGATGATTGCGATGACCTGGGGACCAGGCCAGGGAACACCGATACATGATCATGCCGGCATGTGGTGCGTGGAGGGCGTATGGTCCGGTTCCATCGAAGTCGTTTCTTACCAGCTCCTCAAGCACGAAGGCGACCGCTACAGGTTCGAGGAAGTGGGCAGCATTATGGCCGGCTGTGGCAGCGCTGGAAGTCTGATCCCTCCGCACGAGTACCACACCATTCGGAACACCAGTGATCATAAACCGGCGGTGTCATTGCACATCTACAGCGGCGAAATGACCGAGTGCAACGTATTTCAGAAAGAGCCGGATGGCTGGCACCGGCGGCACTGCCGACAGTTACAGCTGGACGCCGCCTGACACGCTGGTCTCAGCCAGTCTGCGCCGATATACTTTGCGCCTCGCAAATCCTGCCGGAGTGGCGAAATTGGTAGACGCGCTGGATTCAAAATCCAGTTCTGGCAACAGAGTGTCGGTTCGAGTCCGACCTCCGGCACCATGAATTGAACTGCGGAATGGGGCATCCTGCTGTCCTTCCCGACCATCTTTGCCAGCTTGTATCACCAGCCATTTGCCTTAGAATGCCCGCATGAAACAAGCATCTCGATCCATTCGTATATTGACGGTCCTGGCAATTGCCGGCGCTCAGGTGGCCATGGCCTGGGGTCCGGAAGGACATCGCGTGGTGGGCGCGCTCGCACTGGACCACATGCAGCCCGAACCCCGCACAGCGCTGGAACAGGTGGTGGGGACGACAGACCAGGAAGCATTGACGGCCTGGTGCAATTGGCCAGATGAATACCGCGAGACCGAAATGGGGAAATGGAGTACCCCCCTGCACTACATCAACATGGTTCCCGGAGAGAGCCACTACCAACGGGAACGCGATTGCGCGGAAGGACTATGTGTGACAGAGGCCATTCGGACTTATGCCGCCCAGTTGGCGGACGTCACGCTGCCGGACCGTAGCCGGCGCGAAGCATTCGGTTTTGTTTGTCACTTCGTAGGCGATCTGAGTCAACCGCTGCACGCGGGATTCGGCGAAGATCG
>Ga0102952_1000576_pt1 | contig 13463 bp, 10 predicted proteins | sample SalPon2A_C_D1_MG_FD_78506 | JGI IMG/M metagenome (GOLD analysis project Ga0102952, IMG submission 78506) | Soil microbial communities from South San Francisco under conditions of wetland restoration - Salt Pond MetaG R2A_C_D1_MG | ecosystem: Environmental > Terrestrial > Soil > Wetlands | place... | reverse complement strand
GGAAAAATGTAAGGAATCTTGGTTTTGTAAGCTTCTTTACAGACATGTCATCTGAAATGATATTTGGCATATTGCCACTTTTCATCATAGATGATCTTGGAGTAGGAAAAGCAATTTTGGGTCTTGTTGAAGGAATGGGAGAAGCTGCAGGTTATGGTACAAGAACAGTTTCAGGTACAATCTCAGATAAAGTAGGAAAGAGAAAATCACTAATACTGTTAGGTTATGGTCTATCTACTCTTGCAAAACCATTCTTTGCATTATCTGTTAGTTGGGCACACGTATTTGGAATCAGAGTCACTGACAGAATAGGAAAGGGAATACGCACATCACCAAGAGATGCATTACTTGCAGAATCTATAGATCCAATCAATCAAGGACGAGCATTTGGTCTGCATCGTACTATGGATCAAGCAGGAGCAATAGTTGGACCACTAATTGCATTTGGTTTACTGTACTATTTTGAGATTAGAGATATTTTTTGGTTTTCGTTAATTCCTAGTGTAATTGCCTTGTTTATCTTGGCACGTCATGTAAAGGAAAGAAAAATAATTCCAAAAAACGAAAGTATTTTTGCAAACTGTAGAGAAGTGTTTCATGGCAAGTTTTTGTTATTTTTATTGATTATGACAGTTTTTTCCATTGGGGCATTCAACTTTTCATTTATTCTGGTAAAATCTTCAGAGGTAGGTCTAGAAGATAAGTTTGTGCCTCTTGTCTACGTAGTCATCAACATAATGCATACATTGGTAGGATTGCCATCTGGAATACTTGCAGATAAAATAGGTACTGAAAAAGTGATATCGATAAGCTTTGCATTATTTCTTTTAACATGTATAGTGGGATTTTTTGAAACAGAATTTATTGTGATAGGTTTTGTAATGGCTGCAATTTTTGGTTTGTATCATGGCATGACTATCACATCACAGAGAACTATGGTTTCAAGATATGTCCCTGAACAACTTAGAGGCACTGCATTTGGAATATACTATCTCTTTGTAGGCATATCGTTTCTGGTAGCAAATCTAACATTTGGACTATTATGGGACACTTTGGGATCTCAAATGGCATTTGGATATAGTATCACTACAACTATGACTGCATTTATCTTGCTGTCTCTATTTATGATGAAAACTAGACAGGTAATCAATAAAAAGTGAACTGAATGAAAAATCAAATTTTTTACGACTCAATTCTCGCGATACTTTTGAACCTAAAATCACTCGGTTTCAGAAACTAATTTAAGAGAAATTTCCGCACATCCAAAAGATTCATCAATAGAAGATATTTTAGTGTCAATACCATATAGCAACCTATCACATATGAACAGATCTTCATCTAACTCAGCTTTATCAACTATTTTTTAGAAGTCTCATAGGCGACCATCTCATGTTCGCCTACACAGATGTTAATCATGACAAATTTGGTCTTTTATGCCTTAATGTGAATGTCAGGGGAAGTAAATGTGAATTCATTTGCATTCATAGTCATTACTTGTATTCCATCAACAATTTTTACATAAGAGGTAAGCAGTTTTTCATTTTCTTCAGATTCTGGTTTGTTTAACATGATGTATGTTTACAAAATTTACTTAAATCACTAACAAACAAATCATACATACCAATGATCAGCATTATCTAAATATCAGAACCCCATACTAAGTTCAATTGGGACTCTCACCAAAAACCTAATTCGGTTTTGGTCTTAAGATCCAATTCTGATCTTTTACACTTCGTTGATAAAATAGTAGATTGAAAAATTAGATAAACATGTAATTCAAAAGCAACACATTCATTATCACAATTATTGAGACGGCAATAACTGCCATAATTTTAATATGTTTTTTATTCACATATTCTTTTCCCATAATCTTTTCTTTACTTGTAAAGTATACCAGCGGTATTACTGTAAATGGAAGTTGTAAACTGAGAATAACTTGACTAATAACTAGAATATCCAGAGTGCTTGTTCCAAAATAAATTGCAATCACTGCTGGAATGATGGTGATGGCTCTAATGAAAATTCTTCTTTTCCATAACTTTGCTTTAAATTTTGTAAATCCCTCAAAAATTATCTGACCTGAAAGTGTGGCCACAATTGAAGATGCTAATCCTGATGCAAGGAGTGCAATTCCAAAAGAAGTGCTAGAGAGATTACCAAGTAAAGGAGTAAGGGTTTGATATGCTTCTTCAATTGATTCAATAATCAGGTTATTTTGGTGGAATGTAGCAGCCGACATTACAAGAATTGCTCCATTAATCAAGCCTGCAATGCTTAGTGCAATAACGGTATCAATAGTTGAAAATTTTACGATTCTTTTTGGAGACCTTAAAACCTGAAACATGTTTTGTCTTGTCTTCATCATTGCAGAATGTAAAAAAATTGCATGAGGCATCACAGTGGCACCTAAAATTCCCACTGCAATAACAATACTACCTTCTTGAAATTCAGGAACTACAGCGTGATACCCAATTTGATACCAATCTGGACTAGCAAGATAAATTTCTACAAGATAGATGCAAGCAATAAGTACCATCATTCCAATAATCACAGATTCCACTTTTCTAATTCCTATTCGCTCAAGTGAGAGTATGAGAAGAGTGTCAAAGCAAGTGATTATGGCTCCATAGATTAAAGGAATTCCAAACAGCAAATTAAATGCAATTGCAGCACCAATCACTTCTGCCAGATCTGTTGCAATTGCTGCAAATTCTGCAGTAATCCAAAGAGAAAATGATTTGTATTTTGATAAATTATCTCTACAGTTTTCAGCAAGACTTAATCCGGTGATTATTCCAAGCTTTGAAGAAAGATACTGCATGAACATTCCTATGACATTGCTCATCACTACTACCCACAACAATGAATATCCAAATTTGGAACCAGCTGCGATATCAGTACCCCAATTTCCAGGATCAATATATGCAACTCCTACCACAAGTCCCAATCCAGAGAATCTTATGAAATAAAACATCTTTTGACGTTTTGTCATGTTTGTAAATTCTTTTGACAAGTACAGTTTACTTTAAAATTAAATGGTAATTTAGTGTAATGCAAAAAAATTAGCCTAGGTTAATTTATTGGAAAAAATTAAGATTTAAACTCAAAGAATATTGATTCCCTCAACAATATTAGGCATAGATCTAAAAATAAAATAGTAAAATTATTTTTCTAATTTGAAAATTTTTGTTTATTGGCAAGTTATTGTGAAAGCAGCAGTTAGAGTATCACTTGATAAATCAATATTTGTTACAGTCACATCCCAGACACTATCTCTTGATGGTCCCTTACTTTTGGTGTTAACTGTAGCGTGAATTGTATTGCCATCAACTACTGTAACAGTAGAAACAACAGGTGTTGATCCAGTACCATTTGATAATGTAACTGAAGCTCCCGACACAAACCCACTTCCACTAATTACAATATTTACGGATTGGCCCTTTACTACGAAATCTGAAGTGATGGAGTCTACAGAAACTGTTGCTGAAACAGCATTCACGTTAACTGTAGTTGCAGAGGTAGATTCTACCAATCCATCATTTATTGTTAGTGAAACTGTAAATTGTCCTGTTGAGGCATAGGTGTGAGGTGGATTAACACCTGTTGCAGATCCACCATCACCAAAGTCATCCAAAATATTTCGGATCAGTCTATCAATGTCTGTTTTGGTTACATCTGTCCAATTCTTTCCAATTCTAATTGTTATATCAACAAGGATTGCTATCTGTTTGGCCCTGGTGGATTTCTTTAGACCAAGTGTAGCCATTTCTGCATCATATTCAGTAATCAGTGCAAGATTCTCCGAAGAGAGAATATTTTCTGCCTTGGCAAATGCTCTTTGAAGCTTCCTGTCATAATCCAGTATTTGGAATTCCTGCATCAGAGGGATTACACATCTGAGGGTATTAAACACAAAAGTGAGGGCCCTCGAGGGGAATCGAACTCCTGTCCGAGGATCCACAATCCTCTATACTAACCACTGTACTACGAAGGCCACAAAAAATGGAATTTGTTTATCCTGTAATAATCTTTGAGTTCTAACTGAGAATTAGGCTGTAGATTTATTATTGACTAGGTGAAATTACTAATATGCGATTATGGTGGATTGCAATGGCAATAACTATCGGAATAACATGGGTTGGAATGAACTATCTACTTCCTTTCAAATAGTCTCAAATTTATCGATATTTCTTAATTTTGTTGATAATTCATATAACAATGATAGCGATCGCTTTAAATTTGTTATATCAAGATATTTTTCAACTTGAGAAAAGGATTCCTTACCAATAGATTGCGTTCTAGTAGAAAATCAATGGAGCCAATTGAAAGTAAGATTGAAACTGTAGAGGGTAAAAATTTTGTTTGGATTGATTTACAAAATCCTGATAGAAGTGATGTTGAGAAATTAGCTGAAAAATATAATTTTAATGCGCTAAACATCGAGGATTGTATGACAAAGTTTGAACTGCCAAAATTAGATAGTTATGATGATCACTTCTTTGTGATTCTACATTTTCCACCACTGTCACAGAAAATGGGGGTGTCAAAAAACAGTCAATTATCCATATTTGTCGGAAGAGATTTTTTAGTTACAGTACACCAGGGGGATCTTAAGCCATTAGTAGAATTGGTAGATACATGTAAAAATAATTCAGGACAGCAGAGAAAGAATAGATTATTAGAAAAGTCATCAGGACTATTACTTCATGAAATCATAGATGTTTTAGTGGATGATCTTTTACACACATCTAGAAAAATTATTGCAAATCTAGATGAAATGGAAGATAGGGTATTTGATGAAACAAAACCAGTAGCAAGAAGTATAGCTTTGCTAAGAAGGGAGATCAACCGATTAAGAAGAATTGCTAATCCATTGAAAAAATTTGTTTTAGAAATTGCAAAACAAGTAAAAAGATTTTCTGAAGAAGACGAACAACTTGGATTATACTATGACGATGTAATTGATCATATTGATAAAGTAATAGAAACATTAGAAGAATCAAGAGAAACTATGGAAATTTACAAAGATACTGATTTTGTGTTAAGTACTCAAAAAACAAACAAAGTACTTGGAATGTTGACGATTATCTTCACATTGGCTATCCCATCTACAGTAATTGGAACATTTTATGGAATGAATATTAATTTACCAGGTGGAATTGAAGATAAAACAATATTTTTAGGCCCATTTACAACTTTCATAATAATTATTATTGCATCTGCCATACCAGCAATTTTGATGTTTGTATATTTCAAAAAACTGGGCTGGATTAGTGATTAAAATCAGAATAGTTTAGATCATCTCATGAAGACTTTTACCTTGTCAAGGATATCTAGAGTCAGGAATCACAATCAAAAAACCAGAATTCTTTCCAACATCATTACATATCCCAGTAAAGATGGGATAACTATTAGCAAAACAGACGTCATCAGGATAATAATAGAAGATATCAGAGTTGGAGATAATTACCAGATTGTTCTTTTGAAGATATAAAATAAACATCAGATCAGGTGGATTAGATCAAACATTAGTAATTTCAAATAAAATATCGGTAGTAACTGTTCCATGCTTGTTGTAAATGAACATAAATTGAATATTTGTTAATATCTTGATCATAAGGCGTATCAAAAAATAGATGTCCAAAAAAGACATTGGACAAAATTGATACAAATGCAATTATAGGAATTATGAAATAAAACGTACTTTTCATCAGTCTGAATCATATCAAAATCAATGTAAATTTGTCTAAAAAATCAGATACCATACATATTAAAAAATGAGCTTAGATAAATATAAGCAATATTAACTTAGCCTATGGCCAAAATAAGAATTAGAACTGGAAGAGGTACAGGAACTATTGAAGTTGATGATGATCCTAAAAAGTGGTCAGGTGATGAATATAGAAAAATTCAAGAAGCAAGAAAAACAGCCGCAGCAAATAGAATGGTTCATACAGGTAGAGGCACAGGTTCCAGACGACTAGGTGATATACCCGAACCAAAGGTAAGACCTTCAACAGAAGGAATGACAAGAGTTACAGGTAGAGGCACAGGTTCAAGAAAGAGTACAAACAAAGGTTCAGAACAGTAAAGCCTCATTTTGCATTTTTAAAATTTTATTTCCAGATAATTAATCCTAACTTAGTTAGAATCTACTAAATTTTGATGTCAGTATTTCCGGATTTTAGTTTGTCCCAATCTGCAAGAAAGTTCTCTAGACCAATTTTTGTCAATGGGTGTTCTAACATCTTATCTAAAACTGCAGGGGGTAATGTTACTACATCTGCTCCTATTTTTGCAGCATCAATTACATGTAATGGGTGACGAATGCTTGCAACAAGAATTTGTGTTCCAAAATCATAATGTGAAAAAATTTCTTTAATTTCTTTAATGAGATGCATTCCATCTTGACCAATATCATCTAGTCTTCCAATAAACGGACTAACATATTTCGCTCCTGACTTTGCAGCAAGTAAAGCTTGATTTGGAGAAAATATCAACGTGACGTTAACAGGAATTCCCTCAGATGAAAGTGATTTACATGCTTTTAGACCATCAGGGGTCATAGGAACTTTAACAACAACGTTATCACCATATTCACGAAGATGTTTTCCTTCTTCTATCATTCCAGAATATTCAGTACTAACAACTTCCAAACTAACATCACCTTTGATGATTTTTGTAATCTCTTTCATAGCATCCTTTGGATTACCACCCTCTTTTGACATAAGGGATGGATTAGTTGTAATACCATCTAGCAAACCCATATCATTAAATTTTCTAATAGATTCAAGATTAGCAGTATCAAGAAAAATCTTCACAGTTTTTTACTCCTGATTTCTTTGACTTGTTTTGCCATATTAAAAGATGTTATTCCATGCTTTTCTAAAAGTAAGTGAATTTCATCATCTCTAGCAGATTCTCCAAACATATCTGGTGCTCCAATTCTTTTAATATGTACAGGGTATGATTCAGAAACAGATTCTGTTACAGCAGATCCCATTCCACCAATAATGTTATGCTCTTCAGTAGTTACAATACAACCAGTTTCCCTTGCAGCTTTTTCTAAAATACCATGATCAATAGGTTTTATTGAAAATATATCTAAAACTCTACAAGAAATTCCTTCTTGTTGCAATGATTCAGCTGCTTCTAAAGCCATTCTAACAGTGATTCCACATGCTGCAATAGTACAATCAGATCCATCTCTTATAGTGATTCCCTTACCAATTTGAAAATCTTGAGATTCAGAATGAACTAAAGGGGTTTTCGATCTTGCCATTCTCATATAAAATGGACCATATTCTTTTGTCATTAATTGAGTTAATTTTGAAACTGCAACAGTGTCAGCAGGAATAAAAACTCGAAAATTGGGAATTACTCTCATTATTGCAATATCTTCAATTTGTTGATGTGAGCCCCCATCAGGACCAACAGACAAACCACCATGAGATGCAACTAATTTAACATTGAGGCCATTTTTGCCTAGTGGTGATGGATAAGCAATGTTATTTCGAATTTGATCAACTGCTCTTCCAGGTAAAAATATAGCATAAGTGCTAGCAAATGGAATCTTTCCAGAGATTGCTAATCCAGCTGAAATTGTAACAAGATTTGCTTCAGCAATTCCTACATTAAAAAATCTATTTGGAAATTCTTTACCAAATTCAGAAGTTTTTAACGAATCAGTTGTGTCTGCACCTAAAACAACAATGTTTGGATTTTCTTTTCCAGCTTGAATCAAAGATTTTGAATACTCTGAACGCATATCAGTCATTATTGGTTCATTCAAAGATACCCTGCCTCCAGTGCAATTTTTTTAATTTGTTCTTGTTTTTCTCCTATGACATGTAGCCCAATCCATTTGTTTACCAGATCTTTTCCTCCTAACTCATTTGATTTATCAAGTAAAATGCGTCTTTTAGAATGTAAAACTTCATTTCTAAAATCCCTAATCGCAGCACGCACATCTTGCTGTCCAATTATAGCCCCACCTCCAACAAATACACGTGCTCCATCTGCAAAAACAGAGCCAATATTTTCAAGATTCACTCCACCATCAGCCTCAACATAGCCTGAAAAACTATGTTCTTTTAAGATAGAATTCAATCTTACCATTTTTGCATGTGTTTCTTCAATGTATTTCTGTCCAGATTTTCCAGGCACTACTGACATTACAATTAATTGATCAAGGGAATGTAGGAATTTGTATGACCATTCAGGTAATTCAGTATCAGGATTAATTGCAAGTCCCACACCAACTTGATTTTGTTTCAATAGATCATGAATCTCTCCAAAACTGGATTCATCGGTGACTTCTGCATGAACTGTAATAATATCACTTCCAGCGTCAATGTAATCTCCAACATGTTTTACAGGTTCGTTAATCATCAAATGAGAATCAAATGGAATAACAGTGAGAGGTCTTAGTTCTTTGATTTTATTATAATCAAAAGTTTTTGTAGGAACAAATTTACCATCCATCACATCAAGATGAATATAATCGGCTTTGCCGGAGACACATCTTTTAATTTCATTTTCCAGATTTGACATATCACCTGCAATAATAGATGGTGCAATCATGAATTGAGAATCTAACTCGAGATTAATCATAGGAACAAATACAGAATCAGGAGCTTTTCCATGCCATTGTGGATTATACTCCATATGTTCAATTGATTTTCCCTTTATGGTTCTGGAGATAATAATTGTAGGCACTCCTTTTGTTTCATTAGCTTTTGTAATGGCTGCACCAATTTGTTCAATTCTATGCCCGTCAATTTCAATTACATTCCAACCAAATGATCTCCATTTATCACCGGTTTTCCAACGTGATGCGTCTTTCCACATTTCAGAAAAATCATCACCTTCTAATTTTTCATCAAGAGGCATTATTATTTCAGTATAGGAATCTTGTTGAATGAAATTCCTATCAAGAAAAACAGTGAGATTATCAACTTTGTATTTTGCAGCGGCCATAGCAGCTTCCCAAATCTGACCCTCGTCGGATTCACCGTCACCGATAATTGTATAAACATGATGCTCTTTGGAATCAATTTTTGCTGCAAGTGCCATTCCAATAGAATAAGATAATCCCGTGCCTAAAGATCCCCCACAAAACTCCACACCGGGACATTTAAGATCAGGATGTCCCTGTAACCTACTTCCAAACTTTCGCAGAGTTTCAATTTCAGATTCTGGAAAATACCCTGCAACTGCCATGTTGGAAAACAAACCGGGAGCAGCATGACCTTTAGACAAAACCAAACGATCCCTATTTTTCCATTGGGGATTTTTAGGATCGAATTTCAGATATTTGTTAAATAAGCACCCAAGAATTTCTGCCATAGAAAAAGAACCTCCAGGGTGACCAGAGCCAGCTGAATTGGTTGCCTTTATTACTAATTTTCTTGCCCTAAGAACATTTTTTTTAATTTGATAGTAATTAAGTCCCATCTTGAACCTTATCTTTGCAAATTGAATAAAAATCTACTTCTGTAAAATTTTAATTGGATCGTAGTTAAATGAGAATGTGGAAATTAAAGAAAATACTCCAATTATGGTATTTGATAATCAATGTTATTTGTGTGTAAAATTTGCAAAATTAGTTGATTTTTTTGCCAAAGATAAAATTTCAATGGTAGGACATTATTCTGATTTTGGAATAAAAATCAGAACAGACATTCTAGACGAATATGCATTGAATATGTTTTGGTTTATTGATAGAAAAATTGCATATGGTGGAAGAGCGGCATTATTTCCATTACTAAAATCAATTTTATCTGAAAAAATAAAAAAACCATCAATTGTCAAAATTGATGAAGAATGTAACCAAGATTGTAAGACTGTTAAATCAATTTTTGTAAGATCATTCAGTTTGCTTACAAATAGTAAGAAAATAGTTCTAAAGTAAATCTAAATAATACTTGAAAAAATAGACAATTATTATGAGAATTAGAATTGAGAGTTCAAAAAAGAAGACTAGTCTTCTTTGTGGATTTGTATTAGAAAATTCAACCACAGTTTTAGGATTGGGAAAATTTGATGCTAAAATATCCTCAATTATCGAACAATCTGTAAAAGATATGGAAGGTAAATTAGGGAAGTTAAACATAATTCCGTTATCAGGAAAAAACTCAATTCAAAGAATTCTACTTGCCGGATTGGGTAAAAAGGAGAATATGACAAAAGATACTATCAGATCCATATCTGGAAAAATTGCTCAAAAAGCAAGAGAGTTAAAATTAAAAGAGTTTTCAATAATTGCACCTCCAAGTTTTGTAGAAAATGTTATTTCATCAGTTTCTCAGATTGTGGAAGGCTCCAAAATGGGATTATACAAATTCGATAATTTCAAATCAGAGAAATCAGAAAATTCTCCAGATTTAACAATTATTGTATCTAAATCAAATAAAATTACAAAGGCTATCAAAAATGCTGAAATTATTGCAAATGGTGCAATATTTACAAAAAGTCTTGCAAATTTACCTCCAAACAAATGTACGCCTACTACACTAGCAAATTTTGCAAAAACAATTGCTAAGAAAAATAAGCTAACATGCAAAGTTATTTCAGAACCAGAACTGAAAAAGAGAGGTTTTGGTGGAATATCAGCAGTAGGACAAGGAAGTAAAAATCAACCAAAACTAATTGTTTTAGAATATAATGGTTCAAAAAATGAAAAACCAATTGTCCTAGTAGGCAAGGCAGTAACATTTGACACAGGCGGTATTTCATTGAAGCCAGGTGACAAGATGGATGAGATGAAATTTGACAAATGTGGTGGATGCACAGTTCTTGGAATTATGAAAGCAATATCAGAGCTAAAACTATCAATCAATGTTGTTGGAATTGTTCCTTCTGTTGAAAATATGCCAGGTGGTGAGTCATACAGACCCGGAGATATTATAAAATTATACAGTGGAAAAACTGCAGAGATTCTAAATACAGATGCAGAAGGTAGACTAATTTTAGCTGATGCGTTATCATATGGAGAAAAAGTCTATTCACCAAAAGCAATAATTGATTTTGCCACATTGACAGGAGCGTGTATAGTTGCTTTAGGTACCAATGTATCTGGAATGGTATCAAATAATGAAAAACTAACAAAGAGGATTTATGATGCTTCTAGTAGAACTACAGAAGAGGTTTGGGAGCTTCCATTAAATCAAGATTACATGGATATGATAAAATCGGAAATTGCAGATATGAAAAATGTTGGAATTGGCAAAGCAGCTGGAACTATTACAGCTGCAGCATTTTTGAGAAATGCCATTGAAGATACACCGTGGGTTCACTTAGATATTGCAGGAGTTGCATGGACACAGACAGGCACAAAAGAAAAATCATATAATCCAAAAGGCGCAACAGGTTTTGGTGTAAGATTGGTTTTAGATTATTTACAAAATCTGTAGAATTAGTAGCCTCGACTATTTCTATCAGGTGTACCTACATTTGGATTTCTAAAACCATGTTTCTCCATCAGATGATTTAGAAATCGAATATCATCAGAGAAAGATTCTCCACATACAGAACAATTTGGCATTGAAATCATATCAATCCAGTTTACGAGATATTAAAAGATTGGTTAAAAACTAGAAAATGCCAGCACTGTTGCTTCCCAAGAGCTCTCGCATCTTAGTAGCACAACAGCGACGTCAGGTTTGACTTCCAAGTTCGGAAAGGGATTGGGTCGCACCCTAACGCTATGGCCGGCTTGATGAATCTTCATGAATTCTCATCTATTAACGTAACGCCAGATTTGAAATATTCAAAATAGGTATAAAGCAAAGGAAATGCCGGATTACAGCATGACACATAGGGTTGCAGTTTTGGATCAGGATCTTTGCCAACCAAAAAAATGTGGTTTAGAGTGCATAAAATACTGTCCTGTCAACAAATCAGGGGCTGAATGTGTTATTCTAAATGAAGAGTCAAAAAAGGCTCAAATTGATGAAGACATATGTAATGGATGTGGAATATGTGTCAAGGTATGTCCATTTGATGCAATCACAATTGTAAATCTAGCTAGTGAGTTAGCTACTGATAAAATTCATCAATACGGAGTAAATTCATTTCGACTATACAAGTTGCCAACTCCAAAAAAAGGTGAGGTTGTAGGACTATTAGGAAGAAACGGAATGGGTAAAAGTACAGTAGTCAACATATTATCAGGAAGTTTAAAACCGAATCTAGGAAGATATGAAAATCCTCCAGAATGGGATGAAATTTTAAAACATTACAGCGGTACAGAACTAAAACAGCATTTTGATAAAATTCAACAAAAACAAATTCGTGCATCAATTAAACCTCAACAAGTACATCACATTGCAGAAGCTTTTGAAGGGACAGGAAAAGAACTTCTAGACAGATATGACGAAAGAGGAGTCTCAAGAGAACTAATCAAAGAATTAGGATTAGAAAATTCCTTGGAACAGAGTTTAAAGGAATTAAGTGGGGGGGAATTGCAAAGAATTGCAGTTGCTGCTGCTGCATCTAAAGATGCAGAATTTTACTTTTTTGATGAACCATCTTCATACAATGATGTTTTTCAGAGAACGGGAGTTGCTCGAGTAATTCAAAATTTGGCAAGTATTGGGAAAAGTGTAATGGTTGTGGAACATGATTTAACATTACTTGATTTTCTAAGTGACTATATCGAAGTATTATATGGTGAACCGGCAGCATATGGAATTGTTTCGACAATTCTATCTACGAAAATTGGAATCAATGTATTTCTTGATGGATATTTACCAAATGAAAATGTCAGATTTAGAGACAAAAAATTTTCTTTTGATGTATCATCATCAACTACTGACATATTTGAAGAGGGGAATACAATTGTTACATATCCAAAATTAGTAAAAGAATATCCTACATTTTCAGTTACAATTGAGCCTGGTCAAGTAAGAAAAGGTGAAGTTGTAGGAATAATGGGTGCAAATGCTCTAGGCAAAACAACTATGATGAAAATGATTGCAGGAGTTGAAAAACCAGATGTGGGAAGTATTGACAAAAAAATAAAGATAGCATACAAACCACAATATCTCCAAAATGACATTGATGTAGAGGTTGTATCGGTATTAGACAAAGCAAATGGTAATCAAGTTGAAGGAAGTATGGAAGAAGAACAAATACTTGAGCCATTAAAAATTAAAAAACTATACAATAAATCTATCAAGAATCTTTCAGGAGGGGAATTGCAAAAGGTTGCAGTTGCATCATGTCTTTTACAAAAAGTAGATTTGTATGCATTAGATGAGCCATCAGCGTTTTTAGATGTAGAGGATAGAATTGCGATTGCTAAATTTATACAGAAATTTGTTCGTTCTTTTGGAAAATCTGCAATTATCATTGATCATGATTTGCAGTTGATGGATCTAGTATCAGATACGATGGTTATTTTTGAGGGCCAGTCAGGTGTATCAGGTAAAGCAACATCACCAATGCGAAAGGCTGACGCT
>Ga0102952_1000572_pt1 | contig 13516 bp, 11 predicted proteins | sample SalPon2A_C_D1_MG_FD_78506 | JGI IMG/M metagenome (GOLD analysis project Ga0102952, IMG submission 78506) | Soil microbial communities from South San Francisco under conditions of wetland restoration - Salt Pond MetaG R2A_C_D1_MG | ecosystem: Environmental > Terrestrial > Soil > Wetlands | place... | reverse complement strand
CTTCGTGATGGCCAGCCCCGACATTGCCACGCGCGTCACCCAGCCGCAGGAGGACGTGCTGCGGGTGACCTTCAACAACCCGGTGCTGCCGGGGATCAACTCGATCTCGCTGCAGAACCTGGTGGATGCGCACGGCAACGCGCTGCCCAACACGGTCTCGCCGATCGCGGCCGGGTCGCTGGTGGCCAACGCGTTCGACAACGATCCGGAGTTCCTGACGGTGGCCAACGTCGGCGGGGACATGGTGACCGCGGACTTCGTCCAGTCGCTGGACCCGGCGGAAGCCGAGGACTCGACCCGCTGGGTGCTCGAGTCGCCGCTGGGCGTGCCGGTGGACCTCTCCGGCGCCACCCTGGACTTCCGGTTGGGCACGCACACGCTGACGATCGAGGACCTGCCGGCCGACTTCCAAAACGGCGTGGCGTTCAAGTTCGAGGCCGCGACCGGCAACGAGCCCCACGACGTCGACGGCCAGACCTTCAGCGGCTCGTTCACCGGGGCGATCGGCGGCGACGCGACGGCCCCGACCGTGCTCGCCGTGACCCAGAACCGCTCGGTGGATCCTACCGGTCTGACGCTCGACGTCGCCTTCTCCGAGGACGTCGACCAGGTGACCGCGGAGACCCTGGGCAACTGGTCGGCGACCGGCGCCGACGTCACCAGTGCCACGCTGCAGACGGGTTCCGACGTCGTGCGCCTGGTGCTCGACGTGCTGGCCGTGCCCGGGGTGGCCGCCGCGGACGCGCAGAACGTCGAGGACCTGGCCGGCAACGTGATGGCCGCCCAGCTCGGCCTGACGATCGGCACCACGGACCACACTCCGCCGGCGATCCAGACCGTCTCGGTGACCGCCGTCGAAGGCGCGCTCAACGACGTGCTCGTGGTGACCTTCAACGACGACATGCTCACCGCCGACGTGCTGGTCCCCGGATCCTGGCACCTCGAGTCGCCGATCGGGACGCCGGTCGACGTGAACGACGCGACCATCACGCACACCTCGCCCCGGGTGGCGCAACTGGTGTTCGACCAGAATGCCGGGTTCAACTTCAAGGGGACGAGCGACTTCCGGCTCGGCCTGGACACGATGCGCGACGTGGCCGGGAACCCGGTGACGACGGCGACCGTAGACGGCGACGTCGTGGCCGAGACGCGGCTCCCGCTGCTGGACTCGATCTGGGTGGAGAGCGCGTTCTCCAACCGGGTGCACGTGCGCTTTGACGAGCCCTGCGACCTGCTGGACGACCTCCTCGGCCAGACCGCGTACGTCGTGCGCAACGCCGGCGGCGTCGTGAAGGGCGTGCCCACCTCGGCCGTCGTCGACGCCGACGAGTTGGGCGTCGAGCTGCTGTTCGGATTCTCGGTGATCGCCGGCGCGGACACGCTCGACGTGAACGGGGTCACGGACCTGGCGGGCAACTACCTGTTCGCGCTCGACCGCCGGGACGTGGACCCGGAGGATGCCGCCGAGGTGGCCCTCGACACCGGCGTCTCCTCGCTGACCAGCACCTCGGGCGAGGCCAACGACACGATCGCCGTGGTGTTGGATCGCCGGCCGAGCCCCTGGGGTCTGCTCGATCCCGCGAACTACGACCTGGTGCAGGGCGTCACCACCGTCGACCTCGCCAACGCCGCGTTCGCCTTCGACGGCGATCGGACGGTCAGCATCACGCTCAGCGGCAACCCGCAGCCGGCGCTGCAGACGGGCGCCAACTACACGCTCACCGTCGACGGACTGGACAGCGCCCAGGGCGTGCCCATGTCCGGCCCCGCGGCCGAGGTGGTGATGGCCGCCGGAGACGTCGTGGCGCCGACCCTGCCCGCGGGCGCGGCTCGGCTCGACGCCGCGAGCCCGGCGGACACGGTGCTGATCGACATGGACGAGGCCGTCGACCCGACCGACGCCGCGAACCCCGCGCTGTTCGACATCAACGGCGCGACGAACCCGGACCTCGTGTCCCTGGCCGGCAAGCGGACGGTGCGGGCCTGGTTCTCCGGCGGCGTCACCACCGCCGACACGCTGAACACCACCATCCGCGATCTCGCCGGTAACCCGGCGACGGCCTCCCGTGTGGTGGCCGCGGCGGACGTCTCGGGACCGCTGGTGGTCACGGTCGCCGGCGTCTCGGTTCCGAACTCGGGCGGGGACCTGGTGCAGATCGCTTTCGACGAGCCGGTCACGCCCTCCACGGCGCTGCAGGCAGGCAACTACACGGTCACCAGCGGAGCGACCATCCTCGCACTCGCGGGCTCGTTCATGGAGTACACGAGCGCCACGAACACGGTCACCATCCACCTGCCGGCGGGCCAGGAGCTCGACCCCGCCTCCGGCCTCTCGGTCACCGTCGCCAACGTCGCCAACCACTCCGGGTTGCCGCTCAGCCCGCCGGCGAACGTCGGCGGCGCGGTCACCGGCGACACCACGCCGCCCGATTTCCAGCAGGCCTTCGTCAACTACCGGGAGGACGCTTCCGGTCTCGTGGCGGACGTGCTGTTCGACGAGGACGTGGACCCGGCGTTCACCACCGATCCGCTGAACTGGGTGCCCTCGGGCGGTCAGTTCGTGATGTCCGTGGATGCGCTGAGTGGAAAACTCTTCCGCCTGCACCTCGACCTGCCCCTGGGCCCCGCGGACACGCTGGACCTGGCGGGGCTGGGCGACGTGGCCGGAAACGTCTCCGGGGCGATCTCGATCGCGCCCGTCCAGTAGGCCCGTGGAAGTCCTCGGGATGGCCTCTGGAACGCTCCGGGCCGGCTGGGAAGGCGGCCTCCGTTCATCTTCAGATTCCCGGTCCCCCGGCTCGATAGGTCGGGATCGGCAACTCCTCCTGCCGGGCGACGGTCCCTCCGTCCCTCCATGCGCCGGGGGAGCAAGCGCGAGAAGGTAGGGCTTCGGTGCTGCAGCAGGACACTACTGGAAAGAACGTGATGGTCGAGGAGGCCGTCTCCCAGCTGACCGATTTCGGCAGCGAAGGGGCGCGGCCCACCGTCCAGGAAGAGGTCGAGCGTGCCGCCTCCGAGTTCGATCGGGGGACGATCAAGGCGTACTGCGCGGCCCTGGTCGAGCACCTCGAGCAGGCGCCGGACAGTCTCGCCGAGCTCGAGGCCCTGATCGTGCTGGGACTGGCTCACCCCCCGATGATGTCGCGCTACCGCATCCAGATCGCCCAGGAGGGCCGGCGGCTGGCGCACCTGCTCGAGGCGGCCGGCATGGTCGACCGCGCGCAGGAAGTGCTCGAGATCGTCTCGCACGAACAGCCGGGGAACCGCCGCGTCGACCAGGACCTGGCCTCGATGATGCGGCGCACCGGCAACGTCGACCGCCTGGTCGATCGCTACGTACGTCGCGCCGAGGAGGCCATGGCCGACGGCCGGCGCCGCGACGCGATCACCTGGCTGCGGGAGATCCTGCTGCTGGACCGCTCGCGCTCGGACATCGCGCGGATGATCCGCGACCTGCAGTACGAGGAGCGGGAGATCAAACTCGCCTGGCGGCGCCGCCTGCGCATCGCCGGCATGCTGGTCGTGGTCGCCGGGTTGGCCGCGGGCGTCGTGTTCCGCGAGCTGCACATCCAGAGCACCTACGCGAACCTCACGCCGCAAATGGGGAACAGTCGCCAGGACCTGCAGTCCCGGCTGAACAACCTCGACAGCCTGATCAACTCCAACCCGCTGTGGCTGGGCATGTTCCAGGCCGGTCGCGAGCGCGCGGACCTCCGCAAGCGCATCGCGGAGCTCGACGCGGCGGCCGCGCAGGACGCCCTGCGCGAGGCCGACCAGCGCGCGACCCGGGTCCTCGAGGCGGAGTCGGCGCGCACGAAAGGCCTGCTGCTGCTCGAGCAGCGGGACTTCCAGGGAGCGGCCCAGGAGTTCGCCGAGGCGCTGGGCGTCGCCCCCGCCGACTGGAGCGAGCGCGCCCGCGTCGCCGCCGACCTGGAGGCGATCTCCGAGCTCACCCCCGAACAGGTGCAGCGGCTGCGGGGGGATGCTCGATGAGCATCGCCCGCAAGTGGATGTCGCTGACGCGCCTGAAGAAGGCGCGCCGCTACCTTGCGGAGGATCCCTCCGTCGCCAACTACCTGGCGCTGGCCAACGAGCACGCGCGACGTGACGAGATGCTCGACGCGGCGCGGGTCTGCGAGGAGGGGCTCAGCGTCTACGGCGGCAACGGCGAGCTGACGCGGCTGGCCACGCGCGTGCGCCAGCTGTCCCTGGAGGATCGCACCCGGCAGCTCTCCCGGGAGCTGCGCGAGGCGCCGCGCCCGGCGCTCTACAAGGAACTGGCCGAGGTCCATCTCGAAGCCGGTCGCATCGAACGCGCCGAGGAATGCGCGGCGGAGTGGTTCAAGGCGACCGAGGACGGCGAGGCGCAGCTGCTCTGCGCGCGCGCGCGGCTCGAACGCTTCTTCACCGACCGCCGCCGCGAGGACGGGCGCGTGGCCGCGCAGCTGCTGGATTCCGCCGAGCGGCTCCTGCCCCGCGACCCTCGGCCGCTGAACCTGCGGCTGAGCTTGACCCTGCGCCTGGGCGTCTACGGCGAGGCGCGCAGCCTGGTCTCGCGCCTGCTGGAGCTGCAGCCCGGCGACCCCCAGCTCGAGGCGCGCTTCCGCAGCCTGAGCTCCGCGCCCGGAGGTCACGGAGACCTCGAGAAGGCGCTGCGCGAGGTCGAGCGCACCGGCGCCCTCGTCGACGATCAACCGGAGCGCGTCAGCGCCCCGAACAGCCGCTCCATCCGGCCGCGGCTCAAGGAGCTCGCGACCCACGCCGGGGTCCGCGCGGTGATGTTCGAGCGCGGCTCCACGGCCCTGGTCCAGGGTCCGAAGGGCCCGACCGCGGAACGCACCGCGCGCTGCGTGCGCGAGGTGGTCAACCACAGCCGCACCGCCGCCCGCCGCCTGGGCCTCGGCCAGGCCTTCGAGATCGAGGTCGAGGGCGACTTCGGCTGCCTGCTCGTGGCGCCCGACGAGATCGGCTCCGCCTCGATGTGGTTCCAGGGATCGGTCGACGACTGGCACCGCCGCAGCCTCCACGAACTGATGGGGGCCGGTGCGTCCCTGCCGGGAGGCGCGTCGTGATCGAAGTCCTCGAGCCCCTGGTGGCCATCCCCGGCGTCCGTCTGGCCGTGCTGGTCTCGTCGGACGGCGTGCCCGTGGTGCTGCGCACGCCCGCGCCGATCGAGGGCGAGCGCACCTCCCTGGAGGAGAACACGGACTCCCTGTCGGGCCTCGCCGCCGCCTGGCTGGGGAGCGTCACCGCCTCCCTGGCGCCGCTGTCCTGGAACGCGCCCGCGAGGGTCGTCCTGCGCGCCGCGCGGGGAACCATCGTGATGGCGCACGCTCCCGGAGCGACGCTGATGGTGCTGCTCGAGCCGGGAGCGACGGCCGACGCCCTGCGGCTCCCGATGGAGGGCACGGTGGCGCGCCTGGAGCGGATGCTCCGCCGCCGCGTCGACCCGCCGGGACCCGCTCCGGCCCCGGCTCCGCCGCCTTCCTTGCCCGCGATTCCCGCGGCCCCCGACGAGACTCACAAAGGTCTGGGCATGACCCCGGCCGATACAACGCAAGTACCCACCCCGCGCCAGTTCCCGGGATAACTCCATGGTCCAGATCAACTTCGCCCAGCGCCAGGTCAACGCCAAGATCGTCTTCTACGGCCCCGGCATGTCCGGGAAGACGACGAACCTCGAAATCGTCCACCAGCGGGCTCCCGAGGGGAACCGTGGCGATCTGACGAGCATCAGCACGGACGGCGATCGCACGCTGTTCTTCGACTTCATGCCCCTGGACCTGGGAACGGTCGCGGGGATGAAGACGAGCTTCCAGATCTACACCGTCCCCGGACAGGTCTACTACAACTCGACTCGCAAGCTCGTCCTGCAGGGCGTCGACGGCGTCGTGTTCGTGGCCGACTCCTCCGCGTCGATGGTCGAGGAGAACCTCGAATCGCTGCGCAACCTCGAGGAGAACCTCAACGAGTACGGCAAGAGCCTGGCGACGGTCGCGCACGTGATCCAGTTCAACAAGCGCGACCTCCCCGACGCCCTGCCCGTCGACGAGATGAACGCGCAGCTGAACCAGCACAACGCGCCCTGCTTCGAAGCCGTGGCCAACACGGGTCAGGGCGTGTTCCCGACGCTCAAGGCCCTCGCGGCGCGCGTGCTGGAGAGCATCCACTCCTCCTCCGGCTCGCCGAAGCCGCAGGCCGCGCCGGCGCCGAGGCAGCAGACTCCCGCGCCCTTGCCGCCCCCGGTCGCCCCGATGGCCCAGCCGGCCGCTCAGCCGCCGGCGCCGATGCCCAGCCCGCCCGCCGCGCAGCCGTACCAGCAGCAGCCGGTGCCGCAGCAGCCCTACGCGCCCGCGGCCCAGGCGCCGATGCCCGGCCAGCCGATGGCGCAGCCGGCCATGGCCCAGCAGCGGGTCGATCCGATGGCGCAGACGAACTTCCAGCCGATGCCCTCGCCCGCCTCGCAGATGCCGCCGCAGCAGGGCTATCCGCAGCAGCAGCAGCCGGCGCAACCGTCGCTGACGATGCAGCAACCGTACCCGCAGCAGCAGCAGGCCCAAGCCATGCCGCAGCCGCTGCCGCCGATGGCCCACCCGGTCCAGCAGGCCATGCCGGCTCAGCCGCAGATGGCCCAGCCGTCCCGCGGGAGCTTGCAGATGGCGCAGGACCAGGCCACGGCGCGCAGGGCCGTGGGTCGCCCGATGTCGCAGCCGTCCCAGCAGGCGCAGCCCGCCGCCCCCAGCCGCAAGCCGGCTCCCGCGGCGACGCCCCGAGCGCTCGAGAGCACCCGCTTCCGTCCGCGCACCGCGCGCCCCGAGCCGCGTCCGACCCCGGCGGCCAAGCCCGGCGGGAACAAGCTCTTCACGGGTCTCTTCGTCGTGCTCGCCCTCGCCGTCGGCGCGGTGCTCACGAAAGTGGTCTTCACCTTCTTCTAGGAGAACGTCCCCATGGTCAAGGACCAAGAACTGCGTAGCGACCGGCTCGTCTTCTACGAGCAGGACGTGGAGCGCCTGGAGGGCGAACTCGATGCCTTCCTCGAGCTCTCCAACGCCAAGTGCGCGATGCTCATCGACAAGGAGGGCCACCTGGTGACCCGCCGCGGCGAGACGCTGCACCTGCAGATGGAATCGATTTCGGCCCTGATCGCGGGGTCGTTCGCCGCCACCAAGGAAATGGCCCGCCTGCTCGGCGAGGAGGAGTTCTCGATCCTCTTCCACCAGGGCGTGCGCGACAGCATCCAACTCCAGTTGATCGGCGAACGCACGCTGCTCGCGGTGCTGTTCGACGAGCGCACGAACCTGGGTCTGGTGCGCTTCTACTCCCAGGAGTCCTCGCGTCACCTGACCGCGATCTTCGAGGAGATCCTCGGCCGGGAGCCCGTCGAGGGCACGGGGCTCTCCTCCGACTTCTCCGCCGACGCGGCGGCCGCGCTGGACAACCTGTTCTAGGCGGCATCGCCCAGCCTCCGGACGGCCCGGAGCCCCCAGGGGTCCCGGGCCGCTTCGTCGGCAGACACCGGGCCCCGGTCGGCGGGAAGCCGGCTCGGGCCGTTCTCGGGGGCCTGCGGCGTCCTCCGCGGCTGTCGGCCCCTTGGGGCTTGCCCGGGGCCGCCGGGGCGGCTACCTTCTCCGCCCCTGTCCCGGCCCAGGCGGCCGTCGGACGTCGATCGACCCCAAGAGCGCGGAGCAGTAGGTCATGGCCCGGGTTTGCGATTATTGCGGCAAGCGGACGGAGAGCGGTGCCAGCATCGCCCGCCGCGGTCTGCCCAAGAAGAAGGGCGGCGTGGGCCTGCGGATCACCGGTCACACCCTGCGGAAGTTCCGCCCGAACATCCAGCGGGTGCGCGCCGAGGTGAACGGCGAGGTCAAGCGGGTGCGGATCTGCACCCGCTGCCTGCGCGGGGGCAAGATCACCAAGCCCGGGGCCACCAGGGTCGCCTCGGCCTGAGCCCCGACCCCGCGCCTCCATATATAGGAGCCGGGTTCCCGGCGGGCGCCTGCGCGCGCCCCCGATCGCGAGGCCGGCCGGCGCCCCGGCGGCGACCGCCGCCCCCGAGGGCGGGAGCGGGGAGCGCCGCGCGGGCCCTGCGGTGTGGATTTTTCGCTCTGCCGCCCGTTTTTGGGAAAAAAAATGTGCGCGTTCCCAGGCGCGCCTCGGCGGCGGATTTTCCGCTGCGCGAGCGGCCCCCGGTCCGCGCCGCGAGAGCGCGCTCGAGCGGTCCGTCGCGTCGCGCGTCCTGCGTCCTCCGGAGTTGCGGAAACATCCGTACGACGCGCGTAAGTTGCTTGGGAGAAAAGCAGTTAGACGAACGCACAAGGTGCGCGCGCGCGGCTCGATCGCGCTGGGGGACCGGCGCGTGCGGTCGGTCGACGCGCGCGTCGGCGCGCGTGTCGAGCGCGCGCTGGAGACGCGTTCGAAGCCTCGTGCGAACGCGTTTTCGGGGCGCTCGGTGGGGCTGAACTTTTCAATTGGCTGGAAAGCCGAGCGGCGTGGGAGCCGATGGTGGGCTTGATGTCGTGAGAAAGGCACCAATGGTGCCTGGTTCTAGATTCAGGCCCCAACGGAGAAATCTCTAATGGCAAAACGCAAGAAGAAGGCCACGAAGCGCAAGGCCACGAAACGCAAGGCGACCAAGCGCAAGGCTACGAAGCGCAAGGCGACCAAGCGCAAGGCCACGAAGCGCAAGGCGACCAAGAAGAAGGCCACCAAGAAGCGCGCGAAGCGTCGCGCGAAGAAGGCCTAGGCCTGGCCTTCCGTCCTCGCGGTGAACAAGAGTCAGCTCGTGGCCCACGTGGCCGAGGAGCTTCGAACCTCGAGGCTCGGCGCCGCGCGTCTCGTTGATGCGGTGGTCGCCGGAGTGCTCAAGGGCTTGCGCGAGGACAGGAGTGTGACGATCGCCGGTTTCGGCACGTTCGAGGTGAAGGAGCGCAAGGCTCGCACCGGACGCAACCCCCACACGGGGGAGCCGATCCAGATCGCCGCTGGCCGCCGGGTGGGGTTCCGCATGGGCAAAGCTCTGCGGGAATCCGTCTGAGGCCGACTCCAGACCCACCTCACAGCAGCCGGTTCTCTCTTCGCGGGGGAGCCGGCTGCTCTCTTTCGCCCCGGGGCCCGCTCAGCTGCCCGCGGCGGCGGCCCGCTGCTCGAGGGCGGCGATCTCGGCGGCGACCGTCGCGTCGTCGATCTTGGCGAACAGGCCGCGCACCTCGCCGAGCGGGCGACCGGCCTCCAGGCCCCGCCAGGCGCCCGGACGGGGCACCCCCGGGCAGGGCTGGTCGCGGACCTCGGAGTCGTGGCCCAGCATCGCCCACAGGGCCTGCGCCTTCTCGGGCATGAACGGCGCCGACCAGCGCGCGACCCAGGAGATCCACTCGCAACAGGTGGCCAGCACGCTGCCCGCGAGCTCGGGGTCGGTCTTCTTCAGCGTCCACGGCGCCATGCGGTCGACGAACACGTTCGCCACCCGGGCGTTCTCGATCAGTTGCTCGGCGGCCCGGCGGAAGCGGAAGGCGCGCACGTGCTCGGCGGGATCGCCGAAGGGCCCGCACTCGCAAAGCAGGACCCGGTCCAGCTCTTCCTCGTGCTCCGCGCGCAGCGCGGGAATGCGGCCCTCGAAGTGCTTGTCGACGAAGCGCAGCACGCGGGTCGCCAGGTTGCCGATGGTGTCGGCCAGGAGCGCGTTGGCGCAGTTCTGGAACTCCGTCCAGTTCCACTCGCTGTCCTTGGTCTCCGGCATGCTGGAGATCAGGTAGAAGCGCGCGACCTCGGCGTCGTACCGCTCGAAGAAGGCGTCCAGCGGGATGGTCCACTGGCCCGAGGTCGAGAACTTGCCGCCCTGGAGGTTGTAGAACTCGTTGGCCGGCACCTGCCAGGGAACCACGAAGCCCTCGTGCTGGCCGTAGAGCATCGCCGGGAAGACCAGGCAGTGGAAGGGGATGTTGTCCTTGCCGATGAAGTGCACCAGCCGCGTCTCGGGGTCCTTCCACCAAGGCTCCCAGGCGTCCGGCTCGCCGCGCTCGGCGGCCCACTGCTTGGTGAACGACAGGTAGCCGATGGGCGCGTCGAACCAGACGTAGAGCACCTTCCCGGTCTCTTCGCCGGCGATGTCCGGCGGCACCGGGACGCCCCACTTCATGTCCCGCGTGATCGCCCGCGGCCGGGTGTCGGCGAGCATGTTCTTGATGAACGCGGCGACGTTCGGCTTCCACTCGTGCTGCTCGACCCAGGGCCCGAGGAACTCGTCGCGCAGCTTCGGGAGGTCGAGGTACCAGTGCGTGGTCGAGCGGCGCTCCGGCGCGTTGCCGCAGACCTTGCAGCGCGCCACGGGCATCTCCAGCGGGTCGATCCAGCTGCCGCAGCGCGGGCACTCGTCGCCGCGGGCCCGCTCGAAGCCGCACTTGGGGCAGGTGCCCTCGACGTAGCGGTCGGCCAGGAACATGTCGTCGGTGGCGCAGAACAACTGCTCCGAGGCCTGCTTCTGCACGTAGCCGCCGGCGTCGAGGCGCCGGAAGAACTCCTGCGAGGTGGCGACGTGCTGGGGACAGACGCTGGTGCCGGAGAAGATGTCGAACTCCACGCCGAGGCGTTTCAGTCCGTCGTGGATGACCTCGCGCCAGTGGGCCACGTACTCGGGGTAGGGGACGCCCTCCCGTTCGGCGCCGATGGTGATCGCCACCCCGTGCTCGTCGCCGCCGCAGACGAAGAGCACGTCCTCGCCCTGCATGCGCAAGGTGCGCACGTAGACGTCGGCGGGCAGGTAGGCGCCGACCATGTGGCCGAAGTGCTGGGGGCCGTTCGCGTAGGGCAGGGCGCTGGTGACGGTGTAGCGGGTCATGGAGCGGGGATTCTAGCCCGGGGAGCCGGGTCGGACGGACCCTCGCTGCGGCGCATGAACCCCTTGTCCAGGCGGCACACCAGCCACAGGCCGCCGACCGAGGCCGCCGGCACCATCACCACCGGCCCGATCACCGGGATCACGAACAGCAGGCTGGCCACGACGCCGTAGGCCACCACCGCGGGCAGCTGGTGCAGGGTGAAGGAGATGCGCGCCCGGAGGCTCCACTGGCGCCGCGAGAAGGGGATGTCGAGCAGGCTGAGCGCGGTGGTGAATCCCGCCGCCCCCCCGAACAGCACGTAGCCCAGCACCGGCACCAGCTTCAGCGGCAGGAAGAACAGCAGGATCAACCCGGCGACGATCGCCGCCTTGACGCTGACCCACAGCGTGCCGCCCTCCACCTGGATCACCCAGCGCAGCCACTTGCCGTACTCGCGGTGCACGAGCGCGGCGACGAGGAACGGCAGCGGCACCCCGACGACCAGCACCGTCCAGGCCTGCCAGCCGCTCTTCCAGTACCAGAACCCGACCGCCGCCAGGGAGAGGACGGCCAGCACGGCGCTGATCCGGGCGCAGCGCTCGGCCGGCAGCTGCGTCGGGCGCTGCAGGTCGTCGCGGGGATTCTTGCCGAACCAGCGCCGCTCGAGGCGGCCGTGGATCTCGTCGAGGAAGGGACCGGCGATCGCCTCGTAGACGATCGAGAAGGCCCACAGACCGGCCAGCGAGGAGACCACCAGGAACACCAGCACGCCGCTCGCCTGCGCCAGCCAGGTGATGAAGGCGCTGCGCAGCAGCCAGTCGCTGGCGCGGTCCCACCAGCCCTCGGGCAACTGCAGGTCCGCGGTGGGCTGCGCGCGGACCTTTTCGATCAGCGGCGAGACCAGCGACCAGAACCACCAGAACAGCCCGACGAACGCCGCCACGGTCAGCATCAGCGGCGGGATCAGCCAGCGCTTCACGCGCGGCGTGGAGCTCAGGTAGTAGAGCCCCCGGGGCATCGCCGCGAGGCCGGTCGCGATCCCGCCGAAGGCCGTGGGACGCTTGTCCCGCAGGCTCGAGTCCGCGCTGGTCAGCCCGCAGTGCGGACAGCTCGCGGGCACCGCCGGATCGGCGTCCGGGGCGTCGTAGCCGCAGAGGGGACAGGGGAGCACCTTCATCGGGATGCGCATTAAGGGCCGCGGGAGCCCCGGGGACCAGCCCCCGGCTCGAGTTGCGCCGCGGCGGCGACGATTCCCCTCGGCCCCGCTCGGCGATGCGGGCTAGAATGCTCGCCGAAATCGTCGCCGCTGGGGGCTGCGGGCGGTTTCGCTCCTCCTCGACGACCAGGACGGCAAGCCATGGGTACCTTCCGCGAACTCGATTTCTTCCACCTCGACCAGGAGTACTCCGAGGACGAGCGCATGGTGCGCGACACCGTGCGCTCCTGGGTCACCGACCGCTACTTGCCGATCGCCATGGAGCACTTCGAGGCGGGCACCTTCCCCCTCGAGCTGACCGCCGAGCTGGCCGAGCTGGGCCTGTTCGGGCCCACCACGCCGGAGCAGTACGGCGGCGCCGGACTGAACAACGTCGCCTACGGCCTGATCTGTCAGGAGCTCGAGCGCGGCGACTCCGGCCTGCGGTCGTTCGTCTCCGTGCAGGGCTCGCTGGTGATGTACCCGATCCTGGCCTACGGCAGCGAGGAGCAGAAGCGCCACTGGCTGCCCAAGCTGGCGTCGGGCGAGGCGATCGGCTGCTTCGGCCTGACCGAGCCGGACTTCGGCTCCAACCCCGGCGGCATGACGACCACCGCCGTCAAGGACGGCGACGACTGGATCCTCAACGGCCGCAAGATGTGGATCACCAACGGCACGTGCGCGCACGTGGCCGTGGTCTGGGCGCGGACCGAGGACGGCATCCGCGGCTTCCTCGTCGAGGCCGGCACCCCCGGCTACACCGCGCCCGAGCAGAAGCACAAGTTCAGCCTGCGTGCCTCGATCACCTCCGAGCTGGTGCTCGACGAGGTGCGCGTCCCCGACAGCGCCCGGCTGCCCGAGGGCAATGGCCTGCGCGCGCCCTTGGGCTGCCTGACCCAGGCGCGCTACGGCATCGCCTGGGGCGGCATCGGCGCGGCGCTCGCCTGCTTCGACGAGGCGTTGCAGTACGCCGGCGAGCGGATCGTCTTCGACAAGCCGCTGGCCGGCTTCCAGCTCCCGCAGAAGAAGCTCGCCGACATGGCGACGCAGATCACCTGCGGCCAGATGATGTCGCTGCGCCTGGGCCGCCTGAAGGACGCGGGCACGCTGACCCCCGATCAGGTCAGCATGGCCAAGCGCAACAACGTGCATCTCGGCCTGGAGGTCGCGCGCACCTGCCGCGACATGCTCGGCGCCAACGGCATCAGCCTCGAGTACCAGGTCGGCCGGCACCTGTGCAACTTGGAGTCGGTGATCACCTACGAGGGGACGCACGACATCCACACGCTGGCCGTGGGACACGCGCTGACCGGGCTGCCGGCGTACCGGTAGCGGCAGCTTCCCAAGAACCCGGCGCCGCGCCGTGAGGTTCCCTCCCGAGACCCGCTCGACGGGCTTGATCCGAGCAACCGCAACAGGAAGTCGCGGAATCCCGAGACCGCGTTCACCGGGCTGCCGTCGGGAGCGCGAAGACTCTCGGGGAGGCTGAAGAAGGCGCGGAAGACGT
>Ga0102952_1000571_pt1 | contig 13520 bp, 18 predicted proteins | sample SalPon2A_C_D1_MG_FD_78506 | JGI IMG/M metagenome (GOLD analysis project Ga0102952, IMG submission 78506) | Soil microbial communities from South San Francisco under conditions of wetland restoration - Salt Pond MetaG R2A_C_D1_MG | ecosystem: Environmental > Terrestrial > Soil > Wetlands | place... | reverse complement strand
TAACCATGAAAATATTATAATTGTGTGGAATGATGACCCGTTTTGATGAAATTGAGAGCCTGTGTCTTCAGGACGATCTGGATTTCGGTGCTGCGGAATGCCATGGCATCCTCAGCGGCCTTATTTGTGCGGCCGGACCGGTGGATAGCGTACACTGGCTGACACTGCTTTATGAGGATGTAAACAAAATCGACAATAATGATCGCGCCCTGCTGGAGCAGGTCTACCAGCAAACTATGCAACAACTGAGCGGCGATGAACTGGGTTTTCAGTTAATGCTGCCGGATGACGAGCAGTCATTGAGTCAGCGCACGCTGGCATTGACGGACTGGTGTCGCGGTTTTCTTTACGGCATCAGTGCCGCCAACCTGAAACTGGGCCCGGACCTGCCTGACGATGTTAACGAGATCATCCATGACCTGACACAGATATCCGCTGCCGACTACTCTGATGATCAGGATGAGGATAATAATGAGGCTGAAAACGCCTACATGGAACTAACAGAATACATCCGAGCAGGCACAATGTTAATTTACACGGAATTGCAGGTCCCGGCGCGGCCGTCACCAGACAGTACCGTATTGCACTAGCCAACCGCCGACCAAAGACAGAACGGGCAAACCATGACCAGATATAGCCGTCGACGTAAACGCCTGATGCAGGCAATGGGCCACGACAGCATTGCCATCCTGCCAGCGAGCCCGGTCAAACTGCGTAATCGCGATGTCGAGTATCCCTACCGTCCTGACAGTGACTTCTATTACCTGACCGGCTTTCCGGAGGCCGATGCCGTCATGGTGTTGTTGCCGGGTCGTCGCTCGGCTGAATACCTGTTGTTTTGCCGCAGCCATGACCCGGCGACCGCCCTGTGGAATGGTCCGATGGCGGGACTGGAAGGTGCGTGTAATATCTACGGCGCCGATGATGCCTTTCCCATCGATGATATCGATGACATCCTGCCGGGCCTGCTGGAAGATCGTAAAAAAATATTCTATACCATGGGTAGCCACCCGGAGTTCGATGCCCACCTGACGGAATGGTTGAACCATGTGCGTGGAAAATCCCGTAGCGGTGTAACAACGCCTGAAGAGATCGTCGTTCTAGAACATTTCATCCATGAGATGCGCCTGTTCAAGGACCGGGGTGAAATATCGGCGATGCGTCAGGCGGCGAGGATATCGGCGCAGGCCCATTGCCGTGCCATGCACTCGTGCCGGCCAGGGATGATGGAATATCAGCTCGAGGCCGAGCTGCTGCACGAATTCATCAGTCACGGTTGCCGTGAACCGGCATACCCGAGCATCGTTGGTGGCGGCAACAATGGCTGCGTCCTGCACTACACCACCAATAACGCCGAATTGCATGATGGTGATTTAGTCCTGATCGATGCCGGCGCCGAATTCCAGGGTTACGCCGGTGACGTAACCCGCACCTTCCCGGTCAATGGTCGCTTTAACCCGATACAGAAGGCCCTGTATGAACTGGTTCTGAAGGCCCAGCTGGCCGCCATCGACAAGGTGCGGCCCGGCAACCATTGGAACGACCCCCACCAGGCCGCGGTCAGGGTGTTGACACGGGGCCTGATCAAACTGGGTCTGCTCAAAGGTGAATACCGGGATCTGATCAAGGACGAGGGCTATCGTCGTTTTTATATGCACCGTACCGGCCACTGGCTGGGTATGGATGTCCATGACGTCGGTGACTACAAGATCGATGGTGTCTGGCGACTGCTGGAACCCGGCATGGTACTGACGGTTGAACCCGGCGTGTATATTCCGGCCGGCAGCCGCGGGGTGGCAAAAAAATGGTGGGGGACGGGTATTCGCATCGAGGATGATGTCCTCGTCACCCGCGATGGCTGCGAAGTGCTGAGCCGCGCAGCACCGAAATTCGTGGCTGATATTGAAGCACTGATGGCGAACGGTTAAGCTGAACCGATGACAAGCGCGCTCGATTATGATGTCGTGATCATCGGTGGCGGTCTGGTCGGCGGCACACTGGCCTGTGCGCTCAGCGGCCAGGACCTGCGTATCGCTCTGGTCGAGGCCTGGCCGTTTGAATCGGATCAACAACCGAGCTACGACGATCGCAGTATCGCCCTCGCCTATGGCTCACGGCGTATCCTCGAAGGCATTGGCCTATGGCCGCAACTCGCCCCACAGGCGACCGCCATTCACAGGATTCATGTTTCCGATCGCGGCCACTTTGGTTTAACCCACCTCGATTGTCACGACAGCGGCCATGATGCACTGGGTTATGTCATCGAAAACAGGGCCATTGGCAATGTCTATGCCACAGCACTGGAAGCACAGCCCGGGCTCGACATCCTGTGTCCGGCTGAACTGGTATCACTGCAGACAGACGCGCAACAGGCCAGCGTCACCGTACGGCAGGGGACGAAAACCCGCCAACTCAGCGCCCGTCTGTTGATCGGCGCCGACGGCGGACATTCGGCTGTGCGCCGACTCTGTGACATCGGCAGCCGCCACTGGGACTATGGTCAGAGTGCGATTATCGCCAACATCACCCCGGAGCAAGCACACCGACACGTCGCCTATGAGCGCTTCACCGATACGGGTCCACTGGCGCTGTTGCCGATGTCCGGGCAACGATGCTCACTGGTGTGGACGGTCCGCAATGACTCGGTCGAATCGCTACTGGCGCTCGATGACGATGCCTTTCTGGGGCTTTTACAGCAACGTTTCGGTCAGCGACTGGGCCGATTATTACACTGCGGACACCGCAACAGCTATCCGCTACAGCTGATCCGTGCCCGACGCCATCAGACACCACGCGTGGCATTGATTGGTAATGCCGCCCATACCCTGCATCCGATCGCCGGCCAGGGATTCAATCTCGGCATCCGTGATGTCGCAGCACTGGCCCAGGTACTCGAGGAAGCTGCACGACAGGTGCAGGATATCGGTGCACCGGCAGTACTCGAACATTATGAACAATGGCGCCACAAGGATCAGCGCCACATCTCCGCACTGACCGATACGCTGGTACGGGTGTTTTCAAATAATTTCACGCCGTTGGTACTGGCCCGAAATGCCGGACTACTGGCGCTGGACCTGGTGCCGCCGTTAAAACGCCATCTGACCCGCCAGGCCATGGGCCTGGCGGGTCGGCTGCCGCGCCTGGCTCGCGGTCTGCCGTTATGAAGACGGCACGGCATTACGATCTGGTGATTGCCGGCGCCGGCATGGTAGGCGCTACGCTGGCCAATGCCCTGGCAGACAGCGGCATGCACATCGCCATTATTGAACCCCAGCCAGCGCAAATGGCCTGGGCCAGCGACAGTGTCGACCTGCGCGTGTCGGCCATCAGCCTGGCCTCGCAACAAATCTTCGAACAACTTCAGGTCTGGTCATCAATGCAGACACTGGGCGTCAGCCCCTTTCTGAACATGTGCGTGTGGGAGAGCGGTAACATTGGCAGCGGCGGCGAAATCCACTTCGACAGTGCCGATATCGGTATGCCGCAACTCGGTCACATCATTGAGAACCGGGTTATACTCGCGGCACTGCTGCAACGGCTGCAGGACCATGACAACATCGAACTGCTATGCCCGGTGCGCCTGACAAGTCTGCAGCATTACCCGGATCATGTTACGGTATGCATCGACGACGGCCGCACACTGAACACGCGTCTGCTGGTCGGCGCCGATGGTGGCCGCTCATCCGTCCGTCAACTGGCCGGGATCGAGACACGCGGCTGGAGTTACCGGCAACACGCCGTCGTCACCGTCGTTGAAACCGAACGGCCACATCAACAAACCGCCTGGCAACACTTCATGCCCGGCGGGCCTTTGGCCTTTCTGCCGCTGGCCGACGGCCGCTCATCGATTGTCTGGTCAGCAACACCGACGCAGGCGGAACAATTACTGGCCTGTGACGAGGCCACTTTTCACCGGCAACTGGGCGCGGCCTTCGATTTCCGCCTGGGCATCATCAACGCAAGTCTGCAACGGGCCAGCTTCCCGTTGTTGCTGCAACATGCCCGCGATTATGTACGTCAGCGAATCGCCCTGATCGGCGATGCCGCGCATACCATCCACCCGCTGGCCGGCCAGGGCGTCAACCTCGGCCTGCTCGATGCCGCAGCGCTGGCCGAGGTGATACTCGATAGCGTCAGCGATCAACAGGACCCCGGCGGCCAGCGCTCGTTGCGTCGTTATGAACGCTGGCGCAAGGGTGACAACCTGCTGACGATGGCTGCCATGGACGGTTTCAAGCGCCTGTTCGGCAGCCCCAGCGAACCGCTACGCTGGATACGCAGCAACGGTCTGAATCTGGCCGACAGCCTGCCGCTGATCAAACAGCAATTGATGTACCAGGCGATCGGCCAAAAAAGGGATTTACCCCGTATAGCAAGGTCGGCATACTAGGACGACTCTGATGAATGATGATTTTGTCATTTCGAGCAAAGCGAGAAATCCCGCCTTTATAAAATGCCTGGTTATAGATTAAAAAAAAAGTTGTCCACCGACATGCGGCAGCGAGTCGCTTTGCTCGAAACGACAAGTAAGTGGTGAACAACGGCAGCCATGACCGAAATCACATCGATCAATCTGTTTGATATCCTCGCGATACTGATCACGCTGTCGGCACTGTTCAGTTACGTCAATCACCGTTTTATCCATCTGCCGACGACCATCGGCCTGATGCTGATCGCCCTGCTGATGTCGCTGGCTATCGTCGTCCTCGACAGCCTTGGACCCGGCCTGGGCCTGGCAGAGCGAATCAGGCCGTTGATGAATTCCATTGATTTTAATACCACGCTGATGCACGGCATGCTCAGTTTCCTGCTGTTTGCCGGGGCGCTGCATGTGAATTTAAACGATCTGGCCAGCAACAAGTGGGTCATCGGCATCCTTGCCACTGTCGGCGTGTGTCTGTCGACACTGATCATCGGCTATATCGGCCACTGGGTCCTGGCCAAGATCGGCATCGACCTGCCGTTGATCTACTGCCTGTTATTCGGCGCCCTGATCTCACCCACCGATCCCATCGCCGTACTGGCTATCCTCAAGTCCGCCGGTGCATCGAAAAGCCTGGAGACCAAGATCGGTGGCGAATCCCTGTTCAATGACGGTGTCGGTGTCGTGGTCTTTGTGGTATTGCTGGGTATCGCCAGTGGTGGTCAGTTGATCAGCACCTCCTCGATCATGCTGTTGTTTGCCCAGGAGGCCATCGGCGGAATCGTCTTCGGTCTGATGCTGGGCGGCATCGCCTATGCGCTGCTCAAAAGCATCAACAACTACCAGGTCGAAATCCTGATAACGCTGGCCGTGGTCTGCGGCGGTTACAGCCTGGCCCATGTACTGCATCTGTCGGGTCCGATTGCGGTTGTCGTTGCCGGCCTGCTGATCGGCAATCACGGCCGCCTGCTGGCGATGTCGGACCACACCCGTGAACACCTTGATACCTTCTGGGAACTGGTTGATGAAATACTCAACGCGGTCCTGTTTGTGATGATCGGTCTCGAGGTGCTGGTGCTGACGTTTAACATGCATTACCTGACGGCCGGCCTGTTCCTGATACCGGTAGTCCTGCTGGCGCGCTTCATCAGTGTCGGTCTGCCGGTCACGCTACTGCGGCGCAGGCGCAGCTTCAGTAATCATGCCGTCAGGATCATGACCTGGGGCGGTCTGCGCGGGGGTATATCGGTGGCGCTGGCGTTATCACTTCCGGGCGGACAGGAGCGCGACCTCATCCTGGTCGTTACCTACACCGTCGTCGTCTTCTCGATACTGGTCCAGGGTTTGAGCATCGGTTACCTGATACGTGCCTCGAACGAGGCATCGCCTCAATAAACCCCCGCTCGGGTTACTCCCCGCTACCGTCTTCGTCGTCGCCATTGAAGGCCAGGTCAAAAAAGAGCTTCGTGGCCGGATCGTAAAGCACTCCCCAGAATGAGCGGCCGCCGCCACAATGCAAAACCGGTTGCGTGCGCCAGTCATTGATACCGGCGTTCCGGGCAAAGGCATTGATATAAATCAGTTTGCGGTCCTCAACAACCAGGCCGGCATACTGGCGATAGTAGGCGTTGACGTCATCGACACTGGACCCGATACCGCAGCAGATACTGGCTTCGAGCCTGGAGATAGCGGTCAGTCGCGACTCCATGTCTTCCAGAATTTCTGCCGATGGTGTCCATACCGACTGTATGGCCACAGGACTTTCACGCGAGCACTGATGGATCAGGATCGCGGCCTGATCATCGTCCAGCAGCACCCAGGATTGTTCCCCGGCCTGGCTGGCAACAGCCAGCCACCCGCTCATCATCAGCAACAGGATTAATAGAATCTTCACGTGTCCTCCGCTTTTTATGTCGACCTGTCGCCGGTAAACATTACCCACGCCCCGCTGCCGGCGTCGTGTACCGGATGACGCTGCCTGCAATCGACTAGAAGGCCGATCCCGGCTGACGCAGGAATTCCAGCTCTTCAGGCGTCGATTCCCTGCCAAGTACCTGATTGCGGTGCGGATAACGGCCAAAGCGGTCAATGATCGCCTTATGCTTGTATTCGAACTCCAGGTTCGATTCCATACCCGCTTGATCAAACAGGTCGACCGCCTGCTGGTGGATAAGGGCGGATTCACTGTGCATAAACGGCATATAGACAAAGGCGCGCATGACCGGATAGAGTTGCCGATCGAGCCCGGCCCGCACCGTCTCCTGGGCCAGTGCCAGCGCCAGCGGGTCACAGGCAAAGGCCCGGGCATCATCACGATAGAGATTGCGCGAAAACTGGTCGAGGACGATGATCTCGGCCAGCCGGCCCTGTGGCTGATCGCGCCAGGGTGATAATTCACAGCGGGCCGCCGCCCGATGGAGCGGCAGAAAACGTTGCCTGATCGAGGCATCGAAGGCAGTGTCCTTCCGCCACCAGGCAGCCGGCTCTGTTTCATCAAACCAGAAATCGATGATGACCTGGTGGTTCATGACACGACACCGGTTCCGATCGATACGAAGCTACCGCTCACTGCTGGGCTCAAATATCTACATTCCATACATACACCCGCCCCCCATACACTATCAGGCATCTTTCTTCTCCGGACGAGGTATAATGATACGCTTTTCATACGGAAAGGTAGTGCGGTAAAAAGACTCAATCGAATCCTTGACCACGACCGGGATAAAGGCATTGTCGATCTCGAGCCAGCGGTCGATCAGGCCCTCATCTATACCCGCCTCATGCAGCGATTCGGCCAGCAGTTCATGACGCAGATCAAACAGTTCCCGGGTGATATACAGTTGCCGGTGGGCCATCTGCGGCTGCTTGCCCCAGTAGTCTATGTCAGCACCCATCTTTTCCGCCATGAACAGGGTCTGCCGGCGCTCGATCGATGCCTGGTCATGGCCGATAAAAAACTGTCCCAGCCATTCGTGGGTATAGACCTTGTCATAAAACAGTTTATGTACCCGCTCGAGTACCGGCAGGCCGCCGACCTGTTCAAACAGTGTAGTCATCTTCCTTATCCGGATGGTGCGTAACTTGTCAAAAAACGGTCGAGGGCATTGGCAAAGGTCTGACGATCGGTCTGGTTCATCGTCGCCGGACCACCGGTGTTGACACCGCTGCCGCGCAGTTCTTCCATGAAGTTGCGCATCGACAGCCGTTGACCGATGTTATCACTGCTGTACATCTCGCCCCGCGGATTCAGTGCATGGCCGCCATTTCTGATCGCCTCGGCGGCCAGCGGTATGTCGGCGGTAATGACCAGGTCACCCGCCTGCATATCCCCGGCAATCCGCTGGTCGGCAACATCGAAGCCGCCCGGTACCCGGATCGTCGTGATATTCGGTGACGATGGTATCTGCAAGGCATGATTCGCGACCAGGGTCAGCTCCACCCCGGTCCGGTTCGCGGCCCGATAGAGGATCTCCTTGATCGGACGCGGGCAGGCGTCGGCATCGACCCAGATCCTCATCGCGGTCACCTGATCATGTCGCTTGCAGCTGCCGGATGTGCTCCAGCATGGCCTCGGCATGCCCCTCCGGTGTCACCCCGACCATCGCCTCAACCAGCACACCCTGTTTATTGATAATATACGTAGAACGGACGATGCCCATCTTCCTGACTCCGGCTTTTTCCTTTTCCTGCCAGACGCCATAGGCTTCGCACAGCTCGCCATCGGTATCGGCCAGCAGATCGATCTTGAGGTGATATTTACCAATGAAGGCCCGATGACTCTCGCAACCATCCCTGCTTACACCGAGGACGACCGTGTCCAGCGCCGTGAACCGATCGGCCAGCGCGGTAAACTGATTGGCCTCGATCGTACAACCCGGGGTATCGTCCTTGGGATAAAAGTACAGGACAACATTCTTTTTGCCTCGAAAGTCGGACAGGGAGACCTGTTCATTATCCTGGTTCGGCAATGTAAACGCCGGGGCCGGCTGGTTTATTTCTAGCATCTCTGACTCCTGTAATCGGTACACGGGACGGTGCATTAATGCAGTTCCGATATCCGGCAGCCACAACTTCGGCTCCGATTTTACCCGCTTTTTCGCCCTGTTGAAAAACAGGCACGACCTCGACCTGCGTGGCCGGTGGCAGCGGGAACGGCAAAGACCTTATAAAGAGCCAGCCATCCCTGCAACCCGCGTAAGCCCGGCAACATGGCGTCAATGCAGTGAGATGGCGTATTACTGGTTTTCATTGTGACAATTCCAGCACCATTCGAATGCTGCCGCATTCCGCTCACCACAGCTTTTACAAACCCAGTCCAGTGCATTATCCGGACTGAGTGAAGAGCCGATGACCTGCATCGCCCCGTCATAATCCGCATCATTAACGACCCAGAGCTCCATCCAGACATCAAAAGGAGGGATCTCACCGACAGCGCCCCCGGCATATTCATTTTTTAATATAACCGCGAACCCCGCATTCTCAACAAGATTTTTTGCATTACTGACCAGGAAGCGGTTTTCGTTGGTGTAAAGCAGCTTCATAACCGATTCCTCAAGCAATCACTACAGACCCATGCCCTGTTGTGACGGCCAATCGCCAGCAGATTTCATCTGATGCCACATCGGCGCATGGTGCATGCTTATGTTATGTATCCAGGTCGTCCGGTCCGACCCAGAAATACGGATTATAAGCCACCTCCCACAAATGGCCGTCCGGGTCCTTGAAGTAACCGCTGTACCCGCCCCAAAACACCTTCTGCGGTTTTTTCACCAGCGTAGCCCCGGCGCTGACAGCCTGATCGACGACCTCATCAACCTCCACCTGTGAATGGACATTATGGGCCAGCGCAAAGGACTCGAATCCTTCGCCGGTGGCCGGGACGTTGGCGTCGTCAGCCAGAGCCTCGCGGCCATACAAACCCAGCCAGGTGCCATTGAGGGTAAAAAATGCGACCCCGGGTGGTGAATCCATGCGCGGAAAACCGAGACCCTGCTGATAGAATCTTGCTGCGGCTTCAAGATCACGGACCCCGAGGGTAATCATGCTGATGCGAGGTTTCACAGGCTGTCACCCCCTTGCCAGACGTTAATGTGTCGGGACGTTACTCCCGGACAGTGTTTCAGTGGTATCAAACCACGCCTCATAAGGCGGCGCGTTATTTATGCGCAATGGGTTTATCGGTGAAAAGATAATCCTTCAGTTCCTTGTCCATGTCGGAATCCTGTCGTCTTATCCATTCCAGCACCATCGCCGCATGTTCTTTCTCTTCATCACGATTATGCGCCAGAATGGCCCTCAGTTCGTCGTCCTTGCACGCGGCCACCCGCTGGTTATACCAGTCAACGGCCTCCAGTTCTTCCATTAATGAGGTTATGGCCCGATGCATATCCCGTACTGCATCAGTCAGCTCTTCGATCGGTTCGTGATAGCCTTCGTTGGACATCATCTTCTCCTGTTAGGCTTGATATAATTGCGCTTCTAATGTCAGGTCATTTTGACCCATTCTTCGGCCATGTTTCAACAGAATCCGTGCCCGCTGCGCCACTGTCCATGCTGCGCCCGATCCTGTAGGCCTGGATAATACCTATCAGCCAGGCGATGATAAGGACAGCCGTGGCCAGATTAATGGATTGCGCCTCGTTCCCCGCCGATTGTCTTGATACGTACTCGCTGATAGCCGCTATATCCGGCGCTATCTCGCCGCGCTGTATCCTGTCACTGATCACCAGGGCACGCTCGACTGCTTTTGAAACCAGGACATACAGCGCCAGCAATGCAGCGCCTGCCAGTACCGCGCCACCCTTGAAGCGCTTCAGATAAAAATGTCCGCTACCCGGAAATACCAAAGCCGATAACATCACCGCCTTTATAGCCTTACTCATAAGAATTCCCTGTATTTCATCGATCCCGGATGGAAATAATACGCACGGATAGTGATGCCAGACCAACCTGCCCATGACTGAAACGACCCCGCGGCATGCTGGTTACCAGAGATAGGCGCTCGCCTTAACGCCCATCACCTCGAACTCAAAAACCCGGCCAGCGGCTGAACCGGCAAAACCATAGCACACATGCAACGGCATCAGATGCTCTTCCCGGGGATGGCAGTAGCGTGCCGCCGGGGCCCTGGTCCAGTCGATCAACCGCTGCCGCCTCTCCTCTTCGCCGAGATCAGGACTGGAACAGGTCTCGATCAACCATTGTTCAAACGCCCGGTTCATCGCCGCCGTGTCATCAGTCGCCGCAGAAAAAAAGGCCTGCATATTATGAAACGAGAACCCGGATCCCAGAACCAGGACATCCCGCCGCTGCAGACCCGCCAGGGCCCGGCCCAGCCGGATATGGGCGTCCGGATCCAGCCCGCTGAGCAGGGATAACTGCACGCAGGGAACTGATGCCTCCGGATACATGATTTTAAGGGGTACAAACAGGCCGTGATCAAAACCCCGCTGTTCGTCAAGCACGGTGGTGAAACCCGCCTCATCGAGGAGAGCGGCGATATTGCCGGCCAGTCCGGGATCGCCCGGCGCGGGATACTTTATCCGATACGCGGCCTGTGGAAAGCCGTAGTAATCATAGACCAACGGCGGAGCGGCTGCGCCGGTCAGGGTTGGGACATCCGCCTCCCAGTGGGCACTGATGACAACGATCGCCGCCGGTCGCTTTACTGTCGCGGCAAGTCCCGTGAGGACGGCGACCAGCTCCGCGTGGGCGGCATCACCCAGTAACGGCAATGGGCCGCCGCCGTGGGAGATATACAGGGCGCTGCCTGATGCAGAAGTGTTACCCATACCTGTCTTCGAGCCCGAAATTGTTTGCCTTAACCCTTTCCTGACTGACTGGATTTGACCCGTTCACGCCAATCAACCACTACAGGTCACCCGGATCAATCGGCCTTGATGTCCCGCTTTAGCGGTTACCCCAGTGTCTTTGCATCTCATAATACAGAAATGAAGCCGTCCATGTAATAAGGACCAAGCCGGTCAATGATTCAATCCCGGTCAGATACCTCAGATCGCCCACTGGTTCGATATCACCGAAACCCAGGGTGGTAAACACGGTAAACGAATAATATCCGCAATCCATCAAACCGCCATTGATATTTCCATTCAGGCCGCCCCAGCCATCGGCCCTGATCATAAAGTAATAGGCGACTGCAAAAATCCATATTTCCAGGGCATGTGCAATCAGGGCGCCAATGACTCCAAAAACGATCCTATAGCGATGATTGATCCCCATTTTTGGAATATACAATGTTATACGGTAAAGAAATTCGTAATGCACGATGACCGAACCGGCCACTATCACACTGTTGATAAGAAATTCGTAAATCATCCTGATCCCGCTTGAATTGATTTTTCCTAAACCCGGATGCCTGACATCATGACAAACCCGGGGCCAATGCGCTATCGATTACGACCCCGGACGTTTGAATTGCCTGCGTGCACGCTCGACCCTGGCCCTGATCACACAACTCTCGACATGATCGTTGATCATCCCCATGGCCTGCATGAAGGCATACACCGTCGTCGGGCCGACGAATTTCCAGCCCATTTTTTTCAGATCCTGTGACAGTGCAATCGATTCCGCAGAAGTCGATTGCGACTGTGGCTTCACACGACTGCGCGCCTCGGGTTCATATCGCCAGACGAAGGCAGCCAGCGAGCCTTCCCGTTTGACCAGTTCCTGCGTCCGCGCTGCATTGTTGACGACCGCGTCGATCTTGCCGCGATGGCGGACGATGCCTTCATTCCCGAGCAGCCGGTCGACGTCGCGGCGGGTGAAACGTGCTATCCTGTCGATATCGAAACCATGGAAGGCAGCGCGGAAATTTTCGCGCTTGGCGAGAATGGTGCGCCAACTCAGGCCGCACTGAAAAGCCTCCAGACTCAATTTCTCGAACAGTTGCTGATCATCACGGACCGGAAAGCCCCACTCGGTGTCGTGATAGGGCAGGAATTCGGCCACGGATCCGCACCAGAGGCAACGCGATTTGCCATCAGGGCCCGTTATCGTCTCGCTCATGATTGTCTTGTCCCTGTATAAAATTTAGTAAAACCGCTCAATCGAGCAGAAACTCAAGCCGCTCTTCGAGCCTTGATGGCGTAATTTCAATGATTTCCGAGCTGACCACCCCCTCAGACACGAAGGGGTCGGCGTTGACCCGAACTTGAAGCGCTGATAGCGAGGTATTATGCGCGACGATACCGCCGCCTGCCCCGGATTCCAGGCTTCCGGCCAGCACAAAGACGCCATCGTCGAAACCACGCTTGATCCACGCCTTGTGACCTTCCATGTACCGGCCGGCCTGATCCTTGTTACTGGAGAATTTAAGTAGCACAACAAACATGGGGTTAGTGTTCCTGTCAATCGGGATGGAAGAATAAATTATACCGTCATTCACGGCAGCCGGTATATCCGGTCGGTTTGATTGGTTTGTTAGCCTGCCCCTATTGTGACTGCATGATTCTTGGTTTGACTTCACGCTTAAATACTTTCTGGAGAACTAATTCTGCCAATACAGAAACAATAAGAAAGCCCATGAGAATATATACGACCTGGCTGGATTTTCCAGTGACGTATATCAAGGCCAGAATCATTGCCATAAAACAAAGTAATGCGGCGAGCAAAACCATAGCATAGGACGCCTTTGTTCTGGTAATAATCCTGAGGTGACCAACATGCGTCACTGCGTGAACAAATAATACAGATGTGGATCCAATAGCAGCAATGACACTTAAATTGAACACCAATGACAACACAATAACCATAACTCCACTAATCACAAGCCCTTCCCTGCTATGTGCTATGGGCTCCCCGAATACCTCTGGCAGTTCTCCATCTTTAGCCAATTGATATGTCACATTGGTGACTGAAAAAAGATTCGCGTTTATGGCTGACGCAGTTGCTATCAATGCAGTAATCGTAACAATGGTAAATCCGATACCGCCAAAAATTGGTAATGCGGCCTGCGCTAAAGCAAAGTCTTTTGCAGCTATGACTTTTTCAACTGGCAAATTGCCGAACACAGCGAATGATATTGCAACGTAGAGCAGCATTACAATGAAAACAGATGCCATCATGGATCTTGGCAAAG
>Ga0102952_1000570_pt1 | contig 13535 bp, 11 predicted proteins | sample SalPon2A_C_D1_MG_FD_78506 | JGI IMG/M metagenome (GOLD analysis project Ga0102952, IMG submission 78506) | Soil microbial communities from South San Francisco under conditions of wetland restoration - Salt Pond MetaG R2A_C_D1_MG | ecosystem: Environmental > Terrestrial > Soil > Wetlands | place... | reverse complement strand
CGCCACTGCCTGGGCGCCGCCGATGGCGAAAGCACGGTCAATACCGACGAGACTCGCCGATGCCAGTACCAGATCGTTAACCACGCCGTCCGGTGTCGGCACGACCATGATGATCTCATTGACACCGGCGACCCTGGCCGGAATCGCGTTCATCAGTACCGAGGACGGATAGGCCGCCTTGCCGCCCGGGACATAGAGTCCGACCCGATCAAGTGCCGAGATTTGCTGTCCGAGCACCGTGCCGTCGGCTTCGGTATAGGACCACGACGTCATTTTTTGATGTTCGTGATAGGCGCGCAGACGTTCGATCGCCAGTTCCAGAGCCTCGCGCAGGCGCGGATCCAGTTGAGCCAGCGCCTCATCCATGCGCTGGCGGGGAATCTCCAGTTCAGCCAGCGTCGCTGCCTGCATGCGATCAAATCGATTGGTATATTCGACGACCGCGGCATCGCCCTGGTCACGCACGGCCGCCAGGATGTCGGTTACACGCCGGGTCACAGAGGTGTCCGATACGCTCTCCCACGCCAGCAGTTGATCCAGCTGCCGGGTAAAATCCGGCATTGAAGTCTTCAAGCGCTTGATTTCAATCATTGTCTCACTCCGATATTGATACCTACCGAACGGACTGCTGACGTGCAACAGCCTCTGTCATCTTCTCGATGAAGGCCTTGACCCGGGCATGTTTCATTTTCATGGCCGCCTTATTGACGATCAGACGGGAACTGATATCGGCGATATGCGCCTGCGGTTCCAGACCATTGGCTCTCAGGGTGTTGCCGGTATCAACCAGATCTACGATGCGGTCGGCCAGCCCCACCAATGGCGCCAGCTCCATTGAGCCATAGAGCTTGATGATTTCGACCTGCTCACCCTGCACGGCGAAATAACGGCGGGTGGTCTCGACATATTTGGTGGCTACCCGCATGCGACCATGATCGGGCCCGGCATTGACCGGACCAGCCACCATCATGCGACAACGTGCAATCTTGAGATCCAGTGGTTCGTACAAGCCCTGGCCCCCGTATTCCATCAGCACATCCTTGCCTGCCACGCCCAGGTCGGCGGCGCCATAGTCAACAAAGGTCGGAACGTCAGTCGCGCGGATCACAATCAGCTTGATGTCATCATGATTGGTATCCAGTATCAGTTTGCGGCTGGTATCCGGGTCATCGACAGCCTGGATGCCGGCAAAGGCGAGTAACGGCAGCGTTTCCTTGAAGATGCGCCCCTTGGACAAAGCGATTGTCAGTGTGTCAGCCACCGGGATTTCCTGTTACAGAGTTATTTAAGCAATCAGTGCGCTAATGTGAGCGCGAAATCATTAGTCGTAGTTACCACTATCACCCAGCCAATGATCAAATTCAATCAATATGGGGCCGGGTCAGGATGGCACACGCCGGATATGGGCCCCCAGTTGTGCCAGTTTTTCTTCGATACACTGATAGCCACGATCAATATGATAGATGCGGTCGACGATGGTATCTCCTTCCGCGACCAGGCCGGCCAGCACCAGGCTGGCCGAGGCGCGCAAATCCGTCGCCATCACCGGCGCCGCCACCAGGCTCTTGACCCCGGCACAGACAGTAACGTTGCCGGCCAGTGTCAGGTCGGCGCCCATGCGCTGCAACTCAGGCACATGCATAAAACGGTTCTCGAAGACCGTTTCGGTAATGGTACCGGTACCCTCGGCGATAGCATTCAGGGCGGTAAACTGGGCCTGCATGTCCGTTGGAAAGGCAGGATAAGGCGCGGTACGGATATTAACCGCCCTGGGCCGATTGCCTTTCATATCCAGCGTAATCGAGTTCTCGCCACACTCGATCTCGGCGCCGGCCTCCTCGAGTTTAACCAGAACGGAATCCAGGATGTCCGGCCGGGTATCTTTCAACGTCACCCGACCGCCGCTGATGGCCGCACCGACCAGATAGGTACCGGTCTCGATACGATCCGGCAATACCGAATAGCTGCCGCCGGAAAGGGATTCAACCCCGTCGATAACTATACTATCGCTGCCCGCGCCACTGATGCGCGCGCCCATCTTGTTCAGGCATTCGGCCAGGTCAACCACTTCCGGTTCACGGGCTGCGTTCTCGATTACCGTCGTGCCTTTGGCCAGGGTCGCCGCCATCATGATATTTTCGGTGCCGGTTACGGTAATCATATCCATGACCAGACGGGTGCCTTGCAGGCGTTTTGCCCGGGCACGGATATAACCACCCTCGACCGTGATTTCAGCACCCATCGCCTGCAGGGCATGAATGTGCTGGTCTACCGGGCGCGTTCCGATCGCACAACCACCGGGAAGCGATACATTGGCCTGTCCATAGCGGGCCAGTAACGGGCCCAGTACCAGTATCGAGGCACGCATGGTCTTGACCATTTCATAAGGCGCATAGAACTCGCTAATGGTCGAGGCATCCAGTTCAACCCCCATGTGCTCATCGACCATCAGCCCGACACCCATGCCACCAAGTAATTCCATGGTCGTCGTGATATCGTGCAGATGGGGGATATTGCTGACCATCAATGGTTGATCAGTCAGCAATGCAGCCATCATGATAGGCAGGGCGGCATTCTTGGCCCCGGAAATGCGAATCGCACCATTGAGTGGGCCCGTGCCGCGAATGATCAGTTTATCCATAATCCCAGTTCTTCACACCCTGGCAATCACTGCCAGCGCCTTATTGCTCATTCCACTGCTGTGGGGTATAGGTACGTAATGCCATGGCATGGATAACACCTGACTGGAGTTTATCACCCAGTGCATCATAAACCATGCGATGCTGCGCCAGCATCGATTTGCCGGAGAACTCGTCACAAATGACGCTTGCCTCAAAGTGCACCCCGTCGTCACCGCTCACCCTGGCAATGGCGCCCGGCAGGGCGTTCTCAATCATGTCTTTTATCTGCTCAGCATCCATTAATCATTACCGGCATCGATGTGCATCCGTAACTATCCGTGAGAGAAGTGTGCTAATACCCTGTCGTAGCACCATATAATAGCAGAGATTCGCGTTCAGGGTGACGTAACGGGCAGCAGGTCGCCAAGACCCGCGACCTCGGCCACGGCCAACATCTGCTCCGGAATATTGCAAAAGTGGATGGACTTCCCCTGACGCCGGGCGATCTTTATCCATTCCACCAGTAGGGCCAGGCCGGCGCTGTCGGTTCGGGTAACGCCTGCCAGATCCAGCGTTACGGACGAATTCCTCCACAGCAGCACCGCGCTGTTCCGCAACAGATCCATCACGGTGCTGAAACTCAACTCACCACGCAGGACAAAATGTTCCGGAGCGGTCTCCTCGATCAGGCAGCCGTTACTCATTACGCGCCTCATCATTGCGACTCTTGAGTTTGCTGATCAGGCCGTCCAGGCCCTGCTTGCCGCGTATCTCGGTGGCAAACGATGAACGATAATTGATGACCAAACCAACACCGTCTATCACCACCTCATACACCTTCCACTCACCATTGTCCCGGAACAACTTGTAATCTATGGGCACGGGAAAACCGCCATCCTGTTCAACCTCGGTCTGTACCGTGGCTTCATCGGCATCGGGGCCGGCGCGGTAAGGCAGATAGTCGATTTTCTGATCCGTATACTCAAGCATGGATGCGGCATAGGTGCGTACCAGCAGGAAGCGAAACTCCTCGGCGAAACGCCGGCGCTGCTCATCACTGGCGCGACGCCAGTATTTCCCCAGCACCATTTTCGCCATACGGTTAAAATCAAAATGCGGCAGTACAATCTCTTCGACCAGTGTAAATAGCCGGCCTTTATCTTTATCAATCGTGGCGCGTTCGGCCTTGATCGCTGTCAACATTCTTTCAGAGGTATCCTTTACCAGCGACAGTGGATCGGTTGCGGCTACGGCGACAGGTATGACCACCAGCAACAGGCTGACTAAACACAGCTTCCGCGCCAATCCATAGACTACTGTTCGCCTCATTGTGTTTCTCCCGTGACATAGCGTAAACGTACGACATGCATATTGTAATCATTCACTGTTTTCAGGTATTCACTGTAGGTCAACACATAGCCCTGAAAGGCCGTTAATGCATAATCTGCGTCCTCGATACCGGCCTCGAAGTCGGCATAACTACTGACCATCCAGCGCCGCGCCGAACGGGCAGCATATTTCAATTTCTCTACCGCCTCGGCATAGGCCAGTACCTGATGGTATTGTTCGGCGACCTCGAAAGGAATTCCGCGGCGGGCAAAACTCGACTTTTCCACCAGTGCATCCAGCTCTGCCTGGGCCTGGACGACACGTGCCGCCTGGGCCCCGCTGGCCCACTGCCACTTGATGCCTACCAGCGGCGTGGCGCCATAGTCATTAAACGGATCACTGATATACGGGTTGTCCAGCCGGTCGCGCCCGGGTGAATAGGCCGCCATTCCCGCGATGCCGGCATAGACATTGGGCATTTTTTCAGCCTCCTTGGCCGCCACCAGTGAGCGCCGGGCCTTAAGTCCGGCCTCCAGTTGCTTCATCTCCGGTCGCAGTTTCAGTGCCCGGGCCTGCAACACCTCCAGTGACTGCTCAGGCTTCGCCAAAGGCTCCAGTCGACGCTCAGCCACCTCGATCGGCTCATCTTTATCGATGCCTGTCAGCAGATGCAGGCCGGCCAGCGCAACGCTTTCCACACCCTCGGCCTGACGCAGATAATTATCTATCAGCCCCTGGCCGGACAGCAAAGCATACAGATCCGATTGCCGGACACCCCCGGAGTCACTCTCCAGCCAGCGGCGTACCAGCGTAATCGCTTTATCCAGACGTTTGCTCACGTCCTCAAACAGATAACGCGTATCCCTCGCAGTCAGATAACCATAATAGGCGCGGCTGACATCGACAATCGTATTGGCGCGCTGAAGCTGTACATCCTCGCCCTTGATCTTGATATTCTCTCTGGCGGCATCGGCATAGTTTTCTATCTTGCCAAAGGTATACAACGGCTTGATGAGGCTGAATTGCACGGTCGACCAGGTCGTCACACCATTCCAGTCATAACGATCGGAACGGGGATCCATGGTCGAGGGATTGAAAAAACCACCATCGAGCTGGGTGACCAGCCCGGTAAAGGCGTTGACATCATAGATCAGATCATCGTTGCCGAGGGCCTCCTGTAGCATGCCGCGTGCTGCTGCGACCAGTTTTTCCCGTTCACTGATACGGGGATCATAGTGCATGGCGCGATCAATGGCCTGCTCCAACGTCAACACCTCGGCATGCGCGGACAGGCTTATACACACGCTGAAACCGGCCAGCACCAGACAGGCTGCCGTTACAGGCTGTACAGCGTGTTTGCGCCAATTCACTGGTCGGCACCCTCGGCAGCCTTGCCAAACAGAAACTGGCCGATGATCTGTTCCATCACCAGCGACGATTGTGTCAGCTTTACCTGATCACCATCGTGCAAAAATTCTTCATCGGCGCCCGGCTCAAGACTGACATATTGCTCACCCAGCAATCCCGCAGTAAAAATACTGGCGGAGGTGTCCTTCGGTAGGCGATTATAACTGGGATCAATCATCATCTTCACCACCGCCTCATAGCGGTTTTGGTCAAAATTGATCGCCACCACCCGACCAATACGCACACCGGCAACGCTGACCGGTGACATCACTTTCAGGCCACCGATATTGTCAAAGCGGGCCTGGATCTCGTAACCCTTATCAGCCCCCAGATTACTCAGATTACTCACCTTCATGGCCAGCATAAACAGGGCCGCGATCCCCAGCGCCACAAATACACCGACCACAATCTCTACGATTCGATTACTTCCCATTATCAACTCCCGAACATCAGCGCCGTTAACACAAAATCCAGCCCCAGTACCGCCAGAGAGGCATAAACAACCGTATTGGTAGTGGCCCGGCTCACGCCTTCGGTCGTGGGCACGGCATCATAACCCTCAAACACGGCAATCCAGGTAATAACAACACCAAAGACAATGCTCTTTATAACGCCATTCATAACATCTTCATAGAGGTCCACCTTGGACTGCATCTGAGACCAGAAGGCGCCGTCATCGATCCCCAGCAAACCTACACCAACAAAGTAGCCCCCCAGGATACCGACAGCGCTGAACATGGCCGCGAGCAACGGCATCGATATCAACCCGGCAACGAAGCGCGGGGCAACGATCCGTTTAACAGGATCCACGGCCATCATCTCCATACCGGATAATTGCTCAGTGGCCTTCATCAACCCGATTTCAGCCGTCAACGCCGAGCCCGCCCGACCCGCAAACAACAATCCCGCCACAACCGGTCCCAATTCACGCACCAGTGACAATGCCACAACCGGACCCAGTGAAGTCTCGGCACCAAAATCAACCAGGGTATTGTACATCTGCAGGCCCAGCACCATACCGACATTCAGGCCGGAGACGACGATAATCACCAGGGATAAAACACCGACAGAATATATCTGCGTGACAATCAATCGCGGTTGCAGAAACACGACCGGCACACTGGCCAGTACCCGCAGCACAAATACGTGACCGCGACCCAGGCGTTCAAAAAAATCCAGGCCGCCACGACCAAGCATCTGCAACCAATCTAGCATGCGCCTGTAATCCTGTTCAGCTGCAGGCGGTCAACGATTACAGCGGTCATGCAAACAAGTCCTCTGCCAGATCGATTGCCGGATAATGAAACGGTACCGGCCCATCGGGCTGTGCCTTCATGAACTGCGTCACCCACGGCGAATCTGATTGCCACATCTGTTCCGGTGTGCCCTGGCCCACCACTTTGCCGTTCGATAACATATAAATGTAATCGGAAATCGATGAAATCTCCTGGACATCGTGGGAAACAACGATGCTGGTCAGACCCAATGTATCATTGATCATGCGAATCAATTTCATGATTACACCTACAGTGATCGGATCCTGGCCTGTAAACGGCTCATCATACATAATCATCATCGGATCCAGGGCGATCGCCCGCGCCAGAGCCACACGCCGCGCCATACCACCGGATAATTCCGCCGGCATCAGGTCACGGGCGCCGCGCAGTCCGACTGCCTGCAGTTTCATCAGCACCAGATCCCGGATCATCGTTTCCGACAGGCGTGTGTGCTCCCGCAACGGAAAGGCGACATTATCGTAGACACTAAAACCGGTAAACAGGGCGCCACTCTGGAACATCATGCCCATACGCATGCGTAAATGATAAAGCTGGACGCTGGATAATTTCGGCACATCCCGGCCATCGACGCGAACCTCACCCGCAAAAGGTTTAAGCTGTCCGCCTATCATGCGCAGCAACGTTGTCTTGCCAGTACCGCTGGGCCCCATGATCGTGGTAATCTTGCCGCGCCGTATATCCACATCGACATCATCAAAGATGATACGCGCGCCAAAACGGAAGGTCAGATTTCTCACCTCTACCAGATTTTCATCGTTGCCGGTCATACTATCCATTCATCATTTCGTAGACTGGTTATCGGTACGACATGACAGTCGACGATGTTCCACTGCCGGGAAGCTCCGCCGTATACGCTGCACATAACTGAGATCAATTTCAGCATCAACAAAACCCGAGCCGCTGGCCAGCTCATCCAGAGTATTGCCCCACGGATCAACGATCATGCTGTGACCATAGGTTTCCCGGCCATTGATGTGATAGCCACCCTGGGCGGCCGCTATGACATAACACTGATTTTCGATGGCCCTGGCCCGTACCAGCACATCCCAGTGAGCACTGCCCGTGATGGCAGTAAATGCGGATGGCACAGCCACAATCTGCATGCCCGAATCCAGCAAACTGCGAAACAACTCAGGAAACCGCAGATCATAACAGACGGCCAGGCCCAGATGACCGAATGGTGTATTACTAACTACGATGTCATCACCCGGCTCGATCGTTTCTGACTCGTTATAGTTTTCCCCGGTCTGTTCTATATTCACATCAAACAGGTGAATCTTGTCATAACGGGACACGATCTCGCCCTGATCGTTATATAATTGACAGGCGGCACGCACACGGTCCGGATGATTACTGACCAGCGGTACGGTACCGCCGACAATCCACACACGACGACCCGAGGCCTGACGTGACAGAAAATCCTGAATCTGGCCTTTGCCGGGTTGCTCGGCGACCGCAATACTGTCCTTTTCATTCATAGCCATGAGGGCAAAATTTTCCGGCAGGACGATCAGTTTTGCACCGGCATCGGCGGCCAGCGCGATCAGTTTTTCTGCCTCGCTCAGATTGGCGCCTACATTCGGCCCGGACGCCATTTGAATCGCAGCGACATGCATTACCAGTCCTCCACAGCAAGGTGATTCAGCCTGTAAAGCAAGGGGAAATACGCCATGTGGGTTATACCTTATTATTTTTGTTGTTTATTAGTATCTTTATCGCTGCCCGGCACAGCTTCCGGTAGCCGTTTAATGACCGGATTTTCCCAGGGGCCCGTTACCCGATAGCGAATGGCGGCCGCCTTATCTATTTTGGGTTCAAACATCTTCTGTAACAGCAGGACTACGGCCCCGACCCCGGCCCCCTGCGTTAGAGCCGTAACGACCGGTACGGTTGACGAAACATCAGGGGCCACGCTCACCTGCTGGTCGTAATCACGTTTCGCCAGACCTACACGCCCCTCAATCTTGATACGTCCAGCCGGCCCCTTCATCACCAGGTCGGATGTCCTGGCATCCCCGCCCTTGATCTCAAAACGACCCGCTATCCGATCAAAGAAAAATCCCTTATTGAATACGTCCCTGAAATCCAGTATCAGTCGCCGTGGCAGGGCCTGCAGACTCAACAATCCGAATACCCGACCGACACCCGGATCCACCTCCAACAGCTGTCCATTATCAATAGACATGCTCATATTACCATCAAGCCGCGCCAGGGCGAAGGATAATGGCGCCCCGGGCCAGCGGGCATTGATGTTAAATACGCCCTTGCCGCCCTTTATCGTATCGACATAACCAAACCGGGACAATGCCTTACCAAAATTGTTACTGGAGAAGGCGATATCAAACGAGGAGTAGTGCCGATCATTGGCCACCAGCCAGTCGCCGTGGGCCTTGATATCCGCCAATGATGATTGCATATGCAGTTCAGTCAGATGCAGGCCAGCCGGAGAGTGGCTGGCCGTCAATGCCAGCGAGCCGAAATCGATATCATTGAAATGGAATGATTTGCTTTGCACTCTCATCGATGGGATCTGTCGTGGGTCATCCCTGTCCTCGACACCGATTTTTTCCATCCCTGACAGATACAGGTAATCCATATCCAGTAGCAATGGCACCTTATCACCCTGTGGCAACTGGACTGAACCCCGCGCCTGCTTGCTGTCTATTACCCCTTGCCATGTCTTACCATCCAGCATGGCATCGATACGGGCATCTTCAAAATGCCGTCGGTATAACTCCAGATCACCTACGGTCACGGCAATATGGTTGACGCCGCCGGAGGATGAATCGACGGCATTCACTCGCTCCTCGTCTATAAGCGGCAATCATTCGCTGACCGACAGGGCCGGAACACGCCCGGCCAGGCGCAGCCCTTTCCGCTCCGGCATCTGCGCAGCCCCGTCAGCAAAGCGAATCTCACCCCGCTGCAGATGCAGGCCCTTGTCCAGGCCCAGGATCATGCTTAGATCCTCGCCTACCTGTACCTTCAGTGGTCTATCGAGTGCTAAGGGCAGTTGCATTTCCGCCACCATATCCAGTTTTCGCTCTACCGGTTTGGTTAACGGGGCCGGCAGATTGGTAGCCAGGCCACGCAGATCGGAATTGACCTTCAATGTACCAACAGCGCCGTCTTCACCAGGTACATGCAGTCGTGCCTGCCAGTCAATCCCGCCGCTGAACTGTCTGAACAAGGGTAGATCGAGAATCTTGCGTATATCCTCTATCGCGGCATTACCGCCGGCCGAAATGGTAGTGACAACTCCAGCTCCGCTGGTGGCCGAGTCAACGGCAAATCGGGCATCAAGACCCATAAGCTGTCCCAGTATGCCGTCGGCCTGCAGGCCTGAATTGGAGAATCCCAGCTGCCCTTGCAGATGCGATAATCTAACTAACCCGCCAGCCAGATTCAAACCGCTATCGAGGAGATCAACCTTGCCGTTAACCACCACCTTTTGCCCCTTCGCCAGCGGTATATGTAAACCAAGGGTTAACCGACTTTGTCCCTGGCCCTCAAGACCATCGACATAGCGGCCATAGCGCTTGTGTAACGGGCTGAGTTGCAGAAACCTCAGGAACTCGTTCAAACCGCCATTGACTTCGCCATTAATATTCAACAAGGCCGGTTTGACAGTCAGATCGTCGATCACGGCATGCACCGGCCCCAGATCTGCGCCCAGGATTTTACCTGCCACCGCATTGATTGCTAGCCGTCGACCGGAAAACAGCACCTCGGTCTCAATCTCCTCGATGCGCGGCCAGTCCGGCAAATAATCCAGGATACCTTCTTCAACGACAAACCGGATCTCGAAAACGCCATCCTTATGATCAAATGGAAAATGTTTCAACGGCCCCTGAAATATCAACCCACCATTGGTGATACGGCCATTGACCAGGGCCCGATCCAGCCAGGCGGTCGTCTTCTTGCGCATGATCGCGACCGGGAGATAGTTGCCGGTGTTAGCAAGGGCACCCGGGTGACTGACAAAACCCGCCACCAGATCAAGATAAGGGGATGTCCCGTCCGCAGGAATCGTGGCATCGACATCGGCGCTGACCTGGATGTCGGCGTTACCGAGCAGAAGATTGCGCCCCGACAGGGTCCAGCCCTGCGGACCGATGCGCCATTGGACATCCCCGTCCAGTGAATCGATGCTCAGGTCCTGACGGAATAAAGGTTTGGCTTCAAAATGCATCGAGCGTGATGTCAGTGCCACGTAACCGTGCTGGTTATCCGCAATCAATCGTCCTGAGAGGCCACTGATACCGGGAAATTTCCGCCATGGCTGCAATGACAGGCCATGAAATTCACTATCGACGGCCAGATGCCCGGGATGCTGAGGATCTCCCTGATACCATTGTAGATACAGCCGCCTCAGGTCTCCGGCAGGCTGCAAGGCCTGGGCGTATTCACGTATCTTCTGCAGCGGCCTGTCCGTCAACATCAACAACGGCAGGATATCATCCATACGCAGATAATCGGCCCACAATTGCAGCTTCGCCACACCTTTTCGAGTCGTAGTCGTTTGAACCGGCGACTTCGTTGCCACGGCTTTTATCCCGTTACCGGGATCAGAGGCGCCGCCCGAGTCCACTGGTTCCGCGCTGCCAACGGCACCCGCCGCAACTGCTTGCGGCCTGGCATCTGTCCAGTCAAGGTGGTAGCCGCTTTGCGGCCAGAATTCGCCCCAGCGACCCAGGATCAGGCGGTCGATATCCAGATGCCAGCCCTGTGTCCGCCGTCGCCAACTGAATCGCCCTGACAGGGAATCAATAAACTCGGTCGCCGCCGGTGCCGTTGCCGCCTTCGCCCTGGAAAGGTTGAGGCCGAATACCGACAATTCGCCGTCGAGCTGTTGCAACCGCGAGTGTTGCCACTCGCTCCATAGCCGAATCTCGGCAATACCATCATCGACATGTATTCCGGCCAGTGGCAACCAGTTCAATAATTGACTGGTCTGCAAACCGGAACCATTGACATAGGCGCGACCATCCCAGCCGCCGGCGACGAAGATATCACCCTGCAAATCGACGGCAAAAGTCAGGCGTCTCCCCAGATCCTCAGGCAGCGATGCCGAGCCATCAAACTGGTGTCGCTTGCCCTGATTGCGTAATTCGAGATTGACATTTACAAACCGCGGACCCGCTTGTGCCAGCGCTTCGTCATGCCAGTAAATGGTACTGTCCTCGAGGGCCAGCCGCTGTTGAGTGAATAACCAGTCCAGTAGCGCGGCATTGCCTTCTGCTGAAACCACGCCATCTACTCCGCCCCCACCGAAACCGGCTACGACAATACTGCCATCACTATGACGTACCACCGACAGATTGACCCCCATGACCGTCAGGCTGCCGAAACGCAGTTGCGCATGCAGCAATGAAGCCGGTATATCCACGGTGATACCGGCCCGTTTAACAGATATCCTGACCCCACCGCTGTTACGATCCAGGAAATCGACGTCATACAGTTTCAAACGCGGCCCGAAACCATGCCATTCCGCCTCAAGCGTACCAATCCGGAATGGCTGACCATAGGCCTGGCTCAACCACTGCTGGATATCCTGCTTGTACAGGGAAACATAGGGCAACATCAGGCGTACAAAGGTCAGCAGTACCGCGGCCGTAATCGTCACTACAGCAAACAATGTCCAGCATTTACCAAGCAGATAACGGATCACGAATTCAGGTCAATCCTGACAGTCTTTAATGTTGAAGGACTCAACGACCACACACACGTGGCGCCGGTTTTCTGCCCTTCCATACTTACTGGGCGGTGACAAAATCTAAAGCATAACCACATCGTACTGTTCCTGTGTATATTCCGACTCAACCTGTAATTTAATAGGCTTGCCTATAAAGGCTTCCAGTTCCGCCAGGCTGTCAGACTCCTCATCCAGTAATGCCGCCACCACCTCCTGGGCCGCGAGGATCAGATACTGCTCGGCCTCGAACTGGCGCGACTCACGAATCAGCTCTCTGAATATTTCATAGCAGGTCGTCTGCCGCGTCTTGAGTGAACCACGACCACTACATACCGGGCAGGGTTCGCACAGGATATGTTCCAGACTTTCACGGGTCCGTTCACGAGTCATTTCAACCAGGCCCAGCGGTGATACCTCGCATATCCGGTGACGGGCCCGATCCGCTACCATGCTTTTTTCCAGCGCGCGCAATACCTGCCGCTTGTGTTCATCTTCAAGCATATCAATAAAATCGATAATGATAATGCCGCCCAGATTACGTAGCCGCAGTTGTCTCGCGATGGCCTGTGAAGCCTCGAGGTTGGTCTTGAAAATCGTTTCTTCAAGATTGCGGTGACCGACAAAGGCGCCGGTATTGATATCGATCGTCGTCATCGACTCTGTCTGATCTATGTATAGATAACCACCTGACTTGAGTTGCACCTTGCTCTCCAGTGCCTTCTGTATCTCATCCTCAATCGAATAGAGGTCAAAGACAGGGCGCTCACCCGGATAATGCTCAATCCGTTGTTCCATGCCGGGAATAAACTTGACCGAAAAATCCAGCAGGCGCTGATAGGTCTCGCGTGAATCCACACGCACCCGGTCAATTGATGCCAGCGGTAAATCACGCAGGATACGCAATTCCAGCGGCATGGAAGTATAGACCTGTTCGCCGGCGGCCGTAGTCGCGATTCGTTCCTGTATCTGACTCCAGAGTTTGTGCAGAAATGCGATGTCATCACGCAATTCCTCTGCACCAACCCCTTCAGCAGCCGTACGCAGGATATAACCACCGCCATCAACATCATTGCTAATGGCTTCGCGCAATCGCTGACGCTCCTGTTCATCCTCGATCTTCTGCGAGACACCGATATTTTCCATTGCCGGCATAAACACGATATAACGTGACGGCAAACTCAACTG
>Ga0102952_1000569_pt1 | contig 13539 bp, 7 predicted proteins | sample SalPon2A_C_D1_MG_FD_78506 | JGI IMG/M metagenome (GOLD analysis project Ga0102952, IMG submission 78506) | Soil microbial communities from South San Francisco under conditions of wetland restoration - Salt Pond MetaG R2A_C_D1_MG | ecosystem: Environmental > Terrestrial > Soil > Wetlands | place... | reverse complement strand
GCTCCCAGTGCGTGGTCCCGCCGGTGCAGCGCTTGGGCCTCTTGACCTCGGTCGGCACGCCGGCGGCCTGCGACGGCAAGTTCGCCCAGGACCTGAACGCCCTCTGGTGCCCGACCTGTCCCAAGCCGGCGAAGAACCCGGGCGCCGGAGCCACGGTGCAGATCCAGCTCTGGTATCGCGATCCGCAGAACACCTCCAACCAGTCCACGAGCTTTTCCGAGGGACTGGAGTTCCTCACCTGCCCCTGAGTCGGCCGGCGCCCGGTACCATGACGCCGCCCCGCAGAACTCCCCCCGGAAGGCTCCTTCGTGCGTTTCCTGCTCCCCGTCCTGATCCTCGCGGCCGCCGCGCCGACCTTCGCGCAGACCACGGAGATCGTGCGCATCGTCCACGACGACGCACCGGCGCTCTCCGCCGAGCTGCGCTCCCGCGGATTCGACGTGCTGCCGCCGACCGTGGCGGGGGCCGTGGACCTCGGCGTGTCTCCGTCCGACAAGCAAGCGCTGCAGCACGAGGGCTTCGCGCTGCAGGTGCTCTCGGTAGGGCGACCGCTGCGGGAGCTCCTCGCCGAGCGCGGTGAGGAAGCCGGGAGGGCCGACGCCATCCCCGGCGGCTATCCCGACCTGCCCGGCATCTACGCGCGGATGGCGGCGGCGGCGGCGAACTATCCGTCGATCTGCAAGCTCGTCGACCTGACCGCGACCTACGGCACGCCGCCGACCGAGGAAGGACGCCACCTGTTCGCGGTCAAGATCTCCGACAACGTCGACGTCGACGAGGACGAGCCCTCGTTCCTGATCGTCACCACGCACCATGCGCGCGAGATCAACACGGTGGTCGTCGGCCTCGAGGCGATCGACCGTTTCACCCAGAACTACGCCAGCGTCCCGCTGATCCAGGGGCTGGTCGACGAGTACGAGATCTGGATCTCGCCGATGTGGAACCCGGACGGGTTCGTCTACGTGTACGAGGTCGACAACAACTGGCGCAAGAATCGGCGCGACAACGGCAACGGGACCTTCGGGGTGGACCTGAACCGCAACTACCCGTTCGGTTGGGGCTCGACCTGCTCCGGCACCGGGTCCACCGGCTCGGAGACCTATCGCGGCCCGTTCCCCGCCTCCGAAGCCGAGCCGCAGACGATGGTCGCCTGGGGCGCGGATCGCCGTTTCACCAAGGTGTTCGACTTCCACTCCTTCGCCAGCGAGGTGCGCTACGGCTACGGCTGCTTCAGCCATCCGCTGAACTCCTGGCTGCAGAGCGAGGCCTCGAGCTTCTCGCAGGCCGGCGGCTACGGCGGCCAGACGGCGAGCTCCTGCTGCACCGCGGGAAACATCCACTGGCACGGGGCCAACACCGGCAGCCACGCCTTCCTGTGGGAGATCGGGACCTCGTTCCAACCCAGTTACGCCAGCGCCCTTTCCGAGGCCACGCAGCTCTTCGGCGGGATCGTCTCGATGGCCGAGCGCCCGATCCCGCTGTGGGGTCACGTGACCGACGCGTGCTCCGGCGCGCCGCTGGCCGCCGCGCTGGAGTTCACGACCGTCAACTACGTCAACGGCGAGGTCAACGGCAGCGGCGGCGCCTTCGGGCGCTACCAGGCGTTCCTGCCCGCGGGCAACTACACGGCCGTCTTCCAGGCGGAGGGGTACGCCGATCAGAGCGTGCCCGTGGCGATCACGGCCAACGGCAGCGTGCAGCTCGACGTGGCGATGGTGCCGCTCTCGGCGACGGCCAACTACTGCACCGCCGGCACCTCCGCCAGCGGTTGCCAGGTCGTGTTGACCTCGCTCGGAACGCCGAGCGCGACGGCGCCTTCGGGGTTCACCCTGAGCGGCGTCGACGTCGAGGGGAACAAGGACGGCTTGTTCTTCTTCGGCACCAACGGCCGCCAGGCGAACGGCTGGGGTACGAGCTCGAGCTTCCAGTGCGTGGCGCCGCCCGTGAAGCGCGGGGGGCTGCTCGTCGGCAGCGGGTCGGTGGGGGCCTGCGACGGAGTGCTGAGCCAGGACCTCAGCGCGCGCTGGACGGCGAAGCCCAACCAGAACCCCGGCGCGGGCGCCGTCGTGCAAGCGCAACTCTGGTACCGCGATCCGCAGAGCACGAGCGGGCAGAACACCAGCCTCTCGGACGCGGTGGAGTTCGTCGTCTGCCCCTGAGGGGCCCTGCGAGCGAGGGATTCGAGCATGTCCAGCATCCTCCGTTGGTTGGCGGCCTGCTGCGCGGTCGTGGCCCTCGCCGCGTCGGGCCCGAAGAACGTCGTCGTGATCCTGCTCGACGACGTGGGCATCGATCAGTTGGCCGCCTACGACGACCAGAACCACTACAGCGACCCGGACGGTTACGCCTACGCGTACACGCCGAACATCGACGCGCTCGCGGCGAACGGCGTGCGCTTCAACCAGTACCGGACCATGCCGGTGTGCTCCCCGACGCGCGCGTCGCTGCTCAGCGGACGCTACCCCTTCCATCACGGGGCCGGCGTGGCGGTGAAGAGCAACCACGGCTCGCCCGTCTTCCATGAGTTCGACCGCTATCCCTCGCCGCGGTTCATGCTGTTGCCCGGGGTGCTCGAGAAGAACGGCATCGAGACCGCGGCCATCGGGAAGTGGCACCTGGGGCTGGAGGCTAGCTTCGGCGGGACGATGGACAGCCACCCGACCGACGTGGGGTTCAGCACCTGGTGGGGCGTGCCGGCCAACATGGCCAGCGAGGGCGGCCCGCCGCAGGCGAACTACTACGACTACTGGTGGGTCGAGAACGTCACCCGCTCCCACCTGCAGGGCGTCTATGTCACCGAGCAGACGGCCGTGCGGGCGCAGGCCTGGATCGCCGGCGCGCCGGAGCCGTTCTTCCTTTACCTCCCGCTGAACGCCTGCCACGCGCCGCTCGGCGGCGTGAACTGGCCGCCCTCGGATCACGGGTTCGGCTCCGTGCCGCCGCCGGTGAACTACAAGAACACCGGCTTCCGCGCCTGCCTCGAGAACGCGGACGCGAAGATCGGCGAGGTGCTCTCCGTGCTGGGGCCGGACACGTTGGTGATCCTCGCCGGGGACAACGGGACGCTGCCCGGAGCGTTGCGCGTGCCGAACGGGGAGGTGCGCTACCCGGTCGGGCATCCGCTGTACCGGCCGGGGGACGAGACCAAGGCCCTCTCGACGGCGCCCCACCAGCCGTGGAAGGCGAAGAAGTCCGTCTACGAGGGCGGGATCCGCGTGCCCCTGATCGTCAGCGGCGCGGGCGTCGTCGCTCCGGGGCGCGCGTGCGACGACCTGGTGGACGTGGTGGACCTGTATCCGACCATCGCCGCGCTCACCGGGAGCAAGTACCCGGCCGGCAAGCTCGACGGGCAGGACTTCTCCAAGCTGCTGACCAAGGCGAACGCGCGCGGCGACCGGGACTGGTCCTACGCCGAGTACTTCACACCCAACGGTCTCGGGACGCCCGCGTCGCGCACGATCCAGAAGCGCGCGTACATCCGCCGCGAACGTCAGAACCTCTGGAAGCTGATCCAGATCGTCCAGAACGACCACGGTCAGCCGACGAAGAGCTGGTACGAGTTCTACCGCGTGGCCGCGGGCAAGCCGGCGCTGGCCGATCCGCTGGAGAACGACGACCTGGGGACCTCGCACCCGGAGTTCCAGGAGACCCAGCGGGACTTCCTCGAGCTCGTCGGCAACGGGTAGCGGGATCGAGCGAACCCGGGAAGGCCCCGGGACGTCGAAGGCCTCGGAGCCCCACGGGCCCCGGCCGACGCTCTGCCGTGCTCGCCGCCGGGCCTGCCGCTGCGGCCGATTCGACGTACAATCCGGTGCACCCCCCTCGCGCCCCGCGAGCTTGTCGAGACATCACGAGGATCTCCCCATGAGACTGTTCTCCGCCCTCATCGCGGCCGCGCTGCTCGCGTCCGCGTCCTCCGCCCAGACGCTCACCCACGTCCGCGTCGAGCACCCCGACGCGCAAACTCTCGCGGTCGAGCTCGAGAGCGCGGGCCTCGACGTGGTCGAGGGCTCCGTCCAGCCGGGTTCGCTGGAGCTGATCGTCTCGCCGACCGCGATGGAGTACGTGCTCGGTCTCGGCCTCGAGCCGCGGACGATCGCCGTCGGGCGCCCGTACCGGGACATCCAGGCCGAAGCGCTGGGCGCCGAGGGCGAGGACGCGGTCCCCAGCGGCTACTCGACGCTCGCGGACATCGTGGCCGACCTGGGCACGGTCGAGGCGACCTTCCCGTCGATCGCCAAGCGCGTGAACCTGACTCAGCTCTACGGGGTGCCGCAGACCTGGGAGGGTCGCGACATCTACGGCCTGCTGATCTCCGACAACGTGAACGTCGACGAGGACGAGCCCGCGGTGCTGATCGTGGCCGCTCACCACTGCCGCGAGATCAACACCCCGGTGGTCCTGATGGAGGCGATCAACCGCCTGACCCAGGGCTACGGCCTCGTGCCGGGAATCCAGAACCTCGTCGACTCGAACGAGATCCTGATCGTCCCGGTGTGGAACGTCGACGGCTACGAGTACGTCTTCTCGACGAACAACATGTGGCGCAAGAACCGGCGTAACAACGGCAACGGCACCTTCGGGGTGGACCTGAACCGCAACTACCCGGCGGGCTGGACCGCCGGCTGCTCGGGCAGCACCAACACGGGCAGCGACACCTACAAGGGACCCTCCGCGAGTTCCGAACCGGAGACGGTGTTGATGGAGGCGATCACCGCGGATCGGCGCTTCGCGAAGGTGTACGACTTCCACTCGTCCGGCCGGGAGACGTTGTGGGGCTACAACTGCGCGGTGCACAGCTGGGACGGGTTCTTCCTGGCGGTCGCCAAGACGCTCTCCATGAACGGCGGGTACGGCACCGCCCAGCGCCGGCCGTCGGCCGAGGGCGAGCAGTACGAGTGGCAGATCAACCGCGGCGTGATGGCCTACCTGACCGAGATCGGCACTTCGTTCCAGCCGGCGTTCACCAGCGCCCAGGCCGAGGCCGTTCAGCTCTGGCCGGCGATCCAGTGGCTGCTGCAGGCGAAACTGCTCTTCACCGGACACGTGACCGACAGCTGCAGCGGCGCGCCGATCGAGGCCGCGATCGACTTCCAGGGCGTGACCTCGCCCTACGGCGGGAGCTGGTCCTCCGGCGGACCCTTCGGGCGCTTCGACCTCGAGCCGGCGCCGGGGACCTACAACGTCGAGTTCTCCGCCCCCGGCTACCTGCCCCAGGTCGTCAACGTGACCGTGACCCCGGACTCGCCGGTGACCATGGAGATCGCGCTGGTGCCGACCTCGACCGTGGCGGTCAACTACTGCACCGCGGGCACCACGGAGAACGGTTGCACGGCGACGCTCTCGGCCGCGGGGGCCGCGAGCCTCTCCTCCGCCTCGGGCTTCGACGTCTCCACCTCGACCGCCGAGGGCGGCAAGGACGGCCTGTACTTCTTCAGCACCAACGGTCGCAAGGCCAACTCCTGGGGCAACGGCACGAGCTTCCAATGCGTCGTCCCGCCGGTGCAGCGCACGCCCTTGATCACCGGCACCGGCACGTCCGGTGCGTGTGACGGCAACCTGGGGATCGACTTCAACGCCTGGATGACGGCCAACCCGAGCAAGGCACCGGCCGCCGGCTCCACCGTCGACATGCAGCTGTGGTTCCGCGACCCCGGCAACACGTCGAACCAGACCACCAGTTTCTCGGACGGCATCGAGTTCGGCGTCTGCCCCTGATAGCACGACCCCGCGGCGACCGGCGGCGCACGTCCGCCGGTGCCCGCGGATTCCGGGTCGGCCGACGGACAGGACCGGCGGGGGGAGCTCGACCTCGCTTGGACCCGCGAGCGCCCGGCCGTAACCTCTGCCCGCGATGCTTCGGACTCGGGACCGTTTTCCGCGCGCGTTGCTCCTGCTGGGGGCGATCGCCGCCGGCGGGTGGCTGCGCATCCGCGGCCTCGCGGACATGCCGTTCTACGGCGACGAGTACCACGGCATCCGCGCGGCGAACCGAGCCATCGGGGAGATCCTGACCCGCTTCGACTCCTACGGGACGCACGTGGTGCTGCCGCTCCTGCAACACGTGCTCGCGAACACGCTGGGGCCGACGCTGGTGTCGTTCCGCCTGCCCGCCCTGGTGCCCGGGCTGCTCTGTCTGCTGCTCTGCTACCCCGTGGCGCGCTCGCTCGTGGGGCGCGCACCGGCGCTGCTGGCGACGGTGGCGCTGGCGGCGAGCCCGATTCACGTCTACTACTCGCGCTTCGGGCGCGCGTACTCGCTGAACATCCTGCTCGGCCTGCTGCTGGTGTGGGCTGTGCGCCGCGCGCACACCCGGCAGTGGCGGGGCTTCTGGACGGTCCTCCTGGTGGTCGCGCCGGCGGCGCTGCTGCCCTACGCGCACCTCTCCAGCGCGGGCTTCGACGCCGGCCTGGGGTTGGCTGCGATCGGCCTGGCCTGGCACGCGTACGGCGCGCGCGCGGGCCTGCGGGCGCTGGCGGTCTTCGCTGCTGCGGCGGTGCTGTGCGGGCTGATGTTCCTGCCGGTGTTCGAGCCGTTGATCGCCTACTTGACCAAGCTCCCCGAGGAGGAGCGGGCCCGACCGGACGGCGTGCTGGGGATCGCCACGCTGCTCGCCGGCGGGGGGTACGCGGGCATCGTCGAGGCGGTCTTGCTGGTCGCCGGCCTGGTGCTGCTCGTGCGCCGCCAGCGCGTCGAGGGCTGGCTGCTCGCGGCCGCGGTCGTCGGGCCGATGGTGTTCCTGGGCGCCACGCTCCCGCACGGCATGGAGTACGCCTACGCGCGCTACCTGATCATCGCGCTGCCGTGCATCCTGATCGTGTGCAGCTGGGTGCTGGTCGCGTTCTTCGAGCGCGTCGTGCCCGGCCCGGCGGCTTCCGGCGTGGGCGTGTTCGCCGGCGCGGCGCTGGTCGCGGCCGTGCACCTCGGAGGTCCGCTCGGGCCCCGGGCCGCCGATTCCGGGCCGTTCTCGAACACCTATCTGGCGATGCGCGACCTGCCGGCCTTCGACCGCCCGTACGTCGGGACGCCGAACATCTACCGGCGCATCGCCAAGGACCCGCAGGCGAAGCGCATCATCGAGGCACCGCCCCTGCACTCCCGCTCGGTACTGCTCTACCGCAACTACTTCCAGACCCACGGCAAGGAGGTGTTGATCGGGCTGGCTCGCGCGAAGGACGACTTGCGTCTCAGCGGGCCCTCGGCCTTCATCGGCGACCCCAACGTGGGGCGCAAATCCGGAGCGCAGTACCTGATCCTCCACCGCGACCTGCGCGCCGAGGTCGCCGGCTACTGGAAGTGGATCTACGGGCAGGTATGGCCGCAGATGGAGAACGTGTGGGACCGGGGGTTCATGGACCGGCACCGAAGCTTCTTCATCCCCGAGGCCTCCGTGAAGGAAATGGCCGACGCCTTGGAGGGGCCGTTGCGCCAACAGCTGGGCCCGCCGATGTACGAGGACGACACGGTCGTCGCCTGGCGTTTGCGCAGGGGTCGCTAGCCCGCGATCGGCGAGCCCCGGCGGCAACGAGCGGACCGCGGTCGACACCATGCCTCCACTGCCGCTCGATCCCCTCCAGGATCGCTCCCAGCCCGGCTCGCTTGGCCTCCAGGGGATGCGGCCCTATCCTCACGGGGGGATGTCTCGCCCGGCGGATCGTCCGCTGCGCACCCTCCTCCTACTTGGCGCGATCGGCCTGGGGGCTTGGTTGCGTCTGCGCGGCCTTGGTGAAGTGCCGCTCTACGGAGACGAGCACCACGGCCTGCGTCTCGCCGCCGAGCCGATCTCCGACATCGTCCGGGAGTTCGACGGCTACGGCACGCACGTCATGCTGCCGCTGCTGCAGCGGATGGCGATGCGGCTGTTGGACTCGACGATCGTCGCCTTCCGGATGCCGGCGCTGCTGCCGGGGTTGCTCTGCCTGGTGCTGTGCTACCCGGCGGCTCGCGCATTCGTCGGCCCGGGGCCGGCGCTGGTCGCGACGATGGCCTTGGCCACCAGCCCGATCCACGTCTACTACACGCGGTTCGCGCGGGCCTACTCGCTGATGATCCTGCTCGGCCTGTTGCTGGTCTGGGCGGTGCGCAAGGCGCACCGGGACGAGTGGCGTGCACGGGGCGGGCTGCTCGCCGTCGGGGCGGTCGCCGCGCTCTTGCCCTACACGCACCTCTCCAGCGCGGGCTTCACCGCGACGGTGGGACTGGTCGCGGTCGGCCTGGCCTGGCGGTGCTACGGCGCGCGGACCGCCCTGCGGCCGCTGGCGGTGTTCGCCTGCGCGGCCGGGGTCGCGGTGCTGCTCTTCCTGCCGGTGCGCGAGCCCTTGATGGACTACCTGGGCCGGCACGCCGTGGGCGAGGAGGATCGGCCGACCGGTCTCCTGGGGATCGCCGCGCTGCTGGCGGGGGGCGGCTACGCGGGCATCGTCGCCGGCGCGCTGCTGCTCGGCGGCCTGGTCGGCCTGCTGGCTCGCCGGTTCACCGACGGCAGCCTGCTGGGCGCTCCGATCCTGGGCTCGGCGGCCTTCCTGGGGCTGACCCTCCCACACGGCATGGAGTACGCCTACGCGCGCTACCTGATCGTCGCCCTGCCGGCGGCCCTGATCGTGTGCAGCTGGGCGCTGTTCGCCCCGTTCGAGGGCTGGGTCCCGGGCCGCTGGGCGACGCGCCTGGGGCTGGGGACCGGCCTGGCCCTGGTCACCGTCGGGTTCCTCACCGGCCCGCTCGCCGCCCGGGAGCCGGACCCCGGGTCGCTCTCGAACACCTACCTGGCCCTGCGCGACCTGCCGGCGTTCGACCGCCCCTGGCCAGCCACGCCCAAGGTCTACGCCAGGATCGCCGCGGACCCCCAGGCGCGGCGCATCATCGAGGCCCCGGAACTCCCCACCCGCGCGGTCTTGCTCTACCGCAACTACGCATTGCAGCATGGCAAGGACGTCTTGATCGGCCTGGACCGCGGCCGGGACGAGGAACACCCCCGGGGCCCGTTCGTGCCGCTCGACCGGCCGGACCTGGGCCGTGCCTCGGGCGCGCGGTACCTCGTCCTGCACCGCGACCCCCAGGTCGAGCTGATGGCCTACTGGAAATGGGTGTACAAGGAAGTCTGGCCGGAGCTGCGCAATCCCTGGGATCACGGGCTGATGAGTCGTCTGCGGCGCTCGTACATCCCCGAGTACGACATGAAGGTACAGGCAACGGATCTCGAGAAGCATCTGCGTGCGAGCCTCGGCGCTCCCTTCTACGTGGACGAAAAGGTCGCCGTTTGGCGGCTGCGTCCCCAGCAGGACGAGGGGCGATGAAGCACGTTCGCTGGGCGCTGTGCGCGGTGCTGGCGGCCGCCTGCGGGAAGGGCGATGCCCCCGCCGCCGGCGGTGCGTCGGGAAACGCGTCGACCGGCGGCCGTCCTCAGCGCGTGGTCCTGATCACCCTCGACACGCTGCGCCTCGACGCTTTCGACGGTCCGCGCTCGATGATGCCCGAGGTCGACGCCTGGGCCCGCCGGGGCAAGGTGTTCACGAACTACTACACCGTCACCTCGACGACGCAGCCGACGCACGCGACGCTGTTCACCGGGCTCTACCCCTGGGAGCACGGGTTGACCGCCAACGCGATGGTCTTCTCGCGCAAGCTCCGGACGGTCGCCGAGATCCTCTCCGACAACGGCTTCGAGACCTCCGCCGTCGTGGCCTCCTTCCCGTTGCACGGCGTGTTCGGGTTCGACCAAGGATTCGGTTCCTACAGCAACGAGTTCGGAGCCAAGGGCGAGATCGTCAGCGGAGACGTCGACGTCGACCGCGACGGTGACCTGCACTCCGAGGCCGGACGCATCCGGCGCCGCGCCCTGGAGGTGCTCGACGAGGTCGGCGACGGCAACCAGTTCCTGTGGTTCCACTTCTTCGACCCGCACGCTCCGTACGGGGACAGTCTCGGCGACGTCGAGAAGAGCGCCTCGCCCTGGAGCGTGCACTTCCCGCGGCGGATCTTCCGCCGGCTGAAGCGCGGTTACGACCTGAACCAGACGCTGACACGGGTCCGCGAGCTTTACGACGCGGACGTGCACTTCCTCGACTCCGTGCTGGGGCAGTTGTTCGAACGCCTGGACGAGGACTCCGATCGCTTCGAGACCCACGTGGTCGTCGTGTCGGATCACGGCGAGGCGCTCGGCGAGGACGGCTCGATCGGCCACGGCAAGCGGATGCTCGAGTGCCTGGTGCACGTCCCCTTGGTCGTCGTCTCGCCGCGCATGGCGCCCGGCCGCAGCGACGTCCCGGTGGGGACGGTGGACGTCGCCGAGACGCTGCTGGTGCTGGCCGGCGTCGCCGAGCACCTGCCCCACGGCGAGGACCTGACGGCGCCGGTGGATCCCGATCGCAGCGTCTTCGGCATGCGTCGGACGTTCGCGGAACCCTACGAGGAGCACCGCACCGACGGGCGGGACTACCTGCTGCCGGAGCACCTCTACTACCAGTTCGGCAAGGACGGCTACTTCACCGGCGACGCCGAGCAGGTCCGGGCCGGCTCCTCGTCCACGGTGCTGCCCGAGAGCAGCGGCGTGACCTCCATCCGCGAACGCTTCCAGCAGTTCCAGCAGTCTCTCGACGGCCTGGAGATCGAGCCCATCCAGGACCCCGAATTGCTGCGCCACCTGGAGGCGCTGGGCTACACTCAGTGACGCTCCGAAGCTCGGACGCCGCGCCCGCGAACGCGGGCCCGCGGCGGTCCGTCCCGGCTTCCGGGGGCCCTCCCCAGCGAGTAGACTGCCCCCTCACGTTTCCACCCGGCTTCCGTAAACCGGTTGGCCGCCGAGGTTTCCGACCCCATCCCACGCTCATGCGCCTGCTCCCCCCGTCGCTCCTCCTCCCGCTGGCCGTCGTCGCGGGCCTCGCCGCGGCCTGCTCCGACGAGAGCGGGGGGAAGACCTCGCCGGGGTCGCCCGAGCGCATCGTGCTGATCACCCTCGACACGCTGCGCTTCGACGCCATGCCGGGGATCCACGCCGACAAGCCCTCGATGCCGCACACCTGGGAGTGGGCCCAGGGGGGGCGCATCTTCGAGCGGTACTACTCGGCCACCTCGACCACCCAGCCGTCCCACGCGACGCTGTTCACCGGCCTGCACCCTTGGCAGCACGGCGTCTCGCACAACGGCGCGGTGCTCGCCGACGGTCTGACCACGGTCGCCGAGCGCCTGCACGCGGCGGGCTGGCGCACGGCCGCCGCCGTGGCCTCCTTCCCGCTGTACAGCACCTTCGGTTTCAACCAGGGCTTCGACGAGTACCGGGAGACGTTCAACAAGGGCGAGACCGAGCAGTGGAGCGGCCACGAGGTGACCGCCGAGGGCGGCTTCTTCGGATCGGGCGATCTGATCCTGAAGGAGAGCCTCGACCTGCTCGACCACCTGGGCGGCAAGAAGCAGTTCTTCTGGTTCCACTTCTTCGACGCGCACGCGCCCTACGGCGACCGGGTCGAGGGCTACGCGGACCTGAACCCGACGGAGTTGATCCGTCGCATCCGCCAATCCGGCGGGCCTCCGGGTCCGCTCACCCGCGCGGCCCGCGGAGCCTACGACAAGGACGTGCGGCAGATGGACCGCGAGCTGCGCGACCTGTTCGCGCGCCTGGAGGCGGACGGCATTCCGACCCACGTGATCGTCGTCTCCGACCACGGCGAGAGCTTCGGTGAGAGCGGCTCCCTCGGTCACGGCAAGCGCTTGACCCCCGAGCAGATCCACGTGCCGCTGATCGTCAAGTCGCCCCGCGTGAAGCCGGGCGTCGTGTCGACGCCGGTGGGCTCGATCGACGTCAACGCCACGCTGCTGTCGCTGGCCGGGTTGGACGGGGCGCCGGCGGGGAGTCGGGACCTGACCTCGGACGCACCCCTGGAGGATCATCCGGTGATCGGCATGCGCCGCACCTACACCAAGTACTCGGAGGAGCGCACCGACGGCTCGATCCACAAGATCACCAAGAACGACAACCGCTTCTACATCGTCGAGGACGGGCAGCTCTACACCGGCAACAAGGACCTGGTCTCGCACGAGGACGACGAGCTGCCGATCTCGGACACCGAGCGCACGGCCCGCTACAGCGAGCTGTTCGGTGGTTTCGAGCAGCAGCTACTCACCACCGGCTCCGAGGAGCTCCAGGACGCCGAGACCCTGGAGAAGCTGAAGACCCTCGGTTACGTCGACGACGAGGACCAGGGCCAGTAGCCCGGGCCCCGGCCGATGCGCCTCCGCTCCCTGCCGCCGATCCTGCTGGGCGTGCTGGCGGCTTGCGCGCCCCAGGCGGGGCCACCGCCGCACGTCTTCCTGATCACCGTCGACACCCTGCGCGCGGACCACCTGTCGATGAACGGCTACGCGCGCGCGACCTCGCCCAACATCGACGCGCTCGCCGCCGAGGCCCTGCACTTCGAGCAGGCCGTCGCCGTGCTGCCCAAGACCGGACCCTCGGTGACGACGCACCTCAGCGGCCTCGATCCCTGCGCCCACGGCGTGACCGCCAACCGCTACCAGATTCCGCCCCAGGTGACGCTGGTCGCCGAGCGGTTCGCGGCGGCCGGCTACCGGACGGCGGCCTTCGTCAGCAACCCGGTGCTGGCCGAGGAGAAGGGCTACTCGCGCGGATTCTCGAAGTACCAGGTCTTCGCCAAGGTCGGCGGGCTGGACGACATGAACCGCCGCGCGCTGAAGTGGATGGAGAAGCAGGACTGGCAGCAGCCGACCTTCGTCTGGCTGCACTACATCGATCCACACGGTCCCTACACGCCCAAGGGCGAGTACCGCGACCTGTTCCAGGACGACGAGATCGCGCGCGCCGACACGCGTACGCTGCCCACGACCTACGAGCCGCTCGAGGGCTGGCCGGCCAACTACGTGCTCGGCGCCATCCCGGCCTACCAGGTGCGCGGCGACGAGAACCGCGTGGCCTTCTACGTGGCGAGCTACGACGCGGAGATCCGCTACATGGACGCCGCGGTGGGGGAGGTCCTCGACTTCCTGCGGGAGCGGAAGCTCTTCGACGGCGCGGGCATCCTGTTCACCGCCGACCACGGCGAGAGCCAGGGGGAGCACGACTACTGGTTCGAGCACGGCTGGTACGCCTACGAGGACTGCCAGCGGATTCCGATGGTCGTCAAGCCGCCCGGCGGCGTGAAGCCGCGGCGCATCCCGCAGCAGGTCTCCAACCTCGACACGTGCCCGACCCTGCTCGCCATGGCCGGTATCGAGCCGCCGGACGACGCTCCGGGCCGCAGCTTGCTCGAGCCGCGGCGCGCGGAGGGGCCGCTGTTCATCCAGAACACGTCGACCTATCCCGATCGGATCTTCGGCGTGCGGCTGCCCTCCACGAAGTACCTGAAGAACGAGACGACGGGGATCGAGGAGCTGTACGACCTCACCTCCGATCCCCACGAGACGCGCAACCTGATCGCGGAGAGTCCGCAGGCCGCGTCCCGCATGCGTGCGCTCTACGCGACGTTTTCCGAGAATTGCGCCCAGTCGTCCCCGGGCGAGGCCGTGGAGGTCGCCCCCGACGCCGTGACG
>Ga0102952_1000568_pt1 | contig 13569 bp, 10 predicted proteins | sample SalPon2A_C_D1_MG_FD_78506 | JGI IMG/M metagenome (GOLD analysis project Ga0102952, IMG submission 78506) | Soil microbial communities from South San Francisco under conditions of wetland restoration - Salt Pond MetaG R2A_C_D1_MG | ecosystem: Environmental > Terrestrial > Soil > Wetlands | place... | reverse complement strand
GGTTGCGTAGGACCAGGGACACGCTTCCCTCCTGCATCGCGAGCTTGAGCACTTCCGCCTGGTGCGGATCGACGAGCAAGGTGACGCTGGGCCGACGCCGGCCGCCCATCACGCCCGCGTTGCCTTCACCGCCCGACTCGGAGACGACGGTCTGCTCGCCGACGCCCAGCACGAACACGCCCTGGAGCAGCGTCATCGAGACCGGCTCGGGCCGCGACTCGGCACCGGGGCTCAGGGTCATCGAGGCGATCACGTCCACCACGCTGCCCGGGTAGAGCAGCCCTTCCAGACCCATGCTGTCGGACAGCGCGACGCTGACCGCGCGCATGCCCGGGCGCAGCGCCGAGGCAACGTGCACACCGGATCCCTCGCCGGCGAGAGCGCTCGAGGTGATCGGCCGGCCGGCGGCGACGGGGCGCAGAAGCACCTTGCCGATGACCAGCGCGGTGTTGGTGAAGCTGTCGAACGGCGCTTCGCCGGAGGGCATCGACTCGGTGGTGACCGCGGATGCTTCGACGACGGTCATCGGCGCCAGGTCCCGGGTGGCGACGACCACCTGGACCTCCGCCGGGCTCGCTTCCTGGGCCAGGACGCCGCCCGCGGGAGCTCCGGCCCCGGCCTGGATGGAGGTGACGAGCACCGCCGCGCAGATGGCGGCGAACACGCCCAGGGCAAACAAGGCGATGACGGACCACTTCATGAGTTCGACCTCTGCTCGCTGCGGTGGCGAGGAACGGACGCGCGGGAACGATCTCGCCGCGCGAGAACGCTCCCTGCGGGGGTGCGCCGGGAAATCGGTGACCGCGCGATCACGGCGAGCCCTCCTTGACCATGCTCGTCCGCTCGGCGAGGTCGGACGGCACGGGGATCAGCGGCAGGCCGATCAGGGAGATGTTGGCGTAGGCCACGGTCACCTCGACGGTCACCGTGGAGCCTGGGGCGGCGGTGGCGACGTTGGCCGGCGTCAGCTGGACCAGATAGCCGCTCTGCGCCAAGCCCGCGTCGGACATCACCTGCGCGACACGGGCCTGTACGAGAGCGTTGGTCCCGCTCTCGGTCACGGCCACGCGCGCACCGTTGCGGGCCGCGTCGGCCAACTGTTGATTCTTGAGGAACAGCCATCCGTATTCGATCGTCCCGAACAGGACGAGCAAGAGCACCGGCAGCAGCAATGCCAGTTCCACGGCCGCCAGGCCTCGTTTCACGCTCGACGGAACTCGCATGTCTACTCCCACAGGAACACTACCCCCGAGGAGAGCAGGGTGCCGACCAGGATCGCGATCCCGTAGGGGAAGGTCTGCGCGCCGCCGACCGGGGGCATCGCCCGGCGGACGTCTCCCGCGGAGCCGCCGCCGAACAGCGGCACGCACACTCCGCGGGCGGCGACGACGACCCGGGCGAGCACCGCTCGCAGCCGGCCCGCGCGGGCCGACCAGACCAGCGCCAGCACGACGCCGGCGAGGCTCGTGGTCACCAGGCAGAGCGCGCCCAGGACGACTCCGGTCCAGGTCCCGATCGCGCCCATCATCTTGGCGTCGCCGGCGCCCCCGCCGGCGAACGCCCACAGCACCACGTACGGCGCGGCGAGCAGCGTGCCGCCGAGCAGCGCGTCGACCAGGCCCGCGCCCCCGCCGACCACGAGCGCGGCCGCCAGGCCGGACGCCGCCAGGGTGCCGGTCAGCGCGTTCGGGATGCGCCGCTCGCGCAGGTCCCAGCGCGCGGCAACGAGAGCCGCGCCCAGCACCACACCCCATTGGAGCGCGGGAGCCGGGTGGTGGAGCAGGGTCGTGGCCCACATGGAGGTCCCCCCGGAGCGAGGGGACGGCGACCCGGGGCTAGGCGCCCAGGTCGGATTGCAGGGTCTGGAACCGACCCTTCACCCAGGTCCCGATGGCCACGACGATGGCCACCAGGCCCGAGACGATCAGGCCGGCGATGATGGCGTATTCGACGGTCTCGAGACCGCGGTCGTCCTGGAGGAATCTGCGGACAGCCTTCATTGGTGAATGTCCTTTCGGGGATTTCTAAGTGCGGTCCGCTCCTCGTCGCGAGCTCGTCGGCGGCCGGATCGCCCGTGCGAATCCGGGCCGCCTGCGAACGCGCAGAGGAGAGGCCACGGAGTTCCCCCTTCCAGGGGAAGACTGCCACAGGGTGGCGGTTAGTCAAATCCGGTCGAGGCGGAACGAGGCGGGCGCCCGTGCGGCCCGCGATGGGCCCCCGGTCCGGCGGCCCCGCCCCCCGTTCGGGGCCGTGCTAGGATTGCTGCAGGGGTGCCTCGAGCGCTCGGACGCCCTTCGGTCTCCGGCGGCCCCATCGGGCGCCGGGAAACACCTCGGAGCAACACCATGAAGACGGCCCACCCGTGTCGCCATGCGCGGTCGCGGCAGCGCGGCGTCAGCGCGATCCTGGTCGCGGTCTGCGCGGTGATCCTGATCGGGCTCGCCGGACTGGCGCTGGACCTCGCGTTCGTGCGCAGTACCGGGCAGTCGCTGCAGGCCGCCGCCGACGCGGCCTCACTGGCCGCCGCGCGGCTGGTGAAGCTCGACAGCGCGAGCACCCAGTTCCAGGCCACGCGCCAGGCGGCGGTGAACATCGCCCTCGTCAACGAGGCGGCCAAGGCGCCGGTGCAACTGGACCCGAATCCCCAGAACGCGCCCGGCGGCGACGTGGTCGTCGGACACTGGGATCCGCAGACGCGCACCTTCACCCCCACCACCCAGAACCCCGATGCGGTGCGGGTCATTGCGCGGCGCACGGCGAGCTCGGCCGGTGGACCCGTCTCGTTGCTCTTCGGCCGCCTGTTCGGCGCAACCACCAGCGACGTGGCGCGCACCGCGGTGGCGCGGGCCGACCTCGCCGGCGCACCGCTGGTGCTGTTGCTCTCCGACGGCAAGTCGGCGCTGGCGATGAACGGCAACCCGCTGCTCGACGCCCTCGCCGGAGACGTGCACGTCAACTCGGACGCCGACTGTGCGGTGAAGCTCAACGGAGGCGTGCTGTCGTCCAAGACGCTGAGCGTCGCCGGCACCGCCTGCGTCCAGCACGGCCAGCTCAACACCCTGCTCACCGAAGGGGCCGGTCAGCGCGCCGATCCGCTGCAGACCCTGCCGCCGCCGACGTTCTCCGTCCCCGCCCTGCCGGCGATCCAGGGCTCGGGCAGCTACCCGCCCGGGTACTACGAGGGGATCGTGATGCACGGCGGGACGGCGACGCTGCAAGCCGGCGAGTACGTGCTGGGGAGCAAGGGCCTGCGCCTGGCCGGCAACGCCAAGCTGCTCGGCGACGGTGTGCTGCTCTACCTGCAGCAGCCCGGCAAGCTCGAGCTGCAAGGCACGGCGACGCTGCAAGTGGTCGCCCCCGACAGCGGTACCTACCAGGGCGTCGCGCTTTTTCAGGACCGCCGGAGCTCGCTGGTGAGCACGGTCACCGGGAACTCGCGGCTGGACGTCCAGGGGACCTGCTACCTGCCCGGCGGCACGCTCGAGCTGCACGGCAACTGCGGCTGTCCGAAGGTCGAGCTGGGACAGGTCGTGTGCGGCGGCCTGCAGCTCTCCGGCGCGTCGGAGCTGACGGTCACCGGGCTGGGCCTGCGGCCGCCCGTGGGCCCCTCGCCGGTGCTCCTGACGCAGTGACTACTTGCGGCGCCAGGTGACGCCGGCGGGCCCGTCCTCGAGCACGATGTCCCGCGCCAGCAGTTCGTCGCGGATGCGGTCGGCTTCGGCCCAGTCCTTGTCCGCGCGCGCGGTCTGACGCCGGGCGATCAGCGCCTCGACATCGGCGTCGAGCGTCTGTTCCTGGAGGTCGACCACGCCCAGCACGGCATTGACCCCCTCGAGGAACTCGAGGGCCGCGCGCGCGACTCCCGGCGAGAGCCGGTCCTCGATGACCTGACTGCGCAGCGTGTACAACGCGGACAGCGCACCGCTGACGTTGAGGTCGTCGTTCATCGAGTCCTCGAACGTGGCGCGCGCCTCCGCCAGCAGCTCGCCGCCCCCCACGGCGCCGTCCCCTCCCGGCGCGGCCGCCGTCCGCCGCAGCCGCCGCACCAGATCGTCGAGGCTCTCCAGCGCCGCCTGGGCGTCCTTCATCCCCTCCCAGGTGAAGTTGATCGGCTGGCGGTAGTGCGCGCGCAACAGGGCGAAGCGCAGCGTGCGCGCCGAGAAGCCGCGCTCGAGCACGTCGTCCACCGTGTAGACGTTGCCCAGGCTCTTGGACATCTTGCCGCCGTCCACCTGCAGGAAGCGCGTGTGCATCCAGTAGTTGGCGAACGGCCGGCCGGTGAAGCACTCGGTCTGGGCGATCTCGCACTCGTGGTGCGGGAAGACGTTGTCCTCGCCCCCGGTGTGGATGTCGATGCGGTCGCCGAGGTGCTTGCGCGCCATCGCCGAGCACTCGATGTGCCAGCCGGGGAAGCCGTCCGGACCGAAGCGACTCACCCACTTCATGATGTGCTGCGGGTCACTCTTCCAGAGCGCGAAGTCCGCGGGGTGGCGCTTCTCCTCGTTGATCTCGATGCGGGCCCCGGCTTCGAGGTCCTCGATGCGGTTGCCCGAGAGGCGCCCGTAGCGCGCGAACTTGGTGACGTCGAAGTAGACGTTGCCGTCCACCTGGTAGGCGCAGCCCTTCTCGATCAGCCCCTCGATCATCTCCAGCATCTCGGGAATGTGGTCGGTCGCGCGGGGGTAGACCATCGCCGGCTGCACGCCGAGGGTCGCGAGGTCGCGCAGGAAGGTCTCCGCGTTCTCGCGGCTGATGTCCCAGGGGCTGAGGTTCTCCGCGCGGGCCCGCGCCTCCACCCGGTCCTCGCCCTCCTCGTGCTCGCCGAGCAGGTGTCCCACGTCGGTGATGTTCATCACCTGCCGCACCTCGTAGCCGCAGTGCTCCAGCCAGCGGCGCAGCAGGTCGGAGAACAGGAAGGCGCGGAAGTTCCCGACGTGCTGGCGGTTGTAGACCGTGGGTCCGCAGTTGTACATGCGCACCACGCCGGGCTCGAGGGGCTCGAAGGGTTGTTTCGAGCGGGTCAGGCTGTTGTAGACGACGAAGGTCATGCGCAGGCTGCGTGAAGATTCCCGGGCCGCGGATTATAGGGTGAGGCGGCTCGCGGAGCAGGCCTCGGCCGGGCTATCCTGCTCGCTCTCGCCCCCGCGCACCCCCGTCTCTTCGACCACCATGGCCGGACGCGACCTCGCCTTCGAACTCGCCGAGGAGATCGGCGCCGGCTCGACCGGATCCGTCTACCGCGCCACGCTCGAGCGGCCGCTGGGAGACACGCCGAAGGGCACTCAGGTGGCGATCAAGCTGCTGCGCCCGGAGCTGCGGAACGACGCCCGCGCCCGGCACGCCTTCGAGCTCGAGGCCGAGATCGGCCACCGCGTCCGCGATCCCGGGCTGGTCCACGTGCTGGGTTCGGGCGAGGGTCCGGACGGACCCTGGCTGGCGATGCGCCTCGTGCCCGGCTCGACGCTGCGCGAGCACCTCGAGCGGCACGGCCGCTTGCCCGAGCCGATGGTCCGCTCGATCGCCGCCCAGGTGGCCGGCGGACTGGCCGCGCTGCACGCCGCGGGCTTCCACCACGGGGACGTCAAGCCCGAGAACATGCGCCTCGACGAGGACGGTCGCGCGGTGCTGATGGACCTGGGCTACGCGACGCCGCACGATCACGATCACGGCGCCGCCCGGGGCGGGAGCCTGGCCTACCTCTCCCCCGAGCGCGCGCAGGGCGCGCCCGCCAGTCCGGCGGCGGACGTCTTCGCCCTGGGCGTGGTGATGTTCGAGCTGGCCACCGGCCTGCACCCGTTCACGCTCTCGCCGCGCGGGGAGAGCGGTGCCAAGCGCTCCACCGGGCTGCCCCTGCGGCTCTCGCTGGAGGAGGTCGGCGCGGATCGGCTCCTGGCCTCGATCGCCGGCGCCCAGCTCGTCCGGCCGTCGACCATCCTGCCGCAGCTCTCGCCGTTCCTCGACCAGTTGCTGGAGGAGGTCCTGCAGCGCAACCCCGAACTCCGCCCCACCGCCGACGAGCTCCACCGCCGGCTGGTCGATCAGGAGTCCGGAGCCTGGTGGCGCGACCGGCTCGACCTCGGCCGCGAGGCCCGCCGCGGCACGCTCGGCTACGGGCCCGCGGAGCACCTGACCCCGCTCGTCGGACGCGAGCAGGAAGTGGCCCTGCTCTGCGGTCTGTCCGAGAGCGCGGTCGAGGTCGCGGGCGAAGGCGGGCGCGTCGCCTGGTTGAGCGGCCCTCCGGGCAGCGGCAAGTCGCGGCTGATGACCGAGGTCGCCGCCCGCGTGCGCACGTCGGAGACACCGCCGATCTACCTGTACGCGCGCTGTCCAGCGGTCGACGTCCTGCGGCCCTGCGACTCGATCGTGCGGTTGCTCGAGCGCTACCTGATGCTGCCGCGCGGCACCGAGCCGGGAGAGCGCGAGATCGCACTGCTCTCGGGACTCGTTCGTCCGTCGATCGCGGAAACGCTGCGCACGGCGCTCTCTCCGGAGCTCGACGCGGGCGACACCAGCACCGCGGTTCCGGTGGCCCTCGCGGAGTGGTTGATCGCGCTGGGCAAGTCGACGCCCACGCTGCTGTTCGTCGACGACCTGAACTTCGCCGACGAGGGCACGCTGATGGTGATCGGCTCGCTGGCCGAAGAGCTGCCGGCGATGCGCACGCTGCTCGTGCTCGGCTACCGCGACCAGGAGCCGCCGCGCCGGCCGGAGCGTCTGCACGCCCTGCGCAAGCGGCTGCCGGAGACGACGCGCATCCGCCTGGAGCCGCTGGACCGCGAAGCGGTGTTCGAGCTGGTCCGCGAGCTGTTCCATCCCACCGCGCCGTGCCGGCGCATCGCCGAGGTGCTGTGGACGCGCAGTCGCGGCAATCCGGGGCTCGTCGCCGAGATCCTGCGCGATCTCAAGGAGCGGCGGCAGGCGCTGCCCTACGACTCGACGACCTCCCAGCTCACGCTCTCCATCGACCCCGACGAGCTGCCGCTGCCGCGGTCGCTCGGCGCGGTGATCGCCGACCGCTTCCGCAAGCTCTCCCCCGAGGACCGCTCCTGGGTTCGACGCCTGGCGGTCGTCGGCGGGCGCATCGAGGAAGCCTTCCTGCTGGAGGCGTTCCCGGAGTTCGACGGCGCCGAGATCAACGCCGTGCTCACGCGCTTGGTGGACGCCGGGTGGCTGGTGCCCGGCGGCCGGCGCTACCGTTTCGCCCGGCCGGCGCTGCGCGAGGCGGTGTACCGGGCGATCGGCGACGAGGACCGCCAGCGGCTGCACGCGCGCGCCGCGCAGGCGCTGGGTGCCGGCGGCCGGCGGATCCGGCTGGACACCGCCTTCCAGCGCGCTTTCCATTTGCGCGCGGCGGAGGACCACGAGGCGCTGCTGCGGGTGCTCGTCCCGCTGATCGACTCGTTGCGCCACCGCGGCCACCCGCAGCGCATCTACACGCTCGCCCGTTGGGGACTGGAAGCGCTCGAGCACGTCGAGCCCTCGGCGCTGCGCAACCGCCAGCACATCGAGTTCCTCGAGGCGGCGGCCGACGCCGCGGACCGCCTGGGCTACCGCGCCGAGCAGCGCCGCTGGCTGGACCAGCTCTCCGACCTGGAGCTGAGTCCGGAGCGCGACGCCGAGTCACTGGCCCGCGTGTTCCTGCTCCACGGGCGCTATGCGATCAGCACCGGCCAGTACGGTCTGGCGCGCGGCATGGTGCGCAATGCGGTGGACGTGGCCGAACGCCACGGCGTGTCGCGCGAGCTGTACAGCGAAGCGCTGCGACGACTCGCCGGCATCCAGGCCCACGTCGGCGAGCTGACCGAGGCCCGGCGCCTGGCGGAGAAGGCCCGGGACGAAGCCGCGCACCCGGCCCAGGAGGCCGTGGCCTGGCTGCAGATCGCGGTCGTCGATCTGCTCGAGGACTACATCGAGGACGCGCTGCGCGACGTCGACCGGGCGCTGGTCCTGCTGCGGCAGGCGAGCTCCTGGAACCTGCCCGGTATCCAGGCCATGGGACAGCTGCTGCGGGGCCGCATCTACCGCGCCGCCGGGCGCCCGCGGCGGGCGCTGGGCTCGATGAACCGCGCGGTGCGACTCGCGCGCCAGGCCGGCGAGCGGCGGCTGGAGATGGAAGCCACGGCCAGGCTGGGAGGTCTGCTGCTGGACGCCAACCGGCCGGAGGAAGCCGAGCTGCGCTTGCGCGACGCGCAGTTGATGGCGCGGGAGATCGAGGATCGCCGCGGCCAGGCGTTGAGCGGCCTGTGGCTGGGCATCCTGCTCTGGGAGCAGGAGGCGCCGCACGCCGAGGCCGAGCTGCAACGGGTCACGCGGCTGGCCAACGAGCTGGGCCTGTCGCGGGTGGAGGCCGTGGGGCTGGCGATCCAGGCGCGGGTGATGCGCGCGAGCGGTAGGCTCGCCCAAGCGCTGTCGATGACGGCGCGGGCGGTGGCCATCGCCGAGAGCAAGGGCTGCGAGCTGGCCGACCGCACGGTGATCGTCGGCACCCGCGCCCTGGTCCTGGAGACCGCCGGCCAGCAGGACGAGGCGCGCAGGCTGGTGGTCGAGCTGCGCCGCCGCCTGCGGCGCGAGAACCAGCGCATCAAGCACGAGGTCACCCGCCGGCGCCACCGCGTCGCCAGCACGCGGCTCCTGCAAGCGGTGCTCGACGAGGAGGGTGTCATCTATCCCCGGGTCCAGCTGTTCGAATCCACCGAGGGACTGCTGCGGGCCGAGTGAGTCGCGCGCTCAGGTCTGCGGTTCGACCGCCGCCGGGCGAGCGGAGACCAGGTGCACCCCGTAGGAGAGGATCCACAGCGACGATGCGGCGACGTGGACCCAGACCCAGATCGCGTTCCAGGCCTCGTCGGTGGTCGTCTGCAACAGGTACCCCGAAGCGACCATCGGCACGAGCTGCAGGGCCAGCAGCAGACCGGTGGGACGCCGCGGCCGGTATCCCGAGCGCACGCGCGCCCAGACGTAACGCCGGAAGATCATCCCGCCGGCGAACACCAGCAGCGGGGCGAACAGCACGTGCAGGTGCTGCACCTCCGGCTGCAGCGGGTGGTTGACCACCGCGTAGGGATCGTCGGGCCGGACCAGGTACTTCATCCACGCGTAGACGAGCCCGGTCCCGCCGACCAGGACGTTGGAGACGTGCAGGCTCCAGGCCTCGAAGCGCGTCAAGACCCGCCTTCGTCCTGCGGCGCGCCGCTGACCACGGCGTGCAGCGCGAGACAGCGCCGCACCGCGTCGGTGGTCGCGCGGGCGGTGAGCGTGGCGCCGGTGACCCCGCGGATGCCGCGATCGAGGTGCAGCTCGTCATCGAGCACGCGGCCGCGGAACTGGCCGTACCAGTTGCCGCGCGGCAGGTAGTCCAGCGGCTCGGCGAAGGCCAGCACCTCCAGACGCTGCACGCGCCCCGCGGGCGAGACGACGACGAACAACGTCTCGCGCAACGTGCGCACGCGGTGCACGTCCACGTAGGCCGTGCCCACCACGGCGCCGTCCTTGCGCGCGACGTAGGGGTGGGCGATGGACGACTCCAGGGGCGAGCCCGCGAGCTCCTTCACCCGCTGCTGCTGCTCCTCGGTCAGGTACACGGTCCCGCGCTCGATCTCGCAGTCGGGAAACGCCAGGGCCAGGGCCTCGTCGACGTGCAGGAAGACGCGGCTCGCCGGAGCGAGCGGAGCGGCGCCGCAGACCGCGGCCAGCAGGATCCAGGAGACGATGGTGCGCACGGTTCGAACCTCAGAATCCATAGCCCACGCCGAAGTCGACCTGGTCGACGCCGGTTCCCGCGCCGTTGTCCACGTCCAGGTAATCGAGCTTGAAGATCACCTGGTCGATCGGCTGCCAGGCCACGCCATAGGTCCTGATCTCGACGTCGTTCGCCGGATCCGACATGAACCCCGAGGGGACCGCGGCCTGGGTGTCGTAGGCCTCGTAGCGCACGAACGGCGTCAGCGACTGCGGCGAGCCCGGCCGCAACCACTGCATCACGTCGTAGCCGACCTCCACGTAGTGCCCGGCCATGCGCTCGCCCACCGAGGCCATGCCCACCAGGCCCTCTGCGGCGTTGAGCTCGCTCACGTCGTCCAGTTCGGCGGCGGCGTGCAGCGCGCGCACCCGCAGTCCCCGCCAACGCCAGTCCGCGTGCACCTCCCAGATCGAGGTCGGCACGTCGGCGCCGACACCCAGATCCTGACCCGAGTCTCCGATGAAGGTCGACCCGCCGATCAGCAGTCCCGGCCGACCGGTCCAGTCCACGCGGCCGACGACGGCCAGGTCCTCGGCCAGCGACTCGGCGCCCTGCTGGCGACCCTCGCGCAGACCCTCGTCGGCGGAGAAGCCCGCGGCCTCCAGCCCGGCGGTGAGGTAGAGCTTGTAGTCGAACTCGCCGAGCTCGCCGAACACGCCGACGCCGGCCTCGCGCCAGGTGCTCGGCAGGATCACCGATTCGACCCCCGGGCGCTTGGTGCTGGGGAAGGTGGTCGGCTCGTGCATCTCGTTGGTCAGGCCCATCGGTTGCAGCAGCAGGCCGGCGCGGGCGTTGATCGCCTCGTCGGCCAGGTAGTCCAGGTAGGCGAACTCCATCGAGACCGAGCCGCCCTCCTCCGTCGAGCCGTGCTCGTACTCGATCTCGGAGTTGAACAGCCAGCGGTCGTCGAACTTGTAGCCGAAGTACAGGACCGCGCGCTCGAAGTCCGCCCGGTCGGTCTCGCCGGAGGAGCTGCCGTCGTCGGCCTCGGAGTCGAAGTTCTGGTAGAGCATCTCCCCGTAGCCGCCGATCGAGACGTGTCCGGCATCGGTCGCGTAGACCTTGGAGGCTGCGGGGCCCATGCCGAAGCGCGACTCGCCGAGGACCGGCAGCACGTCGCCGAGGTCCAGGCGCTCGACCTCGCCGGCGACCGCGTCGATGCGGCGCTCGAGCTCCGTGTCTCGCGCCTCGAGCTTCGCGAGCGCCGCGCGGTCGTCGGACGGCGGCGGATCCGCGATCGCCGCGGCGGGGACCGGCTCGGCGACGTCGAGCGTGAGCTCCAGCACCACGTCGGAGGTCAACACCTCGACCCGCTCCCCGAAGCCGCTCGTGCCCCGCGCGCGCAGCGTCGCACCGTCGGGTTGCAGCACCAGGACCTCGACGCCGTCGAGACGCCGGCCGAGCGCGAGCGCCGCCTCCGGTCCGATCACGTAGGCCGCGGTGGACAGGCAGTCGGCAGCCACGGGGTCGGGGGCCCAGACGGTGACGCTCCCGAAGTCCGGCACCGGTCGGCCGCTGCGCGGATCGAGCAGGTGCCCGTAGCGCACCCCGTCGACGACGATGCCGCGCTCGCTGTTGCCGGAGGTCGCCAGGGATCCCGCCGGGATCGTCACCGCCAGTACCTCGCGATCGCGGTGCCGCGGATCGGCGACGGCGAAGCGCGCGTCCCCGCCGCCGACCTGGACCACCTGTCCCCCGAGGTCCAGCGTGGCGCGCGTGGCCCGCGTGCCGCCGAGCGCCCGCACCGCCGCGGCGAGCCCCACGCCCTTGCCGAAGCCCCCTTCCTCGATCGCCAGTCGCTCGTCGGTCCGCACCAGGCCGGCGTCGGTGAACTGCAGGGCGCCGAATCCGTCCGCGACGATCGCGCGCTCGAGTTCCGCGTCGCCGGGCACCCGCCCGCCGGTGCGCAGGCCCCAGGCACGCACCAGTGCGCCGACCGCCGGGTCGAACGCGCCGTCGGTTTCGCGCCACCAGTGGGCGGCCTGCTCCAGGTCGTCGCGCAGGGCCGGGCCGGCGGCGAAGGGCCGGCCGACCGGGGTCGCGTTCAGCCGCGACAACTCGCTGGTCTCGGTCCAGGTCGACAGTCGCTGCTCCACGCCCTCGATCGCCCGCAGCGCGGCCTCGCTGGCGTCGAGCGCTTCCCTGCGGGTCGGCGCGTCGACCTGGATCGAGAGGCGGGTGCCCATGGCGTCGACCAGGCGCTGGACCTGGGTGGGCCGGTCCTGGGAGGCCGGTGCCCCCTGGGGGGAGAGCAGGGCGAGGGCGAGGAGGGTCGTGCTGGGGATCATCGTCGGAGAGGGCCTTGGTGGTTGCTGCTATTGAGACTCATTCTCAAACTGTAAGGCGCACTCTACCGCCGCTCCCTCGAAACGCAATGCGCGGCCCGGGCCTTTTTCGCGGCCCCCCGGCCAGACGGCGACTAGCGCCCCGCGAGGTGGCGCTCGGCGGCCCACCCCACGGCGTGGACCCGCAGCGACTTCGCGTGGGCCGCGCGAACGGCCTCGCGCAGTTCGGCCCGCGCGCGGGCGTCGGGTTCGTAGGCCGCGAGGAACCGCGCGTAGTCCGTGGTCAGCACCGGCAGGTCCCCGTCGATGCGTCGCCGTTCGACGTGCCGCAGCAGGCGCGCGAGGTTGGCGACCCGCTCGGCCCGGGTGACGGGCTCCGGCGCGAGCACCGAGCGGTCGAGGTCCAGGATCAGCAACTCCGGCCGCTCCCCCACCCGCTCGCCGTCGCGCAGCAGCAGGTTGCTCGTCGTCAGGTCCGCGTGGAGGAAGCCGGCGTCGTGCATCCGCCGCACCAGCCGGCCGCAGGCCTCGAGCAGCCGGCGCCGCGCCCGTCCGCCGACTCCGGGCGCGACGAGTTTCGCCAGCGCCTGGGCGACGTTGCAGGCGCCCTCGATCCGCCGCGTAACCACGTCGAGCCGCCAGCCGCCGGCCTTCGAACGCCGCGCGCGCGCGGCGACCACCTGCGGCGTGGCGAAGCCCTCGCGGGCGAGCGCGTCGGCGAGCACGAGCTCGCGGAACGGCCGCTGCGGGTCCATGAAGCGGGCGCCGGTCAGCCAGCGCAGCAGGCCGCCGTGGCTGAAGCGCCGCACCACGAAACGCTCGCCGCCGATGCGCAGCTCGAACAGCGGCTTGCGCCCGGCGAGGTCGCTCGGCTGCAGCGGCCCGACGTGGTCGGGTCCGTAGCCCGCCGCGGTGAACGCGTCGGCGAGGTCGCGGTGCAGGGCCGCCATCCCCCCCGGCGATTCGACCACGGTGTAGCTCCGCGGCAGCCGGTCCAGGATGGGCAGGGAGGGCATGATCCGGTGCGGTCCCCCGCGGGCGACGGCGACCGCGGGCTCGGCCGGCGGCGGTGCGCCGACCGCGTCAGATGCCGGCGCCGAAGGCGGGTCGGGAGTCCTCGTTCGCCTTCTGGGGCGCGGGCTTCGCGGGCTCGGTCTCCGGTTTCGCGGCCGGAGCGGGGGTCGGGGCCGGCGTGCGGGGCGCGGGCGGCGGTGCCTCCCGCCGCGGCGCGCGCGTCACCGGCGCTTCGTCGACGAGGCCCTCGCCGAAGGCGGGCTCGCCGCCGGTGGACGAGTTCGAGCGGGGCGCGGAGGGGGTGCGCTCCTCGCGGCGCGCGGGCCGTTCGCGGTCCTCGTCGCGGCGCGGGCGGTCCCGCCGTTCCGGGGAACGCTCGCGGGAAGCGGGGCGTTCCGAGCGCTCCGGCCGTTCGCGCCGTTCCGTTTCCTCGGGGCGCTCCGACCGTTCGGGCCGTTCGGGCCGTTCGGGCCGCTCGGAGCGTTCGTGCCGTTCGGGGCGCTCGGAACGCTCGGGGCGTTCGGGGCGTTC
>Ga0102952_1000567_pt1 | contig 13599 bp, 10 predicted proteins | sample SalPon2A_C_D1_MG_FD_78506 | JGI IMG/M metagenome (GOLD analysis project Ga0102952, IMG submission 78506) | Soil microbial communities from South San Francisco under conditions of wetland restoration - Salt Pond MetaG R2A_C_D1_MG | ecosystem: Environmental > Terrestrial > Soil > Wetlands | place... | reverse complement strand
GGCGCAACGGTATACGAGCGCCTGCCGCAAAGCGGGCCCCGCGCGTGGGTACAGCGCACGCTGACAGAACACCGCACGATGCTCGAGCTGATTCGCCGCCGCTTCGAAATGCTGCGGGCCGAACGCGTGGTCATGCGCAGGCAGCTGGAGGGCGACGAGATCGATCTCGGCGCATGCATCGATGCGCTCGCGGACCTGCGGGCCGGCACGCGCATGCCGGAGGAACTGTACCAGCGCTGCCGACCGGCGGAGCGCGACATCGCGATCATGCTGCTGATCGACGTCAGCGGCTCGACCGACGGCTGGGTATCGGCGCACCGCCGCATCATCGATGTCGAGCGCGAGGCGTTGCTGCTGGTGTGCATTGCGCTGCGCGAAATGGGCGATCCTTACGCGGTACAGGCGTTCTCGGGCGAAGGCCCGGGCAACGTGACGGTGCGTCCGATAATGAACTTCGGTAGCCGTTTCGATGACGACGTCGCGCTGCGCATCGCAGCACTCGAGCCCGAACAGTACACGCGCGCCGGGGCCGCGATTCGCCATGCCACGGCGCGCCTGATGCGACAGTCCGCCGGACACCGGCTGTTGTTGTTGCTATCGGACGGCAAGCCGAATGACGTCGACCAATACGAGGGACGCTACGGCGTCGAGGATATGCGGCAGGCCGTTATCGAAGCCCGCATGCAGGGCATCCATCCGTTTTGCCTGACCATAGACCGCCAGGCCGCGAACTACCTGCCGCGCGTATTCGGCGCCAACCAGTATGCCATGCTGCCGAAGTCCGAAATGCTGCCCGCAGTGCTGCTCGACTGGATGCGGCGGCTGCTGGCAGCGCGTCGACACTGACGCGGCACGCACGGTCCGGGGTTCGCGCCGCTCAATCCTCGCTGCCGGCTTGTCTCAGCCATGCACGGGCATCATCGATGTGACCCGGCTCGAAATGCCGCACTTCCGCCGTGACCACGGATTGCAGCATGTCGACCAGTGTCCTGACCCATCGCATTTCCGCGACCACGGCAGCACGGCTCACATGCTTCAGGTGCCGGAACACCCAGCGCAGATCGTCCCACAGGACGGACGGCGGAATGGCGCCGATACTGCGAATTTCCTCCAGAACCGCGACGTGGCCGTACGCCTCGATCTTGCGGTTCATGACGTCGATGACGTCATCGAAGTCCTTCTGCGTCACGCGGCCGTCCACCGTCAGTTCGACGATGTTGCTGTCGGGAATGTCCCGGTATTCAAACATGCCGCCGTAACACCGAAGTCAGTTGTATTGGTCGGTACTTGACCTTACGGATTGTGCCATATTCTTGCACTTGAAATGATCCCTTTCGCCTCGGAGCGGCCGGTCAACCGAGAGAGAATTCGACACCTTGGCAGGTGGCGTGCGGCCACGAGCAGACGTTTGTAGACGCACCGGCCGCTGTTTCGCGAGCCTGTCCGGTAATACCAATTCAGATACCTGGCAGCGCGGGTTTCATCACCATAATAATCATTGCAACTACGGGCGTCATCAGTGCGACTAATCCCCATACTTCCCAGCTCTTGTATAGCTTGGTGTATTTTTGCCAAGTTAAATCGGTTGAATCGGCCGCACGTGCCGCATCGCGAATCTTGCGTTGCAGCGGAGCCACCCATACTCCGAATACGAGTCCCGATATCGAAAACAGGATGATCGACCAAAAGATCCACCCAGTGCTCAGAATCGGCACTTTTGCTACGATCGCAGCGGAAAATCCAGTGACTAGAATTCCAACTACCCCAGGACCAGTAAACAGGCGGTCGCTTCGAATAATCCCGTCAAATGCTGATGCGATGAGTTTGAAATCACGCGATTTGTGCGCATGGTTTGCCCAAAACAAACCGGTCGTAATATTTCCGAGGAAAGCGATCACCGACGTAACGTGCAGCAGCTTTAAAAACAAGTAGCTCACTAGCCTTCTCCGACGAGATTTATAGAGTGATAAACGGCCGCATTCTTCTAATAGCAGGGTCCAGCTGACAAGCCGGTACGCAACACCTTCTGCCGGTTCGCATTGCACCATCGACAGGCGATTACCGGCCAGGAGCAGTCCTTCATACCGATCAGCGCGACGACAGATTAGTCCTGATAGTTCGCTAGCGCCGTTTCAATAACGATGATTCGATCGACCGTCTCCAACGCCACGCTCGCGATAAAGTTGTGCTTGTCCTGGACCTCCGCAACCAAGATCACATGGTTATCACCTTCGACGTTGAAGGTCATCGAATGCGCCTACTTTACCCGTTCGACCTCTTGGTTGTCTGGTCACTCGTCGACTTACTGGAATTGACCCATTGCAGACCTTCGACAGTGCGAGGTTCTTTCCTCCGATGATCAAAGCAACCTATCTCACAGTTTTAGTTGGCCTGGTACTCGCCAGCTGCGCAAGCGAGGCAAAGATTGCTCTAAGTCCGGCCACCATGGACTGCGGTCAAGGCTCGTGCGTAGTGACCTTTAATGTATCAAACACATCCGACGGTACACTGCCGCTGATTGAGATATTTCTTTGAGTCAGAACTACACTGGAATGACCGCAATTGAGGCAAGTTACGGCTTCGGCAACATTGAAGACGGGAACTAGAAAACTCGTCTTTTATCAAATCTGAGCAGAGTTCGAGAACGGTGATGCGACAATTTATGTCACCCTTACGGACCGAGATGGCGAGTTCAGCATTTATCACCTCAATGTCGACTCTATGGCATTCATCGACTCCGCCGGTCATGAAACACCCGGCACGTCAACCGATGGAGAAATACCAGAATAACTCCGAGCGCATCGCCAATCTTGAAGTTGTTCGAGCAGCCATTAGTGGCCGGCTCGCGTCTTTCGTCCTGTGGCTTCCGGCGTAGATCGACCGTCTGCTTCTAGGCGAAAACAGTCGCTTGAGGCGCGACATAAACTGGCACTGCCTGTACGGCCTGTACGGCCTGTACGATCCGGGTAAAGCTACTAAAAGTCAGTCGCCTTTCCACAATTCGATTTCCGACCAGCCGTCGGGTAGCTCATGCGCGATGCCCTGGTGGCAGCTGATGCAGGTATCGCCGCTCTCCGCCACCCGCTCCGGAATATGCTTGCGGCTGGCCGAACGGCCCTGCTCTGCCAGGTCCATGTGATTCAGTTCGTGACAATTGCGGCACTCGTGCGAATCGTTTGCCAGCATGCGGCGCCATTCATTGGTGGCCAGCTCGAGCCGCTTTGCGAGAAATTTCTCCCGTGTATCGATGGTGCCGAATATCCAGCCCGGAAGTTCGTGCATGGATGCGCGCATCTTGCGCAGGACCTTCGGACCCCACTCCTTTGGCACATGGCAATCCGAGCAAATGGCGCGCACACCGCTGGCATTCGAGTAATGGACGGTACCGGTATATTCCTTGTACACGTTGTCCTTCATTTCATGACAGGAGATACAGAATGCCTCCTGGTTCGACCACTCGAGCGCGGTGTTGAAGCCGCCCCAGAAGACGATGCCGCCAAGGAACAGCAGGAAACCACCGACCGGGATCCCCAGCAGCAATTTCGAGCGCGGCTTCTTCCAGAGTCGTGCGAGTCTCGATTCCGACGGTGCGTCCTGCGGTGTCCTGGCCATCACTTTGGCTCCTGCGGCCGTCGCGCCGGGCGACGCACCGGAACCAGCATGACTACTGCTGGCTTGCGTAGTAGTTGAGCAGAGCGTCGATCATCTCTGCGTCGAGTTCATCGAGCTTCTCCTGCATTTTTTCGTCCAGCACTTCGCGCTCGCCGCTGTCGTAATCCGCAAAGGCCTGTTCGAGATAGGGCCGCCACTGACCGGCGAGGATGCCGGCGTCATCGTCCGGGTTGCTGCCGCCGTCGGTGTGGCATTTCTCGCATTTTTCGCGGTGGATCGCGGCGCCGGCTTCCGCCCTGGCCGCGTCGAACTCCTGCTGCGCCGGCACGAATGCCTGTGCCGCGTAGTGCTTCGCGAGCGCCTCGATGTCCGCGTCGCTGAGCTCGCCCGCCTCGTCGCACATGCTGGTGGGGGCGTGCGCGGCGTCGCCGTCCGGGAATTCGATCTCGCGGCACGGGCGGGCGCGGTCGCGGAAAGTGAGCATGGTGTCGCTCAGCACGAATTCCGACAGTCCGGCGATCGTCGGTATTTCGCCATGCTCGCTGATGCCGTTGTCACCGTGGCACTGGTCGCATTCGGCGGTGATTTCGGAAATATCGGCCCGCGCTGCGCCGCAGGCGAGCAGGACCGCCGCAAAAAAAATGACCGATCGGTAGATATTGTGCACGGGTGACGCTCCTTGAAGGGCGGACGCACAGCTGCGATTTGCCGCCTTTTTCGAGTAGCGCCATTTTGCAAACACCGCGCGGCAGAAAGAATACGTAGATTTACGGACGTCGGCGGAGATCGGGATATAGGTAATTACCCGGATACCTGCGTCCGCGGGGCCACCGTATCGTCATGCATGCGGATAATTGCGAGCTGCGGCCGCACCCGCGGCAATCGACCAACAGAACACGCCGTGCTGCGGTACCATCCCGAAAAGGGGGACGTCATGACGAACAAACAGGGATTTCGGGGACATCTGGCATTTCTGGCGCTGGCGGCGTTGCTGCTGGGCGCTTGCAGCGGCGATGACGGCGCAAGCGGCGCGGCCGGGCCGGCGGGGCCGGCGGGGCCGGCCGGACCGCCGGGACCGAGCGGCTCCTCCGGCGGCGTGCCGGTATCGTCCGCGGAGAAAATCAACGTCGAAATCACCGACGTGTCGGTGCCCTCCGGCGGCGGCGCGCCCACGGTTACCGTGTCGCTGACGAACGACCTCGGCCAGGGCCTGACCGGCCTGCCCGCCGCCAACATCAGCTTCCTGATATCGCAGCTGATTCCGGGCAGCAACGGCGGCTCGAGCCACTGGCAGTCGTACATCACCCGGTCGAGCGGCGGCATTGCGAATGCACAGGCGACCACCGAGTCCGCCAGCAGCGGTACGTTCACGGACAACAACGACGGCACCTATACTTACACCTTCGCCAATGCCCTGACCGCCTACCCGGCCGGTCCCGCGTTCGTCGCCACGAACACGCACCGTATCGGTATCGAGATCCGCACCAGTTCCGGCGGCTTTCTGCCGGAAAACGTCCCCGCGGACAACGCGCCGCTCGATTTCCTGCCGAGCGGCGGCGCGCCGATGTTCAACCGCCTGATCGTGGACAGCGACACCTGTAACGCCTGTCACGACAACCTGGAGCTGCACGGCGAAGCGCGTTTCGACCCCGAGTACTGCGTGATGTGCCACAACCCGTCGTCCATCGACGGTGATTCCGGCAATACCGTGGACATGAAAGTGATGATCCACAATATCCATTCCGGCCGCGACGACTACAGCATCATCGGTTTCGGCGGCAGCCTGCACAGCTGGGCGGACATCGAATTTCCCCAGGATATCCGTAACTGCCAGACCTGCCACGAGGAAAGCGACACCGACACGCCGCAGGCGAGCAATTACCGCCTGGTGCCGAACCGTGCGTCCTGCGGTACCTGCCATTACGACGACGGTGTTGCGAACAGCGGCCAGGACTTCGCCATCGAAGACGGCATTCATCCGGGCGGCTTCACGTTTACGGACGACACGCAGTGCGTGGATTGCCACGGGCCGAACGGCACCGTCACGAACGACGAGGGCCGGCTGGTGCAAGTCCCGGTGGCCCATGAAATCAGGACGAAAACCGCTGGCGGGCGCTTCCGGTTCAACGTAATCGACGTGACCGGGACCGCTGTCAACGAGTTTCCGACCGTGACGATCTCGGTGACCGACCCGACCAACGGCGACGCACCGTACGACCTGCACGCGGATGCACCGTTCACGCAATGTGCCGGCGGCGCCAGCCGCCTGTCGGTCGACGTCGGCTGGAGTACCACCGACTACACCAACCGCGACAGCGGCACGCTGCCCGCGCTGCCCATTTCGATGAACCCGCTGGCGGCCTGCGGCGGCAGCTCCGTGGACAACGGCGACGGCACTTTCACCGTGACGTCGACGACCGCGATCCCGGCGACGGCATCGGGCACCGCGGCAATTGCGATCGAAGGGCACCCGGCGCTCGACGCCGATGCGGATGGCGTCATCGACCGCATTGCCGTCACGAACGCGGTCGCCTACGCTCCAATCACGGATGCCACCGCCGTACCGCGGCGCTCGGTGGTCGACATCGAGAAATGCGACGACTGCCACAATCAGCTGTCGCTGCACGGTAACAACCGCACCGACAATCCCGCCGTATGCGTCATCTGTCACAACCCGAACATGACGGATATCGAGCGCCGTGCCGGCGAACCCTGTAATTCCACGCTCGGGCCGGACGACACGTCAATCGACTTCAAGCGCATGATTCATGGCATACATGCCTCGAATGCGGTGGGCCAGACCTACGACGTATGCGGCTTCAACAGCAGCGTGAACGTGTTCGACGTGCATTACCCGGGGCGGCTGAACAATTGCGAGGGCTGTCACGAGCCGGGCACCTACTACCCGCTCGACCCCGGTGTGACGCTGGGCACCACGGTGGACGCAAATGACGAATCGACGGTTACCGACGACCGCGTCATTTCGCCCAATACCGCGGTATGCTCGGCGTGTCATGTCAGTGCGCTGGCTGCCGAACACATGCAGCAGAACGGCGGTGATTTCAACGCCACCAAGGCAGCCGACAGCACGCTCATTTCGGCCGGCGTCGAAACCTGCGGCCTGTGTCACGGCCCGGGCCGCGTGGCGGACGTGAAGGAAATGCATGCGGTCGGCACGTTCGAGTTCAACTGAGCCGCACGCCATGCGCCGCACCGCCCGCGTCAGGCCCGGTACGCTGACCCTGCTGGCAGCCCTGCTGCCGCTCCTGGCTGCGGCGCAGGGCGACGACGCGGCGGTTGCCTACAGCCGCGACGGTGCCGATACCTGCCTCGGCTGCCACGACGATGCGGCGGTGCTGGGCCTGTTCCGCACGCCGCATGCGGTGCCGACGGACGAGCGTACGCCGTTCGGCCACGGGCAGCTGCAATGCGAGGCCTGCCATGGGCCCGGCGGCGAGCACGCCGCGCGCGTGCGGCGCGGCCAGGAGCGGCCGCCGGTGATTCGTTTCGGCTCCGACGCGGCGACCCCGGTCGACGTGCAGAACGGCATGTGCGGCAACTGCCACGCCGCGGACACCGGCTTTGCCTGGCACGCCGGTCCGCACGCGCGCAACGACATCGCGTGTGCCGACTGCCACAGCGCACACACGCCGCGGGATGCGGTCCTCGATGCGGCCAGCCAGCCCGAAGTGTGTTTCAACTGCCATGCGCTGACGCGCAGTGAAACGCTGAAAGCGTTCGCGCACCCCATCGCCGAAGGCAAGATGGCCTGCAACGGCTGCCACAGTCCGCACGGCGCGACGATCGACACGCAGCTGGCGCACCAAACCGTCAACGACACCTGCTACGAATGTCACGCCGAAAAGCGCGGACCGTTCCTGTGGGAACATGCACCGGTCGCTGAGGACTGCACGCTGTGCCACTCGCCGCACGGCTCGAATCATCCCGCCATGCTGACGCGGCGCGCACCGCTCTTGTGCCAGGGCTGTCATTCGCAGAGCGGTCATCCGAGCATCGCGCAGACGCCGGACGGTTTGCCCGCAGCGGCGCCCTCGCAGTTCCTGCTGGGCCAGAGCTGCCTCAACTGCCACGCACAGGTCCACGGCTCGAATCATCCATCCGGCTCCCGGCTCATGAGGTAGGAGGCGAGCATGCGACGTTCAGGCAGAAGCGCAATCCCCGCCTCCCGGCGTGTACGGATCGGCCGTTGGCTGGCCGCGGCTCTCGGCAGTTGCGCGGCAACCGCGCTTGCACAGGCACCGGATACCAGCAGCTGGGTATGCCAGTACTGCCCGTTCCCCGACGGTTACCGCGCCGAGTACACGGCGGGCGCGGACTATGTATCGGACGATTCCGCGTACCTCGGCGATGCCACCGGCTACGACGACAGCGGTGTCTACCCGAAGCTCTCCGGCGACGGCTCGTACCTGTCGCAACGTTACCAGGCCCGCTGGCGGGTCGAAGACCTCGGTCTCGATTCCCGTGCGCTGTCGCTTGCCGGCGGCCGCCAGGGCCTGTACGACTTCCGGCTGAGCTACCGCGAGTTACCGCGCCGCGAGTTCGACACGACGCGCACGATTTTCAGCCGGTCGGGGGACGCGTCCCTCGCCTTGCCCGCCGGCTGGCAACGGGCGTCGCTGACGAGTGGTTTCACCGGGCTCGATGCCGCACTGGCCGGGCGCAACATCGGCAGCGACAGGAAAACGCTCGAAATGGGCGCTGCGTACCTGCCGCTGCAGGCGCTGAAACTCAGCGCGAGCTACACGCGCATCGAGAAAAGCGGCGTGGATATCGCCGCCGGCTCCTACTTCACGCAGTCGAGCCTTCTGCCGCGCCCGCTCGATTACAGCACCGACAACGTCATGCTCAGTGCCCGCATCGCCATGGACCGCGGCTACCTCGCCGCCGCCTGGCAGGGTTCGTTCTTCCAGAATACGCTGCTCGGCACAAGCTGGGAGAGCCCGTTTCTGACGGCAGCCGGCGCGGAGACCGGCCGCACAGCCCAGGCGCCCGACAACCGCTTCCAGCAACTGTCGCTGTCGGGCGGCTATCGCCTTGACGGCTGGGACACGTACATGTCATTCAGTGCCGCGGCCGGGCGCGCCACCCAGGATGACGTATTGTTGCCGTACACCACGAACGGCACGCTGACGACGGCGGCGCTGCCGCGCGCGCGCCTCGACGGCGAGGTGAACAAGCGCAACCTGGCCCTTGCCGTGAGCGCATCGCCGCTCGAAAAACTGGGCGTCAACGTCCGCTTCCGCCAGGACCGCAGCGACAACGACACGCCGGTCGACACCTGGACCCGGGTCATTACCGACACGTTCAACTCCGGCGATGCCGAACAGAACGTGCCGTACAGCTTCCGCCGCAACCGCCTGGGCGTGGATGCCAGCTACCGCCTCTCGCGCGAGTTGCGCCTCGCCGGCGGCTACGACCGCACGGAACTCGATCGCGACCGCCAGGAAGTGGCCGAACAGACCGAGGACAGTGGCTGGGGCGCGCTGTACTGGCGCCCCAACGAGCGCATCGACGTGCGCGCGAAAGGCGGCACCCGCAAGCGCGAGATAGATCGCTACGACGAGACGGTCGCCGAAGCCCTCGACCAGAACCCCCTGCTGCGCAAGTACAACCTTGCCTACCGCTACCGGCGTTTCGCGGAACTCTCGGTTGCCGCCGCAGCCAGCGGTAAACCGGCGTCGATCAGTATCACGTCGATGTATGCCGACGACGACTACACGAAGTCGCCGCTCGGACTGACGAGCGGCAAGGACCTGCGCGTGAGCGGCGACCTGAGCTATGCTTTCAGCGACAAGCGGCACGCTCACGTGCAAATCGGTTACGAGAACATCGATTCGACCCAGGTCGGCAGCGAACAGTTTGCGGTGGCGGACTGGCGTGCCAGCAATGCGGACGACTTCCTGACCGCCGGGGCCGGCATCCGCCTGCTCGAATTGAGCGAGAATATCGACCTTACGGCAGACTACATTCGATCGTTCGGCACCACGGAAATCGATGTCGTCACGGCGGGCGGGGCGAGCTCGTTTCCGGACCTCGAATCGACGCTGGATTCGTTTCGCCTGGGCGTGTCATGGCAGCGGTCCGAACGCCTGACGCTGAACCTGTCGGCACGCTACGAGCGCTTCGCGGTCGAAGACTGGGCACTGCAGGGCGTCGCGCCCGACACCGTTCCGGTAGTGCTGACGCTCGGCGCCGAGCCCTACGACTACAACCGCTTCATCATCGGCCTGGGCTTCAGCTATCGCCCGGGCGTGCCGGCCGCACAGACCGGCGATCAGTAGGGCGGCACCGCGTTCCAGCCGCTCACAGCGCCGCGGACAATTCCAGGATGCGCCCGCCGCGCAGTATGCGCACGGTGACGCTCTGCCCTGCGCTGAGCGCGGCTGTGTGCGCCTGGATGCGGCGCATCGACGTCGGGCTGAACTCGATGCCGTCGATGCTCAGCAGGATGTCACCGCCGGCCAGCAACTCGACGTCGCCCAGTTGCACGGGCGTGCTGCTCGGCCTGAGCTGCATTCGTTCGGCCGGCGAGCCGGCGGCGATGCGCTGCACCAGGTAGCCTGCGTCCTGCGGCACGTTGAACAGTTCCGCGATCTCGCCGGCAATCATCACGCCTGTCATGCCGGACCAGAACGGCCGGTGCGCCAGCAGCACGTCGGCGGCCGTGTTCGAGGTTATGGCAAAGCCAAGGCCCTCGAAGCCGCCCGACTGGCTCAGTATCACGCTGGCAATGCCGACTACCTCGCCGCGCAGGTTAAAGAGCGGTGAACCGGAATTGCCGCTATTGATGGCCGCGTCCGTCTGGAACAATTCGGCATTGTCGATGCCGAGATCCGGTCCTTCGAACTTGTGGCGCGCCGAGATATAGCCCACGGTCAGGGAATGCTCGATGCCGTAGGGCGAACCGACGACGAATACCCGGTCACCGACGCGCACCGCATCCGAATCGGCAAGTGTCGCCGGCCGCAGGGTACCGGGCACCTCGTCCAGCCTGAGCAGGGCAAGATCCTGGAACGGGTCGGAGGCGATGACGGTAGCATCGACCTCGCTGCCGTCGTACAGGCGCACGCCGACGGAGTCCGCCGTCTGCACGAGGTGTGCGGCGGTCATGATGTGGCCGTCGCTGTCGATGATCACGCCGGAACCCAGTCCCGGCCGCGGCGCCTCGCCGATGGGGCGGCGGGCATCGTCGAGTACGAGCTGGCGCTCGAGGGTTACCACGGTCACAACGGACGGGCTGACGCGTGCGTAGACCGCGGCGATCGTCGGTGCGGCCGCACAGCCGCCGATGGGCAGCAGGATGGCCGCGAACAGGCCGGCAAACATCGCCGCGCACCGGTGCCGCGCGTTACGCACGTGCACCGGCATCACGCGCCGGCTTCGACGCGCATGCGCACCGGCGTCTTGAACCAGTCGGGTTTCACGATGACGAGGTCGCAGGGCAGCTTGTCCAGCGTGCGTTCGGCGGTCGATCCGATGAACAGCCGCTTCAGCCAGTCGCGGTTAATTGCGCCCATGACGACCACGCTCGCATCGAGTTCCCGGGCGAGCTTCGGCAGTTCGCGGTGCACGCAGCCCTTCGCCAGGTGCGCATGTGCCGCGTCGATGCCGTGAAAGCCGACCACTTCGTCGAAGCGCCGGCGATGCTGTTCTTCGAACTCGACGGCTATTTCCTCCGGCCGCATCGTTTCGGCCACGTACACATTAAGCGTGGCCATCGATGCGATGATGCGCGGATCGAAGGAGTGGAAGGCATGCACTTCACCGTCGACATCGCGCGCAATGGACTTGCTGAGACGGAGAATCGCGTCATCCAGGGCTGCCGGCTTGTCATGACCGTGCATCGGGTCGATCGCCGCGATCACGCGCGGCTGCGCCGGTAATTCCTCCGGCTTGACGAGCCACAGCGGCATCGGGCAGGTACGGACCAGGTTCCAGTCCGTGTGCGCCAGCGACGCCGCGTCGAAACCCGCGTGATACTGCATGTCTTTCATCACCAGGTCCGCACCACTGGCGCAGGCGCGGCGTACGATGCCTTCGTGCAGCGGGTGGTCCCAGACCGCAACGGTACCGACCTCGAGGCCGCCTTTGCGCAACGGCTCGGCCAGTTTCTCGAGTTTCGCCCGGTCGCTTTCTATCGCCTTGTCACGTGCCTGCTCGAGAAGCTTCGCGTCGAACAGCGGATGTCCTACCAGGTAGTCGTTGTAGTGCACGCTCAGCAGCTCGACGCGCGCACCCGTGCACCCGGCAAGCCAGGCCGCGCGCTGCAACGCGGTATGGTTCGGGTTCTGAAAGTCGACAATGCAGAGTATGCGCGAGGCAACCGGCGTTTTCTTGCCGATTGCGGTATTCGCGCGGTGCGGCCCGGACTCTTTCATCGGGCCAATCTGCCACGCCGCAGGCGCGCGCGGGATACTGGAAATTACCTAGGGCGGCGTGAAGCGCTCCTGTTGGCCGCTTCACGCCGGCATGAGGGCGCGGTACATTGCCGCACCGGATAGGGCGACAGCGAGCGGCCATGGCCGGGGACCCCACACGCAGTACCCGCTTACAGCAGCGATCGGACCACTGGCAGGGACAATTTCGTGCCATGGCGTCACCGTGCGAGCTGCTGGTACGCACAAGCGACAGGCGGCTGGCAGGCACCCTGCTCGCTGCCGTGGCGCGCGAGGCCTGGCGCATCGAGGACAAGTTCAGCCGCTACCGGCCCGGCAACGCGGTCGCCGCCATCAACGACAGCGGCGGCGAGGGCATCGACGTCGACGAGGAAACGGCCAGGCTGCTGGATTTCGCCCACACCTTGTACCAGCTGAGCGATGGACGATTCGACATAACCTCCGGTGTCCTGCGGCGGGTGTGGACCTTCGACGGCAGCGACCGGCTGCCCACGGAGGACGACGTGGCCGCCGTGCTGGCACTGATCGGCTGGCACAAGGTCAGTTGGCAGCGGCCGCGGCTTACGCTGCAGCGGGGCATGCAGATCGATTTCGGCGGCATTGGCAAGGAATACGCGGTGGATCGTGCCGCCGGGCTGCTGGCCGCCGCGGGCTGCCCTTGCCTGGTCAATTTCGGCGGCGACCTGATGACGGCAGGCAGTGCCCCCGGGCAGCCGTGGCAGGTCGGCGTGGAGGCGCCGCAGGCCGAACATCGTGCGGCGGAACGCCTGATCCGCCTCACGCAAGGCGGCCTGGCCACCAGCGGCGATGCGCGTCGCTTCCTGTTGAAAGACGGCAAACGCTACGGCCACATCCTGAATCCGCGCACCGGCTGGCCCGTCAGCGACGCACCGCGCTCGATCACGGTAGCGGCCGACACCTGCACGCAGGCCGGCATGCTGGCGACGCTCGCGATGCTTTACGGCGCCGGCGCGGAGGCATTCCTGGACGGCGAAGGTGTCAGGTACTGGTGCCGCCGTTGAGCGGCCGGCGCATCAGAAGCGCCATTGCACGCCGACAGACGGCACCAGCGGCAACCAGCTGCCCTCCTTCGCGGCGAGGATCGGTGCCCCGTCATCTTGATACCACCCTTGAGTGTGTGTGTCTGGTCCCAGCTGCGCTCCAGGTTTCTTCCAGCAACATCTTCCCCAAAGGACATCCAGGCATGGTCCGCATTGGATTCCCAGCTTCCTTCCGCGTCGACACTCCTGTCATTTTCAGAGAACGGTTTGCCGATCGAGTACCAATCGCGCCAAATCTCCTCCAGTGCCAGTACGGCATCGAACGGGATCAGGTCGTCTCACGCGCATGCACCTCCCACCCGAACAATAGGACACTATTTATACCAGTATCAATAGTTCTCTGGAGGATACCAAAGCAGACGCTTTTCATTTGGATTACCGGCTAATTGTTTCCTTTGCACCTCTAGAGCCGCCGCCCACTCATATGATAACGCCTGATATCGCTCAAACAAATGCTGAACCTGTTCGGGCGAGAGCACACTCGGAGCCAGTTCCAGAACGAGCCGCTT
>Ga0102952_1000566_pt1 | contig 13603 bp, 7 predicted proteins | sample SalPon2A_C_D1_MG_FD_78506 | JGI IMG/M metagenome (GOLD analysis project Ga0102952, IMG submission 78506) | Soil microbial communities from South San Francisco under conditions of wetland restoration - Salt Pond MetaG R2A_C_D1_MG | ecosystem: Environmental > Terrestrial > Soil > Wetlands | place... | reverse complement strand
GACGGCAACCTCTGGGCTTTTGAAGGCTGCACAGACCTTAGTGGCTGTTGCCATGGGTCCTGCACCCATGTGTGGAATTACGCACAGGCAGTCCCCCACCTTTTCCCGGGCCTGGAACGGACGTTGCGGGAAACGGAGTTCAGGCTTAGTCAGAATGCCGAGGGGCACCAGACGTTTAGGTCTGCCCTGCCAATCCGCAAGGTGGAACATACCTTCCATGCCGCCGCCGACGGGCAATTAGGGGGTATCATGAAGGTTTTCAGGGAATGGAGGATCTCCGGCAATACAGATTGGATGGCCTCGGTCTATCCACAGGTCAGACAAAGCCTGGACTACTGCATTGCCACCTGGGACCCGGAAGGCAAGGGCATCCTCGAGGAGCCGCACCACAACACCTACGACATAGAATTCTGGGGCCCGGACGGGATGTGTACGAGCATATACCTGGGGGCATTGTCGGCCATGGTAGCTATGGGCAAAGCCCTGGGGGAAGAATCTTCGCGCTATTCTCGCTTGCTGAAAAAGGGAATAAGATATATGGAAGATGAACTATTTGATGGGGAGTATTTTATCCAGAAGATCCAATGGAAAGGGCTGAGGGCCAAAAACCCCGTCGAACTATCCGAAGGGGCCTGGAATACAAGCTATTCGGAAGAGGCCAAGGCACTACTTGAAAAGGAAGGCCCCAAATATCAATATGGAAAAGGGTGTTTGTCTGATGGCATCCTCGGGATGTGGCTCGCTGAATGCTGCGGGTTGGAAGAAGTGCTTGATCCCGGGAAAGTCAGGAGCCATGTACAGGCAGTCCATAAGTATAATTTGCTCAGGGATATGAGCGACCATTCCAATCCGCAGAGGCCGTCATTTGCCATGGGGTCTGAAGGCGGCCTGTTGCTATGCAGCTGGCCCAAAGGGGGCAAACTTTCCCTCCCCTTTGTCTATAGCAATGAGGTATGGACAGGGATCGAGTACCAGGTGGCCTCCCACCTTATGATGAATGGCCTGGTGGATGAAGGCCTGGAGATTGTGAGAACCTGCCGGAAAAGATATGATGGTTCTGTCCGCAACCCTTTTGACGAATATGAATGCGGACATTGGTATGCCCGGGCCCTGGCCAGTTACAGCCTGCTGCAGGGATTGACCGGGATCAGGTACGACGCGGTGGATAAGACCTTGCACATTGACTCCAAAACCGGTGGCGATTTTACCTCCTTCCTCTCCACCAATTCCGGCTTTGGCAATGTAAGCCTCAGAAGCGGGAAACCTGTGATTGCCCCGGTATTCGGTACGCTCGACATCCAAAAAGTCATCATTTCAGGAGAGGAATTCAAAGGACAGATCTAATCATGGATTCAGAAAATACACCGGCATACAGGCCCAGGCTCATCCTGGTGGGAGGCTTCCTGGGTGCCGGAAAGACCACCCTCCTTGCCGCGGTATCCCGGATCTTGCAGAGGCAGCATAAGACGGTCGGCCTCATCACCAACGATCAGTCCACAGGTCTGGTGGATACCCGTATTTTAGAATTGGGGAATTCCCGGGTGCGGGAGATTTCCGGGAGTTGTTTCTGTTGTGACTTCCAGGGCTTTATGGGGGCGGTGGAATTTCTGGTACCCCACTCCAATTGCGATGTGGTGGTAGCGGAACCAGTGGGCAGTTGTACAGACCTGTCCGCAACGATTGTGCAACCAGTCAAATCCCTTTTTTCGGAGGTTGTGGACCTGGCCCCGCTCTCTGTGCTTATCGATCCTTTTGAATACCTGGCGATGGCCGGGAAAGGCGCATGGCCGTCAGGGGGCACGGAATACATCTACAGGAAGCAACTGGAAGAAGCAGACTATATCGTGCTAAACAAGACCGACCTGCTCGACGACAAGAGCCTCAGCCGCATCAGCAGGCTCCTGGCAGACCAATTCCCGGAACATCCTGTTTGCAGGGTTTCGGCCTTTGACAAGAGCGGGATAGCCGACTGGCTCAGGAAAATTGACAGGGACCCGAACGCGGGAAGGCGCCTGGCCGAGGTGGATTACGAAGTATATGCCGCTGCGGAAGCCCGGACCGGGTGGTACAATGGCTCCTTTTTGGTGCGGGAGTCCAGGGGACGCCAGGTGGAATGGTCTGCCCTGCACCGTTCCGTTCTGGAACTGCTGGAAAAGGTATTTCACATAGAGCAAATACACATCAATCACCTGAAAACCTTTTTAAAAAGCGGCCCTACCCACCTGATTGGAAATATTACCGGCAACGGGAAAGGGCCGGTAGTGCGGGGAAATGGTTTCTGTTCCACCTCCGCCCGATTGGTGGTCAACCTCCGGGCAGAAACCTCGCATATCCTGCTCAGGGAAATAATGGACGATGTCCTGGAGACTTTTAGTGAACACGGGTATATCTTTGATGCGATTTCAGTAAATCATCTCACGCCCGGGCGGCCACAGCCCCATTACCGCTATCGTGTGATCACCTAAGGATGGGAGCCCTGCTTTCTAACTGGTAATTTCTCCCTTTTTATCGTAGATTTGCCGCATGGCAAAACACTACCTATCATTTCTAATTGAAACACCCGAAAATGGATCAGAAGACACAAACCGTTAAAGATTTTGTAAACCTCCTTGACGATACAAACAACTGTATTTTTAATATGAGCCTGGAGCAAGCTACCCAGGCCGTATTGTCTGGAAAGCCCGAAGAAGTAAGGAAAATTGATGGGCAGTTTGCCCTGGTGGTGAAGCAGGGGCAGGAAGTATTCCTGGCCCGTTCCCTGGGGAGGCCCATGCGCTATTTTTTAGCCAAACAGGTAAGTGGCCCGCTGCTGATAGTGGCCGAACGGATGGATGAAATTTATGAGTACCTCAAAGGCCTCGGGCTTGAAGGCCAGTTCCATCCTTCCTATACCAGGATGGTGCCCGCCCACTATGTGGTACGGCTCGAAATCGTTGGGTGCCCTGATCCGAACCCCACTTATACCCGCTATTTCTCACCAAAGCGAAACGTCCTGGGTACCGACCTGGATGAAATTGGAAAGGCCTATATCGGGGCCCTGGCAGCCGAATGCCAGAAATGGCTGCGGACCATCCCGGACCAGGAGCCCATAGGGGTATTGTTTTCCGGGGGGATAGACAGTGGGTCGGTGTTCCTGGTCCTCTACCACCTGATGCTTGAAATGGGGCTTTCCCCGCAGCGCCTTAAGGCTTTTACCCTTTCCGTGGAAGAAGGTACAGACGCCGAACAGGCACACGAATTCCTGGACCGTTTGGCGATGTCCCTATACCTCGAGGTCATCAACGTGCCCCGGGAGGCGGTAGACTATAAGGAAGCGATCCGGGTGATCGAAGATTATAAGACCCTGGACCTGCAATCGGCCACCATGGCCCTGGCCCTTTGTAAACAGATCCGCGCACAATACCCGGATTGGAAATACCTTGCCGACGGGGATGGAGGGGATGAAAACCTGAAGGATTACCCGATTGAGGAAAACTCGGAACTTACCATAAGGAGCGTGTTGAATAATACCATGCTCTATCAGGAAGGCTGGGGTGTAGACAAGATCAAGCATTCCCTGACCTATTCCGGAGGCCAGAGCCGGGGCCATGTACGGTCCTACGCCCCTGCCCGTAAACTGGGATTCAGGGGTATCAGTCCATATGCCCTGCCCAATGTGATTGAAGTGGCCGAAGGCATCCCCTTTATAGAACTCACCAATTGGGATGAGGAGGCGCTTTACAACCTGAAAGGGGAAATAGTTAAACGGGGAGTAAAAGCCATCACGGGATTGGAGATGCCTGTTTTTGAAAAACGCCGCTTCCAGCAGGGTGCCGTCCCGCAAGAAGCATTTGAAGATTTGTTCCCTTCAAATGAGATGGCCTTCCGGGAGTATTTCAACGCTTTGTATGCCTGATGTTCGCCAAATTGAGCAGCTGAGGCCCTCCAAAAACCCAGTGGTGCCCGGGCGTCCTGTTTCCTTCATACACGAAGCAGAACCCGGGCCCGATGGGAACCTCAGGGGGGTGAATACCATCTTCCTCACCAATAAGGAATGCCCTTTCCGCTGCCTGATGTGCGACCTGTGGAAAAATACCCTGGACGGTCCGACCCCGCGGGGGGCGATCCTCCAACAGTTGGATTACGCCCTGGAACGATTGCCGGAAGCACCCGTGATCAAACTGTACAACAGCGGGAATTTTTTCGACCGGAAAGCTGTCCCTCCAGAAGAATACCCCGACATTGCCGAAAGACTCAGGGACTACGAAAAAGTCATTGTTGAAAATCATCCCAGCCTATGCGGGGATGCCTGCCTGGCCTTTAACGATCTGCTGGGGGGAAAACTGGAAATAGCCCTGGGCCTCGAAACCATCCATCCGGAAGTATTGCCTCGCCTTAATAAGCAAATGACCCCTGAAGATTACCGGAAGGCAGCCGAATTCCTCTCCGACAACCACATTGCCATCCGCACTTTTATCCTCCTTAACCCGCCCTTTCTAACCGATAAGCGGGAGAGTATTGCCTGGACCCTGCGCACCGTACAATTTGCCTTCGATGCCGGCTCCCAATCCTGTACTATAATCCCTACCCGTGCCGGAAACGGCATTATGGAGCTCCTGGAGAAAAATGGTCAGTTTGAGGAGCCGGGCCTCCATGCCCTGGAAACTGCCTTTGACCAGGCGCTGGAACAGACGGAAGGCATTGTTTTTGCGGACCTCTGGGATTTGGAACGCTTCTCACGCTGCGCGCATTGTTTCGGGGCCCGCAAGGAGCGGCTGGAGGCCATGAACGCCGGGCAGGAAGTACTCCCCAGTATCGTCTGTAGCTGTGAGGATGGCCGGTAAGAACATACGCCATACCTGCGACATATTGATAGCGGGTTCAGGGTTTGCCGGCTCCCTCACCGCCCTGCTCCTGTCCCGGATAGGTTATAAGGTATGCCTGGTTGAAAAGAAATCGCATCCCCGTTTTGCCATAGGGGAATCATCCACGCCCATTGCCGACATGATCCTCCGCCACCTGGCCGAAACCTATGACCTTCCATGGTTGCACGAATTTTCCCGCTACGGGAGCTGGCAGCAACATTACCCGGAAGTTGGGTGTGGCCTCAAAAGGGGGTTTAGTTATTTCTTCCACAGGCCGGGAGAACCCTTCCGCACGGATGGGGACCACAGGAACGAACTGTTGGTAGCGGCCAGCGTGAATGACCTGCAGTCCGACACTAATTGGTACCGATCTGATCTGGATGCTTTTCTGGTGGAAAAGGTGAAGACGTATGGGATCCGATACCTGGACCAAACGAACTTGCTATCGGTACAGAAAAATACGCACTGGCAATTTCACGCAATGCACCAGGGCGAAAAGCTCGTCCTCGAAGCCTCTTTTTTTATTGATGCGACAGGGACCCCGGATCTCCTTCAAACGCTCTGGAATGTATCATCCGATACCGGTGGTTTCCGGACGAATACCCATGCCATCTATTCCCATTTCGACGGGGTCACCCGATGGACGGATTTCTTACAGGGACAGGGCATTCCTACCGGGGATTACCCCTATGATCCGGACCATTCGGCCCTACACCATCTTCTGGAAGAGGGGTGGCTCTGGATGTTGCGGTTTAACAATGGCCGACTCAGTATGGGCCTGGTGATGGAGGAGGGCCGGCAACCTTTGACCGACGAGGATTCGGAGGTAATTTGGAAAAGGGTCTTCTCAAGATACCCCTCCCTCAACGCACTCATGGCAAAGGCCACGCCTTCTCCCCAACCCGGCAGGCTTCTGAAAAGCCAGCGGTTGCAGCGCATCGCAGCAAAGGGATACGGGGAAGGGTGGGTCGCCCTGCCGCACACCATAGGGTTTGTGGATCCGCTCCACAGTACCGGTATTGCCCACACCCTCTGCGGGGTCGAAAAAATAGCAGGCATCCTGTCAGATTCCCGGGCGGAGCCACAGCTCCTTTCGGACCGCTTTCAGGCATACGAAAAATCCGTTATGGCAGAAATCAGGTTCTCAGATATGCTGGTTTCAGGCAGTTATAAGGCGCTTCGGGAGTTTGGCCTGTTCCACGCATGGACCATGCTATACTTTACTGCAGCTATTGCCTATGAACAAAAAAGGCTGGCAGGCACAATCCCTGCCTGTTTCCTGGAAGCCGACAACAAGGCATTGCGGGAAATAGTGGAAACCTCCTATTCAGATCTGGAGCAGGTCCTGGCCGGAGGGGTGCCCCCGGGTGCTGCGGTAAAAGGCTTTGTAAACCTGGTCCGGGATCGGATTGCACCTTACAACATAGCCGGGCTCCTCGATCCTACAGCCCGGAATATGTACCGTCATACAGCCGCAAAATTCTAGGCCTCCGATCCGTGTTTCAGGCATCGGGTTTCAACGCATCTTTAAAGCCGTCCGTAGTGACCTTCCGAGTATTGTACTTTTTCCGGTATGCCTCGTGACCAGCGTCCGTTGGATAGTGGACATCCTTGCTGTATGGGTATGCTTTCATGCCATGGAAAGGCAAGGGCTCTACCGTTTGCCCGTGCATGGTGTTAAGGTCCCCGTCTTTCACCCAACCTTCGCTGTAAATAAGGAAATCCCTTTTCCAGCCTTGCGGTAGTTCGGGCAGGTTTTCGGCATCGAAGCCGATAGTAATCTCATCCCCCGAATTCGCGATAATGTATTGGTCGTCCCCTTTCTGGAGCAGGGGAAGTACATCCCCGTAACGGGTGTAAAATCCGGTGAGGTCTCTCCATTTCTGCCCGGTGGTAACCCGGTCGTGATCAAACCAATGCGGGCCGTAGCGCCCCCCTTTGCGGTAGGAAGCGGAATACCCCCTGTAATCGAGGCTAGCCTGCACCATTTTAAGATCGTGCATTTTCATAGGGGCATTTACCTGCCCGTTGGTGAAAAAGATATGGTCCCAATAGATCTGCATGTTGGTCCGTATCCTTACATGCCGGTCGTCCGTAGGAAATTTACCCGACAGGTTGGCGATAACCATCTTATCCTTACCCATGGGATATCCCAAATCCGGTATAGCCACTTCCCAGTCGCCCCGGGCGTTCCTTACTTCCAGGGATGGCGGTGCAAGCTTATATGCTTCGGTTTGGGTCAGGGCCAGGTTGATGCTGGCATCGGGCGGGAAGACCCAACCCCGAAGGTAGAGGTAGAGGCTATCGGTACGCGCTTTGTCTCCCAGGTCCAGGATTAGGGAGTGGTCCTCCGCTATCCCCTGGTATTTACCCAGTTGGAAGTCGGAAACATAGTCGAAATCATAGGCGGAGATCCTGGGCAGGACGTCCAGTCCCTGTCCTGTCTGGGCAGAAACGGGCAAATTTTTCTCCCGTACGCTGTAGAGATCCCGGCCCGGGAAAGGGGGGAGCTTAAAGCGTTCATCCACAAACATGTCCACATCGGCAGGATGGTCAACAGCTATCAGGGATGCTTTGTCAAAATAGACGGCTTCCCATAATTCTTCTGTAATTTTAATGGAGTACAGCCCGTCTTTGGGCTTCAGTTTCTCGCCCGGAATTTTCAGGTATTCCCTGGAAACATCCGCAAAGGCGTAAGTGGTGTCCCTTCCCTGGACGGCCAGGGGCATCCCCAGCGCACTGCGCCACATCATATCTTTCTGGAATTCGTATTTGTGTCCATTCCAGGTGAACAGGAACGGGCAGGAGCCCTTGAGCATCTGTTCTTCAACAAAATCATCCTTGCTTTTTGGATCCAGGAAATTCTGGGGGACCCCGTTCGGCCAGATCACGCGCATGATGTCCACGGTCCGCCGCTCCCCCAGGCCAAAATGTATGACCGGCTCCGTCATGGTGCGCATCTGGAACAGGTCGCCGGCCCTCATGGATACCTGGGCCCCTATGCCCAGGCGGTTATTTTTGCTGTTGCCATAGGAGAGCCCCACCAGGCGTAGTTGTATAAAATTGTTGAGGTTGCCGGTATCATTCCTGATCAGGCGAATCCCGTTGGGCCCGGCCAGGAAAATATCCTGGTCCCCGTCGTTGTTGAAATCGCCTATCTGAATATTGAAGCCTTCCCGCGCCGTTTCAGGCCACAGATCCGAGACGTCCTCAAAGCCCCCTTTCGTATTGTTGTGGAACAAAAACACGCCCTGTTCGCCTGGCTGCCTGGCGGTCCCCACAATAACAAAATCCAGGTGGCCGTCATTGTCGAAATCAAGGAAGGAGGCGTCGTGTACATCGATTCCGCCGGGGCTTTTAAACGATGCTTTCCCGGCCAGGGTAAAAGTCCCGTTCCATTGGTTCTGATAGATGGCATAGCCGCTGCTGTTTGCTACACAAAGGTCGGTCATCCCGTCATTGTTGTAGTCCCCGAGGGCCACGGCCCCGATCTCGCCTGGCAGGTCGTTCAAACCGGCCGAAGAGGCCACATCCCGGAAACGGGCGTGCCGGTCGTTTGTGTAGAGACGGACTCCCCCCTGTTTATCAACAGCCACGACATCCAGGTCCCCGTCATTGTCCAGGTCGGCAAAATCCATGCTCATGGTATTGCCGGTTGTCCCGGTCAGCCCCATGGACGATGCCTGCTCGGTAAAAGTCCCGTCGGCATTGTTGCGCATAAATTCGTTGGGACCGTCCCTGCCAACGAGCAGATCAAGATCCCCTTCCTGGTCCAGGTCGGCCATAATAAGATCATTGCCGCCGCCTTTTCCGGATATCCCGGATTCATCCGTACGGTCGGCAAAAGAGCCGTCCCCCAGGTTTTCATAAAGTTTATTGCCACGGTCGGTAGAAACGAAGAGGTCCATGTTCCCGTCGTTGTTGTAGTCGGTAAAAGTAGCTGCCCGCTCGATCCCGCTATGGTCCAAATGGGCTTCAGCCGCCCTGTCCGTATAACTGCCGAGCTCGTTTGTGAACAGGTAATGGGTGGAGGAGGTTGCGCCGGGTGCCCGGTAACTATAGTAAATGTCGAGTTCCCCATCCCCGTTGTAATCGGTAATGGCCACCACCGAAGACTGGGCCTTATCGCCAGCCTGGGCAGACAGGCCGATGGCATCGGAGGCGTCCGAAAATTGCATGATGTCCATAAGGCTGGCTCCTTCCTTCAGGGTATTCACGCGAATTTGATCGGTGTTGAAAATCGGATTCCCCGTTACCATGCCAGGGCTTTGCACCTCCTGTAACCCGGTGGTATAAGCGGGGGTAACCTTGATGAGTGTGAAAAACTGCTGCAGGGCCACCCCGGTTTTGTCGGCATCCTTCTTCCTTATGGATGTAACCGTCTGTTCGTAAGCTGTTTTGGCCTGCTCAGGCAATTCGGGAAGCACTTCCCTTAACCTTTCCAGGTGCTGCAGGCAACTATCCAGCTGGCTCTGCCGTGCTTCCAGGTCGATCAATTCGGTTAAGGGGACTACGTTTGCAGGGAGCATTTCGGTGATCTTCGCCAAATTCGTTTTCTGCTCCTGTTCTTTTCCGACCTGGCCGGAATAGATCTCGAAGAGCATGTAGTAAGCTTTTGCGTTGGGGGCTTTTTGCAGGAGTTCCTTCAGCGTCCGTACCGCCTGTTCTGAGTCGCCATTCTGTCTGTGCACATCGGCCAGGATCAGCAGGTATTCGGGGTTGTCTGCATCCAGTTTCAACGCCTGGTTCAACTGTTCTTCGGCCTGGGCGTACTCGCCCTGTTTCAGGTATACCAGGGCAAGGTCGGCATAGCCGGCCGGGTCGTCCGGATTGATTTCAATGATCTTCTTAAGCGCCGCTTCGGCCTCGTCCAGCTTATTTTGCTCCAGGTATTGCAAAACCGGAAGCCAGTTCGAGATCTGATCGGAAGCCTGATCTTTTTTCTCCCCCTCTCCGGCACAGCCAAGCATTAAAAGCCCTGCTAAGCCCAATAAACAAAGGAAGCCTCTTGTCATTTTCACCGCTTATTTAATATGGTCAATAAATATTTTCAGGAAGTATGGCCGAATCCCCAATTTCGTAAATTGCTGCCAAGGTATGCATATTTTGTATCAATCACAACAGCCGGTATTCCTCTGATTCAGCCCCCTGCGGTCGCAAACGGCGGGCAAGCTGTTTGCCTGCGGACTTTTGATTTTAATGGACTTTGTAGTACCTTCGGGACGATTTTGAAAATGAAGGGAAAGATACTTTGAGACGCGAGGAAAAAAAATTGCCCAGAATCATTACAAGCGCCGTCTTTTTTCTTTTGTTGGCAACTACCGTGCTTTTGAGCCAGTCCTGGCTTTACAAGCCACGTATGGGCGCCAATCAGAAAGAGGAGGCCCTGGTTGCCCATGGATTCTACCTGGAACCGGTGGATAAGCAAGCGAAGATTACGTTCAGGCACACTTCCCCCGAACTGGATCCCAAACTGCAGCATATTGCCCGTCAAATTGCCTCCATGGGGGCATCGGTTTCCGTTTGCGATTTTGATAAGGACGGATGGAACGACCTTTACTTCACAAACAGCAGCACGGGGAGCCAGAATGCACTCTACCACAACAAACACGACGGCACCTTTGAAGATGTGGCCTCTGACATGGGGATTGCCGATGTCAACCGTAAAGGATCAGGCTCATCCATGGGATCTGTATGGGGGGATTATAACAACGATGGTTATGAGGACCTTTTCCTGTATAAATGGGGAAAGCCGGAATTGTTTAAAAATGTCGGAGGAAAGAAATTTGAAAATGTAACTGCTGGCAGCGGCCTGCCTTCCTGGGTCAATGCCAATTCGGCCCTCTGGCTGGATTTTGACGGCGATGGCCGGCTCGACCTGTTCCTGGGCGGGTATTTCAGGGAAGACCTCGACCTCCAGAACCTCTCCACCTCCCGCATCATGCCCGAAAGCTTTGAATATGCGCAGAACGGGGGCAGAAACTACCTGTTGAGAAACATGGGGGACGGCACGTTTCAGGATGTCACCAAAGAATACGGGTTAACCTCTACCCGGTGGACGCTGGCCGCAGGGGCGGCAGACCTTAACGGAGACCGCTTTCCCGAATTGGTCATAGCCAATGATTACAGTGTGGATGAACTCTTTATCAATATAGACGGCAAGAGATTTGAGGAACGCGGGCGAAAGGCCAAACTCGGATACACCCCTAAAAGCGGCATGAATGTTTCTTTCGGCGATGTGGACAACAGCAATGACCTGGGGATTTACGTTACCAACATCACGGAACAGGGGATTTTGGTGCAGGGGAATAATTTCTGGAAGCCCAAACGGTCAGACCGGGCAGAGACCACCTATGTTAACCTGGCACAATTCTCCGGCATAGAATCGGCCGGGTGGAGCTATGGGGCCCAGTTCGGCGACCTCAATAATGACGGCTTTTTGGATCTGTACGTGGCGAATGGGTATATCTCAGACGATAAAGATGATTCTTACTGGTACGATTACTCCAAAATAGTAGGTGGTCACAATTCCATCATTTCGGACGCAGGCAACTGGCCGGCCATGAACGGCAAAAGCCAGGCAGGTTATGAGCAGAACAAGATCTGGGTGAACGATGCCCACGGAATTTTCAGTGAAGTGAGTGACGAAGTTTGCCCGCAGGTTACCTACGACAGCCGCTCTGTGGCTATGGCCGACCTGTGGAACAGGGGTGTGCTGGACGTGATTGTAGCCAATCAGAATGAAGCCCCCCTGGTGTACAGGAACGAAAGCGGCAATCACAACCACTGGATCGCCTTCGACCTGGAAGGTACCCGCAGCAACCGGAGTGCTATCGGGGCCAAGGTCGCCCTGGAGTGGAACAACAAGAAGCAGTCGCAGGTAATTACCGGCGGGATTGGGTTTAGCTCTCAGAATGAGCGCAGGCTACATTTCGGGCTGGGGGATGTGGCGAAGGTGGACCGGGTAACGATTTACTGGCCTTCCGGACAGGTTCAGGAATTGAAGGATCCCACCCCGGATACCATCATCCATATTAAGGAAAGTCAAACGACTGATTGATGCGAGAACGAAACGCAACCCTTTCTAAAATCTATTTCTGGCAAAACTGGGACAGAAGCTATTTTAAATATGTTCCGCCCGTGTTTATAACCCTGATCGTACTGGCAGGGCAGTTCACATTTGCCATCCTGGACGATTACGTAAACATCCTGACTTCAATTGGAACTGCCCTGCTTATTGAAACCTTGCTGTCGCGGTTTGTGCTGGGCAAACAGAAGAATTTGTCGAGCGCGTATATTTCAGGTATCAGTGTGGGCATATTGATCCGTTCCACCCTGGTGTGGCCTTACGTCATGACCGCCGCACTGTCAATCATGTCCAAATACGTCCTGCGTTATAAAGGCCGGCATTTATGGAACCCTTCGAATTTTGGCGTTGCCTGGATGCTCATGCTGGGAGGATCCCTTGATATTGCGGGATTAAGCATACAATGGGGGAACAACATCATGGCCATGGCCGTAATCTGGATCCTGGGGCTGATCATTGTTAAGAGGGCAAAAAGACTGCATGTAACCCTTACCTATGTGCTCGGGTTCGTGTTTTTCGCCTTTATCCGTTGCCTGATAACCGGGGATAATTTTCTGGCAGAACTGGCCCCCCTTACTGGCCCAATGTACCAGCTGTTTATCTTCTTCATGATTACAGACCCCCCAACCAATGTGTCCAGGAAAAAAGGGCAGATCCTGGTGGCCTTCCTGGTGGCTGCCGTCGAATTTGTGATGCGCCTCAACCACCTTATTTACGCACCTTTCTACGCCTTGTTCCTGGTAGGGCCTATTGCCAAGTATATCGACCTGAGGTGGTACAGCCCTCAACCGGAAACTGGGAAAATACCCGAAAAATCGCTTGAACCCGGCAGGCTGCCGAGTTGATTTCAGGCATCCCGGGGCAAATATTAATCTTTTATTAGTCATTCATTAATCCCTTCATTCCCTTAAATTTCATAATCTTGTCTTTTACTCGGTGAAATACCCTGAAATAGGCACTTGGGGAGCTTTTTACCTAAATAAAAACCCTTGCAAAAGACAGAAAAGGTGACAGATAAAATTGTAAGCCAGATATCCGGGACTTTCGGATTAGACAGCAAAGTTTCCAACCAGGTCATGCGGGTCCTGATAATTTTTGTCCTGCCGGTGATTACGGTATATGTCATTTGGGCCGGATATATGTGGGCCACAAACAGCTGGGGCCTTTTCCGGGACTATTTTTATATGACCGTCACCATGGTGTTCGGGTCGTTTGTGGCTGGTGCCAGTTCGGAAGGGGGTGGGGCGGTGGCCTTTCCGGTCATGACCCTGGTGTTCAAGATCCTTCCTTCCGTTGCCAGGACATTCAGCCTGGCCATTCAGAGTATCGGCATGACGGCAGCCACGCTTTGGATCGTGGCAAAACAAATCCCTGTAGAAAAGAAATACCTGAAACTCGCCATGGCCGGCGGATCACTGGGGATCATCTTCGGGAGCTATTATGTGGCCCCCTACTTGGCGCCCGCCTACAGTAAGATGCTGTTTGTCTCCTTCTGGCTGAGTTTTGGCCTGGCCCTGTTTGCCATCAACCATATCCGCCAGCGCGACACTTACGATCATCTTCCCTCCCTGACGGGGAAGCAGCGGGGGGAACTGGTGGCTATCGGGTTTATCGGCGGGATCCTGAGTTCTATCCTGGGAAGCGGCATCGATATTTGCTCCTTCGCATTTGT
>Ga0102952_1000561_pt1 | contig 13663 bp, 11 predicted proteins | sample SalPon2A_C_D1_MG_FD_78506 | JGI IMG/M metagenome (GOLD analysis project Ga0102952, IMG submission 78506) | Soil microbial communities from South San Francisco under conditions of wetland restoration - Salt Pond MetaG R2A_C_D1_MG | ecosystem: Environmental > Terrestrial > Soil > Wetlands | place... | reverse complement strand
GCCGCCCCGAGCCGCCCCGAGCCGGGGGGCGCGGCCCGCGGAGCAGACCTGCCCCGGCTTGACGGCTCTGTTAAGGTGTGCGTGTGGTCCCGGAACGTTCACTGGAGGAGGTCATCCAGGAGAAGGCCTTCGCGAAGCTGTTCGCCGTTCAGGGCCAGCCCCTCTTCCAGCTGTGCAACACCCTCGCCGGCCGCGCGGCGGAGGACTGGAACAAGCGCCACTACTACGAGCTGCACAGCGAGGCGGACGACGTCGAGTCGTTCCTCGACGACTACGGCGCGCGCTACAACCGGACCTACGTGCTGGCGCGGGAACTCGTCGCGTCGATCCGCTGGTTCGCCATGGCCGGGTTCAGCGTCAGCCACCTGAACGGGCGCTTCGACTCGTACGGTTTGATGGTCTCGTTCTCCGAGCCGGAGACGACGGAGGCGCGAGCGTCGCTGGCGGCCGTGCAGGGATTCGTGCACGCCTCGCTCTCCGCACTCGCCGCCGAGTTGCGGGCGACGGTCGAGCGACTGGGAGTCACCTGGCCCGGCGACGGTTACTCCGAAGGCGACCTGAAGCACGGCGTCGCGCCCCGCCACCGGCTGCCGCGCAACATCGGCGAGGAGATCCTCGACGAGGAGGAACAGCACATCGCCGAGATCGCCTCCAAGTACTTGGCGGCCTGCGACATGTTCGACGAACTGGGTGTGCGCCGGGTGACCGACGAGGTCGAACGAAACACGCGACTCGCCCGGTTCTGCACCGAGGAGCAGGCCCGCGTCTACGAGGCCACCGTGCACAACCTGCAGTCGGCCTACGACACGCACATCAAGAACACGGTGGTCGAGGGACGGGACGACCGCTTGCCGCGGTTGCGCGGTCACCTCTCCGCCGCCCTGCACTTGCTGGAGGCGGTCACCTTCCTGACGCACTTCGTCGAACGCCACGACAGCGGAGCTCGCGGAGAATCCGCCGAGGCGCGCATCGTTTCCTTGATCGATCGCCACGCGGTGCAGGACGTGATCCTGAACCACCTGTTGTTCTGGGCGGATCGCTTCATCCAACGCGGGCGCCCGGTGGCCGACGACCTGCTGCCCGAGTACACCAACCTGCAGGAGCTCGTCGTCGAGGTGCCCGATCAATTGACCCTGCACGCGCGCCCCGCTTCGCTGGTGGTGAACATCGTCGCGCGATACGGAACCCCGGTGGAGCTCGAGGTGGCCGGCAAGAAGTGCAACGCGAGCTCGATCCTCGAATTGCTCGTCACCGTCGGCGCGTCGCCCGATGCGCGGCGCTACGTGTTCCGCGGAGACGAGAATCCGCTGCGCGACATCGGCCTGCTGTTCGAACACCAGCTCGGCGAGAACGGCCTCGAGCGCTTACCCGAAGCACTCGCCTACTTGCGCAACGGCTGAGCGAACGCGCCGTCAGACGCCGAGGTAGAGGCGGTCGGCCAGCATCTCCGGCAACCCCGCCGCGCGGATGCTGTGCGCTTCGCGATCGATGTCGTACTCCAGCCGACGGATCTCCACCCGCCCGGCCTCCGAGTCGTAGATCGCGTAGCCCGTGCGCGGATCCTCGTCGCGCGGTTGTCCGACGCTGCCGACGTTGACCAGCGCGCGGTGCGCTTCCTCCACGTCGATCTCGCGGTCGGTCGTGTAGGCGGTGCGGTGCAAGTCGTCGCGCAGCCGCATCAGCGTCACCGGGACGTGCGTGTGACCGACGAAGCAGACGGGCAGCGGCATGATGTCCAGAGAGGGGTCCGCATCCTGCGGACTCTGGATGTAGTCGAAGAGCTCGGGACGATAGAGCGTGCCGTGGGCCACCGAGCAGTGCTCGAGGTGGGCCGTCAGCGGTAGACCTCCCAGCCAGGCGCGGTCGTCGGCGTCGAGCACTCGCTGGGTCCACAGCGCCGCTTCTCGCGCGTAGGCGTTGAAGTACATCATGTCGAGGCGCTCGATGCAGGCGGCGTCGTGGTTGCCCATCACGACGACGGCGCCGGCTTCGCGGACCAGGTGGATGCACTCGCGGGGCGCGGCGCCGTAGCCGACGACGTCGCCCACGCTGATCAGTTGGTCGATGCGGTCCTTGGACATGGCGTCGAGGACCGTGGTCAACGCCGTCAAGTTGCTGTGGATGTCGCCGAGGACGCCGTATCTCATTGCAGGGTCCCGCCGGTTCGCGGTTGCAGGGAGGGCGGCGAGGACCAGGGCGCCGACCGAGGCCGAGGGGTTCCAAGTGTCCGAGCCGGTCGAGGGGATCGCAAGGCCGGGCGCGTCGCGGTCGGGTTCCGGGCCGGGTTCGGGCCGGGCGTCGGATGCGGATTGCTATCGTCCGGTGTCACCGGACGGGGCGGGATCGGTCAGTGGTTGGGCTGCGATGCGGGAGTTGGACGGGCTCGGGATCGCCTGGACCATGTTTGGGAGTCGGACTCGCTGCGGTGCTTCGCATTGAAATGCAAGGTGGTACTAACTGATTACAGAGCAGTGGGTTGGGGGACCCATGCGACCCGCCCGACTGGGCTGCGCCGAGTTCTCTGGCGGTCGGAGTCTCGAGCCCGGGGGGATGCAGGTCTGGCGAGGGTCCGGGGGTACCTAGGCCGCGGATGCGCTGCCAGGGTCCCGGCGGGGACCGGGAGTCTCGCCGGTGGGCTGGCGCTCCCAAGGGAGGCTTTCTTGGGGGGGCTCGGTCTCCCCGGGTCTTGGGACGGAGAGGGGTGAGATCGCGAAATGTTGTGTTTCGAGGGAGTGGAGACTCGACGGGTAGTCCCTACGGCCGCTAGTCTCGGGGTGTTCCACGTGGAACGTTTGGGAAGACCAAGGACGGCAATCGAGGAGCTGGCGATGGAAAAGCGCTTGGGCAGGGGGCTGGGGTCATTGTTGGGTACCACATCGCACAAGCCCGGTCGTGGATTCGCCGAGACCGCGGAAGGCGTGGGCGCCGGCAGGAACGATCTACCGGTCGCCGAGATCCGCCCGAATCCGTTCCAGCCCCGGAAGCGAATGGATCCCGTGGGTCTCGAGGAACTGCGAGACAGCATCCGCGAACACGGCATCCTCCAGCCCATCGTCGTGCGCCGGGCGCGCGCCGGGGCCGGGTTCGAACTGGTCTCCGGGGAGCGCCGGTGGCGAGCTTCCCAGATGGCGGGCCTGCAGACGATTCCGGCCTCGATTCGGGAAGACGTCTCCGACGCCGCGATGCTCGAGCTGGCCCTGGTGGAGAACGTCCAGCGCCGGGAGCTCGATCCCATCGAGCGCGCCGAGGCCTTCCGGGGCCTGATGGAGGCGCTGCAGCTCACCCAGCAGGCGGTGGCCGACAAAGTGGGACTGCAGCGCGCGACCGTGGCCAATCACCTCCGGTTGCTCGAGCTCCCCAAGAAGATCCAGGATGCCGTCGTGCGCGGCCTGATCACCATGGGCCATGCGAAAGCCCTGCTCGGTCTGCCGGACGAGGCCGCCATGCTCGACATGCTGTCCAGTACGGTGCGCAACGAGCTCTCGGTTCGGGCGCTGGAGGCCCTCGTTCGCGATCGGGTGCAGCGCGCGAAGACGAAGGCGCCGCGGCAGGCGCCCGCTGCGTCCCAGACGACACGAACCGCTCCCTGGGCGGTGGAGCTGGAGCGCCGGATGCAGGAGCACCTGGGTGCCCGGGTTCAGATCCTGGACCGAGGCGGCAACCGAGGCCGGGTGATCGTCGACTACGCCTCCCGGGCCGAGCTGGACCGGCTGTGCGACGTCTTGGCGCCCCGCGAGCAGATCTGACGGGGGACCCGGCTCGCCGGGAGGGCGGTCCATGTTCCACGTGGAACATGGACCGCAGGGTGGATCCGTCGCGCGGGGGCGCTAGAGGATTTCCGTCGAGCTGATCGTGACCGGCGCCGTTGGGCGCGTGGCGGCAGTGGGGTCCGTGGTTCCCGCGCCGACCTGGGACACCACGTCCATTCCCTCGACAACGCTCCCGAACACCACGCTCGAGCCGTCCAGTTCGTGGGCCGGATTCAGGGTGATCATGAACTGGCTTCCATGGCTCGAGTGCTGGCCCGGCTCCACGACGGACGCCAGTACTCCGGCAAAGTGATACAGGTGGCTGTCCTCGAACGCCGGCCCTTCCTTCGGACCGCCCATGCCCCAGGTCGAAGGGTCGCCCTCTCGACTGTTGGGGTCTCCGCCGAGAATCCGCGAATTGCGCAGGATGGCGTGGAACTTGGTTCCGTCGTAAAACCCTTCCTTGCAATGACTAAGGAACGCCTCGACGTGCTTCGGGGCGGCCTCCTCGTAGAGCGCCACCACGATGTCCCCCTTGGTCGTGACCAGGCGCACCCGGGGCGAACCCTCAGGGGGAGCGGGGTTGGCGAACAGCTCGCCGTGGGCGGCTTCCCAGGCTCGCTGCCGGTCGATCGTCTCGGCCAGGTTTTGGACCGCCGTGCGGGGCGGGCGTCCGTCGCCGAAATCGAGCGTCTCGGTCACGAGCGGGTGGTTCGGGTTCTCTTTCTCCAGCTGGTCCACGGCCTGGGCCGCCTCGGCATAGTGGCGGTCCGCGAGCATGGCGTTGATCTCCAGGACCCGGGCCCAGGGTCCGGCCGCGGAGCCCTGCAGCTCCGAGGCGAGCTGGCCGAACGTCTCGGCGCTGCCCGTCGGCACCTGGGTGAACATCCCCGGGGTCGTCCTCGAGTTGAGCGTCGCCCAGCTCCCGTCCCGGGCCGCCTCCGCCTGCATCCCGCTGTACTTGTCGAACAGCACCCAGGCGGTGATCAGCAGGGCGACCGCGGTGAAGTGCAGCCAGTACTTGCTGATGAACAGCTCGAAACCCGTCTTCTCCGTGAGCGGAGCGACGGTGACTTCAGTTGCAGCCTTGTGCTTGGCCATGGGACTCTCGAGCGGACCTCAAATGGGCGGCAAATTACCCTTCATGGGGCGGTGTTGGAATCCAGCACCGAAGCCTCCGACGCGCCGCTCCCGGACGCCCGGAGGCGCACGAGCGCACGAGCGAAGGGACCCCGCGCCGGGAGCGCGGCCCGGCGAATCGCCGGCGGCGCGCGATTGTAGGGATGGGGCCCGCTGCCACAAGGCTGCCGCCGGAGGCCGCCACCGAACTCCTACATCTCCGACCGCCTTCCCTGTTAGCTTGGTGCTTTCGCAAGGCGCTCCGCCGGGAGCCGGTCCACGAGCCCGGGGTGCGCCGGGATCGGTGCTCCTCGCCCGGCCCCGCCGAACCCATCGCGAAGCCGCGGGAATCCCCCGCGATCCTCGGCCACCGGTCGCCGGTCCGAGCGAGTCACGCCACACTCTGCCGCAGCGACCGTAGCCCACCCGCCACCCAGCCTCTTCGAAGAAGCCGCACGAACCCGCCGCGACGAGCGCTCCCCACGGGGACCCGTCCGGCGACCGCTCGGCGAGCCCACCCCGAACCCGGGGTCCGGGCGGACCCGACGCGCGGACGCAACCGCCCGAATCCGACGCATGATCGCACTGCTGCTCACCTGTCTCGCCCCTTCGGTCCCCGCGGCCGCGCAGGAGGCCGGACATCCCGCGCGCCTGCACCCCGCGAACACGATCGTCTACTTCGAAGCTCCCGACGTCGCGGGGTTGCTCGAGGCCTACTCCCACGCACCGGTGGCGCAGATGATCGACGACAGCCAGGTGCGGGCGGCCGTCACCGAACTGATGTCCTCGATCGAGGTCGACCTCGAGCAAGTGCTGACGCAAACCGCCGACGAGGTTCACGTCCCCGCGGAGTTCCTGACTTCGCCGCGCCAGACCCTGGTGAACCACCTCGAAGGCTTGGCCTCCTTCTCCGGTTCCGTTTCCATTCGCGAAGCGGCTCCGGGTGAACTCGAAGAGACCTTGGGTCGTTTGATGACGACGCTGCGCGGGCTGCGCGATCTCGCAGAGCGGCTGGGAACCTTCGCCGACGAGCACGACGGCGCGTACCCGCCGAGCCTCGCGGAGTTGGGTCTCGAACCGGACCGACTCGCCGATGGATGGGCGCGGCCCTACGAGTACGCGGCCGACGCAACGGCCGGGACGTTCGAGCTGCGCTCCCTCGGCGCGGACGGCGCCGCGGGCGGCGAAGGCATCGACGCGGATCTGGATTCGACGACGCCGCTCGAAGAGACGCTGGCCTCCGAGCTCATCGCCCGCGTGGGCGCGACGGTGGTGTTCGAGTTCTCCACGGACCTCGCCACGGCCCAGTGGTCCGAGGGGCTGCAGTCGTTGCTGGACAACGCGCCGTTGCATCCCTCGCGCACCTACACCCTGGGCGAGGAGGATCCCGGCGAAGTGGCGATGTACGACCTGCCGGAGCTCGCGAACGAGCAGGCCTGGACGTTGTTGCACGGCTCGCGCTTGATCCTCGGGTTCGGCAGCTCGACGCCGGAGGACTACTTCGATCGCCTCGCCGACGCCGCGCCCAACGCCGGCCAGTCGCCGGGCTACGCGTCGATGCTCTCCCGGCTACCGCAAGGCGCGGGCGCCACGGTGCTGCGCGGTTTCCTGTCCCTGGAGCGCCTCGGCGCGACGGCCAAGGAACTCGCGCAGGGTTCCGAGGAAGACTGGGACGCGATGATGAGCTCGCTCGCCTCGACCGCCTGGCGCATGGAGTTGGTGGGGGACCGGTTCGTGACCGATCTCTACACGGGAACTCCCGACGCCGACAACGAGCTCACGCGCTGCTTTGCCTCCGAGCCGCTGTCGGCGGACCTGCGCAAGGTCGTGCCGGCCGACTCGGTGATCGTGGCGGCGGTGTCGATCGACGCGAGCCTCGTGCACCGCAAGATCATGGAGTCCCTGCGCGCGAGCGCAGACGAAGACGAGGAGGAGCCCGCGACCAAGCTCTCCGAGATGGAGGAACGCTACGGCTTCAGCTTGGAGGACGACGTGTTCGGCAACATCGGCTCGGGGGCGGCGTTCTACATGCTGCCGGTCGCCGGGCTGATGAGCATCCCCGGCATGGGCGTGGCGCTGGAGCTGAAGGACCCCGAGGCCTTCCAGCACGGCCTCGAGGGCTTGCTCGCGCTGCTCGGCGATCAGGGTTCCGAGGACTTCGAGATCCGCTACCGCCCGTACCACGACCTCCCCATGTGGTACTTCAAGTTCAACAACACCGGGGGTTCGCCGATCCAGCTCTCGCCCTCGCTGGTGATCGTCGATCGCCACCTGATCGTGACGCTCACCAGTCTGCGCGCGAAGAAGGAGATCAAGCGGCTGACCGAGGAGCCGGGCGGCCTGCACCCGCTGTTCGCCGAGCACGTCCCCGAGGACGCCACCGCCGCGTGGTACGTGGACTGGCCCGCGCTCACCGACGGCATCTACGGCGCCGGCCGAGCGATGCTGGCCTTGATGGGCGGCGGCGAGGGCCTGCCCTTCGATCCCGCGCTGTTGCCCGAGTCCCAGCTCTTCACCCACTTCTTCCAGCCGACCTTCGCCTGGTCGCGCAGGACGGACGCCGGCGTGCACACGCGGTTGGAGTCCTCCTTCGGCCCGGAGACCGTCGTCGGCATCGCCGGTCTGGCGTTCGCGGGAACCGCGGTGGCCAAGCAGGCCTTCGCGACGCCGGAGGTCTCGGAGGAAGTCGTCGTCGAGGAGACGCCCGCGCCGCCGCCGACCGAGACCGAGGACCTCGCCGCCTCTACGCGCGAGACGCTGCGCTACCTGGCCACGCGCCTCGCGGTCTACCGACTGGAGGCCGAGCGCTACCCCGCCGAGCTCGACGACCTGCTCGCGCCGACGGAGAACTACCCCCGGGGATTCCTCGACGCCGAGACCCTGCCGACCGACGCCTGGGAGCGACCGTTCCGCTACACGGTCACCGAGGACGGCGCCGCCTTCCGGCTGTGGTCCACGGGTCCCGACGGCGTGGATCAGTCGGGTGGGGGAGACGACCTTACCGGAGACTGAGCGGTGAGGAGGCCCCGATGGGCGCGCTCCTGAGCCGGCGCAAGATGCGCATCGCTCGTCGGGCGGTGGGCGGGGCCGTGTTGCGATGGGTCGGACCGGGCGTGATGCGCGCGCTGTCGCGCTCGTGGCGCACCGAGGTCCTCGGCGCGGAGCCCTTCGCCTTGGAGAGTGGCTTCATGATCTGCCTCTGGCACGGCAGCATGATCGTCGGCATGCACGAGTACGGGCACCGGGCGTGGAACGTGCTGGTCTCGCCGAGCGACGACGGCGACCTCTCCGAATCCCTGCTGCGTCGTTTCGGTTACGGCGTCATCCGCGGCTCCGCGAGTCGCGGCGGAGCGCGGGCCGTACGCGACATGCTCGAGCGCCTGCAACGGGGCGAGTGCGTGATCCTCACGCCCGACGGACCGCGGGGCCCGCGCCACTCGATGAACCCGGGCGTGGCCTGGATGAGCCGCGCGACCGGCCATCCGGTCGTGCCGCTGGGCCTCGCCTGCGACCGGGCGTGGCACCTGTCGAGCTGGGACCGCTTCACCATTCCCAAGCCCGGCGCGCGGGTCGCGCTCGTCTGGGGTGAGCCGGTGCACGTCTCGCGCGACGCCGGCCCCGAGGAGCTCGAGCGCGCGACCCACCGACTGCGCGAGGCGATGCTGGAGCTCGAGCGCCGCGGTTGCCAGCGACTCGGAGCGGAGGCGCGGACGTGATCCGCGTCGGCCCCGCGGGCTGGTCGTACCCGGACTGGGAGGGCGTGGTCTACCCGCGTCCCAAGCCCGCGGGCTTCCACCCCCTGCGCCATCTCTCGCGCTTCTTCCAGTGCGTGGAGATCAACAGCACCTTCTACGCGCCCGCCCGGCCCGAGCACGCCGTCGCCTGGGCCGCGCACGTGGAGCACCTGCCCGACTTCCGCTTCACCGCCAAGCTGCACCGCGACTTCACCCATCGCGAGCGCGCGGACTCCGCCGAGGAGATTCGCCGCGACGCGCAGCGTTTCCTGGAGGGCCTCGAGCCCCTGCGCCGCGCGGGCAAGCTGGCCGCCTTGCTGGTGCAGTTCCCGGCGAGCTTCCACGAAGGCCCGGCGCAGGTGCGCCGTCTCGGCCGCATCCACTCGCTGTTCGGCCACGTGCCGCTGGTGCTCGAGGTCCGCCACGAATCGTGGTTCACGCCTCCCGCGCACGACGAGATCGCCGGACTCGGCTACTCGCTCGCCCACGTCGACCTCCCCGAGGCCTGGAACCACCCGCCGCCGTGGCACGCACCCACCGGGCCGATCGGCTACCTGCGCCTGCACGGTCGCAACAGCCGGACCTGGTTCGCGCGGGACGTCGGACGCGACCAGAAGTACGACTACCTCTACGCCGCCCCCGAGGTGTCCGCGCTGGCCGACAAGGCGCGGCGCATCGCCGGCGGGCACGAGCAGACCTACGTCGTGACCAACAACCACTTCTCCGGCAAGGCGGTGGCGAACGGCATCGAGCTGTTGGCCGCGCTGCGAGGCGCGAACGTGGCCGCGCCCGCGGAGCTCGTGCGCGCCTTCCCGCAGCTGGCGGACGTCACCTTTCCCCCTCCCGATCCTTCGGGACAACAGGAGCTCTTCTGACCATGACAAGCCTGCACGAAGAGCCGTTCACCTTCGCCTACGAAGACGAACCCGCGCGCATCGTCCGCGGTAGGGTCACACGGCCGGTGGATGCGGAAGGCGCGCCGTTCGTGCTGGTGCTCCACGGATTCAAGGGCTTCATGGACTGGGGCTTCTTTCCCGAGCTCGCGCGGCGGCTCGCGCGGGCGGGATTCGCCGCCGTGGCCTTCAACACCTCCGGCAGCGGCATCGGGCCGGACCTCGCCAACTTCACCGAGGAAGCGGCCTTCGCCCGGGACACGGTCACGCGCCAGCTCGAGGACGTCGACCGCGTGCGTGCGCGCATCGACGCCGGTGCGTTCGCCGGCGTGGACCCGGCGCGCGGCGGGCTCTTCGGTCACAGCCGCGGCGGGGGAATCGGGCTGCTGCACGCGGCGGAGCGCGGCGACTACCGGGCGATCGTGACCTGGGCCGCCATCGACACCGTGCACCGCTGGGACGCCGCCACCTGCGCGGAGTGGCGCCGCGTGGGGCACGTTCCCGTCGTCAACGCGCGCACCGGACAGACGCTGCGCATGAACCTCGGCGCGCTCGAGGACCTGGAGCGCAACCGCGAGCGATTCGACATCGAGGCGGCGTGCGGCCGGCTCCGCGCGCCGACGCTCGTCTGCCACGGGGACCGGGACGAGGCGGTGGACTTCCGCGCGCTCCAGCGGCTGGTCGACGCTCTGCCCCCCGGCGTGGGCCGGGGCCTGCCCGTGGCCGGCGGCGGCCACACGTTCGGCGCTCGCCATCCGCCGCAGGAGCCGACGCCCGAGCTCGAGCAGGTGCTCGGGGCGACGACCGACTGGTTTCGCTCCCACCTCGCCTGAGCGCCGCCCGGCTTGTGCGACGGGGAGGCCTGTGGTTGGATCCCGGGATGTCCGCGCCCTCGTTGGCCCGCAAGCTGGCCATCTCCGCCGTCTCCTTCGTGATCGTCCTGATGTTGGGCGAGCTGGCCGCGCGGTGGGCGGAACCCGGACCCTTCACCCTCTACGACCAGACGCCCTACGTGCCCTGGGGGCAGAGCCACGTCCACAAGCGCAACTTCCGCGGACGCTGGGACGGCACCTGGTACGAGACCAACTCCCGCGGCTGGCGCGGGCCGGAGTTCGAGCCGACCTTCGCCCCGGGCGAGTACCGGGTCATCGCCCTCGGGGATTCGTGCACCTTCGGCAAGGGCGTGCTCGAGAAGGACTCCTGGCCGCGGCAACTGGAGCGGATGCTGGCCGAGGACCTGGGTCCCGACGCGAAGCCGTTGGTCGGGAACATGGGGGTCAACGGCTACTCGAGCATCCACTACCTACAGATCCTCCAGCGGCCGAACGGCTGCCTGAGCTTGAAGCCGAACCTGGTGGTGCTCGGCTACAACCTCAACGATTTCCCGAACATCGTGCAGAAGGTGGACGAGGCCGTGTTCCAGCAGAAGAAGCTGCGCACGAGCATTCCCATCGACCTGCGCAAGAACCTCGGCTGCCTGGCGCTGTACCGGCTGTTGCGTTCGTACTACTACGACCTCAACCGCGAACGGGACTGGGCCCAGGCCGAGGCCCTGGCCCGCCGGGCACCGGAGGGCTCGCCCGCCAACGAGCCGCGCCTGGAGCGCGAGGCCGCCACCCTCGGCGAGATCGTGCGCCTCTGTCGGGAAGCCGGCGCGGAGGTGGCCATCTTCCTGTTCCCCTACGAGAGCATGGTCTACCTCGACAGCTACGCGACCACGCCGGTGGAAAACGTGCGCGCCCTGGCCGCCCACCTCGGCGTGGAATTCGTCGACATGGGCACGGTGTTCCGCGAGTACGCCCACCAGACCGACCCGCCGCGCGGCCTGTTCATCCGCGGCGATCGCTACCACCCCAACGAGGAGGGCTACCGCCTGGTGGCGCGGGCCGTGGCCGACCTGATCAAGGAGAAGGGCTGGGGGCCGACGGCCGAGTGAGTCCCGGGTGCAGGCCCGGTGCGTTCGCGCGGCTCAGTTCGCCGAATCGAGCGAGCCGGTCAGGTAGTCGACCAAGTCCATCTTGGTGACGATGGCGCGCAGCTCGTGCTCGTCGTCCACCACCAAGCCCACCAGGCCCTCGACGAACAGGTTGGTCAGCACCCCGGCGTCGTCGGCCAGGTTGACCGTCTTCACGTTGCGGAACATGACCTCGGCGACGGTGCTCGCCAGCGTGGCGTTGCCTTCCACGAGGCGTCCCAGCAGGTCCGATTCGGTGATGATGCCCACCAGCCGCTTGCCGTCGAGGACCGGGAGCTGGCTGATGCCCCGCTCCTTCATCAGCATCACCGAGTCGGCGACCGAGTCGGCGCTGTCGGCCGTCATCAGCTGCCGCGGCGGGAGCGCGCGCAGCAGGTCGGCGATGGATCCGGCTTCCCAGCTCTGCTCGGTGAAGCCGTTCTCCTTCATCCAGCGGTCGTCCACGAACTTGGTCATGTAGTTGCGGACGGAGTCGGGCAGCACGACGACGATGCGCTTGTCGGGACCGTGCTCCTTGGCGATCTCGATCGCGGCCCAGACGGCGGCGCCCGAGCTGCCCCCGCACAGGAGCCCCTCGTGGCGGATCAACCGCCGCGCCATCAGGAACGACTCCCGGTCCTCGGTGCGCACCCACTGGTCGACCAGCGAGCGGTCGAGCACGTCGGGGATGAAGTCGTAGCCGATGCCCTCGACCTTGTAGGGCGTGATCGGCCCGTCGCCGGCGAGGATCGAACCGATCGGGTCGACGCCGACGACGTGCACGGAGGGCAGCTCCTCCTTGAGACGTCGGGCCACGCCGCTGATCGTGCCGCCGGTGCCGGCGGTCATCACCACGATGTCCAGCTGACTGTCCGTCTGCTCGAGGATCTCGGCACCGGTCCCGTGGTAGTGGGCGAGGGGATTGTCCTCGTTGGAGTACTGGTCGAGGATGTGCGCGTTGGGGAGGATCTTCTGCAGTTGCTTGGCGACGCCGATGTGACTCTCCGGCGCGTCCCAGGCGGCTTCGGTGGGCGTGCGGATGATCTCCGCGCCGAGCGCTTCGAGCACGACCTGCTTCTCCCGGCTCATCTTCTCCGGCATGGTGATGATCATGCGGTAGCCGCGAGTCGCGGCGGCGAGCGCCATGCCGATGCCCGTGTTGCCGCTGGTCGGCTCGATCAGCGTGTCGCCGGGGTGGATGCGCCCGCTCTTCTCCGCTTCGAGCACCATGCGCTTGCCGATGCGGTCCTTGACCGAACCGCCGGCGTTCAGGAACTCGCACTTCGCGAGCAGCTCGCATCCGGTCTTGCGGCCGACGGAGTTCAGGCGAACCATCGGGGTGTTGCCGATGGCGTCGAGAACCGAGTTGAGGATCTTGGACACGGGGCGCTCCTGGCGGTGAGAACGGTACGAGGCGGGGGCATTCTAGCGCTGGCTCTCGGAGTTCCAGTCCGCGGCGGCCGACGGCGACTCAGGAGGCTCCGTGCGGTGGGCCGAGGACGATCGTCCCCGCGGGGCCCGTCGTCACCCCGCAGCTGACGAGAGGTTCCCGACCGGGCCCGAACAGCGGGCGTGCGGGGTCGATCCGCTTGCACGTGCGCAGGTCGTAGCGCCAGCCGTGCCAGGGGCAGGTGATCGAGTCGCCGGAGCGCGTTCCCTGGAACAGCGGCCCCTCGAGGTGCGGGCAGAAGGCCTGCACGCAGCGGTATTCGCCGTCGAGGTCGAACAGCGCCATCGGGCCCCAGGGCGTTTCCAGGAAGTGCGGGCGCTCGGCGTCGACGTCGGCGGGGCGCAGGCCGGTGTCGAACGCTCGGGGCGGGGGCGGCGAGGGCATGGGGAGAATGGGCGCAACCGAGGGCCCGCGGATCGGTCGACCCGGGTGGGAGGGGGGCGGGTGGGACCCCCGTGTTCCGGTGCACCGCCCAGCGTGCCAGAATCCCCTCGTGCCTCAAAGCACCCCCACCCCCCCGTCGCGTCTCGGCGACCCGCGGGACGCGGCCCCTCCGCTGCGTCTGCGCGCCTACTCCGCGGCCGGCAACCGTTTCGCGGTGATCGACGCGTTCGATCGCGCTTTCCCGCGGCCGGACGCCCTCGCGCGGGCGTTGTGTCGGGCGGGAAAGCGCGATCGAACGCGTCGATCACCGCGAAACGGTTGCCGGCCGCGGAGTAGGCGCGCAGACGCAGCGGAGGGGCCGCGTCCCGCGGGTCGCCGAG
>Ga0102952_1000560_pt1 | contig 13674 bp, 15 predicted proteins | sample SalPon2A_C_D1_MG_FD_78506 | JGI IMG/M metagenome (GOLD analysis project Ga0102952, IMG submission 78506) | Soil microbial communities from South San Francisco under conditions of wetland restoration - Salt Pond MetaG R2A_C_D1_MG | ecosystem: Environmental > Terrestrial > Soil > Wetlands | place... | reverse complement strand
TCTCCAATATCTATCAAAAGAATTTGCAGTTCCTGCAGAAAGACTTGGTGATAAAGCGATGTTTGTTGGCAGAAGAGCCCCTGATGACTTTACAAGACTATTTCAAATTTATGTGAAAGATTACCTTGAATGTCCAACCTGTAAGAGTCCAGACACAAAAATTCATAAAGAAAATCGAATATCATTTCTAATCTGTGAAGCATGTGGAGCAAAATCTACTTTAAAAGGTAAATATGCATAATGCAGTTCTCAGTACGAACCACCGAATATCAAAAAAATACCATGTTAAATATTTGCGATGCTGATCTTTTAGGAAAAAAAATCATTCAAGATAAGTTAACCATGAATATTAGTGAAAGCTATTACGGGGAAAGATTTATTGAAAGAGATGAAGCAGAAGATCTACTAAAAAACTCTTCAATAATTAACATGGTAGGAAAAGAAACTGTCTCATTGTCAATTGATCTTGGTATCGGTTCCGAAAATGGCGTGAAAGTTATTTCAGGTGTTCCATTTCTAATTGTTTTCAAAATGTGATGTGTGTTTGAACTGATTTATAATTCTTGTATTGTTTTTCATGATGCCAGAAATCCCTTTTATCTAGTATCCTCATTAATATCCATTGCCTGATGATGTGATTTCTGACGATATAATGTCTGATGATTTATTGTTTGATGACTTGAGTAGAAAGATAGAATCTAAAGTTGATAATAAATTAACTTCTAAATCTAATCGAGGTGGTTTGAAAGACGGTTTCAAAAAAGGCAAAGTAATCAATGAAGTTTTGGATAAACCCACTGTCATGACTCTGTATAAAATGATTACAGACCATATTATTGCATATGTTAATGGAGCTATAAGTGCTGGAAAAGAATCCGTAGTTTTTTGGGGTGTCGATGAAAATGATGTTAATGTTGCTTTAAAAATTTACTTGGTAAGTACTTCAAATTTTAAAAAACGTGAACCCTATATCTTCGGTGATCCAAGATTTTCTCATATCAAAAAAGGCACCAAAAATCTAGTTTATCTATGGGCAAAAAAGGAATTTCGTAACTTGACTCAATGCTATGATGCTGGACTTCCAGTTCCAAGACCATTATACCTCACAAAAAATGTTCTTGTTATGGAATTTATTGGCGCAAATGGCGCCCCTTGTAAATCATTATTGTATTCAAAAATAGATGAAGAAGATTACAATCAAGCAATATCTATTATTAAAGATCTTTATAATAAAGCAAAATTGGTTCACGGGGATTTTTCAGAATATAATATTTTTAAAACAGAAAATGGTCTGGTAGTTTTTGATCTGGGCTCTGGAGTTGATCTTAGACATCCAAATGCTCAAGAATTTCTTAAAAGAGATATTTATAACATTACAAAATTCTTCGATAAACGAGGAATTCCTGTTGATGATCCAAATGAATTATTTGAGGATATTGTAAAATGAGTTTTGAAAAACTTATTCGTATTCCAAATGATAGAATTGCTGTTTTAATTGGGAAGTCAGGTAATGTAAAATCGAAAATTGAAAAATTATGTCATGTGTCTTTGGAGATTGACGGTGAAACTGGGGAAGTTTTTATAACATCACAGGGTGATGTTGAAAAAATTCAACCTTTTAAAGCAATGGAAATTGTTACTGCTATTGGTAGAGGCTTTTCACCTGAAAATGCTATGACTTTATTACAAGGTGAAAATGCATTGCACATTATAGATCTAAGAGAATTTGCAGGAAAGTCTAATGCCAATGTTGAAAGGATAAAAGGGAGGATTATTGGAGAAGGTGGTAGAGCTAGAAGAAACATGGAAAATCTTAGTGGTACTCGTATCTCAGTTTATGGGAAGACTGTTTCGATTATTGGCGATGCAAGTAAATTACGATTAGCAGTTGATGCAATATCTTCAATTTCAAGAGGAAGTATGCATGGTGCAGTTTATACTAAATTAGAATCTGCAAACAGAAGAGACAAACAAGAAAAAATGAAATTGTGGGAAGATCAAGATGTCTTCTATTAAAGAAAAATTTAATCAAATATCTCCTAGTGAATTCTTTTACAGTAACCGTGATTTAGCTGGATTCAGTAATCCTACACGATCTCTTTATACTGCTGTTAGAGAATTTGTCGAAAATGCATTAGACGCATGTGATCAAAAAGGAATTCTTCCAGACGTTCATTTAATAATTAAGGCTGTTGATCCTGAAAAATCAGATCCTAAACCCTATATTTTGACTGTAAAAGATAATGGTCCTGGAATAGATGCCAGTCATATTCCACTTGCATTTGGAACTGTATTGTATGGTTCAAAATTTGGACTCAAACAAGCTAGAGGAATGTTTGGTCTTGGTGCAACAATGGCTATTTTGTATGGACAAATTACAACTAACAAACCTGTTATAGTAAAAAGCTCTGTGGATGGAAAAACTCAAGATGAGTTTGAGTTGTTATTAGACATTCAAAATAATAAGCCTGTAATTGTAAAACATACCACTAAAGAAGTCTCAAAGAATGGACTCTCTGTTAGTATTTGTTTAGAAGGTGATTACTCTAAAGCAGGAAATAAAATTAGAGATTATGTCTACGAAACTTCTTTGATTACTCCTTATGCATCGATATCTTTTGATGATCCTAAAGGAGAAAAATTCAGTCATCCTAGATTTGTAAAGGATATTCCTCCACCTCCTACAATAATTAGGCCACACCCACATGGTATTGATGTAGAACGAATTAGAAGGATGATCGTTGAATCACAATTTGAAATTCCTACTATTGATGATGCAATGATTGAAAAAGTTAGAAAAGACTTGGGATTGTCGATGAAAAATCTTAGTTTTACTGGAATTATGGAAAAAGCAAAGAAAAAATGGAAAACACTTCCACGTCAAGTTAGAGTTGTTATTGCATTGATGTCATTTTTAAAAATGGATTTTGATAAACTGATGAAAATCAAAATTGAAGATATTGACATGCCAAACAAAAAATTATTTTATTGGGATTTTGGCGATTCACAATCAAAATCAATAGACATGGATCCTGAAAGTCCTTATTTCAAACAATTAACTAATACTGTCCAAGGTGAACCTCTAACCACATTTTTGACTAAAAGATTTCAACGCATAGGTCCTACCACTGCAGTGAAATTTGCAGAATTTGCAGGATTCAAGCCCGAAAAACGAATGGGTACTATGACAAATCAGGAGCTAGTAAATCTAAGTGACTCCTTACAAAAATATGAAGACTTCCTAACACCTGATCCTAGCTGTCTAGCACCGTTAGGGGAAGAACCTTTAGAAAAAGGAATAAAGAAATTCTTTAACCCTGATTTTACTGCTGTAGTTCAACGCCCTGCATCAGCTTACTCTGGATTTCCTTTCATTATTGAGATGGGTATTGCATATGGTGGTGATATTAAAACTGGGGGACCGCATGTTTACAGGTATGCTAACAGAATTCCATTACTTTATGATGAAGGAAGTGATGTAGTGCTTAAAGTTGTTAATGACACTGATTGGGGCAGATACAAGGTTAAAGGTGATCCCCCGTTCATCATTGTATCTCATATCTGTTCTACTCGAATTCCTTACAAAACTGCAGGAAAAGAAAATGTTGCTGATAGACCAGAAATTGAACGAGAATTAAGATTGGGATTACAATATTTGTCAAGAAAGCTAGCAGCGTACATGTCTAAAAGAGGACAAGCAGATATGGCAAAAAAGAGGGCTAATCTTTATGCAAAATACATTCCCTTAATTGCTCAATTTTGCACTGAACTTGCCGATAAGAAAAAAGAGCCTAATTACAAGAAATTATTAGAAGATGAAAGTTCATTTGAACCTAAAAAGATGGTAGCAGAGGAAGATGAAATTGAAAATTAGTAAATCCAAAGAGCGAAGTAACAAAGCTGATGAAAAACAAAAGAATATCCTTGAGATGCTTAAAAGTCATGGTGCAAAAATTTACGATGATTTAGATCATGGTCAATTCCCAAAATTTTCAATACCTAGTAGATCTGTTAGTAACATAGTTTATGATAAAAAACTTAGACAATACATTTTAGGCAACAATGCTGCTCTGAGAAGTTCAAGAAACTCTTCACAGTTGAGATCCTTTACACAATTAATGTGGCTAGCATTTTTTGCAAATAGACTAACCAAAGAAAAAAAATCATCAACATTAAGAGATGTCTATTATTCATCACAAGCATTCACTATTGAATTTGAAGATCAATCTGAATCGGATAACATTATTGTTGATTTGGAGGCAGTAACTTCAAAACCTCGAGAAGACTTTCACATTTTTCCTGAGGAGAGAAGCTCAATATTTGGTGATTTAACTATAGAATATACAATTCCAGGATATGAGGGAAAAACTATGAATCTATCTAATCATCCTGATGGATATTCAATAGGACCTAGTTTGACTACTGCAGAATTAGTTGATACAAGTGCTGAAATTGTAATTGCTATTGAAAAAGGTGGTCTTTTTACACGATTTGTTGAAGAACAAATTGATAAAAAATTCAAATCTATTATCATAAACACTGGTGGACAGGCTCCACGTTCAACTAGAACTTTACTAAAAAGACTTCATGATGAAATGAAATTACCTGTCATTGTTCTTACTGATGGTGATGTATATGGAGAACATATCGCAATGGTTATCAAATCAGGTTCTGCTAATGCTGCTCATCTAAGAGAGCTTACAGTACCAGATGCAAAATGGGTAGGAGTTTGGGCAACAGATATTGAAAAATACAAACTACCTACAATCCCTATGACTGAATCTGACATTAAACGATGTTATGATCTTCAAAAAGATCCTAGATATCAGGATGGAATTTGGAAAAAAGAACTAGATGTATTTCTGAGATTAAAAAGAAAAGCGGAACTGGAAGCATTCTCAAAATATGGGCTTACAAATATTACTGATAAATATTTGCCACAAAAATTAGAATTAGCAAAAAGTCTTTGACTATTTTATTCTGAGTGTCAAGACACCGTTTCTATATTTGAAATCAAAAATTTGCATATCATTTGCACCTTCTATTGGAACTTCTTTTGAAAATCCAACAGTTCCACGAATATACAATATGCCATCTACCAGTCTGACTGCAATTTTGTCTTCAGGACCTGGAACTTCAGCCACAAAAACAAATTCTCCTTCTCCTTTTATTAGATCATAAACCCAGTTCTTTGTTTCTTGTTCTCTTGTCTGAATGTATCGTGGTTTTTGATCTTTTGTCATTTTCTTTAGAACTCTTACCCAGTAAAACATTGTTAATGCAGCACCACCAATTAAGATAAAACTAACAAATCCTGAATCTGCTCTTTGTGTCATAATGTAGATAATCCCTAAAAATAAAATGACAATTATTGGTATAACGAAATTTAATGACTGATCATTTGAATACGCCCCTTTGTAACTTGCCAAACAGTACGAATCTATGTTCACCAAATATAAAGTATCTATGGAAATTTAGTAACATTATATAGATTTGTATAAAATAAAAAAGGACATTGAAATTATGTGATATGATTGAGTTCAAAATTAATTAAACAAAACTAATCTGAAATCACTTACTACGATGTTTTGATAAACATTCTTTACAATAGACTGGTCTATCTGGTTTTGGTTCAAAAGGCACTTCTGAATCTGTACCGCAATCGGAACATTTCATAGGATACATTTTACGTTCTTCTGACATGATTTTCTATTAATCTCCTTACATAAGAATCAATTAAACTACCAAATCTGAAAATTAATATGGTTTATTTCATTTTTCAGAAAGTTTTCTTCTTTATTCAAATTAACTCAAAATCAAAACTAACAAGAATTGACAAAGTATATTTAATTTTTATTACCATTTTGAAAAATTTATTTGTTGACTAATAACAAATCTAAACTTTCTGTTCGTGAAATTGTACTCAGAGGAACGATACTTGCTATAATTATTACAGTTCCGTCAATTATTATATTTGTAATTAGTTGGATTGTTCTTGAAGATTTGATATTTGCTGCAGTTTTGGGAGCAGTTGTTCATTTTACCTCTATGGGGTTTTCTTTGAAAATTTCTAAAAAAATACTGATCAAAAAATGACTTTATAGAATATCTTTTATGCTGTTGCGATTTATTTCAAGTAATGTATTCCTCTAAAATTGAAAATGATCTAATTTCTGAAATTCATTTAGAACCAATCCATGCCAAAGTATTCCTTTTAGTTACCTGTTACGGAAAAATGTCTCCTGAAACAATTGGGCAAAAATTAAAGATTTCATCTGATGAGGCCAAAAAAGTATCTGAAGATCTAATGGTTCTTGGGGCTTTCATAGATATTTCTGAAATTGAGTTTGAGGCAATGCATCCCCGATTCACTGCAGTTAACATGTATCGGAAGATGTGTGAACGAGAAAATATTGAATTCAAACGAAATAAAATTGTTGATAATATAGGAGTTATTTTAGAAAAACTCTATGATGATGCAAGAACTAAATAATGATAAAGATGGGGAAACTACATTGAGTATTGACACTGAAGATTGTAAACATCAACCAGTCTATTTTGGAGTTATAAACATCAACATAGATGAACGTACAATTGGGTCAGTAGATGTTTGGAGATGTGGTTTTTGCAAGAAAAAATTCTGTGAAGAAAAACAACTTGGAATTGAAGAGATAGCAGATCTTGTAGGAATGCCAAAAATTGATCCTGATGCAAAATGGGCTGTTATAGTCTGTAAATTACAACAAGGAAAATACAAATGGAAACTAGTAAGAATGAAAGAAAATGGCGAAATCAAACATGAATGTTTGGATGAACAGGTAATCCCACTTAAAGTAAATGATTTTAAAGTTGAAGATGATAACCATTGGAGCTTTTTAATTGATGACAATATCAACAAGGCTGTAGAAATTTAATTTCTAAAATGGATCTTAAAGTTCACATAAACAATATCCATGGAAGTCAGATGGCTGCCAAAATTACCGGTAATTTTACTATTGATAACAATGAATTCCGTTTTACTGCAATTGCATTTGGAAGAATAGGCGGTCAAAATATTGGAGCAAAAATTTCTAAAATTACCGAAAAAGAATTAGAAAAATTAGGATATGATCCTGAAGAAGTCATTTTGCTACTTCAGAGAAATCTGCTTCAAGGTGATTTAACACTTCCAGAAGGTCTTAAACGAGAATCATTTGTTGATGATTAGAATTCTGCTTCTTCTAATGCCTTTGCACATGAACAAGTTCTAGTTTTTGGAATTTTATCTATTAATTCTGTAAGTATCTTCTTTGTTCTTTCTACATTTTTTGATAGTGTTTCAAGAACTTCTTTTGCAGTAACTGGTTTGTCTGCCCATACATCATAATCTGTAACTGTTGAAATTGATGCATAACACATCTGAGCTTCTCTAGCTAACTGACATTCTGGAACAAGTGTCATTCCAATTATGTCTGCTCCCGTTGATCTGAAAAATTTTGACTCCGCTTTAGTTGAAAACCGTGGGCCTTCAATACAGACATATGTGCAATCTTTATGTATTTGCATATTTTGATTACCTACTACCTTTAATATCGTTGATTGCAATTCTGAGCAAAAAGGATCTGCTACTGAAATATGAATGACTCTTCCTTCTTCTGAAAATGATCCTTTTCTTGATTTTGTAAAATCTAAAAATTGTGAAGGTAACACAAAGTGCCCTGGTTCTAATTCCTCTTTTAGGCTTCCAACAGCTGAAGGTGCAATTATTCTTGTAATTCCTAGTTCTTTGAATGCCCAAATATTTGCTCTGAAATTAATCATATGTGGTGGAATGGTGTGTTTTCCACCATGTCTTGGAAGGAATGCAATCTTCCTTCCGTTGAATACTCCTACTGTGATCATGTCTGAAGGTTTTCCATAAGGTGTATCGATATCGATTTTCTGTGGATTTTCTAACAAGCCTGAATCATAAATTCCAGTACCGCCAAAAATTCCAATCTCTACATCTTTTTCCATTAATACTTCACCAGTGATTTACAATTGTAATTGCTAATTCCACTTATCCCATTCAGTTCTGTTAATTCTATTATGAATGCAAATCCTGAAATTTTTCCCCCTACCTTTTCAATTAATTTTGCAGATGCTTTGGCTGTTCCTCCAGTTGCAAGCAAATCATCACAGATGAGAACTTTTTGGCCTTCTTTGATGATGTCTTTTTGAATTTCAATAGTATCTTTGCCGTACTCAATGGTGTATGACAATTTTGTTGTTTTTCCAGGTAATTTCCCTGCTTTTCTAATCATTATCATTCCCTTGTTGTATCTTGAAGCCAAAACACATGCAAGAATAAATCCTCTTGATTCTATTCCTGCAAACACATCTACATCTTTGGGATGAAAATGTTTTCCAAATTCATCGGCAATGAAAGATAATGCTGATGGATCCTTCAAAATTGGACTAAAGTCTCTAAATAATATGCCTTTTCTAGGGAAGTTAGGGTATTCAGTTATCATGTCTTTAATATTCATGATTAATCGCTCAATTAGGTGAAATAAAATTGTTTGATGTTATTGGATCTCATAGGTAGTTTCTGCAGAATTCAATGCGTCTGAAACTTTGATTGTGTATATTCCAGGTTCTGTATCTTTAGGAATAATCCATGGTTGATTAATCTCACCAGATTTTGATGCTGGAAATGAAAGTTCTTCAATTGTTTCTCCATCTTGGGCAACAATTTCAATATTAACAGTTTGTGCTGCTCCAAAAACATGAATATTAATTGATTTTCCAGTTCCTGGATAATTTTGACCCTCTTCTACAACTATGGACATCCCTTCCTGAGCAGATATAAGCACATTGATTTTTACATTATCAAAGTTTGAACCGCTTTTTGCATTGATTGTCCATGTTCCTGATTTTGCGTCTGATGGAATTCTGAATGAATCCTCAGAAATTTTTCCATTTTTATTTGAAAATGTTTCTCTGGTTTTAACTTCCTTTCCGTCTGGGTCAATCATGCTTACAGTTAATAGATTATTAGAAGATGTGTCACCTAAAATCAATACTGGATCACCTGGGTGATAATCGATTTTTGTGGTGCTGATATTGATTTCTCCAGAACCTGTCTGTAGACCCACTGTAAAAATCTCTGAACTCTGAGCACTTCCTTTACTAATCACAGCAGTATATACTCCTGATGAGTATCCTTTCAAATCTATAGTGTGAGTTCCTCGTCCGTCTGGCTGTAATTTAATTGAGGTAGCATCTCCTTTGGGTTTGTCAGAAGGATCAACGATTAACAAACTCAAAACCTCGGATGCCTTTCCCGATAATGTGATCACAGCAGTCTCTCCTGCTTTGTAATTCAATTTATCAAATTCTAAATTAACTGGAATTGTAGGTAATTGTCCAATTCCTGCATAGATGAATTCTTTATATTTTTCCTGTGTTGCGATCAACGTATATGTTCCCTCCATTGTATTTTGAGTGGTTGGGAACTCAAAACTTACAATGCCTGATTCATCAATCTGAATAATATCTGAAATAATCTCTTTTCCAAGCGGATCTTCTAATATTAATTCAATAGGTTTGTTTGGTATAGCTGTACCATTAAACTTCATAGTTTGACCTTGATCAAATTTTAATGTGATTGGAGTGATAATTATTTTTTTGTCAGATTCTAATGACCAGTTAATTGTTTTACTATTTCTTCCATCTGAAAGAATTCCTGTATATTTGCCAAAGGGTCTATCCAATGGAACTAAAAGTGGTTCTACTTTCCAATTTCCTTTACTGTCTGTTTCAGCTGTGATTGTTCTGGTTAAATCCCCATTTGGTCCAGTGATCTCTAGTTTAACTGCACCACTCGGATTTCCAGTTCCAAAAACCTCTAAAAAGTCACCTCTATGAATGATCTTTGGAATTCCTTGGATTGTAAGTGGTACGTTTGAATCTACAATTCTATTTTCAATTTCACCTATTCTGAGACTGATTTTTTTCGCTTCGCCATTTTTGTTTACTATTTTGAAATCTGCTCTATCCGCATTCTGATTTTCCGGAATCTTCATTGTAGTGATAAAATGACCATCTTTGTTTGTCTCAAAACTGCCTATTTTCTTTGAATCGATGTAAAAATCAAACTCCTGTAATGCTCCAAATTTTTCTCCTGTCACTCTGATTGTTGATCCGATGTTTGGTTTCTCTGGAACTATTCTAAATGTTGACTCTGCTAAAATGGATGTACCTGCATTTTCTTTTACGCTTGGATTTCCAACTATGTCTGATAAACTACTGGCAATTGATTTACCTGTGCCAATTTGTTTATCTTGTTTATCCAGTACTTTCCAATTGATACCTGAGCTTGGCTTGTCTGTCTTTACTCCAAATTTTACTGATTCACCCGGTTTGATGGCTTCTGATGATGTAAAAATTATTACTCCCTGTGGTGTTTTCTCACCAACCCATTCTTTCTCAGTTTTAAAAGATTTAAAACTAAAATCACTTCCAAGCCAAATTCTAAGTGTGTTGATATCTACATCTGAATTATTAGTTAATTCTATAACTGTAGTTTCATCTAATGCAATACTTTTGACACTTACTCCTTCTGCATATGATGGAATTGAAATAAATGCGATTGAAAATAATAATGCAATCGAGAGGATAATTCCTCTAGTAGAGGATCTACTCATGTAATTCAAACTTCTCATCTCTCACTTAAACCTTAAAGAATTCTCTCATTTTTCTATTTCTTAGTTTAGTGTTTCTCATGAGTAAACTTCTTAAATCTTAATGTTTGGCCTTTTGAAATCTGTCAAGGTCTGATTTTGTAGCGACATTTTGATATTGTCTGATTCTTTCAGCAATTAATCTATACAATGATCTGAATTGATCTTTAGTTTTATCTGTGAGAAAGTCTGTCTCTTCTAGAGTAATTTTCTCACAAATGTATCGAGTGACTTCCTCATTATCAAATTCTCCCCAATCATCATCTCTGTGTTCCTGCCATATTTTCCTCAATTTTTCCAAAATTCCTCCCCCTTCTTTAGATATTACATCCTGAGGCGTGAGATTTGAAAATCCTTCATGTCTTAACTTTATTTCATAAGTCTGATTTACTGGATAGAGATAATCTTCAAGTGCGATATAGTCTTCGATCGACTCTAATTTTTTACCTTCTCTCTCAAAGAAGATTGTCTGAATTGATGAAAATTCATTTGATACCAGCTGGGCAGAAATTTGTTTGGATTCTTGAGAATTATCTAATAAAACAAATGTCTTGTAACCGTGATTTCTGTAAAAAATTGCTAATGGCAATACAGAGTTTTTGCTATATGCTGCAATAACGTTGAGTGGATTCATTGAGATGTTTGGGTCTTGTAAGAATTTATCAAATGCGTTAAGATACATTGCATCAGACATCGTCTCTACGATAATTATTGGTCTGGAGTTTCTTCCAATTTCTCTATCTACAATGGATTCAACTTGACCTCTGCATAATCCATACAAAATAGGTGTTAGTGTCTTGTCGTCTGCATTCCAGTAATCATAAAAGATTCTACTGAGGTGTTTTCTCCTGTCTAGTTCTACTACGAGTAAGTTACCCGGAGTATAATCAAAGATCATAAATGGTGAGTGAGTTGCATACAAAACTTGGTTTGATCCTGCCAAGTTCTTCAATAAATCTGAAATCCCCATTTGTTGTGTAGGGTGAAGATTTCTTGCAGGCTCATCTAATAGTAATATTGCTTCTTTTAGTTCAGCTCTCTGTGTTTCTGCTGCAAAGTTTACAATAAATGAAAATGTCCACTTGAAGCCTTCAGCTCTTCTGTTTAGTAATCCTGTGTTTGTAATTGTTCCATCTTTATGAACATCTGAAATTACAACACTCATGATGTTTCCTGGATTGTATCTCAGGTCGACATGGATTGGGTCTCCCTTCCATGCTGGATTTAGTCTACTTGTCAATCTATTACTTGCAGAATTGAGAAGCTTGATGCATTTTGATGGACTCTCTTTGACCTCATCTAACTCTTTGATGTCTAGTTCAGCTAGATAGAATAGATTTCTTACGGTCTCTGCTTTGTCAAATTCCTCAACAAATTCAATTGAATTTGCCCTTTCTCTTTTCTCTTCTCTGAGATATTCATTGAGATTAATGTTTCCGTAGATTTTTTTATAATCTGAAAAATAAACAAATCTTGGATGTAAATGAGATGCAATGAAATTTTGTAATGCTGTTCTTTCACTTTCACCACTTAGAAGATTTGAAAATTGGTTTTCTGGACTTTCATACATTTTTTCCCATTCCTCAATTACTTTAGGTTCTTGAATGGCTATGACATGAAATTGGTTACTAAATTCTGCCATTCCTCTATCAAATGTTTCTTGATTCTTTGGAACTTTTCCTTCAAAGAATTTTGTATCTATCTGTATTCTCAAGTGGTTAGGAATTGTATCTAAAAATCCAAGAATCTGTTTTGAAAAATTCTCCCATGAATTGATTCCTTTATTCTCATCTTCCTCAAGTTTGATATCTTCAAACTCATACTGGATCTTTGGGTTTCGATTTGTTCTGATTAATTTGATCTTTTTAATATCCGACAATCCTGGAAACCTTTCTTTTATCAAACTCATTTCATGTTGATTTAATTCAAATTCGCCTTCTGCCAATCTCATTTCATCTTTTAACTCTTCACTCATCTCATCACAAAGGTCTAGTTCCGAAACCTCTTCATCTCTATTTAATAGTGTTAGAGCTTGAAGAATAGTTGTTTTCCCACTTTCATTTCTTCCAACAAAAGCTGCCAAATCCCCTACTGTAATTTCTCCAGAATCATGAATGCAACGATATGCCCTAACTCTGAATTTTCTAAGTCGCATCTAGCGATATTTAGTCGACTACGATTTAACTCATTCGTCAAATTGATCTGAACTTTTCAAATTTTGCTAAATAGATATATGGGAATCATAGACTTTGAAACAAAATGGCATCCAAAAGAGTTTTTGTTGTATTTGTTTTACCTGTGATTTTCTCAATAATCATTGGCACTGCGGTGTTATCTGTGGCTCTTCAGAAGCCCGATCGAGAATTAAACATGTGGCCCATGTCTTCTTCAGATGGATCCTCTTCTCATAGTTCCCCAATTCAAATAATTGGTTTGTCAAAACAATATTTGACTTCTGAACCTGTAGAAATTCAAGTCAAAATTGACGACCCTTCATTTAGATGCGGAGATCTTTATGTTACAATTTACTCTTCTGGAAAAAGTGATGTTATTACCCAAAGTGGATTCTTTGAGCAGTGCTTTGAGGGAAACAATATTCTTCCAATAGGCGATAGTTTTTCAAATGTTATTAAGACTCCAGGCTCATATGAGATAGTAATAGAAATGATCTCAAAAGACCTGAAGAATATCTCCACAAAGGGAACATTTATTGTTAAATAGGAATAAGATATTGAATGATAAACAAGAAATTGAATTTAAAAAATAAGGTGATTTGATGGCAAAGAAAAAAGTTACTCTAATTGACAAGGCAGAAAAAATTAAAGCAGATCTTGCTGCATTAAAAAAGAAAAAAAAAACTCTTGATTCATCTTCTACCAAAAAAACTAATGCAAAGAAAATAGCAAAGAAATCTGAAAAGCCAGCAAAGAAATCTGAAAAGCCAGCAAAGAAATCTGAAAAGCCAGCAAAG
>Ga0102952_1000559_pt1 | contig 13686 bp, 9 predicted proteins | sample SalPon2A_C_D1_MG_FD_78506 | JGI IMG/M metagenome (GOLD analysis project Ga0102952, IMG submission 78506) | Soil microbial communities from South San Francisco under conditions of wetland restoration - Salt Pond MetaG R2A_C_D1_MG | ecosystem: Environmental > Terrestrial > Soil > Wetlands | place... | reverse complement strand
CGGCGATGCGTCACGGCGTGCGCGCGCGGTGTTCGACGCGGCCGCAGAGCGCAACCTGCATCTGGCGCTGCTGCAATTGCCCCGGGCGCTCGCCGAACCCTGGTGGCCGGAGCTCCAGTGGGACGCCGACATGGTGACGGTGTTGCGCTGCTGCCTGATGAAACGCGAGCACCGCGACTGGTTGCCGATGATCACCGATCTGCTCGGCCAGGCCGGCGCCTCAACACGCTGAGTTTCCGTTTCATGCGCGGCGGTCCGGGAGGTCGACGGAAGCTTCACCGACCGACTGTCGGGCGGGGCCGGACGAGCCGGAGAACGGGGGCCGGCCACTGCCCGGTTGCTTTTCCCCTGTTAAGATGCGGGGATTCGACAGGTGGTAAAGAGCAATGGACAAGCCGCGTAACGGATTCCTGCGTTTTCTGAGTGCCGGGCTGCGCGGCATCGACATCACGCGCAAGGTCGTGGTCGACGTGATTTTCCTTGCCATCGTCGTGTTTGTCCTGATCCTGATCTTTACCCCCGGTGCGCCCCCGGTCCCGGCGACCGCCGCGCTCAAGCTCGACCCCCAGGGCATGCTGGTGGAACAGACGCCGGATCCGGTCCGGCGAGCCATGCGCAAGCTGCTCGGCCAGTCCGTGACGCCGGTGACCGAAGTGCGTAACCTGGAAGACGCGCTGCACAGCGCGGCGAAAGATTCCCGCATCAAGCTGGTGGTGCTGGACCTGGACGATTTTTCCGGGGGCAGCCTGGCCCAGCTCGAACGGGTGGGCAAGGCGTTCAAGACCTTCGAGAAAAGCGGCAAGCCCGTGATTGCCTATGCGAGCAACTACACGCAGGGCTCCTATTACCTGGCCTCGGAGGCGAGCAATGCCTACCTCACGACCAACCAGGGCATCGTCGCGGTGATGGGGCTTGCCGCCTACCGTAACTATTACAAGGACCTGATCGACAAGCTCAAGATCCAGTGGCACGTGTTCCGGGTCGGCAAGTACAAATCATTTGTCGAACCCTACACGCGTAACGACATGTCGCCGGCGGCCAAGCAGGAAAATACCGATCTGCTGGATCAGTTGTGGGACCGCTACGTAAACGAAGTCGCCACGGCACGCGGCAACAAGGCAGCCGATCTGACCAGCCTGGTGAATCACCTGCCGGAGGCGCTGGACGATGCCAAGGGCAATGCAGCGGCACTGGCGAGCAACAGCAACCTCATTGACGGGGTCATGTCGCTTCCCGCCCTCAGCTCGAAGATCGCGAGCGTGGTGGGCGTCGACCAGGACAACGGGAGCTACAACCAGATCGGGATGCAGGCTTACCTGAAAGCCCGCCATTCAGCCGCGAAGCGGGCCAACCGCAGTTGGGATCAGGTGGCGGTGATCGTGGCGCAGGGCGATATCAGTTCGGGCACCGAGCCTCCGGGTTCGATCGGCTCCAGGACGCTGTCCGATTTGCTGAACCGTGCGCAGAACGATGATCGCGTGAAGGCGGTGGTGCTCGATGTGGACAGCCCCGGAGGCAGCGCACTCGCCTCGGACCGCATCCTCCAGGCCGAGCTGGCGCTCAAGAAATCCGGCAAGCCGCTCGTCGTTTCGATGGCGGGCGTGGCTGCCTCGGGCGGCTACTGGATTTCCATGGCGGCGGACACGATCTATGCCTCGCCGTCCACCATTACCGGTTCGGTCGGCATTTTCGGGATGCTGCCGACGTTCGAGAACACCATGGCCTGGGCCGGGATCCATCGCGACGGGGTGGAAACGTCGCCGCTCGCCGACTTCGGCGATCCCCTGCGTCCCCTGGGCAAGGATGAGGCCAGCGTGTTCCAGCAAATCGTCGAGCATGGCTATGCGGAGTTTACCGGCCACGTCGCCCACTATCGCGGCCTGCCGCTGAGCCATGTGCAGGCGATTGCGCAGGGCCGGGTCTGGACCGGGCGCGATGCCAAGCGGATCGGATTGGTCGATCATTTCGGCGACCTGAACGCGGCGGTTGCCGAAGCCGCCAAAATGGCCAAGGTCCGGCAGTATGGCGTGACCTACATTGCCCCGAGGCTCTCATCGAGCCAGCAGTTCATCATCAACCTGGCGAACAGTCCGGACGTGCGCAGTGTCGGTTCCCATCTGTTCGGGGGCAGTGCGAGCTATGCCGATACCGCGCTGGCCGCATTCGCGCCGATGCTGGACAACCTGAGGCACACGCTTGCCCTGCACGACAGGCAGGGTATCTATTCCTACTGCTTCTGCAACGCGTTGACCGAACTGCACTAAGCGTCGAGGCGACTCAACTCGGTCAGGGCGAGGCCGTCTTCGGCCAGTTGCCGCCGCTGCCTGGCATCGAGTGAATCGATACCCTCGCGTCGTGCCTTCAGCAGGGTTTTTTCAGGGCATCGCCCGTTGCGGCGCGCGAAGTGCCGGGCGACGGCGAGCCAGTCCGGATCGCTCAAAGTGCGCCGCAGTCCCCTTGCCGGTGTATCCGCGCCGGCGGGAGCCGGGGCGGGCAGGTCCTCGACCACCGCCGGCGGATCACGGTCCTCGGGCGTCAGCAGCAGGCCGAAGCGGGTGAACCATTCCCCGCTGCGCACGCGGCTGGTGGTGACGGCCACCAGCGGCGCCAGCACCAGGGGCAGCGTGACGGGCAGGGACCAGTAGAAATACAGCGGGCGCAGCCACCAGGAAAAAATTCCCCAGGAGATGCCGAGCAGCAGTCCGTCACCGTGCATGAGCAGCGCGGCCCACCAGCTGATGGGGCCGGAGCGGTTCTGCCCGGCCCAGTAGATACGCAGGCCGAGCAGCGCCTCCAATACGAAGCGGCTGTGGGCCAGCATGCGTACGGGGGCCAACAGCACCGAGATCAGGCTTTCGATCAATACGCCGGGCACGAGGCGTGCTGCACCACCGAATGCGGCGCGCAGGCGGGCGTTGATCAGGGTGTCCGCGCAGGCCAGTATCTTGGGTATGAACAGCACGAAGGCGGTGCTGGCGGCCAGGCGGATCGCCCACTCGGGGTGCCACTCGGGCCAGATCGGAAACAGGCGGTGCCCGCCGGGAAAGTAGTTGATCGGCCACAGCGTGAAGCGTGCCACCTCGAGGCCGGACAGGATGAGAAAGGCAAGCCAGAGCGGCGCGGCGGCATAGGCAATGATGCCGTTCAGGAAAATGAAACGCTGGACCAGTCCCAGGCGGCGCCCGCCGAGCATGATCGTCAGATGTTGCAGATTGCCCCGCGCCCAGCGCCGGTCACGCGTGAGTTCGTCGACCAGGCTGGGCGGCGATTCCTCATAGCTGCCGCTAAGCGTCGGTTCCAGCCAGACCTCGTAGCCGCCGCGGCGCATGTAGGCCGCTTCCACGAAATCGTGGCTGAGTATGGGGCCGCGGAACAGGCCGATGCCCTGCAGGCTGGCCAGTCCGCAGTGTTTCATGAACGCGCGGCTGCGAATGATCGCGTTGTGTCCCCAGTAGGCGCCGTCCCCGAGCTGGATGGCGGCCAGCCCCGTGCTGAAAACCGGCCCGTAGAGGCTGTTCGCGAATTGCTGCACTCGCGCGAACAGAGAACGCGCACGGACGATCCGGGGTGGCGCCTGCAGGATGCCGACCCGGGGATTGCGTTCCATGAGCCGGACCATGCGCGTCAGGGTCGAGGCCTCCATCAGGCTGTCGGCGTCGAGCACGACGAAGTAGGTATAGTCACGGCCCCAGCGGCGCAGGAAGTCGGCCACGTTGCCGCTCTTGTGGCGCAGGTTGATGCGCCGTCGCCGGTAGTGCAGCCGGCCTTCGGCGCCCAGTCGGCGTACCCATTCGCCCCAGGCGACCTGTTCGTCGAGCCACACGTCGGGGTCGCGGCTGTCGGAGAGTACGTAGAAGTCGAAGTGAGCGAGATGGCCGCTGCGTTCGAGCGAACGGTAAACGGTGGCCAGTCCGGCGAAGCAGTGATCCACCTGTTCGTGGTAGATCGGCATGATCAGGGCGGTCCGCTTGAGCGAAGTGGATTCGAGCCGGGCCTCCGGCGTGCGCGCTGCCAGGCTGCGCCGGTCTCCGCCGATGAGACGGAAGAAAAAGCCGAAGACGGCAAGCCAGGCACCGACGCTGACCCAGGCGAAACTCAGGGCGAATGCGATCGCCAGTGCAATTTCCAGGTACGTGCTGGCGTGATAGGGAAGCACCGAGATCAGGTAGTAGGTGGCGAACAGGGTCTGCACGCCGACCAGGGACAGGAACAGGGTTCGCCTCCAGCGTGCCAGCCAGCGCCAGGGCGGGTGCGTACGTGAGCGTCGGGGGCGCAGGCGATGGCGCGGGTAGGACAGGCTGGCACGGCGGATCGGGGGCGCCGGTTGCGGCAGGGGCGTCGGTTCAACCACCGGTAACGCGGTTTTTTGCAGGCAGGGTGTAGGTCCAGGTTTCTGACAATGTTTCATCGCCCGATTTCAGGAAGGCACGCAGGTCCAGGGGTTTGCCGGGGGCGGGTGCGGCGAGCAGCGACAGGCGCCAGTGATGGTTGGGTTCCACCCAGTAGACGTCCTGCGCCAGCACCCGGGTGTCTTCCAGCCCGCTGACCACGGCCCGGATCTGCTTGTCTGAGCCTATTCGGGACAGCGGGCCGCCGGTAAAGTCCACCAGCACACGGTAGACGTTCTTGGCATTGCTCCCGGGCGGCGGCCTGGCGCTGCCCACATACGTGGCGGCGGCATGGGCCATGGGTTCATCGGGGATCAGGGCGTTGCCGAAGTCCAGGGTGTAATCGAGATCGTAATGCGAGCCGGAGCGGGTATCCGCATCCGGACTCCAGAAGGCGACGATGTTGTCGTTGGTTTCCGAATCGGTCGGGATCTGCACCAGCACCACGTGGCCCTTGCCCCAGTCCTCGTGCGGCTCGACCCAGGCGCTGGGGCGGTTCCCGTAGCGTGCACCGGCGTCCTCGTAGGCGCTGAAGCGCGTGGTGCGCTGCAGCAGGCCGAAGCCCTGGGGCGCATTGGCCTCGAAATAATCCATCTGCAGCGTCAGGGGGTTGATGAGCGGGCGCCAGAGCCACTCCCCGTTGCCGGAATGGATCAGGAGGCCTTCGGAATCGTGCACGGCGGGCCGCCATTCGCCCGCCGGCCTGGGCGTGTTGGCTCCGTAAAAGAACATGCTGGTCAGCGGCGCCAGGCCCAACAACTTGATGTCCTTGCGGATGAACAGCCGGGCACGCACCTCGATATGCGTCGGCTTGCCGGGAAAGATGACGAAGCGGTAGGCGCCGGTCAGGCTGGGGCCGTCGAGCAGCGCATACAGTTGCATGACGTGTGCGGCCGGGCTGGGGCGTACCAGCCAGAAGTCGGTGAAGACCGGGAATTCCTCGCCGCCCGGCAGTCCGGTATCGATGGCGATGCCGCGCGCGGACAATCCGAAGTTCTGGCCCCGGGCCACCCCGCGGAAATAGCTTGCGCCGGCAAACACCAGGAACTGGTTGCGTTCGCCCGGGGCGTTCAGCGGGAAGGTCAGTTTGAAACCGGCATAGCCCAGATCGTTCGGTACTTTCGATTCAAGTTGCTGCGAGGGCCAGCTGAACCACGACTTGACGAACTCCAGTGCATGCACGCCGTCGGAGGAAACGGTATTGATGCGCACGGGATGACGAAAGTACTCGCCGGGGGCAATCAGCATGACCTGGAAGCGGGTATGGCTTTTATTCCACAGGCTTTGGTCCGGAAGAAAGCGGATTTGCTGATATTGGTCGTAGTCGAGGTCGGTCAGGAAGGCGGGAACGACGGGCGGTGGCTTGTAGGGATTCGAGGCCAGCGCCCTGGCTTTCTGCACCACGTCGTCGAGATCGAATCCGGAGGCGGGCCGGGACGTCCCCATCGCCGCGACGAACAGTACGACCGAGATGCACAAGGCCTTGCCGATCTGTCCGCCCATAACCGATGCCCCTCCCCGCTTTGTCAAGCGATCAGGTTTCAATCTTAATACGTTTGAGCGCTTGGTTGCGAAACAGTGCCGGACCGGGAAATTCGGCTGCGGCCTTTACGGATCGCGGCGGCTGCCTTCGGGGATGCGCCCGAGACGGCTGGCCGGGGTGCGCCCGAGTGCCTGGCTGATATAGGCGCCGGCGGCGAGCAATCGGTCCATGTCCACGCCGGTCTCGATGCCCAGCCCGGTGAGCAGGTAAAGCACGTCCTCGGTGGCCACGTTGCCGGTGGCGCCCTTGGCGTAGGGGCAGCCGCCGAGGCCGGAGACCGAGGAGTCGACGACTGAAACGCCGAGCTGCAGGCAGGCAAGGATGTTGGCGAGTGCCTGCCCGTACGTGTCGTGGAAATGCACCGCCAGCCTGTCCATGGGCACGCGTTCGGCCACGGCCGCGAGCATGCGCTGCGCCTTGAGCGGCGTGCCCACGCCGATGGTGTCGCCGAGCGAGATCTCGCAGCAGCCCATGGCGTCCAGGCGCTCGGCCACGTCGGCGACCGCCTGCGGCGCGATGGCGCCCTCGTAGGGGCAGCCGATGACAGTGGAGACGTAGCCTCGGACCTTGATGCCGTGCTCGCGCGCGATTGTCATGACGGGCTCGAAGCGGTCCATGGACTCGGCGATCGAGCAGTTGATGTTCTTTTGGTTGAAGCTTTCCGAGGCGGCGGTGAAGATCGAGACGTCGGTCGCACCGGCCTCGAGAGCCCGCTGCATGCCTTTCTCGTTGGGCACCAGCACCGGATAGGACACGCCGGGTGTCTTGTCGATGCCGGCGAACACCTCGGCGGCATCGGCGAGCTGCGGGATCCATTTCGGGCTCACGAAACTGGTGACCTCGATGGTGCGCAGTCCGCTTGCCGAGAGCCGGTCGATGAATTCGATCTTGGTCGCGGCGGGAATGGTTTCCTTCTCGTTCTGCAGGCCGTCGCGCGGGCCGACCTCGACGATCTTTACGCTTTCCGGGTATGTGCTCATTCTTCCGCCTCGATGTCCACCAGTGGCGTCTCGGCCTCCACCATGTCGCCCTCGGCATGGCGCACGGCCTCGATGCGCCCTGCAACGCCCGCCTTCACGGTGTATTCCATCTTCATGCCTTCGAGCACCATCAGCGCCTGGCCTTCGGCGACCGTGTCGCCTTCCTTGACGTGCACCGCGACCACGCGCCCGGGCATGGGGCTCACCGGATGAGTGGCGGTGTCGGCGGCCGTGGCGCCGCGCGGCGAAAAGGGCGGTGCCATGTCGAATTCGTGCGCCGCGCCACTGATCGCCACCTGGTAGCGCCGGCCCCGCGACAGCACGTGCGCCTCGTGCGGTTCGCCGTCGAGCGTGATGCGCCATGCGTCGCCGCCGGTCGGCGTGGCGGCCGCGTCGTGTCTCTCGCCCTGCCAGTCCAGCGTGAAGGCTCGCGGCGTGCCGGCGACGCGCACGTCATGCTCGTTGCCCGCCATGTCCGTGGCGACCAGGCGCCAGCCGCGTCCGCCGCCGATGCGCCAGCCGTCGGCCTGCCAGGGGCCGCCGTCGCCGTGCGCGCGTGCCGTCCACAGTGCGGCCGCGGCCGCCGCGACGGCCGCCGCGGAAGGCACCGGGCGTGCGAGCAGCGCGTCCAGCTCGCGCTCGATGAAGCCGGTGTCGTAGTCGCCGCTCGCGAAACCGGGGTGGCGCGCGATGCCGCGCAGCAGCGGCAGGTTGGTGACCATCCCGAACACGGCCGTGCGCGCCAGCGTGTCGTTCAGATGCTTCACGGCCTCGGCGCGGTCCTCGCCGTACACGCTGATCTTGGCGATCATCGGGTCGTAGAAGATGCTGATGTCGTCACCGCTGCGCACGCCGGTGTCCACGCGCACGTAGTCCTCGCCCGGCGTGGCGAAAGTCTCGATCCGGCCGGTGACCGGCAGGAAGTCCTTGGCGGCGTTCTCGGCATACAGGCGCACTTCGATCGCGTGGCCGGCGCGCGTGATCTGTTTCTGGGTGAGCGGGATCCTTTCGCCGCTCGCGATTTGCAGTTGCCACTCCACGAGGTCGAGACCGGTGGTGTCTTCCGTGATCGGGTGCTCTACCTGCAGGCGCGTGTTCATTTCCATGAAGTAGAACGACTTGTCGGCGCCGACGATGAACTCGATGGTGCCGGCGTTGACGTAGTCCACGGCCCTGGCCGCGGCGACTGCAGCCTCGCCCATCTTCCCGCGCGTCGCCTCGTCCAGAAACGGCGAGGGCGTTTCCTCGACCACTTTCTGGAAGCGGCGTTGCAGCGAGCATTCGCGCTCGAAGACGTGCACCGCGTTGCCGTGCGTGTCGCCGAATACCTGGAACTCGATGTGGCGCGGGTGCTCGATGTATTTCTCCAGCAGCACGGTATCGTCGCCGAAGGCGTTCTTCGCCTCGCGCCGGGCGCCGTCGAGCGCGGCGGAGAAATCCCCGGCCTCGTGTACCACGCGCATGCCCTTGCCGCCGCCGCCGGCCGTGGCCTTGATCATCAGCGGGAAGCCGATGCGTTTCGCTTCCGACTCGAGTGTCTTCCTCGCCTGATCGTCGCCGTGGTAGCCGGGCACCACGGGCACGCCGGCCTTTTCCATCAGCGTCTTGGCCGCACTTTTCGAGGCCATCGCGTCCATGCTCTCCGGCGCGGGCCCGATGAAGGCGATCTTCGCCTTCTTGCAGCGCCGGGCGAACTCGCTGTTCTCGGAGAGGAAGCCGTAGCCGGGATGAATTGCTTCGGCGCCCGTCTGCCTGGCGGCTGCCAGGATGCGGTCCATGTCGAGGTAGGACTCGGCGGCCGGCGGCGGGCCGATGAACACCGCCTCGTCGGCGGCCTGCACGTGCATCGCGTGGCGGTCGGCGGTCGAATACACGGCAACGGTTGCCACGCCCAGGCGGCGGCAGGTTTCGATGACGCGGCAGGCAATCTCGCCGCGGTTGGCTATCAGGATCTTCTTGAACACTATTCGCCTTCCCAGTAGTCGCGTGCGTCCTCGCGGCGCGCGAGGTGGCGGAAGCGCTGTGGTTTCCCGGACGCGTCCGGCAGCAGTTCCATGTACACGCCGAACTTGCCGGAGTCCGGATAGTCGCAGATCTCCACATCAGCGAGCGTGCTGAGCGCCAGGTAGCGCATCTCCGTCGTGCCCGTATTGATGATTTGATGGGCCGTCTCCGGTCCGCCGGTCGGGCAGGCGACGATATCACCGGGCTTGAGCGGGTAGGTCGCGTTGCCGTAACGCAGTTCACCCGTGCCCTCGAGCATGAAGAACATTTCCTCTTCCACGCGGTGGCTGTGAAAGGGGCAGTTGGTTTTGCCCGGCGCCACCACGGTCAGGTTGTAGCCGAGCTTGCACGCGCCGATACGGCTCGCAATCTCACCCCAGCGGATGTTGTACTTCTCAGCCGTCTTGCCCTTGGGGCTTCTCTCGGGCGGGGCGTCATGAAGTTCGACATCGGCGATGTTCATGACGGGTTTGGCGGGGCTGTTCATGTTACCGGTCCTCGTTTGTCCAGCCGGGCTTGCGTTTTTCCAGGAAGGCCGAGAGGCCTTCCTGGCCTTCCTCGGAGACGCGCAGACGGGCGATCAGCGCGGCGGTCTCGCGCTTCAATGCGTCCCGTTCCTCGGGGCTCGCGGCATCGGTTATCGCGACGAGCGTCTTGGCCGCGGCGAGCGCACCGGGTCCGGCCTGGAGCAGGGCCGCGACGATGTCGCCGACGCGCACGTCGAGCGCTTCGGATTCCACGACCTCGTGCAGCAGGCCCAGTGCCTGCGCGGTTTCGGCGCTCATGGCCTCCGCGGTCTGGAAGTAGCGCCGGGCCTGGCGCGGACCGATCGCACGCACCACGTAGGGCGCGATCACGGCGGGCACCAGGCCGAGCTTTACCTCGGTGAGCGCCATCTTCGCGTATGGCGCGCCGACGGCGATGTCGCAGCAGGCCACCAGGCCCACGCCGCCGCCGAACACCGCACCGTTCACGCGGGCGATGGTGGGCTTGGACAGACCATCCAGCACGGCCATGAGTTCGGCCAGCGCGAGCGAGTCGTCGCGGTTTTCCTTCTCGCTGAACCCGGCCATCGAACGCATCCAGTTGAGGTCGGCGCCGGCGGAAAAGGACTTGCCCGCGCCGGTGAGGATCACCACGCGCACGGCATCGTCGCCGTCGAGCGCCTTGAGCTTGCCGGTCAGCTCGGCGATCAGCGCATCGTCGAAGGCGTTGTGCTTCTCGGGGCGGTTCAGCGTGAGCGTCGCCACGCCGCGCGCGTCGGTTTCCAGTGCTACGTAGTCAGTCATGGTCGCGTTCGGGTCGAATTCCGTGCGAAATAGGATAACCGCCTTCGCTGTCCGTCGTCCCGGCGAAGGCCGGGACCCAGTGCAAAAAGGAATCCCGAACGGCGGTCGGGATACAAAACCTGACTGGATTCCGGCCTCCGCCGGAATGACGAGGCCGGCTAGATGATTTCAGGATACAAGTCGCGCCACTCGGGATTGGCCTCTTCGATTAGCCGCAACTTCCATGCTCGGTTCCATTCCTTGATGGCCTTCTCCCGCCGGATGGCGGATTCCATCTCTTGGTGTCGTTCAAACCATACGAGGATGTGGATTCGATGTTTGCGTGTGAATCCCTCGGCCAGATCATTCTTGTGCTGCCAGATTCGCTTGATCAGATCCGATGTAACGCCGGTATAGAGGGTTCCGTTCCTCCGACTGGCAAGGATATAAACACAGGGCTGCCGTTCCATGGCTTACCTCCTGATCGTCGTCCCGGCGCAGGCCGGGACCCAGTGCAATAAAGGAACCCGACCAGGGGTCGGGACACGATGTCTTACTGGATACCGGCCTTCGCCGGTATGACGAAATTATAGGTGAGCCAATCGCACGCTACATCCGGAAGACACCGTAGCGCCCGCCCTCGGGCAGCGGTGCGTTGGCGGCGGTGGCGAGCGCGAGGCCGAGCACGCGGCGGGTATCGGCGGGGTCGATGATGCCGTCGTCCCACAGCCGCGCCGTGGCGTAGTAGGGATGGCCCTGGGTCTCGTATTGCTCGCGAAGCGGGGCCTTGAATGCTTCTTCTTCCTTTTCGCTCCATTTGCCGCCGCGGGCCTCGATGCCGTCGCGCTTGATGGTGGCGAGCACGCTCGCCGCCTGTTCGCCGCCCATCACCGAGATGCGCGCGTTGGGCCACATCCACAAAAAGCGCGCGCCGTAGGCGCGGCCGCACATCGCGTAGTTGCCGGCGCCGAAGCTGCCCCCGATGATCACGGTGAACTTGGGCACGCTGGCGCACGCCACGGCGGTCACCATCTTGGCGCCGTCGCGGGCGATGCCGCCCTGCTCGTACTTCTTGCCCACCATGAAGCCGGTGATGTTCTGCAGGAACACCAGTGGGATGCGGCGCTGCTCGCAGAGCTCGATGAAGTGCGCGCCCTTGAGCGCCGATTCGGAAAACAGGATGCCGTTGTTGGCGATGATGCCCACGTCGTAGCCGTACAGGCGGGCAAAGCCGGTGACCAGCGTCTTGCCGTAGTTGGCCTTGAACTCCTGGAAGTCGGAGCCGTCCACCAGTCGCGCGATGACCTCGTGCACGTCGTAGGGATAGCGTGTCTCGGTGGGCACCACGCCGTAGAGTTCGTCGGCCGGGTAGCGGGGTTCGGCCGCCGCCTGCTCCGCATTGCGGGCCGGGGCCGGGCGGTTCAGGTGGGCCACGATGTCGCGCGCCATCTGCAGGGCGTGGGCGTCGTTCTCGGCCAGGTGGTCGGTGACACCGGAAATCTTGCTGTGAACCTCGCCGCCGCCCAGCTCTTCCGCGTCGACTTCCTCGCCGGTCGCGGCCTTCACCAGCGGCGGGCCGCCGAGGAAGATCGTGCCCTGGTTGCGCACGATCACGGCCTCGTCGCACATCGCCGGCACGTAGGCGCCGCCTGCGGTGCACGAGCCCATCACCACCGCGATCTGGGGGATGCGCGCGCCCGAGAGCCGCGCCTGGTTGTAGAAGATGCGCCCGAAGTGTTCCTTGTCCGGGAAGACCTCGTCCTGCAGCGGCAGGAAGGCGCCGCCGGAATCGACGAGGTAGATGCAGGGCAGCCGGTTCTCGAGCGCCACTTCCTGGGCGCGCAGGTGTTTCTTGACCGTGATCGGGTAGTAGGTGCCGCCCTTCACGGTGGCGTCGTTGGCGACCACCATCACCTCGCGGCCGTGGATGCGGCCGATGCCGGTGACGATGCCCGCGGCCGGGGCGGCGTCGTCGTAGAGGCCGTGCGCCGCGAGCGCGGAGAGTTCGAGGAACGGCGAGCCGGGGTCGAGCAGGGCCTCGATGCGGTCGCGCGCCAGGAGCTTGCCGCGGTCGGTGTGCTTCTTGCGGGCCTTTTCGCTGCCGCCGAGCGCCGTGTGCGCGAGCTTTTCACGCAGATCGGTGACGAGTTCCCGCATGTGGTCGAAATTGGCGACGAATTCCTCGCCGTTCCGGTCGATGGTCGATTTGATGATCGGCATGCCGTCCCGCCTTGTTCTGCTGCCCGGAATCAGTGGCCCATGATACCGCCATGATGACAAGGGAGCGCCGGCGTCCCGCCGGCTCTCGTCGTCGTCATACCGGCGCAGGCCGGTTGTTGGCCCTCCCGGCGGGGTCACTTTTGTTTCGCCAAAAGTCACCAAAGCATTGTGCCGGGCGCTCGCGGCCGCAAGGCCCATGGGCCTTGCGCCTTCCCTGCGATGCTCCCCCGCAACGGGCCGGTCGGCAACTCGGGCTACGCGATATATCGCGTAGCCCTCAAACACTCCTCCCTGTTCCCCCGTTGCGTGCTGCGCTTCTCGGCGCGGACGAACGGCACACCCCGGAAGGTGTAGGAGCGGGCCATGCCCGCGATTCATTGGACTGGATACCGGCCTGCGCCGGTATGACGAGTGGGTGTAGGAGCGGCTTCAGCCGCGATCAGACAAGGGCCGTCATTCCGGACTTGATCCGGAATCCAGTCCAAAAAAGTCTCCCGGCATAGCCGGGAGTCATTGTTTCTGCTGGGTCCCGGCCTGCGCCGGGACGACGAGCCTGGGGCAACAAAAAGAATCCCGGCACGGGGCCGGGATTCATGTTCGGACTGGATCCCTGCTTTCGCAGGAATGACGCCGGGGTTTAGAGCATCTCGACGCCGATGGCGGTGGCTTCACCGCCGCCGATGCACAGCGAGGCGATCCCGCGTTTGCCGCCGCGCGCCTTGAGCGCGTGCAGCAGCGTGGTGGTGATGCGCGCGCCGGTGCAGCCGATGGGGTGGCCCAGGGCGCAGGCGCCGCCGTTCACGTTCACCTTCTCGTGCGGCAGCTTGAGGTCGTGCATCGCGGCCATCGTGACCACGGCGAAGGCCTCGTTGATCTCGTAGAGGTCCACGTCCTTCTCCGCCCAGCCGAGTTTCTTTTGCAGGCGCTCGATGGCGGCCACCGGGGAGGTGGTAAACCAGGCCGGCGCCTGCGCGAAGCTCGCGTGGCCGGTGATGCGGGCCAGCGGTGTCAGGCCGCGCTTTTCGGCCTCGGATGCGCGCATCAGCACCAGCGCCGCGGCGCCGTCGGAGATCGAGGCCGAGCTGGCCGCCGTCACGGTGCCGTCCTTCTTGAACGCGGGCTTGAGGTTGGGAATCTTCTCGATTTTGGAGCGGCCCGGCTCCTCGTCGGTATCGACGACCACCTCGCCCTTGCGGCTCTTCACGGTGACCGGCGTGATCTCGTGCTTGAAGGTGCCGTCCTCGGTCGCACGTTGCGAGCGCTTGACCGATTCCACCGCGAAT
>Ga0102952_1000558_pt1 | contig 13708 bp, 8 predicted proteins | sample SalPon2A_C_D1_MG_FD_78506 | JGI IMG/M metagenome (GOLD analysis project Ga0102952, IMG submission 78506) | Soil microbial communities from South San Francisco under conditions of wetland restoration - Salt Pond MetaG R2A_C_D1_MG | ecosystem: Environmental > Terrestrial > Soil > Wetlands | place... | reverse complement strand
GACGACATTCACCTCCCCCAACAAGGCCCTGGCCTATATGGCCGAGCATCAATGCGATGTGATCATTTCTGATTATCACATGCCGGAACTTGATGGTGTTTCATTTCTGAGTAAATGCATCCAGATACAACCTGATGCCATACGTATCATGATGACGATGAGCGACGAAAAGGAAGTCATCGATGATTCGATTAACGATGCAAATGCCCATTATTATCTGCAAAAACCCATTGATAACGCCAAACTGAATGCAACCATCGATAGTTGCATATCACAGATCACACAGTCCAGAAAAGCGTAAAAATCCGCCCGGGTATACCCGCTTACCTTCAGCCGTAATGGCTAGAACTCAACACACTTAAAGGCGGATATTTACACTACCGGGAAATTAATGCGGCCTTGGCGATGGCCATTGAAAATACCAATAAAAATGGGCACTTAATTATAGGGTACCCACGATTGATCTAAAATGGCTCCCCGAGCAAGACTCGAACTTGCGACCAATTGATTAACAGTCAACTGCTCTACCAACTGAGCTATCGGGGAACATCTGGTAAGAGCGCGTATGATACTGATCCACCCGAAGCAGGTCAACCCTGTTTGGCCTGATTTGCGCCCGCCGGGCCAGTCGCTTATGCTGATATGTCTATGGATTTACAGCCAAAACGGTCGCAGGTATGACAAACAAGGATGGCATCAGTGATGACGACCGGGATCTGTTCCGTGACAGTATCGGCGAGGTCAAACGGATCAGGCATGACCGCAGTCTGCCGGACCCTCCGTCACGGCCACCGCTGCGGCGCAAGCGCCTGACTGAGGACATCCAGCGTTCCATAGACTCCGGCGATGCACCGTTGTCCGACCATTATCAGCCTGCGGATTACACGGGAGAGGCTGACGCCGGTGACGTCCTGTTCTATGCCCGCCAGGGTGTGCAGCACAAGACGCTGCGGCGCCTGAAACGCGGCCAGCTGCCCTGTCCCATGGCGCTCGATCTGCACGGTATGACGGTGGCAGAGGCCCGTCCGGCGCTGGTCGAATTTATTGAGGTCGCTCGCCGGCAGCGGCAACGCAGTGTACATATCATTCACGGCAAGGGCTTTCGTTCGGCCGGTTCCCAACCGGTGTTGAAGGGTATGCTCAATACCTGGCTGCGCCAGCATGACGGGGTACTGGCCTTCTGTTCGGCACGCCCGGCCGACGGGGGTACCGGGGCCGTGTATGTGCTGCTCAAGGGTTGATTTCGTGCAGGATAGCGTATGGCCCAATCCCAGATACCGGAGCAAACCGTCATAAACGGATGGCGGGCTGGCAGTCCAGGATTTTACAGGCCTGATCTGGTCAGTTCTGTTAGAATAGCGCGCTTTTCAGGGCGTCATCCCAGCGCGAAACTATGAATGTGACTATCAAAGAAAACATCCCGGCAGACACGGCTATTAGCGTCAGCCCGTTTGAACCCAGGCTGCCTGACACCCCGGGCGACGTAGTCAACTGGGGACGCCTGTACGGATGCAGCAAGGGCCTGGCAATCGCCGCATCGACACGGCAGTATAACGGCCCGGTTATTGTGCTGACGGCCGACATGCCGACAGCCGAGCGTCTTGAAGATGAAGTGCGCTTTTTTAGCGGCGATCATGACAGTACGCCGGTCCTGACCTTCCCGGATCGCGAGACCCTGCCCTATGACAATTTTTCCCCGCATCAGGATATCGTCTCGCAACGCCTGCATACCCTGTATCGTTTGCCGGGGCTGAGCAACGGTATCCTGTTGCTACCGATTGCAACGCTGATGGCCCGACTGCCGCCGCGCAGGTTCCTCGACGCCGGCAGCCTGATACTGAACCGCGGTGAACAACTGGACCATGATGAGTTCAGGCAACGCCTGGAAGCCAGTGGCTACCGCTATGTCTCCCAGGTTATGGAGCACGGTGAATTTTCGTTACGCGGCAGTTTGATCGACCTGTTCCCGATGGGTAGCAACCTGCCCTTGCGCATTGACCTGCTCGATGATGACATCGACAGCATCCGTACCTTCGATCCTGAGAACCAGCGTTCCATCGAAAATGTCGACAATATCCATCTGCTCCCGGCACGTGAATTTCCTCTGCATGATGAGGTCATCACCCGTTTTCGCAGTCACTGGCGCAGCCGCTTTGCCGGTGATCCACAGTCCTGTTCGATCTACCGGGATATCAGCAACGGCCTGGCTCCGGCCGGTATTGAATATTATCTGCCGTTGTTTTTTGATGAGACAACGAGCTTCTTTGATTATCTACCTGCCAATGCACTTATCCTGATCGATAACGGCGCCGAAGAGGCCGCGCCGTTGTTTGAACAGGAGATCAACGAACGCTTTGAACAACGCCGTCATGATACCGAGCGCCCGATTCTGGCGCCGGATGAGATCTTTTTAACCGCCTCTGATGTCCTCGGCCGGCTGCAGCAGTTTGCCCATTGCCGGCTGCATCCCTTCGCCCTGGAACCCGGTTCGGGCAACGTCAATCTGGCCACCCGTAAGCTGCCGCCACTGGCATCAAGCCCTCACAGTAAACAGCCGCATCAGGCCCTGAATGATTTTATCCAGCGGTTTGAGGGCCGTATCCTGTTTATCGCAGAATCCGGTGGCCGGCGCGAGACGCTACTGCAACTGCTGCGTGACCTGAGCTGCTATCCGGACGAGTTTTCGCGCTGGCCTGACTTCCTCGCCAGTGATGCCCGTCATGGCATCACCGTGGCGGCGATTAATCAGGGACTGGTCCTCGAAGACCCTTCACTGGCCATCATCAGCGAGGCCCAGGTCTTTGGTGCCCAGATCATGCAAACGCGCCGACGCCGGCGGCGCGAACGCGATGCCGATGCCATCATCAGGAATCTGACCGAGCTGGAGATCGGCGCTCCGGTCGTGCATGAAGAACATGGCGTCGGTCGTTATCAGGGCCTGCAGACACTTGATGTCGGTGGCATGAACACCGAATTCCTGACGCTTTTGTATGCCGGTGATGACAAACTCTATGTACCGGTCGCCTCGTTATATCTGATCAGTCGTTACACCGGTGCCGCCGGCGAAGCGGCGCCGTTGCACCGCCTGGGCAGTGAGCAATGGCAACGCGCCAGACGCAAGGCCGCCGAACAGGTACGCGACGTCGCCGCCGAGTTACTGGATATCTATGCCCGGCGAGAGGCGCGCGAAGGCCATATCTTCAAGCTGGACAACAACCTTTATGCCAATTTCGCCGCCAACTTCCCGTTCGAGGAGACCCCTGATCAGCAGCAGGCCATCGATGACATCATCCATGACATGACCCACCGGCAACCCATGGACCGCCTGGTCTGCGGTGATGTCGGTTTCGGCAAGACCGAGGTTGCGATGCGCGCCGCGTTTATCGCCGTCAACGATGGCCAGCAGGTCGCGGTGCTGGTGCCAACGACCCTGCTGGCGCAGCAACACTACCAGAATTTCTGTGACCGTTTTGCCGATCTGCCGGTACGCATCGAAATCCTGTCCCGTTTCAGGACCGGTGCCAGACTGCAACAGATCCTTGCCGATATTGCCGCCGGCAAGGTCGACATCGTCATCGGCACCCACAAGCTGCTGCAGGACTCGATCAAATTCAATCATCTCGGCATTGTGATCATCGACGAGGAACACCGTTTTGGTGTCCGCCAAAAAGAACGTTTCAAGGCCCTGCGCGCCGAGGTCGATGTGTTGACACTGACGGCTACACCCATCCCGCGGACATTGAACATGGCCATGTCCGGACTGCGTGACCTGTCGATCATCGCCACACCCCCGCTGCATCGTCTGACCATCAAGACCTTCGTCCGCGAGTGGAATGACGCCCTGATACGCGAGGCGGTCATGCGTGAGATACGTCGCGGCGGACAGGTCTATTTCCTGCACAATGAGGTCAGGAACATAGAAAAAACGACTGATCAATTGCGGCACCTGGTCCCCGAGGCCGATATCCGTTTTGCCCACGGCCAGATGCGGGAGATGGAACTTGAACTCATCATGTCCGATTTTTATCATCAGCGTTTTAATATCCTCGTGTGCACGACCATTATCGAAAGCGGTATCGATGTACCCAATGCCAATACCATCATCATCAACCGTGCCGATAAACTGGGCCTGGCCCAGTTATACCAGATCCGCGGCCGCGTCGGCCGTTCGCACCACCAGGCTTATGCCTATCTGATTATTCCGTCACCCAAGGTCATCACCACCGATGCCACCAAGCGCCTGGAGGCCATTGAATCGATCCAGGACCTCGGTGCCGGTTTTACACTGGCTACCCATGACCTGGAGATCCGTGGCGCCGGTGAGCTGCTCGGTGAAGAACAAAGCGGCCAAATCCATGAAATCGGTTTTTCCATGTATGCCGAACTGCTGGAGCGGGCCGTAACGGCCCTGAAATCCGGCAAACAACCGGAGCTGGACCAGCCGCTCAGCCTGCATGCCGAGGTCGACCTGCGTATCCCGGCATTACTGCCTGCGGATTACCTGCCCGATGTCCATAGCCGACTGGTCATGTACAAACGCATTGCCAGCGCCGCTTCACAGGAAGAACTCGACGAATTGCGTGTCGAAATGATCGACCGCTTCGGACTGCTGCCGGAGCCGGCCAGGAACCTGCTACGGGTAACTGAATTGAAGCTGTTCGCCCAACCGTTCGGTGTATGCAAGATCGAGGCCGGCGCCACCGATGGCCATATCATCTTTACCGACAAGCCCGACATCGATCCGGGCAGTCTTATCGACCTGATACAAAAACAGCGCCTGATCTACCGTTTCGACGGCAGGAACAAGCTGGCTTTTAAATTCCCTTCCGAAGGCACGCTGGATCGGATTTCGTTTATAAAATCGGTTTTGGAAAAATTAAAACCGGAGTAAGCAGCACCATGTGCTGAGTTTTAATACCCGTAGAAAATCTGACCATGCTTGCGAATGCTTCTGCCTACTTCCACCTGAATGATATCCTGTTGCTATTGACGGTGATTGCCGTGGCCGTTTCGGCACTATCAGCGGTATTGATCGCCGGACAACACCGTTTTGACCTGTTCGGCATGAGTGTCATCGCCCTGGCCACGGCACTGGGTGGCGGCTCATTGCGGGATATGCTGCTAAACAAACCGGTTTTCTGGATCGACAATCAGTTATTCCTGATCGTTGCCCTGAGCGCCGGGGTGATATCATTTTTCTATGCCCGCCACTACAAGTATTCACTGAAACTGTTCCTGATCCCCGATGCCATGGGACTGGCGACATTCTCTATCGCCTGCACGCTTACTGCCCTGTCAGCCGATGCTCCGTGGCTGGTTGCCAGTTTCATGGGAGTCATCACCGGTGTTGCCGGCGGTATTATCCGCGACATGATGTGCAATGAAATCCCGATCGTATTCAAAAGCACGTTGTACGCTACCGTGTCCTGGCTGGGTGGCCTGCTGTTTATCGCACTGATTCATGCCGGCCTGTATATGAGCCTTGCCGCCGCTATCGCCGGCACAACGATCTTCCTGGTTCGCATGGCGGCAATCAAATGGGACCTGAGCCTGCCGATATTTCGTACCCGGGATTAATTACAGGACTGAGTGCTGAGGACTGAGTTAAAAACCATACGGGATACAAGCAGATCATTCTTAGCCTCCCCTGAGATCTCTCACATTCGTTCGAAATGACAGACAAGAAGATATTCCTCACTCCTCACTCCTCACTCCTCACTCCTCACTCCTCACTCATTATCCAGATATCAGTCCTAAGTCCTAAGTCCTAAGTCCTGATTATTCAGGCGGCCCATCCCTCATTGCGAGGGTTTCCTCAAAGCCGAAATCCCTCATATCCACGATCCGTTGCGGGTACAATATACCATCAAGATGATCGCATTCATGCTGTACAACGCGGGCATGAAAACCCTCGACCACACGCTCGATCAATCCACCGCGAATATCAAAACCACGATAGCGTATGGAGCGGTAACGTGGCACCTTGCCACGCAACCTGGGGACACTGAGACAGCCTTCCCAGCCGTCTTCGGTGTTTTGGTCCAGCACCTCGATAATCGGGTTTATCAGCACGGTTTCCGCGATCGGCTCGACCTCCGGATAACGAGGATTGTGCTCCACGCCGAAAATTACCAGGCGCTGGCTGACACCGATCTGCGGTGCGGCCAGCCCTGCGCCACTGAGTGCGACCATGGTGTCACGCATATCGTCGACCAGTGCGTGGAGTTGCGCTGTATCGAAGGCCTCGACGGGCACGGCCTGCTGCCGTAGCAGTGGATGTCCCATTTTCAAAACGTCTCTGACGGCCATAGTGATGCCTGCAGTTGAATAAGATCCTGTTGGTTCAGTAGCCTGATAATCATCACACAATCCCGACCAGGATCCAATGTGTGCACCTGGCTGACTGGTGGCTGTTTGCGAGGCCAGAATTCTGCTATGGTATGGCGTCGATTGTGACCTGTATGGACCTGATATGACAAGAACCAAGATGATGACTATTGCCTCCGCCATCAGCCTGGCAGGCCTGTTACTGTTGCTGCCCTGCTTGCCAGCGCCGGCACTGGCCGCCGGCAGTGATGACGAGAACCGTCTTTATCAGATCGAACTGATCATATTTGAAAACAAGGCCGCCACTGAATCGACAGAGATACTCCCCGGTGATCCGGGACAGGTCGATCTGGAAAATACCGTGGAATTATCGCCCCTCCCGTCAGACACTATCAAGTCCGATCAGGTGGACCTGTCACAGCCACCACCGCTGCCATCGTCTCAAGTGAACGGGAATTCTGAAACAAACACCCCGGGCGGTTATCAGACCTTCGAACTGTTGCCGGACGAGCTGTTGGAATTATCCGACAGTCTCAAGCGCCTGGATGCCTCCGGCGATTATCAACCGTTGATCCATATTGGCTGGCGTCAACCGGTGCCTGAACTGAATAATGCCCAGCCGGTATTGATCGACAGTCGCAAGCTGTTGCTGAATACAGCCCGTATCGAGGACAATGTCGACGCAGCCAGTCAGATGTCCGGTGAACCCGTTAATAAACGGGGGACAGACACTCCCCCGGACTCACTCTATGACCAGGGCCCCGATGAGATCATCACCCGGATCAACGAAAATTTTGTCGCTGGCACACTGACCCTAACCCGTGGTCACTATCTGCATCTGAAACTGGACTTGTTATACCAGCGCCAGTCCAATGCCCCGCAGTTATTCAGTTTTTTTGGTTTCAGCAACACCGGGAATACTTCGGAGAAGTATCGCCTGACTGAGTCACGGCGCATGAAGCGGGGTGAAATACATTATTTTGATCATCCGAAGTTCGGTGTCATCGCCGTGGTTACCGCCGTTGCGGATGAAGATACCGATCAGGTACAAACGATTCCCCTGAATCGCTAACGTTAACAGGATCGGGCGGGGCAAGCCGTCACGGTTGCTCCAGTGACAACAGCTGGGCCAGGACCTTACGTACCTGATCCATACCCGTGACCAGATTCTGTTCGATCTCGGCCATGGAAATGACCTGGCCATCACCCTTTCCTGCCGCCCAGTTGGCCACCACAGCACAGCAGGCATAGTCCATGTCCAGTTCGCGTGCCAGCGCCGCCTCCGGCATACCGGTCATACCGACGATCGTGCAGCCATCCTGCTCCATGCGTTTGATCTCGGCCGCCGTTTCCAGCCGCGGCCCCTGTGTGGCGCCGTAGTCACCGTTCTCGGCCGCCTTGACCTTTGCCTTACGACATCCATCTATCAGTAACTGGCGCATTGACGGGCTGTACGGATAACTGAAATCGATATGTGTGACCTCCCTCAGGCCCTCTTCGAAAAAGGTGCTGATACGTCCCCAGGTATAATCGATAATCTGGTCAGGGATGACGACGACACCGGGGCCGGCATCTTCATGGATACCCCCCACCGCTGCGACGCCGATGATCTGCCTGACATCACACTGCTTCAGGGCCTGGATGTTGGCACGATAGTTTATCTCGTGCGGTGGTATCGTATGACCGGCGCCATGACGGGCCAGGAAAACAACCTCCTGTCCACACAACTCACCATGGATCAGCGGTGCCGACGGCTCACCAAACGGGGTGTGAACGACTTCCTTATGTATGATGTTCAGACCCTTTAAAGAGGTCAGGCCGGTTCCACCAATGATCGCAGTCTGTGGCATAGGGTTTCCTGCTAGTTGATCTGTTGACCAGTAAGTTTACAGATGCTCTTCCTTGACCGCGTAGATTCCCGGTGCATTACGCCAGTAACCCTTGTAATCCATTCCACAGCCGAAAACATATCGATCCTCGACTTCGAGACCGACGATATCCGCCGAGGTATTGTTCTTGCGATCGTGTTTCTTGTTGATCAGCACCGCTGAAAGGACCTTGCTGGCCCCGGCCGATCTGCATTCATGCTTGATCGCCGCCAGCGTCAGCCCTTCATCATGTATATCATCGATCAACACCACGACCCGGCCACGCAGGGAACTGGCCGGCTTGACGATCCATTTCAGGTCACCGCCGGTGGTCTTGTCCCTGTAACGGGTGGCATGGATATAATCGACCTGTAACGGAAAGTCCAACCGCGGCAACAATAACCCGGCCGGTACGATACCCCCGGTCATGATGCACAAAAGCAATGGATTACTATCACCTACCCTGGCCTTCAATTCCGCCGCCATCCTGTCCAGGGCCTCATCGACCGCCTGCGGGGAATGCAGTTGTTCGGCCGATTCAAATACGGCCAGCAATTCGTCTCGTGTAACCATTATCAGCACTTCTTGTTGAGTTAAATTTGCACTCACCAGTGTCACCGGGAAAGGCAATGTTCCTGCACTTGCCAGGAATTACAGTCCAACCCGTCACAGTGAAATAGCCGCACTTATTTCATACTGAGGAATAGCCATTGTGGATGCAATGACCAAATATAGGCCCGTCATCCTGAACTCAATGCGCACCCTTTATTATAGTTAAATTATACTGGGAAGTGAGCGGCAAGACCAGCCCGTTATGACTTGAGCAGCTTCAGCAGTTCAGCCTCGTTAATAACGGCAATACCGAGGCTGCGGGCCTTGTCGAGCTTGGAGCCGGCATCACGTCCGGCAATGACCATGTCAGTCTTGCCGGAGACACTGCCAGCGACCCTGGCGCCCTGCGCCAGTAACTGCTCTTTAGCCTCGTCTCTTGTCAGGTGCGCCAGGGTGCCTGTCAGGACCACGGTCTTGCCGGACAATGGGCGCTTGTCCAGGCCGGCGCTGACGTCGATATCGGGCCAGTGAACGCCCTTATCTCGTAAGGCGCGGAGAACCCGTTGATTGTGTTCCTGGGCAAAAAAACTGTCAACGTGGGCGGCCACGATCGGTCCGACATCAGGGACCTGCTCCAGCGCGGCCTGGTCGGCCTCCATAATAGCCTCCAGTGAACCAAAGTTCTGCGCCAGCGCCCGCGCCGTCGCCTCGCCAACCTCTCGAATACCAAGGGCATATAAAAAACGAGGCAAGGTCGTTGATTTACTTTTGTTCAAGGCGGCAATCAGGTTCTGCGCCGATTTCTCACCCATCCGCTCCAGCGCCATCAGCTGCGGAACGGACAACGTATAAAGGTCATCCACGTGATCGACAAGCCGTTGTTCTACCAACTGTTCAACCAGCTTGTCGCCGAGGCCCTCGATATCCATGGCCCGGCGTGAAGCAAAATGCTTGATCGCCTCTTTTCGTTGTGCCGGACAGTACAGACCAGCGCTGCAACGGCTGACAGCCTCTCCCTCGACTCGCACCACATTGGATCCACACACGGGACACTGGTCCGGCAGTTTGAACACCTTCGTCCTTGCCGGTCGTCGTTCCGGAACCACGCTGACGATCTCCGGTATCACGTCACCGGCACGGCGGACGATGACGGTGTCGCCAACACGGACATCCTTGCGTTGAACCTCATCGAGGTTGTGCAGCGTGGCATTAGTAACCGTTACACCACCGACAAACACCGGATCGAGACGCGCTACCGGTGTCAGTGCCCCTGTTCGTCCGACCTGGACCTCGATCGCATTAACCGTAGTTAACTCTTCCTGGGCTGGAAACTTGAATGCAATCGCCCAGCGCGGTGCGCGGGAGACGAAACCCACTTGTTCCTGTTGTTCGATTTGATCGAGTTTGAAGACCACGCCATCGATTTCATAGTCAAGACCGTCACGTTGATTAGAGATATACTCAAAATATTTTATACATCCATCGACACCCGACACGGTTTGAATAAAGTGATTGATGCGCAGGCCCCAGCCCTTCAATGCTGCCAGTATTCCACTATGACGAGCCGGCATCACGCTACTTTCAGTAACCTGGCCGATACCATAACAGTCCATCATCAACGGTCGATCGGCAGTCACCTTTGGGTCAAGCTGCCTTAAACTGCCGGCGGCCGCGTTACGAGGGTTGGCAAATAGCTTGTCGCCACGAGCGGCCTGCTGTTCATTGAGATCGGCAAAACCCTGTTTGGTCATATAGACCTCGCCGCGGACCTCAAGCACCGCCGGGTAATCCCGGCCCCTCAGACTCAGTGGTACGCAGCCAATGGTACGCACATTCTGGGTGATATCCTCACCGGTATAACCGTCGCCGCGGGTCGACGCCTGCACCAGCACCCCCTGCCGATACAACAGGCTGACGGCCAGGCCATCCAGCTTGGGTTCAGCTGTATATTCTATTACTAGATCCAGCCCCAGACGCTCACGCAGGCGGCGGTCAAAATCATGCAGTTCCTGTTCGCTGAAGGCGTTCTCCAGCGACAACATCGGTAGCGCATGTTTAACCTGGCCGAACGCTTTCAGCGGCTCGGCACCGACCCGCTGGGTCGGCGACTCGGGGGTAATCAGTTGCGGATATTGCAGTTCGAGCTGCTGCAATTCACGCAGCAGCCGGTCATATTCGGCATCAGGGATGGTCGGCGCATCGAGGACATAATAGCGGTAATTATGCTGATTAATGTCGTCACGCAGTCGCTTGGCCTGCTTGACGATCGCTTGAGAGGGTTTCATCCAGGGTGCCCTGTGCAGCTTTCGCTGTTACGCACTGCGTTATTATTAAACCGCCTCGGCCATCTGCACCGCTGCCTCGACATCCACGGCGACGGTCCGCGATACACCCGGTTCATGCATGGTAACACCGATCAGCTGATCGGCCAGTTCCATCGTGATCTTGTTATGGGTGATGAAGATAAACTGTACACGCGCGGACATTTCCTTGACCAGCTGACTGAAACGAGCGGCATTGGTGTCATCCAGCGGCGCATCGACCTCATCGAGCATGCAAAACGGAGCCGGATTCAGTTCGAACAGGGCAAACACTAAAGCCACCGCCGTCAGCGCCTTTTCACCACCGGAGAGCAGATGGATGCTGCTGTTACGCTTGCCCGGGGGTCGCGCCATCACCGTGATGCCGGACTCAAGCAGATCATCACTGGTCATCTCCAGGTTCGCCATGCCGCCGCCAAAAACACGCGGGAATAATTCCTGCAGACGCTCATTAACGGTATCGAAGGTCTGACGAAAGCGCTCCTTGGTTTCCTGGTCGATCTTGCGTATGGCACCCTCCAGTGTATTCAGCGCTTCATTCAGATCACTCATCTGGCTGTCGAGATAAGCCTTGCGTTCGGACTCCTCGGTATATTCATCGATTGCCGCCAAATTGATAGCACCCAGACGCTGGATCCGTTGTTCCATCTTTTCCACCTGCGACTGCCAGTCGTCAACACTGGCGTCATCCGGCAGATCCTGCAGTAACTGCTCGCGCTGATGGCCGGATTCACCCAGTTGCTCCTGTAAGGTCTGCCGCCTGACCTTGACCTCCTGCCAGGCCATTCGTAACTGGTCGAGATCGGCACGTTTGGCCTGTACCTTCTGCTCAACAAAATTGCGGCCGTCACTGAGTTCGCGCAGGGCATGGTCACAATCAGCCACCTGCTGCCGCGCCGCCGACAACTCGGCTTCGATTCCCACCCGGGTTTCCAATACCTGTTCCAGTTCGGCCTGCATCGCCTGGATCGGCGCCTCCGCCTCCACCAGCGCGATCTTTAAATCATCCCGACGCTGACTCAACTGGGCCTGTTGCTGCTGCATGCGCTCGAGACTGGCCTGCAGCGAAGTTAACTGTGTCTGGCAGGACTCGATGCGCATGGCGATCTCGCGGGCGGCATCACGATCCTGCTGATTCGCTTCACGCTGGCGATTCAGAGCCTCACGCAGTTCATCGCGTGTATGGATCAATGCCTGACGCTGCTGTTGATGCCCCGCTGTCCGCTCCAGCATCTGTTCCAGGTGTTGACGGGCCTCGTGCAGGTCATTGCTGTGGGTCTCGGTCAGGCCTTGAATCTCGGACAATTCACTGTTGATCTGCTCCTGACGCTGGCGCAGCTGAGCCAGGTGAGCCTCTTTGCTGCTCAGGCGAGCACGCTGTTCGGCATGCTGCTGGGCGGCCCGGTTCAGATCCTGCTGCAGGCTGTTACGTTCCTGCTCCAGGGCCTGGATCACCACACTGCCTTCCTGCAACTGCCGATCCAGGTCTTCAACCTGTGTCGCCAGATCGCGCACCTGTGATGATAACTGCTTCAATTCCTGTTCACGGGCCAGAACCCCGGATTTTTCATCCGAGGGCCGCGCCACGCGTAACCAGTCACGCCCGAGCCACACACCGTCACGGGTGACGACAGATTCCTGCGCCCCGAGCTGATAACGAAGCGCCAGGGCCTGTTCGAGTGAATCAACACCATAGACGCCGCCAAGCAACGAATCCAGCGGCCATGAGGCCTGAACATAGTGCAGCAATGGTGTGGCCAGGCTGCCTCGGGTCAACACCTGCGAGCTGCCGGTGTCGAATACCGTCAGTGTCCCCTGAGCCAGGCTATTCAGTGTTGAAGTGACTGCCTCCAGACCCTCGACACAGACTGCCTCGAGGCTCAGGCCCAGTACAGTCTCGACGGCCTGCTCCCAGCCACGGGTGACGGTCAGCGTCTCGACCAGGCGCTGCCGGTCCTGCAACTCATGGGTCTGCAGCCAATCGGCAACAGCGCCCTCCTGCTTGCCCAGCGCAGCCTGTTGCAGAGCCGTCACAGAGGCAAGTTGACGTTCAAGTGCCTGAAGCTGCTCACGTTCATGACGTAAGCGGGTATTCAGCTGCTGGTTCGTGTCATGTTGATCGCTGACCCTAGCCAGCACATCGTACAGGGCCTGCTGCAGACGCTGGCTTTTGTCCTCGCTCTCGGTATTCTGCTGTTGCAGGGCAGTGATCTCATGCTCCAGGGAACCATCATGGATATCCCGCTTTTCATCCAGCAGACGGCTCTGGCGATGCTGCAGTCGCTGCAGTTCACTCTCCAGGTGTTCGGTCCGCGTCCTTTCGACCTCTACCCGGGACATTTCGTCAGCGGCCTGCTGGTTAAAGCCATCCCACTGCTGCTGCCAGGTCTGCATCCGCTCCTCGGTCTCGCCCAGGGCCTGGCCGGACTGCTGTTCGCTCTGACGCGCACTCTGTAACCGGGGTTCACTGCTGCCCAGCGTCTGTTTCAGACGGCTGATCTGATCCTGATCACTGCTGATATGGTGCCTTGCCTCATGCCAGCGGAGTTCGATGTCCTCAAGATCCTGCTTATCCTTCTGCCGCTTTTCCGTGGCATGCTGTATCGATTGCTCCAGGCGGGAAATATCGGCACCGACGCT
>Ga0102952_1000557_pt1 | contig 13712 bp, 15 predicted proteins | sample SalPon2A_C_D1_MG_FD_78506 | JGI IMG/M metagenome (GOLD analysis project Ga0102952, IMG submission 78506) | Soil microbial communities from South San Francisco under conditions of wetland restoration - Salt Pond MetaG R2A_C_D1_MG | ecosystem: Environmental > Terrestrial > Soil > Wetlands | place... | reverse complement strand
GATGCAGCTGCAAAGGCAAAATTGAACGGCAATGATGTAGTAATCATCGACACTGCGGGAAGGTTACATGTTGACCGGGAATTGATGGATGAACTTGTAAATATAAAGAATTCTGTAGAACCCGACGAAATACTTTTTATAGCCGATGCAATGTCAGGTCAGGATGCAGTCAATGTTGCCGAGAATTTTGATAAAACACTCGACATTGATGGAGTAGTACTTACGAAAATGGATGGTGACGCAAGAGGTGGTGCAGCACTCTCAATAAAAGCCGTTACCGGGAAACCGGTAAAATTCCTTGGTATTGGCGAGAAATCGGATGACCTGGAAGTGTTCCACCCGGAAAGAATAGCATCCCGGATACTCGGCATGGGAGATATGCTGACTCTTATTGAGAAGGCACAGGATACTTTTGAAGAGGAGAAAGCCGAAAAACTAGCAAAAAAGATATCCCGCAATCAGTTCTCGCTCGAGGACTTCAGGGAATCTATCACAGCCATAAGTAAAATGGGTTCGCTGAGCAGTTTGTCAGGAATGATACCAGGGATGAAGAAAGTCACCGACAATCCCGAAGCAATGGAATTGGCAGAAAAAGAGTTAAAGAAGACAGTCGCTATTATTAACTCAATGACCCCCGGAGAGCGAAAGAATCATACGATACTTAATTCAAGCAGACGTAAGAGAATTGCAAGAGGAAGTGGAACAAGGGTCCAGGACATTAACAGAATGATAAAAAATTATATGCAAATGCAGAAAATGATGAAAAATATGGGTAAAATGGGTAAGTTGAGCAAAAAAATTATGAAATTCATGTAGAACTATTAACAAAAATAGTTTAAATTTTATACTTAACGGAGGTACTTGCAGATTGGTTAAAATCAGATTAATGAGAGCAGGTTCGAAGAACAATACTTTCTACAGAATTGTTGCAGCTGATGTAAGAGCACCAAGAGATGGAAAATTTCTTGAGATACTCGGATATTTCGATCCTACAAAGGAACCTAATGTCGTCAAGCTCGATAAAGAAAAGTATGACAGCTGGATGAGTAAAGGCGCTCAGACAACAAACAGGGTGAAGAAAATAATCTCTCAAATTTAATTCAGTTTATCTATCCTCAATTCCAACCTGAAAAGGAGGTGCTTTAAATGGAAAGACTAAAAGAACTCGTTACCTTTGTTGCCAAGTCACTGGTTGACAATCCGGAAAAGGTTGAGGTTAAAGAAGTAGCCGGAGAACAAACCGCTGTTCTCGAATTAAAAGTTGCACCTGAAGATCTGGGTAAGATAATAGGAAAGCAGGGCAGAACGGCAAAAGCCATCAGAACCATACTGAGTGCCGCTGCTGCAAAAATGAGGAAAAGGGCAGTACTGGAAATTCTAGAATAAAGGCATTCCCGACAATGGAGCTACTTGAATATGGAAAGATCGTAAAAATACACGGCCTTTCCGGTGAAATTAAGATTTTTCCATATAGTTCCAGCTTTGATAACTTAGATAACATAGAGCACTTCTATATAAAGATGGGAAGGAGCAGAATACCCGAAAAGTATTTTGTTGAAAGGAAGCGAATTCAGAAGAACTCTTTAATAGTTAAACTTGAGAACATCGATAACCATGAAATGGCCAACAGTCTGGTTGGCAAACCGGTAATGGTAGATATATCCAACCTTGTTGAACCCGGAGAAGACGAATATTACTGGTATCAGCTGAAAGGTCTTGAAGTAAAAACCCATGACGGGAAATCCGTGGGGATAGTAGAGAATCTGATGCAATCCGGAGCACATGATATCCTGATTATCAAAAACGGGAAAAAAGAATATCTGATCCCCCTCACTGATATGTTCGTTGAAAAAGTTGATCTTGAAAATAACCTGATACTAATCAATCCCGAAAACGGTCTGATCGATTAGTATCAGCCGCTCTCAAAAAAAATGAATTTCAAAATTCTGACTATATTCCCCGAATTCTTTGAATCAGTTTTTTCCTGCGGTGTTATAAAAAAAGCATCCGAGCATTCAATTTTGAACATTAGCATACACAATCTCAGGGATTATTGTGAAGATAAGCACAGGATAGTAGATGACAGACCTTACGGAGGGGGCAGCGGTATGCTTTTAAAACCAGAACCTCTGGGAAAGGCAGTTAACGAACTTAAAGCAGGGTCAAAAAAACCACTGGTTTTATTGACCTCACCGCAGGGAGAACTTCTGAGCAACGAGGTAGTAAAGGATATCTCCGGTTATGACGATATAATCATTATCTGCGGTCGCTACGAAGGTGTGGACGAAAGAATAAAGGAATTGTATGTAGACAGGGAGATATCGATCGGTGATTACGTATTGTCCGGAGGGGAATATGCCGCGGCTGTTATAGTTGACGCTTCCTCTAGATTTCAGTGCGGAGTAATTGGAAATACCGAATCAGTATCAGGTGATTCATTTGAAAATTCTATGCTAAAATACCCACAATACACCAGGCCTGAAAACTACATGGGACACAGTGTACCGGAAATATTGCTAACGGGGGATCATAACAGAATTGATAACTGGAGGAAGAAGGAAGCACTCAAAAATACATTTGTTAAAAGACCGGACCTACTCGACCGGATATCTCTTGATGCAGATGATTTTGAATATTTAAGAACCGTTCAGTCCGATATTCAGCCCGGTTACTCGGCATACATAGCGTTAGTACATTATCCTGTATATAACAAGGACAGAAAAACAATTTCCTCGGCATTTCTAAACCTGGACATACATGATATAGCCAGAGCCGCCAAAACATACGGGATAAGGAAATATTACCTGATCAATCCGGTTAAAGAACAGCAGGAACTTGCAAAGAGAGTTCTGGACCACTGGATGAAAGGACCCGGAACAAAATTCAACCCGACAAGGAAGTCGGCCCTTGAAAATCTTGTAATATGTTCATCACTTGAGGAAACACTCGAACAGATCGAACAAATCGAGGGGAAAAGACCAAAAATAACTTCTACGGATGCAAAATTCTATAAAAATATGATAGGATATAAAGAACTCAGGCACAGGATCTTTGCCGATAATCATCCTCATCTTATACTTTTTGGTACGGGTTGGGGATTAACAGATGATATAATTAATAATTGTGACTATATACTTAAACCTTTAAAAGGGTATAATTATTTTAATCATCTATCGGTAAGAAGTGCAGCATCAGTTATACTAGACAGACTTTTTTCTTGCAAAATTTAATCAGGAGTCTAACATGAGCATTTTATATGATTTCGAAAGAAAAAAAATGAGAAATGATATACCGGATTTCAGAGCCGGGGATATAGTTGCTGTACACTATAATATTCTTGAAGGAAACAGAAGAAGAAACCAGGTATTCGAAGGTGTGGTTATTGCCAGAAAAGGCGGTGGCAACAGGGAAACATTCACCGTAAGAAAAGTATCCTTTGGAGTCGGTGTTGAAAGGATCTTCCCAATACATTCACCTCTGATAAACAAAATTGAAGTAGTAAGGTCTGGAAAGGTAAGAAGAGCAAAACTTTATTATATAAGGGGTCTATCCAAGAAGGCCAGCAGAATCAAGGAAAGAACGAAAGCACAATAGTTCCTTATTCAGCAATTCAGGTTGGAAAATTTATACTGCTGTTTCAAAGGCAGTCAGGCTGTTTTTTGTTCAGTCTCTTTTAATTTACCGAGAACATGGCTCATTCTCTGCAAAGATGTATAGACAGAGAAGATAAGCAATATTATCAATGATATCTTGAGCAGCAGGTTTTCCGAATTGAAACCGAGAAGAGGGGCAACGGCATTACCTATGAAATTAAAAAGTGAAAGAACACCAAGATACACCACCCTCTCAGTTCTCTGCATTATCCCGACCTCGCAATCCACACCCAGTCCTTCAGCACGCGCACGTGTGTAACTTACCATTGTTGTGGAACTTAATATAAGAAAAACAACGTATATGTAGTACGTGCTGCTAAAAAAACTCAGCAGACCCAGATATATAAAAGCTTCAGAGAACCTGTCCAGACAGGAATCGAAAAATGCACCGTGCTGGGAATTCAGTCCCTGGGCCCTTGCTACCCTGCCATCAAAAATATCAAAAGTCGATCCTGCAAGAAGCAATACACCGGCAAGAAATATCATGCCATAATGAAAAAATACCCCTGTGATAACAGACACGATTAAAGTGGTTATAGTGAGTACATTAGGATGGAACTTGTTGTCTATCAGGTAGTTCTCTATTGGTCGTACAAGCAGCAGCCACCATCCCTTTATACCTCCGCCGAGAAGTTTTGTGGATTCCGGCCCCTTGCCGCCTTTCGATCTGTCAGATATTTCGTCCTGGGTATTAATCATTGTTATTTACAGTAGATTTTAAATTTGTTTATTAAGTTATTCGCCTTCAGTTACGAAAAATGACCCCGGATCAAGATTAAGACCGTCCAGCTGCATACTGGATTTATAATTCATTGCCTCCTGTCTTGAGCTGAACCCCCCTATTCTTATCCTGAACCAGTGTCCCTTACCGGGTATCATGGTCCTGACCGAATAAGCATTGTAACCTTTTAATTTTATCTTCTCAACAAGTTTATCTGCGTCTTTTTTGTTTTTGACCGAGGCTAGCTGAAGAGCATAACCCGATTTCGTTCCTGTCTTTCTTTCTAAATTATATTCTTTCGCAGGACTGTTCTGTTTCTCCTGTTCGTCAGCTGTTTTGATTTTCTTGTAAGATTCAGATCGTATCATATCACTCGATCTGTTAACTTTTCGTTCTTGAGTCTGGTTTCGAACAAGGTCAGAGGAGCTTGCGGAGACCCTGGCTTCATATTGTCTCTCAAGATATCCACTTATACTGTTTATGTCTATGGTATTATCCGCGGTGTTGGGCTCGGATGCCTTCTTTTCATTTTCATCGGATTTAGTGCTGTTATCAGAATCTGTTTCCATAGTCACAGAACCATTTTCATCAGTGATTTTTTCGGAGACTGATGATGATCGATCATATTTTTGAGAGTTCTCAAATTCTTCATTGCTTGAAGAATCTTTTGCATTCCCTTCAGATTTAGCAGCTGATGTAACTTTTTCTTTTTGTGAAACCTCTGTCGTACTTGCCCCGGCATCTTCGGGAACAGGGACTTTTTTCCATTTAGAAATTGGCTGGTCGATCTCATCACTTTCTATGATGAACTCACCTCTTCTTATTTGTTCGGAACTCTTTGAGTCGTTCTTAATTGATGATCTATAATAAGACTGGTCTTTACCAACGTGAACAACATTCAGGTTGGTAAAAGTATTTTTTATATCTACATCTCTTTCACGTATCGCTATTACTCTTGTACCGTTGACATCTTCAGGACTTTCAAATACCAGTTTTCTTGGTGATTCAGCAAGCATTCTGACACTTCTGCCTGCCACGCTCATTTTTGTAGTAGAATAGTCACCGTCAAAAGGACCAGATATTTCCACTGGTAATCCGCTTCTGCCCGCAGCAGGTATCCTGAAATTAGAAGGATCAACAATGTTTTTAGCATACTGGTTCTGTTTAGTTAGTCTGACAGGGAAAAAAGCACGGCTTATAAGGTCACCTTTTTTATCATGAAGTTCGACATTAAGAACCCCGGCGGGAAGGTTATATGGAACCACGAATTTGAAATTCTCACCTTCCAGATCTATATGTTTATGTTCAATATTTAATGAATAATCGCTTATATCGAATTGCCGGTTTACAAGTTCACCTTTACCAAGTTCATAGAACTCAAAATTCACACTTCCTGACACGGTATCACTTATAGCCATGTCGTCAGGCAGATATATTTTTAATTGTCCGTTTTTGACATTAAATGCAGCAACATGAAGTCCGGAGTATGTTTTTACAGCTGTTATATTTGTATTAAAAGGAGTCAGGCTCTGTGAAAGAACCTTATTTACAGGTGCAAGGATAGTAACAAATAATAATATTATTGTAAATCTTGCAGTTAACATCGAAATCAGCCTTTATTAACTAGTTATTGCTTGTAACATATACATCTTTCAGAAAGCTCTCTCTGCTTTTAAGTATTTTCCCATAAAATTCCGCTTTTTTCTTATCGTTAAAAGTACCTACCCTCACACGATACCATTCACCTTTATCCGGAATGACTACCTTTCGTACAAAGCTCGGGTAACCACGTGAACTCATTTTCTTTTCGAGATCAAAAGCCATTTCCCTGCTTTTAAATGAACCGAGTTGAATTGTGAATTTTCCACCGGGGTCTGTTTCAGGGAGCTTCCCGGAGGAAGGTAAAACCTCTGTTTTTTTGTCTATTTTTGCAACCTGTGTTTCTTTCGTGGCTGTTACCTGAGTATTTTTATCAGGAGGATTCTCCCTTAACTCAAGTTCTTCGTTCATTGATTCAGATGAGCTGGCAACCGGCTCCGGTACAGATTCTGCTTCTTTATCGACAGTTTTTTTGGACTGATCTTCAGTTGCCTCCGATTCTTCCTTAAGTGTTATTTCCTTGTTAGGCAGTGAAAGTTCCTTTTGATGAAACTCCTGCTCAGCGGGTTCACTTTCTTCTGCGGATCGAGTCCCGGGTTCCTCTTCTTTGCTTACAACCTCTGTGTTCTCCTCTGGTGTTGCCTGCAGCTTTTCCTGCACATTTCTTTCAACATACCGAGAACCCCCCAGTCCCTTACCGATTATGATCCCTAATGTAAATGCCAGAACAAATAACAGGACAAATCCGATAAAGAACAATATAACATTTATATTACGGGGTTTGTTTTTCATTGCCATAACCTACATCCTTGACGGCGCGTTAACTCCAAGGAGATTCAGACCGTTCCTCAAGACGTGCCTTATACATTCAGCGAGGTACAGTCTCGCTGAAGACAATTCCCTGTCATCACCGACAATCTTGTTTTTATTATAGTATATATGAAAACCGGATGCGAGGTCCTGAAGATAATATGTAATCTTGTGTGGTGAAAGAGTATGAGCACTTGACTGAACGACTTCCGTAAATTGAAGAAGTTTCTTTGATATTTCAATCTCTTCTTTAAGATCAAGCATATGGAGGTGTTTTTCAGAAAGAGTAATATCCTCAGCTCCGGCTTTTCTGAATACGCTCATTATCCTCGCATGAGCATACTGAATATAAAAAACAGGGTTCTCACTCGACTGACTTTTTGCGAGGTCAAGATCAAAGTCCATATGACTGTCCGAACTTCTCATTAGCAGGAAAAAGCGGGTCACATCCTTCCCAACCTCCTCCATCACTTCTCTGAGGGTAATAAAGCTCCCCTCACGCTTGGACATAGATACTTCAACACCTTCTTTAACCAGTCTCACAAACTGGATCAACACCACTTCAAGCAATGATTCATCATATCCCAGCGCTTTAACCGAGGATCTCAATCTGTTGAAATGGCTGTGGTGATCTGCTCCCCATATGTTTATTATCTTGTCGTAATTTCTTTTAAATTTATCGTAATGATATGCAATATCGGCAAGAAAATAAGTAGGAGTACCGTCCTGTTTTATTAGTACCCAGTCCTGATTATCGCCGAAATCGGTTGCTGCAAACCATATTGCGCCGTCTTTACTGACTAGTGCATTTTTCTCTCCCAGAAGCTCAATTATGTTATCAAGCTCGTTCTTATGGTGTATTTGTTCCCTTTCACTGTACCAGTTGTCAAATTTTATACCTATATCACCCAGGTCTGTTTTGAACTGCTCAAGTAATTTCCTGTATGCATATTCCCTGCAAAATTCCGTTGATTCCGAATACTCTTTGTGGATAAGGCTATCTCCGTATTCAGTCTTCAGTTCTTCAGCCAGATCAAAAACGTATTCACCTTTGTAACCGTCTTCCGGAAAAATGACTCCCTTTCCGAAAATGTTACTGTATCTTGTGTAAACGGATTCACCAAGAAGTTGCATCTGACGTCCGGCATCATTAACATAGAATTCTCTGGTAACATCGTATCCAGAATATTCGAGAATTCTGCAGATAGTATCCCCTACAACCGCATTCCTTGCATGACCAAAGTGCAGAAAACCTGTAGGATTTGCACTAACGAACTCCACCAAAACTTTATGACCTTTTCCGACATCCGAACTTCCCCATGCTTCAGGATCCACCAGAATATCCTTTAATCTTGAAGTTACGGCCTGGTTTTTGACGTAGAAATTGATAAATCCGGGACCTGCCACATCAATATTACCAAAAATGGGATTCCCTGAATCTTTCAGAAGATCCACAAGGTCTGATGCGATCTCCCGGGGGTTTTTACCTACTTTGCCCGAAAGAATAAGTGCAATATTAGTAGAGAAATCTCCGAATTTATCATTCTTTGGTATTTCAATTTCAAAATCCGCATCAAGATCGGGCAAATTGTACTTATCTTTTAATTTTTCCTTGCTTTCATTAACTGCTTTTCTTATTTCTTCTCTCATTATAGTTATAGATGACCAATATCATTTAGAATACTGATCTCGTATCTGGACTTATCACATATAACAACACTTTTTGAAGTCTCTTTTACACTGAATTCCCTGAAGGACGTAAGTGGCTTACCACTAAATTTGCAAAGTAGTGAAATGATTGTCAAATTATGACTCACTATAAGAACCCTGTCATCATGATGATTTTCATAGATATCAAGGTAGGCTCTCCAGGCTCTGTCCTGAACTTCAAGAAGTGTTTCCCCGCCCGGAATCCTTAAATTTTCTGGATCTGTTGCCCATTGATTCAAGACATTCGAATATTTTGCCCTGATGTGAGAAAATTCCAGTCCTTCGAATTCCCCCTGATCCATCTCCCTCAGATTCCTGTCAAAATAGAATGGTACTGAATGATAATGAGCAATAGCTTCCGCTGTTTCTTTTGCCCTTATAAGATCACTCGAGAATATAGCGGAAATAAATTCAGTTTTGAGAGAATCAGCGAGTTGCTTTGCCTGCTTTTTACCTCTTGAATTGAGCGGGATGTCACTTATCCCCTGGCATCTCTCCAGTTTATTCCAGTCGGTTTCACCGTGTCTTACAATAATCAGTTCCATATCAAGGCATTACTAAGACATAAAAGTGGACTGATCCACCTTAGCCTTCATTATTCATATCTATAATAAAGCCTTCCGACTGTGACAACTCCACCAGCTCACCCGGAGGTGATGGAAAAGGGGAAGACGAATAGACCGCATTCACGCAATATTTATCAAATGAGGGGTTACCGGAAGATTTTTCGATTTTCACCGAAGACACATGCCCGTATTTATCTATTTTAAATGATAACTCGGTCCTGAGGGAACCGTCTTTAGGTATGTTCGGTGGAATCTTGAATTTTTCCTTTATTTTTTTTGATATACTCTGCTGAAATAGTTTTAATATCGTTGGATTAACCTTTGACGACCTTTCCCCCGAATCTGAACCCGATCCGGATCCTCCGGCTCCTCCGGAAACATTTTCTTCATTTTTTGAATTAACGGTCTCAGAAGATGCTTCGCCGGAAATTGTGGCTGGTCTCAGACTGCTTATTACATTTTTTCTCTTAATTTCGTTAAGAACATTCTTCCTTTCATCAGCATTATCTTTTCCAGTTTTGGTTATTTCTTCCGTCTGCTTTTGAGTTGCTTTGTTTTCAGTTGATTCAGGCTCTGTTTTTTTCTGTATCTTTTTCACTACTTCCTGTTTTTCCGGGGTTTTTTCAGGTTCGGGCTGTTTTTTTACCTGTTTCTTCTCTACCTTTTTCTCGGGAAGCTTTTCGGGTTTTTTCTTCTGGACTGTCTCCATAGGAATTTTTTCTGTTTTCTTTTCTTTTACTGAAGGTTCCTTCTCCGCCTTTTTTACAGGAACAGGCTCTTGTTTTTCGATTTTTTTCTCAGGTTCCTTTTGTTCTGCCACTTTAAGCTCCTGCCTGAATAACGTTTTTTCGGGTTCATTTTTCTCTTTCACCTCGGGTTTCTTTCCCTCTTGCTTTTCAGGCTCTTGTTTTTCAGCGACATTCCTCACATGCCTTTCCTCAGCATTTTTCCCATCTTTCTCCTGTGTTTTACTGCTTACCTTTTTACCACCTGGCTTATCAGATTTATAACCCGCACCATAAGAGCCCGTTTTTATATCAGAAAGGTTTACCTCTATCGACCTGGTATAATCAGTATCGGTGTATTTCCTGACACCCCATACAACTATAAGAATCATTATGATTCCATGAAGTAGTACGGACAGAATAAGACCCCAGGATGTAGAATAATTTGAATTTTTATCCTTAGACATGATCAGTTATTGAATTAACTCTTTTCCGAAGGTTCGGTAATTAATCCGAGCTTTTCCACTCCGGCTTTTTTTATCTCGTTCATCACATTTATAACCATACCGTAAGGTACCGAGGTATCAGCCCTGAGAAAGACCTGTTCTGTTCTGATATCATTGCCTCCGGACCTTATCAATTCCCTGATTTTGATCTTTAGCTCAGAGAGATCGTATCTATCCTTTTCTATAAATATTTCCCCTTTGCTGGTCAGTGTGATAACGACTTTCTTTTCGCGTTGTACGGATGGTATCGGATCGGATGTGGTATTTGGGAGGTTTACATTAACTCCCTGGTAGAGTATTGGTGCGGTTACCATGAAGATAACCAGTAGTACGAGCATAACATCAACAAAAGGCGTGACGTTTATCTCTGATAATACTGTTCTTCCGTTTCTACCTCCGCTACCTATGGCCATAGAATTTTCTTAACCCTGTTTCAAATATCGTTCCACTACATTCAAAAACTCGGAAGCGAAATTGTCCATTTCTACATCAATTTTGCGAACCTTGCTTATAAAATAATTATACGCAACGGCAGCAGGTATTGCAGCAGCTAATCCAATGGCAGTTGCTATCAGCGCCTCAGCTATACCCGGAGCTACAACCTGCAGTGAAGGTACACCTTTGGAACCGGCAAGACCAATGAATGACGTCATAATTCCCCACACTGTACCAAAAAGACCGATGAAGGGAGCAGTGCTTCCTGTAGTTGCAAGAAATATCAAAGATCCTTCCAGTCTTGATATTTCGGAAGACATCGTACGCTTTAAAGCTCTTTCTACAAGTTCTATAACCCTGAACTCGGAGAATATGTCATCATTACTCTGCTGCTCACCCTGGTCTTTCCTGCTTATATTGGATTTAACTTTTCTTACTTTTATTATTTCCGCATAACCCGCTCTGAAAAGCTCTGCTACAGGACCTCCAAGATGTCTTGTGGAAGAATATAGATTGCCGAAATTACCGCTTGCATTGTATAGGTCGAGGAATTTATCAGACTTTTTTGAAGCCCGGCGGAGTATTATCAGCTTTGAAAATATTATGGTCCAAGAAATAAGTGACATAAATACAAGAATCAACAAAACCAGCTTTACCACCGGACTCGCATTGGTAATAAGATTTATAACGTGCATATGACCGGACTCTGATGCCGGTTGTGTAAAAAGATTAAACCAGAAAGGATTCATATAATATTTCCCTGTATAGCTTTAAAGAAATTGTTTTAAAAAAGGGTTTTGCAGAATTTTACATACGAAAATATTAAAAGCAAATCATCGATTTTTACAACGCTTATAATAGCTCTACGGGTTTTGTAATCTTTTGAATTTTGAATAGATTTAATAAGTGCAGTATACATTTCAATTGAGAGGTCCCCATCATGAACAAAAAAATATTTATATCACTTTTCATTATATCAATACTGTGTTTTTCAGGATTTTCAAATGCTGAATCAAATCAGAACACGGATATAGACAGGTTTAAGATAGTAAGAGAGGAAAGCTACTACCTTGTAAAACCGGAAAACAAAGAAAGATTTCTCAAGTTATACAGGGAAAAAATGTATCCTTTCTGGCATAAGATCTATGAAATGGGGCTGATCGTAGATGATTACAAGCTTTATTCACACAGAACACATGAGCTTGAGCCAAACTGGACTTTTAAGACTGTTACCAAATTCAGGAACTATACAGCTATAGATAAATGGCTGGAGATCAGGGACCAGGAATACAGGAAAATTTTCCCTGAAGTCAAGGGTTATGAAGAACCAAGAAAAGAAATAGATCTTATAACTGAAAAACACTGGGATGAATTTATAAGAGAAATTCCTCTTTCGCAATGAATCAGCCGAAAAGACCACCCTGGGACTTTTGGGGCTGTATGTTCAGATGTGAATAGGCAAGTGCTGTAGCCTTCCTCCCCCTTGGTGTTTTTATCAATAGGCCTTCTCGGATCAAAAAAGGTTCATAAACGTATTCAATGGTATCTTTTTCCTCGCTGACCGCAGCTGCAATTGTATCAATACCGACTGGTCCACCTTCGAATTTCAGAATTATGGTCTCGAGTATGGTTCTGTCCAGGTTGTCCAGGCCAAGCTTATCTACCTCGAACATCTCAAGTGACGCTTTTGCAATATCAAGATCAATAAAACCATCCGCCCTGACCTCGGCATAGTCCCTTACGCGCTTTAACAACCTGTTGGCGATTCTGGGTGTGCCCCTTGCCCTTAGGCTCAGTTCGCGGGATCCCTCGTCAGAGATCTTTATTCCAAGCAATCCTGCCGATCTTTTTATGATACTCCCAAGCTCTTCCGGACTGTAGTAATCCAGTCTGAGGTCAACCCCGAACCTCGACCGAAGCGGGGATGTCAGGAGACCTGTTCTCGTGGTAGCCCCTATTAATGTAAACCGGTTTAGATTTATCTTCATAGACCTTGCGGAAGGACCTTCGCCTATCATGAGATCTATTGAGAATTCCTCCATCGCGGAATAAAGGTATTCCTCGACTATCCTGTTCAGTCTGTGTATCTCGTCGATAAAAAGCACATCTTTATCATTAAGATTCGTAAGGATCGATGCAAGGTCGCCTATCCTTTCGAGCACCGGACCCGATGTTGAATGAAAATTAACTTCAAGCTCATTCGATACTATGTGTGCCAGGGTTGTTTTACCCAGACCCGGTGGTCCGTAGAACAGCACATGGTCAAGAGGTTCATTCCTTCTCTTTGTCGCTTCAATGAAAATACCTATTTTTTCCTTGACCTTGGTCTGTCCAAGATACTCACTCAAAATCCTCGGTCTGAGATCCGTTTCATAGGATTTGTCTTCTTCCTGACCAACGGGGTTAACGATTCTTTCAGACATTATGCTTAATTATCCCCTCTTCATTATCCTGAGTGATTCTTTAAAAGCTTCCTCGCTACTTTCGGTGTCCGCTATTATTTTTTCCAGTTCGGAAAATTTCTCATCTATTTCTGCACGGGTAAACCCAAGATTTGCAAGTGCGGATACTATATCCTCAGTAAGAGATATTTCGCTTTTTCCACCGTCTGACGTAACTTCGGATACAAGCTGGTCTTTTAATTCGTTAATAATTCTTTTTGATGTCTTTGGTCCTATACCGGGGATCTTTCTCCTGGCAAGATCTCCTTTGAAAACAGAATCAGCCAGTTCTTCAGGAGTTATATTCGACAATATATTGACAGCGCCTTTGGGTCCTATACCGGTTACCCCTATGAGTTTGGTGAATGTTTCCTTTTCCTTGTCTGTAAGAAATCCAAATAGCTCTATTGAGCTGTCCTTCAACTGTGTATAAATTTTAAGTTCAGCTTCACCGCCGTTCTTTGGCAGCTTGTAAAAGGTTGTGAGCGGTACCGTCACACCGTAACCTACACCATTAACATCGACAGTTACGCTGCCGAGGTTGTT